>Ga0129306_1000291_pt1 | contig 84900 bp, 88 predicted proteins | sample P827metagenome_FD_94438 | JGI IMG/M metagenome (GOLD analysis project Ga0129306, IMG submission 94438) | Capybara group fecal microbial communities from Wisconsin, USA - P827 metagenome | ecosystem: Host-associated > Mammals > Digestive system > Large intestine > Fecal | place: USA: Wisconsin...
GAAGCGTCCGTGGTTGCCAGCGCAGTGAAAAACGGCGAAGGAAACTACGGTTACAATGCCGGTACCGAAGAATACGGCGATATGATCGCAATGGGTATTCTGGATCCGACGAAAGTTACCCGTTCCGCATTGCAATTCGCAGCGTCTATCGCAGGTTTAATGATCACCACCGAAGCGATGGTCACCGAATTGCCGAAAGACGATAAATTAGACGCCGCTGCGGCCATGGGCGGCATGGGAGGAATGGGCGGCATGATGTAATCGCCCGATTCCACTGACAAAAAAGCCGCCGAGCAAATTTCGGCGGCTTTTTTATATCGCCAATCTTCATAAGATCAGAACAAAAGTGCGGTCAAAAAAATCAACGTTTTTTTGACCGCACTTTTATGGTTATCGATTTGCCATCAACGCTTCAATATCGTCAATTTCCTTCGGCGCCGCAGCAGTCAGAATTTTATTGCCGTATTCCGTGATTAACACATTATCTTCAATCCGCACGCCGATGCCTTTATATTGTTCCGGCGCATGGGATTTCGGCGAAATATAAAGCCCCGGCTCCACGGTTAACACCATGCCGACTTCCAAAGTGCGGTCGCGTTTTTTCGAGTTTCTGTCGCCGTTTTCATCCGCATTGCTGTAACTGCCCACATCGTGCACGTCCAGACCCAGCCAATGCCCCAATCCGTGCATATAAAATGCGCGATGAGCGTCGGCGGCAATCAATTCGTCCACATCGCCGTGCAAAATACCGAGTTTCACCAAGCCTTCGACTTTAATCCGCACCACTTCATCATTGGCCTGTTGAATGGAATTGCCGGCCACCAATAATTCAATGGCGCGTTTTTGCGCTTTCAAAACGAGTTGATAAATGTCTCGCTGCGGTTGGCTGAACTTGCCGTTTACCGGAAAAGTGCGCGTAATGTCGCCGGCATACATGGCGAATTCGCAACCGGCGTCAATCAGCACTAAATCGCCGTCTTTCAGCGTTTGATTGTTTTCGCTGTAATGCAAAATACAGGCGTTTTCGCCGCCCGCAACAATTGTGTTATAAGCAGGAAATCTTGCGCCGAAGCGGTTAAATTCATACAGAATTTCGCTTTCGATTTCATATTCGAGCCGATTCGGACGGGTTTCTTTCATGGCGCGAAGATGCCCCAGCGCGGAAATTTGTCCCGCCTGTTGCATTAAGCGGATTTCATTTTGCGATTTGAACAGACGCATTTCATCCAACATGGGACGCCAGCTGAAAACTTCGCTAAAATCGACCGCACTTTTCTCCAGTAACGCGTCGCCCCAGGTTTGAACGCCTGCGGCATAATAGAGCTTATCCGTATTTTCCGTCATTTCGGTGAAATGGGAAGTCAACTCATCAATCGCATAAGCCTGATCCGACATCAGCGCATTCGGCGCATTTTCCACGCCTAAACGACGTCCGTTCCAGGTTTCCAGCAACGGATCATTCGGACGCAGGAAAAGTGCGGTCAGATTTTGCTGATTTTTTTTCACCAGCAACAAAGCCGCGTCGGGCTCGTTAAAACCGGTGAGATACCAAAAATAGCTGTCCTGACGAAACGGATAAGTGCAGTCATTATTGCGGATTTGTTCGCGTGCGGAAAAAATAATCGCCGCGGAATTGTCCGCCATCTGCGCAAACAATTTGCTCCGGCGCGCCGCAAATTCCTCTTTCGGCAACGCCGCCATATAAGCTAAATCCATCATCGCTCCTTGTTACCGGCTTAATCCATTTCGTGTACGCTCTTGAAATGGCTGTGGAATAAATAAGCGATTCCGCGCAGATAGGCAACGATGTCTTCCAAAGAATCCAGCAATTCCGCTTCGTCCTCGTCTTCATCGTAGCCCAACTGACAGATTTTGTGTAAATCCGCAATCGTATCGCCAATAACGCCGCGCATTTTGCTGATTTTCGGACGCGCCAGCCCGACGCCAAGCAAGAAATGATTCGCCCAATCACACACGGCTTCCGCTCTCACATCCAGCTTATATTCTTCCGGCAGCAATAATTGAAATTTAAACGCATCGCTGTCCCGCAGTTTGCCGCGGAAATCCGCATACATGGCATCCAATTCTTCCATTAATTCCGCCGGATAAGCGTGGTTGTCGTTGGTAATTTGATAAAGTAAAGCATGCCATTTTTGCCGATCACGTATGCCGCCGGCAAACAAACCGGTCAGAAAGCCGTGTAATTCGGTGGGTGAAACGGCGATCCCCGCCGCTTTAAGTTTTTGATTTAAAATTGAATATTCCGCCATATGAAACGTCCTGTTATGATAGTCTGCGTCATTCTAACAGATAATTTATGACGAAAATATTTCTCTGTGGCATAATAACGAAAAATTTCAACCCTATGGTGAAAATATGGCATTAAAACCAATTGAATTGAACTTTTTAGGTCAGGTTGTGCGCTTAAACGCGCCGGAAGAGCAACATAACGATTTGCGCGAAGCGGCAAAAGAACTGGACAAACGGGTTTCGGAAATGAAAGATCGGATGCAAACCGTGCAGGTTGAGCGCGCGGTGCACGTCGTAGCATTAAACCTTTGTTTCGAGTTGCTTTCGGAGAAACGTAAAACCCAATCCACCGAGCAAATTCTGCAAAATCAGATTCGGCAATTGAGCCATTCATTGGAAAATATTGCGGCGCGCTCAACAAATCAGCAACCGACTTACGAAATCCAATAAATTGGGTTAAATTTACAATTTGAACTGGTCAATTTTAGATTTTTCAGTTACTATTATTCGCAAAGATTACCTGAGATGTTCGCCAGCGGGTTACGTCCCTGAGCCGATACTTACATACTTCGAGTTGGTTCTCTATATTGTTGGTGCGCAGGCTTAGTTTTACTAAGAAGCCTAAAAACGATTACAACCGACTCCCTTGAACCGTCGGGTTCAAGGACCGACCACCCACAACGGCATCTCGGGACCTAAACACAATATGAAATCCATTTCCGAACGCCGTTCTCAACTTCGTCAGCAAATCAGAAAAACTCGACAAAATCTGACCGCACTTGATCAAATCCGCGCGGCCCAAACCGTGACGCAAAAAGCCTTAAACTTGGTTGCCGAGCGCCATGCCGAGCATATTGCCGTTTATCTTTCCTTTGACGGCGAAATTAACACCCGACCGTTAACCGAAGCCCTTTGGACGCAGCATAAAAATGTCTATTTACCGGTATTACATCCGTTTTGCAAAGGGCATATGCTATTCCTGCATTACACGCCGGAAACGGAGCTGATTCCCAATGAATTCGGTATTCCGGAACCGCCTTTGAACGTGAAAAATATTTTACCGATTCACCGCTTAGATATTATTTTCACCCCGTTAGTGGCATTCGACAAGCAAGGAAACCGCCTTGGAATGGGCGGCGGTTTTTACGATCGTACTCTGCAGGATTGGCATTATCAGCATTTCATTCCCGTAGGATTGGCACATCAATGTCAGCAAGTGGATAAACTGCCGACCGAAAGCTGGGATATTCCATTATTTGATATTTTGGTCGGGTGAACATGGAAACGGACGTTACGCCCGTCTTTTCCCGATAGCGTTTATGATCGGAGACAGAAATAATCCCTGTCTCCGCCGCAAATTACAGCAAGGATTTCGCTAATTCGCGCGCCCGGCGATCCACTTCCAACACATCGTCCACACAGGAAATCCGTTGCGGCGGCATCGCTTCCACCGCTTTAGCATTCACTTTCGCGATATCGGTAAACTTAATCCGACGATGCAAAAATGCGTCCACCGCAATTTCGTTCGCCGCATTCATTGCCGTGGTGGCATATTGGCCGGCGGCAAAAGCGTCCATCGCCAGCTTCAGATTAGGATAGCGATTAAAATCCGGCTGCAGGAAAGTTAAACCGTTTAATTGATAAAAATCCAGCGACGCCACGCCGGAAACAATCCGGTTTGGATAAGCCATGGTTTCCGCAATCGGGGTTCGCATATCTGGATTGCCCATCTGCGCGACCACCGAACCGTCAATGTAACGCACCATGGAATGAATGATGGACTGCGGATGAATAATCACCTCCATCTCGTCCGCACCGGCATTAAACAGCCAACGCGCCTCGATATATTCCAGCCCTTTGTTCATCATGGTGGCGCTGTCCACGGAAATTTTTTTGCCCATGGACCAATTCGGATGGGCTACCGCCTGTTCCGGCGTGATGCCGTCGAACTCGCTTAAATCCGTATAACGAAACGGACCGCCGGAACCGGTCAACACAATTTTGCTGACGCCCAATTCGGACAACGGGCAAAATCCGATTTTCTGCTGCGCTTGCGGCGGTAAAGACTGGAAAATCGCATTATGTTCGCTGTCCACCGGCAATAATTGCGCACCGTGTTTTTTCACCGCATCGATAAAAATCTGTCCGCACGTCACCAGACTTTCCTTATTCGCCAACAACACTCGCTTACCGGCCTGCACCGCCGAAAGGGTCGGTAACAGCCCGGCAGCGCCGACAATCGCCGCCATGACTTGATCCGCTTCAGGATGCGCCGCCAGTTCGCAAACGGCTTTTTGCCCGCTTAACACTTGCGTTTTACAACCAAGTGCGGTCAATTTTTGGCGTAAATTTTTAGCCGCGTTTTCATCGTCTAACGCCGCAAATTCCGGTTGAAATTTTACGCACTGCTCAGCCATTAAATCCGCATTGCGTCCGCCGGCTAAGGCGAACGCGCGATATTTTTCGGGATTATGTTCGATGACGGAAAGAGTGCTGGTGCCGATAGAACCGGTTGAACCCAAGATGACCAAGTTTTGTTTTTTCATAACCAATCCGTAGGGTTTGCTAACCCGCCGTTTTTATACAAAAAAACGCAGAAAACTCTGCGTCTGTTTCGGTGGACTCAAACCGCCCACCGCCAATATTCGGATTAGAAATCCATCAATTCTTTTTCTTTATCCGCCAGCACTTCATCCACTTTTTTCACGAAGCTGTCGGTCAGTTTTTGAATTTCTTCTTCCGCTTTACGCTGTTCGTTTTCGCTGATTTCTTTGTCTTTCAACAGCGCTTTGATTTTCTCGTTGGCATCGCGGCGCACATTACGAACCGCCACTTTACCCTGTTCGCCTTCGCCTTTGACCAATTTGATTAAATCACGGCGGCGTTCTTCCGTTAACGGCGGAAGCGGCACGCGAATGGTCGTTCCCGCAGACGACGGATTCAAACCCAAATCGGAAGTTAAAATCGCTTTTTCCACGGCGCTGATTAATGAACGGTCAAATACGGTCACCGCTAACGTACGAGCGTCTTCCGCCACCACGTTGGCCAATTGACGCAACGGTGTCGCCGCACCGTAATAATCCACCTGAATAGCGTCCAATAAAGACGGTTGCGCACGTCCCGTACGGATTTTAGAGATATGACCTTTTAAAGCTTCGAGACTTTTTTCCATGCGCTCCTGCGCGTCTTTTTTAATTTCGTTGATCATGGTTTTTCCTTTATCTGTGAAATTCATCAATTAAGAAATAATGGTGCCTTCGGTTAAGCCGGTCACCACTTCGCGCAATGCACCCGGTTTGCCCATATTGAACACGCGAATCGGCATATTGTGGTCGCGCGCTAACGTAAACGCCGCTAAATCCATCACTTTCAATTCATGTTCAATCACGTCCGCATAACTTAATGTGTTGAACAATTTCGCATTCGGGTTCTTCGCCGGATCGCAATCATAAACGCCGTCCACTTTGGTAGCTTTCAGCACCACATCCGCTTCGATTTCAATTCCGCGCAGACAAGCGGCGGAATCCGTGGTGAAAAACGGGCTGCCGGTACCGCCGGAGAAAATCACCACGCGCTTTTCCCGTAACATTTTGATCGCTTCCGACCAGTTGTAAGTGTCGCAAATTCCGTTTAACTGGAACGCCGACATCAATTTCGCATTAACATCCGCACGGTGCAAAGCGTCGCGCATCGCCAAACCGTTCATCACGGTTGCCAGCATCCCCATGTGGTCGCCCACTACGCGGTTCATGCCGGCTTTTGCCAATTTCGCGCCGCGGAACAGGTTGCCGCCACCTAAAACAACGCCCACTTCCACGCCCATGGCGATTAACTCTTTAATTTCCAATGCCATTCTGTCCAAGATGGAAGGATCGATACCAAACCCTTCGGCGCCCTGCAGTGCTTCACCGCTTAATTTTAAAAGAATTCGTTTGTAAATCGGATTGCTCATTTTCTTACTCCGGCTAGAATATTGGACATAAAATTGCCGTCATTATAATGTAACTTCACGCAACAACCAATAGAACGAATCAGAAAAATTCGGTAAAATCTGACCGCACTTTTAGCAAAGAAGGAATATTTTGTGCTAGCCCGATTAATTAATAGATACGTTTCGAAACCATTAGCCAAGCAAATTTTAGCGGCGATATTAGCCTTGGTTTGCATCATTTTTGCCAGCCGTTTAATGTTAATCGGCTCCGGTTTTTTCGCCCGCCCGACCGTTAAACAAACGCTGTTAATGGCGGTTTTGTTCATTATTTTTAACGCCTCGAAAAAACTGTTTTGGTTCGTCGCATTTCCCTTTGCTTTGCTGCACGCTTTATATGCGCCGATCGGTTTAACCTTCGGACCGCCGTCTTATCAATATATCGCATCGGTATTCGCTACGGATTTACTGGAAAGCAAAGAATTTCTGTCGCAATTGCCGTTGGTTAATTTCACTTATCCGGTGGCAATTGTTACGCTGTTATGGCTGTTTCGTTCGCTCACCCAAACGTTTCATCTGCATTTTTACAAAAACAAAATGTTTCTTGCCGCGGTCGCCGTTTTTTTAATCTGGGGCTCCGCGCCGTTAAAATTTGTGACCGAAACCTATGATGCGGGCGTGAAAGTTCAGGACGAATTAACCCGTCTGAACGGTTTGGCGATTGAAAGCAAATGGGGAAAATCCGATCTATCTGACGCGAAATACGACGATTATGTATTGATTATCGGCGAAAGTGCGCGAAAAGACTATCTTCACGCCTATGGCTATCCGGTCAATAATACGCCGTTTATGAGCACCGCCAAAGGCACGCTTATCGACGGCTTCACCGCCGGCGGCACCAACACCATTGCGTCGCTCAAATTAATGTTAACCAAGCCCGACACCAAAAACTGGGAAGGCAATTATTCCCTTAACCTGATTGATTTAATCAAATCCGCCGGCGTGAAAACTTATTGGATTTCCAATCAAGGCTATTTGGGCGAATTCGACACCCCGATTTCCGCCATCGCCAATAAAAGCGACGTCAAAATTTTCCTGAAATCCGGCGACAGCTTAAATTCCAACACCAGCGATTTCGATCTGTTACCGAAATTCACACAGGTTATCGAACAGCCGGCGGCGGGAAAACGCTTCATCGTGCTGCATTTATACGGTTCGCACCCGATTACTTGCGACCGCCTCAGCGATTACGAAAAAATTTATAACGACTACCAAATCGACGAAAAATATTACAACGTCAACTGCTACGTTTCTTCGATGAAGAAAACCGACGAAGTGCTGAAACGCGTTTACGGCGAACTGGTAAAAAACTATGAAAAATCTCACCGCACTTTTTCGATGATTTACTTCTCCGATCATGGTTTGGCGCAGCATGAAACGGAAACCGGCGTGGACATTCACAACAGCGCGGGCAAAAGCAAACGTCATTACGACATTCCGCTGTTCAAAATTTCCAGTGACGACACCCAACGCCATGTGTACAAGGTGTTCAAATCCGGTTTGAATTTCACCGACGACATCGCCAAATGGATGGGAATCAGCAACCCGCAGCTTAATCCGAACGCGGATTTATTCTCCGATCGAGCGGATCCCGACGATTACGGCTTAAAAGCGGAAATCGAAAAAATTACGGCGCCGGATGATCCCGCCATTGTGATTCCAGAAAAAAAGACGACCGAATGAATTTCATCTTTCTGCACGGCTTGCTCGGCACCAAAAACGATTGGCAAGCCGTGATCGACAGACTGCCGAACCAACGTTGCCTCGCGTTGGATTTACCGTTTCACGGTGAAGCCAAAGGGGTTTCCGTGCAAAATTTCGAAGAAACCTGCGCATATTTGTCGCAGCAAATCCGAAGTGCGGTCAAAAACGAGCCGTTTTTTCTGGCGGGTTATTCCCTCGGCGGTCGTATCGCGTTGTATTACGCGCTGCAATATCAAGGCATGAAAGGCAATTTACAGGGTTTGATTTTAGAAGGCGCGAATCTCGGTTTAACCGATGAAAAGGAAAAAGCCGACCGTTGGCTGAATGATGAAAAATGGGCGACAAAATTTTGTCTTGAGCCGCCCGAAATCGTGCTCAACGATTGGTATCGGCAACCGGTTTTCGCGCACTTAACCGACGCCGAACGCGACGCGTTAATTCACAAACGCGCGCCGAATTGCGGCGAAAATATCGCTAACATGTTACTTGCCACATCCCTTGCCAAACAGCCTTATTTCGGCGATAAAGTGCGGGCAAAAAATTCGACGTTTTTTTATTTTGCGGGCGAACGCGATACCAAATTCCGGCAAATCGCAGCGGCGCATCAACTCAATGTCCGCCTGATTTCCAAAGCCGGCCATAATGCGCATTCAGAAAATCCCGACGAATTTGCAATGCGGTTATATGATATTCGGAATTTATCTAAAAAAGCGTAAAAATCCGGTCGTCAAAACAATAAAATTTCATTATGATTTGGCGGAAATTTTATCGTTTTTAAAAGGAAAGTTATTATGTCTCAATTTCAAATTCATACTATCGAAAGCGCGCCGGAAGCCTCTAAAAATGCTCTCGAAGCCGTAAAAAACGCCAACGGTTTTATTCCCAACTTAATCGGCGTATTGGCAAACTCGCCCGTCGCACTGGAAACTTATCGGACCGTCGGTGCGATCAACGGTCGCAACAGTTTAACGCCGGAAGAACGCGAAGTGGTACAAATTACGGCCGCGGTGGTGAACGGTTGCGGATTTTGCGTGGCGGGACACAGTAAAATCGCGTTAAAACTGCTGAAAATGCCGCAGGAAACGGTGAATGCCATCCGTGCCACGGCGCGTATCGACGCGGACAATAAATTGGACACTTTAGCGCGTTTCACCATGACCGTTATTGTGCAAAAAGCCAAATTATCGCCCGCGCAATTAGCGGAATTTTTCGCCGCCGGCTATAACCGACAAAACGCCATCGACGTTATTTTAGGTGTGAGTCTTGCCACGTTGTGTAATTATGTGAACAATATCGCCGAAACGCCGATCAACCCTGAATTGCAGGATTTCGCCTAATTCCATCCGCATTCACGCCGCAAACGGCATATTCCGAAATCGGAAATATGCCGTTTTCTTCAGCGTCGCGCTTTAGCCACGCCAAAACTTCCGCTATAATGACCGCACTTTTCATTAACTCAAAGGACTTACCATGTTATATCCAAGCGAAGAATTTCTATACGCGCCGGTGGAATGGGTCGACCATAGCGACGGTTACAGCGACATTCGTTATCACAAATCCAAAGACGGCATTGCCAAAATCACCATTAACCGCCCGCAAGTGCGTAATGCGTTCCGCCCGCAAACCGTAAAAGAAATGATTCACGCCTTCTCCGACGCTCGTTTCGACGAAAAAATCGGTGTCATTGTGTTAACCGGTGAAGGCGAATACGCATTCTGCGCCGGCGGCGATCAAAAAATCCGCGGCGACTACGGCGGTTATAAAGACGACAGCGGCGTTCACCACTTAAACGTGCTGGATTTTCAACGCGATATCCGCACCTGTCCGAAACCGGTTGTGGCCATGGTGGCCGGTTATGCGGTGGGCGGCGGCCATGTTTTACACATGATGTGCGATTTAACCATCGCGGCGGATAACGCCAAATTCGGGCAAACCGGCCCGAAAGTGGGTTCATTCGACGGCGGCTGGGGCGCCAGCTATATGGCGCGGATCGTGGGGCAGAAAAAAGCCCGCGAAATCTGGTTCTTATGCCGCATGTACGACGCCCAAGAAGCCCTGGATATGGGCTTGGTCAACACCGTGGTGCCTTACGCGGATTTAGAAAAAGAAACCGTACGCTGGTGCCGCGAAATGTTGCAAAACAGCCCGATTGCTTTGCGCTGCCTGAAAGCCGCATTGAACGCGGACTGCGACGGTCAGGCCGGCTTGCAGGAATTAGCGGGCAACGCCACCATGTTGTTCTACATGACGGAAGAAGGCCAGGAAGGACGCAACGCCTTCAACCAGAAACGCGAACCGGATTTCAGCAAATTCCGTCGCAATCCTTAATCGTTCTGCCAAAGTGCGGTCAAAAAACGTCGAGAATTTTATACGTAATCGCCGGTGCGATTACTTATGGCTTCGCCGCCGTTGGTAAAGCCAAGGTTTAAAAAACGTTGCTTTTTTTGACCGCACTTTTTCTGTTTTTAACTCCATTGTGAGCAGAAATTATGACTATTCGAGAATATCATCTTTATCGCTACGCCATTCCCGTCGACAGCCAACTGATTTTGCGCAACCGCTTTTTAAAACGGCGGGAAGGGTTGCTGGTACAAATTAAATGCAAAGAAAACGAAGGCTGGGGCGAAATCGCGCCGCTGCCCGAATACAGCCGGGAAACGCTGGAACAGGCGCAGCAACAGGCGACGCAATGGCTGAAAGATTGGGACGCCGCGCGCAGCCGCAATGAAAAACTCGCCTTTGACGGCTTATATCCGTCGGTGGCATTCGGTTTAAGCTGTGCGTTGGCGGAAATGAAAGGCGCATTGCAAGCGGAAGGCAATTATCAAGCGGCTCCGTTGTGTTACGGCGATCCCGACGAGCTTTATGAACCCTTGGATCAAATGCAAGGCGAAAAAGTCGCCAAAATTAAAGTGGGCATGTACGAAGCCAACCGCGACGGCATGATCGCCGACATGCTCTTGGAAGCCATTCCCGATCTCCACTTGCGCTTAGACGCCAACCGCAGCTGGACGCCGGCAAAAGCGGCCATGTTCGCCAAATACGTTAAACCGGAACACCGTCCGCGCATTCAGTTTTTGGAAGAACCCTGCAAAACCCGCGAAGAAAGCCGCCGGTTTGCCGCCGAAACGGGCATCAATATTGCCTGGGACGAATCGGTGCGCGAACCGGATTTTGACGTGATCGTCGAACCGCATGTCAGCGCCATTGTGATTAAGCCGACGTTGATAGGTTCTCTGGAAAAATGCGTGTCGCTCATTGAAAAAGCGCAAAGTTTCGGCATGACAGCGGTGATCAGTTCTTCGCTCGAAAGCAGTTTCGGCTTAACTCAGCTGGCCCGCATTGCGCGTCAATATACGCCGGATGTCACGCCGGGCCTGGATACACTGGATTTAATGGAATATCAAGTGGTGCGCCCATGGCAGGGTTCGGATTTACCGTTAATCGGTCTGGATTCCGAATTCGTCACTCAAATTTTCTAGCGAATTTTACCTTTCACAAAACAAAAGTGCGGTGAAATTTCACCGCACTTTTATCGTTTCATCCGTAATTTTGCCGTTTTATCAGCTCATTCCGTATTTTTTCAGCTTTTTACGCAATGTACCGCGATTCACGCCTAACATTAACGCGGCGCGCGTTTGATTGCCGCGGGTATATTGCATAACCATATCCAACATCGGGTGTTCGACTTCCGATAACACTAATTCGTAAAGATCCGTCGCGTCTTCACCGTCTAATTGGGCGAAATAATTTTTTAACGCCTGCTTAACCGATTCACGCAGCGGCTTGTTAGTGACTTGTGATTGAGAATTTAGCACTGAAACAATTAATGCTTCAGCCGGATTACGCTGTTGTTCTAACATTCTGGTTTCCTTTGCGAACTAAATTAAAAAATTTTTCGAGTGCGATTAACTGTTCTTTGGCGTCAGTAATCGCATTGAAAGTTTGTCTAAAATCGGAATTAGATTGAATTCCCTGTAAATACCAAGCGACATGTTTGCGAGCGATGCGATAGCCTTTTTGTTCGCCATAAAACCGATGTAATTCAGAAATATGACGCAAAATTTGACCGCACTTTTCGTCTATGCCCGGTTCCGCAACGGTCGAACCGTTTTCGATTAAGCCCGCCACAGACCGGAAAATCCAGGGCCGACCCAATGCACCGCGGCCGATCATAACGGCATCCGCGCCCGTGTACGCCAAAACCCATCCCGCTTTTTCCGCGGATATAATATCGCCGTTGGCAATCACGGGAATGGATACCCGCTCTTTTACCGCCTTAATGTTGTCATATTCGGCTTCGCCTTCAAACAGACATTCGCGCGTCCGACCGTGAACGGTTAACGCCTGAATTCCGCACTGTTCGGCAATTTTGGCAATCTCTAAGCAATTGCGGTGCGCCCGATCCCAGCCCGTACGAATCTTTAATGTAACGGGCACTTCCACGGCATTCACCACCGCGCTTAGAATATCACGAATCAGATCGGGAAACCGTAACAGGGCGGACCCCGCCAGTTTTCTGTTCACCTTCTTCGCCGGACAACCCATATTGATATCAATAATCTGAGCGCCGTATTCCACATTGACGCGCGCCGCCTGTGCCATTTCCTGCGGATCAGAGCCTGCAATCTGCACGGCCTTAATCCCCGCCTCTTCATGATGCGCCAAACGCAGTTTTGATTTTTCCGTATGCCACAGTTGCGGGTTGGTCGACATCATTTCCGAAAAAGTTAAACCGGCGCCGTATTCTGCGCACAGTTTACGAAAAGGTTGATCGGTAATGCCTGCCATCGGCGCCAATAAAACACGATTTTTAAGCTGATAATCGCCTATTCGCATGCTTTATGACCTCCGATTCCCCTACAATGATACAGAAAAAAGAAACCGAACATTTTGCAATGTCCGGCTATCACAACCGATAAGGGCGTGTATCATACGCATTTTTCGCCCCTTTGAAAAGAGTAAAAATTAAACAAAATTGACAAAATATGACATTTTTATCATTGACATTTTCGTTTCAATCGGTATCACGCCAGTTTGCCGGTAATGCGGCACCATTCTTCGCGGACCGCAACCGGTTGCAGCTCGAATGTTTGCGCATAAGCTGCGCAAACCGACGGCGCCTGCGTTTCCAGAATGCCGGACAAACCGAGATCGCCGTTCGGTTTTACCAACCGGCTGATGACGGGATACAGCTCTTTCAACGGGCCGGCAAGAATATTGGCCACCACCACATCCGCTTGCAAATCCGCCGGTTTTTCGTCGGATAAAAATAACTGCAGGCGATCCGCCACGCCGTTGGCTTCCGCATTATTTCGACTGGCAAGAATCGCTTGCGGGTCGATGTCGATACCGACGGCATGTTTGGCACCCAATTTCAGCGCGGCAATCGCCAGAATACCGGAACCGCAGCCAAAATCGATCACCGTTTTACCGGTTAAATCCAGCCCGTCCAACCATTCCAGACACAACGCGGTAGTCGGATGGGTGCCGGTGCCGAAAGCCAAACCGGGATCCAACATCACATTCACCGCTTTAGGATCCGGAATGTCGCGCCAGCTCGGACAAATCCATAAGCGCTTGCCGAACCGCATCGGGTGAAAATTATCCATCCATTCCCGCTCCCAATCTTTATCTTCGATTTGCTCTATTTTGTAAGCAAAACCGTCCTCTAACAAACCGCTTTGCCGAAGTGCGGTCAAAATCGGCTGCATTTCCGTTTCCGCATCGAACAGCGCAATTACGTCCGTATTGCCCCACAAGCGCGTTTCGCCGGGCAGCGGCTCGAAAATCGGCGTATCCTGGCTGTCCATGAAAGTGACGGAAACTGAACCGAGCGCCTCCAAAAGATCACTGATTGCTTCGGCTTGTTCGTTCGTGCTGTTAAGGCGGATTTGAATCCAGGCCATGTTGTTTATCCTTTTGTTTTTCCTTCAAAGTGCGGTCACAAAAAGCAGCGCTTTTTGAACGTTGGCTTTGCCGACGGTGGCGAAGCCATAAGTAATCGCACCGACGATTATGCATAAAATTTTAGCACAGTTTTTGGCATATTACCTGTGAAACCGCCCGAACACCGCAGCGGGATATTCCGCCGAAAAAATGTGGTCAAATTTGACCGCACTTTTCTTACCGGGTTTTACGCCCTAATCGATTTCCGATTAAGAATGCGATTAAGCCCCACACCAAGGACGGCACAATTTCATGGAATTTGCCGAATAATTTGACGCTTTCCGTCAAATACCGGAACGACGGGTTTAAGGCGGTTAAATCCACGCCTTTCATTTGAGTCAGAAAAATGTAAACGCCTAAACCGACGATCATGGAACTGAGCGCGCCGGCGGCGTTGGCTTTGTCCCAGTAAATGCCGAGCACAATCACCCACAAAAATGCGGCTTCCAGCCCGCCGAAAGCGAATAAATTCAGCCAGATAATCATATCCGGCGGATTTAATGCCGCCCAAATCAATAAAACGGTGATGGTTAACGTAATCAGCGAGGAAAACCGACTAATCCGCTTCTGATTGGTGGCCGCTTCGGGTTTCGCCGATAAATACAGATCTTTCACGAAAATCGCCGAAGATTGAATCAGTTGCGCATCAATGGTGGACATAATCGCCGACATGGGAGCGGCAAGGAAAATTCCCGCCACCAGGGGCGAAAGCACTTGCAGCATTAACGACGGAATCACTTGATCGGGAACCGTTAAATCCGGTACCACGGCACGCCCCAATGCGCCCGCAAGATGCATGCCGAGCATAATTACGGTTAATATCACCGTACCGATCAGCATGCCGCCGTGCAAGGCTTTGCTGTCTTTGAACGCCATGCAACGCACGGCGGTGTGCGGCAGGCCCACTACGCCGAAGCACACCAATACCCAAAAGGACGCCATAAACTGAAATCCCAGCATATCGTTCGGTCCGTAAGGACTGACTAAGTGCGGATCGATTTCCGTCAGTTTTGCGATCGCACTTTCTACGCCGCCCGCCGCATAAATCACGGCGCCAAGCAACACCAGCGTACCCAAAATCATCACCGTGCCCTGAATGGTATCCGTCAACACGACCGCACGAAAACCGCCGATAAAAGTGTAAATTCCCACGGTGGCGGCGAAAATCAATAAAGCCTGCGTGTAAGAAATGCCGATAGTGGTTTCCAACAAGCGCGCACCGCCGATAAATTGCGCCATCATCGCGGCGAAAAAAGCGATTAACAGCGCAATACTGGCAATCCACACCAGCCAGCGACTTTTGTAGCGATAAAACAATAAATCGCTGATCGTCAACGCGTTGGTTTCCCGGGAAAGCAGCGCGAATTTTTTTCCCAACGCGCCCAAAGCCAGCCACACCGCCGGCACCTGAATCATGGAAAGCAACACCCAGCCCAGGCCGTATTTGTAAGCGGCGCCCGGTCCGCCCACAAAGGAACTGGCACTGGCGTAAGTGGAAGCCGTGGTCATAGCGAGCACCAAGCCGGTCATCGAACGGTTGCCTACATAATATTCCGTTAAAAAATCGCCTTTCGACCGTTTAATGTAAGCATACAATGCCGCACCGAATACAAAAACGAGGTAAATAATCAAAGGAAGAATAATGCCCAAATTCATTTTTCAGTTTTCTCCGCAGATTCCGTCGCCGAATGCGCTAAAGTGCGGGCGATTTTTGCCGAGTTTTTCGGTTCGATTTCAAGATCGATATCCTGATAAACAATCTTCACCAACCAATAAGCCACCACCAAAAATAAGACGGGCAAATAAATACAGGACAACTCAAACCATAACGGAAAACCGAGCGGGCCGCTTCCGCCTTCCGGCAAATAGGCGCTCAAACACCAGCCGATTAAATACAGCACGGTCAACAGCAATGCCCAGCGGGCTTCCTTGGCGGCTTGTCTGTAACGTTGTTGCAAATTCATTTTCATTTTTCACCTTCACACAAAAAATGGAGCATAAGCTCCATTTTGTCATTAATCGGCAAGGCCCAGTTTCTTCTCAAGATAATGAATATTGGTGCCGCCTTTCTGGAAATTTTTATCTTCCATAATCAGATTGTGCAGCGGAATATTGGTTTTAAGCCCTTCGATAATGGTTTCCGACAACGCATTCTGCATGCGACGGATGGCGCTTTCGCGGGTATCACCGTACGTAATCAGTTTCGCAATCATCGAATCATAATGCGGCGGCACGGTGTAACCGCCGTAAATGTGGGAATCCCAACGCACGCCCAAACCGCCCGGCGCATGCAAATGCACCACTTTGCCCGGCGACGGCAGGAAGGTTTTCGGATCTTCCGCATTAATACGGCATTCAATGGCGTGGCCTTTCACTTTAATGTCTTCCTGTTTGAAAGACAACGGCAAGCCCGATGCTACGCGTAACTGTTCTTTCACCAAATCCACACCGGTAATCATTTCCGTCACCGGATGTTCAACCTGAATACGGGTATTCATTTCAATAAAATAGAATTCGCCGTTTTCATACAGAAATTCGAAGGTACCGGCGCCGCGATAACCGATTTCCACGCAAGCCTTCGCGCAACGGGAACCGATGTCGCGACGGACTTCTTCCGTAATACCCGGTGCCGGTGCTTCTTCCACCACTTTTTGGTGACGACGCTGCATCGAACAGTCGCGTTCCGCTAAATACACCGCATTACCGTGCGTATCGGCAATCACCTGAATTTCCACATGACGCGGGTTTTCCAGGTATTTTTCCATGTAAACCATGTCGTTGTTGAACGCCGCTTTCGCTTCCGCTTTGGTCATCGCAATGCTTTCTTCCAGACTGTCCGCATCCCGTACCACGCGCATACCGCGACCGCCGCCACCGCCGGAAGCTTTAATGATCACCGGAAAGCCGATACGTTTGGCGATTTCTTTATTTTTCGCCATATCCGTTCCTAAAGGACCGTCGGAACCCGGTACGCAGGGCACGCCGGCTTTCTTCATAGCATTAATGGCGGACACTTTGTCGCCCATTAAACGAATCACGTCCGCCGTCGGTCCTATAAAGGTAAAGCCGGAACGTTCGACCTGTTCGGCAAAATCCGCATTTTCGGATAAAAAACCGTAACCCGGATGAATGGCATCCGCACCGGTCACTTCCGCCGCCGCAATAATCGCCGGCACATTTAAATAGCTTTTTACCGACGGCGCAGGGCCGATACAAACGGTTTCATCCGCCAGCAACACGTGTTTCAAATCACGGTCTGCCGTGGAATGCACGGCAACGGTTTTAATGCCCATTTCTTTACATGCGCGCAAAATACGCAATGCAATTTCACCACGGTTGGCAATAACCACTTTTTCTATCATAAGATTATTCCAATTCGAAAATTTATGAGATAAAAATAGTGGGCAAGTCTGCCCACCCTACAAATTATTCAATAACGATTAACGGCTCGTCGAATTCCACCGCATCGCCGTCGTTAACTAAAATCGCTTTCACCACGCCCGCTTTATCGGCTTCAATGCGGTTCATCATTTTCATCGCTTCGACAATGCAAAGCGCGTCGCCGACTTTCACGGATTGTCCGACTTCAACGAAGGCTTTCGCTTCCGGGCTCGGACTGCGGTAGAAAGTTCCCACCATCGGAGAACGAATCACGTGTCCGGATAATTCCGGTGCGGCGGCAGGCGCAACAGCAGCCGGTGCGGAAGCGGCGGCAACAGGCGCTGCTACGGGAGCCGGTGCGGCGGCCGGAACGGTGTACTGAACGGAACTTGGTGCGGCGGAACCACGGCTGATGCGAACCGATTCTTCGCCTTCGGAAATTTCCAATTCCATAATGCCTGATTCTTCAACTAATTCGATTAATTTTTTAATTTTACGAATATCCATTGCCATAATTTGTTTTCCTGGTTGAGAGATAAAAAGATCCCGCACTTTCGGCGCGCTTTTCAAGCCGAAAGTGCGGTCAAAATAAATTCTGTTTTTTTACGCCCGCAAGATTACCTTAAAATAATTCGTTTTGCGACTATTTTCTACAAATTTGTCGATATTTAACGAAATTCACGCGTTTTTTGCTAAAAATTCGGCGGCGAATATCAAGGCGCATTCATAACCTTTTGCCCCCAATCCGCAAATCACGCCTTCCGCCGCATCGCTGAAATAAGAATGGTGACGGAACGGCTCGCGTTTATGAATATTCGACAAATGCACTTCGACGAAAGGAATCGACACCGCCAATAATGCGTCGCGCAACGCAACGCTGGTGTGCGTAAAGGCGGCGGGATTGATGATAATGAAATCGACTTTTTGGAAGCTGTCGTGAATTTTGTCAATAAGTTTTTCTTCGCTGTTGCTTTGAAAACATTCCAAATTCAGACCGCACTTTTCCGCCAACGCCCGGGCATTGGCTTCGATTGCCGCTAACGAAAGCGAACCGTAATGTTTTGGTTCGCGCGCCCCCAACATGTTCAGATTGGGGCCGTTTAACAGCAAAATTTTAGGTAATGGTGACATATCGGCTCCTTTTTATGGCAATGAATTATAGCGCATTTCACCCGGCGGGTGGTTGTACCTTTATTCGATTTCATCCGGTGATTTCGGCTTCGGCGGCAGCATGCGTTTGTGGTGAGAACGGTTATGCCAGAATCGAATCCGTTCTAATGCCTGCGGGCTGACGGTTTCACCGCGCAAATAGGCATCGATTTCCGCATAAGTGACGCCCATTTCGCCTTCGTCCGTTTGTCCCGCCCACAAACCGGCGCTCGGTTTTTTCGCCAGCACGGTTTGCGGTACGCCGAGATAACGCCCGAGTTCAAACACCTGTTCTTTGCGCAATCCCGCTAAAGGCAATACGTCCGCCGCGCCGTCGCCGAATTTAGTGAAGTAACCCGTCAATATTTCGGCAGCATTATCCGTGCCTAACACGATGGAACGATGACTTTGCGCGGTGGTAAACAGCGCGATCATTCGTAAACGCGCCATCAGATTGCCTCTTAACACATTAACGCGTTCGGGTTCCGCATGTAACGCGGGGGAAAGTTGCTGCATGATTAAATCGTACCAAGGCGTGATGGAAATGATTTGCCCGCTGATTCCTGCGCTTTCCAGCGTGGCTTGAGCGTCCGCCACATCGATCGGGTCGGTCACTTCTGCGGGCAAAATTAAAGCCTGCACGGGAGCGCCGGTCCGCGCCAACAAATGCGCACAAACGGCACTGTCAATGCCGCCGCTGACCCCCAGGGTATAACCGTCCATACCGTAAAGTTCGGTACGCTGAGTTTCCAGCCATTGAATTAAATAATCCGCATATGCTGCCGTTTTCATGATTTTTTCCCCGAATGCCGTTCAATCAGATGTTGTTTTAAAGTCCATAAATTCTGTGACAAATCCACATAATAACCGTGCGGTTTTTCCAGACGGCGCACTTCATTCCATAAAGATTCCAGTTCCCGCCGGCAATAAGCGCGGCTTTCCGCTAAAGTTGACGCGGAACGCCGTCTTTCGCCCTGTTCGAACCATTGCTGCAATTTTTGTTCCGCTACAAAATCCGTCACCCATTTGGTTTTCCAGGTATACTCAGGATCAAACAGCATGTAAGGTTTACCGTTATCAATAATTTCATCATGCAAAGTAATCACGTCGGCAATGGCTTTGCGGTTTTGATCATATAACCGCCACAAATTTTTAAATCCCGGCGTGGTGGTTTTCTGCAGGGTTTCACTGAGTTTAATTTTCGGAATAAGTCGCCCGTCTTTTTCCAATGCTACAATTTTGTACACGCCGCCGAAAACCGGTTCGCTCTTGGCGGTAATCAAACGTTCGCCTACGCCGAAACTGTCAATCTTCGCCCCTTGCAACAGCAAATCTTTAATCAGATATTCATCCAAGGAATTGGAAACGGTGATTTTGGTTTCCGTGAGCCCCGCCGCATCCAACATTTCCCGGGCCCGAATACTCAAATACGCTAAGTCTCCGCTATCAATACGGATACCTTTTAATTTGTAGCCCCGCGGCGCCAGATATTCTTGATGCACTCGGATTGCGTTAGGAATACCTTGATGCAGCGTATCGTAAGTATCCACCAGCAACACCGTGTTGTCGGGATAAGTTTCGGCATATTGCAGAAAAGCCTCGTATTCGCTATCAAAACTTTGTACGTAAGCATGAGCCATAGTGCCCAACGCGGGAATCCCGCACATAAAATCGCTATACACATTGGAAGTGCCGTCCACACCCGCGATATAGGCCGCCCGCGCACCCAAATGCGCCGCATCCGCGCCATGCGCTCGACGTGCACCAAATTCCAACACACCGCGCCCCTGCGCTACACTCACTATACGTGCCGCCTTGGTGGCAATCAGCGTTTGATGATTCAACGTCAGTAACAAAAACGCTTCAATCAGGGTGCAATCAATAATCGGCGCCCGCACAATCAGCAACGGCTCGTTCGGAAATACAACGCTTCCCTCTTGCACCGCCCACACATCGCCACGAAAATGAAAATGGCGCAAATAATCCAGAAAACCGGCGGAAAAAATATGTTTTTGTTGCAAAAATTCAATTTCTTGCTCGGAAAAATGCAGATTCTCAAGATAATCCAGCACCTGTTCCAATCCGGCAAACACCGCATAACCGCCCTCGTCCGGAACCTTCCGGAAAAAATAGTCAAAATAGGCAATTTCATCTTGTCTGCCCTGTTCAAAATAACTGTTTGCCATAGTCAGAGCATAAAAATCCATCAATAATGCGCTGTTTTGCATAATGCCTCCCGATTCGATGAGCAACACATTTCACATGTTGCATACAGGCTACATTAAACGCCTTTATAGTGAGTTATTCAAGTTATTTTGTAGCAAATAGATAAAATAAAAAAACTTTACAAATTTTAACCGCACTTTTGCGCATTGTTATAAAAACAGGCGCGTACAATCTTTGTTGATAAGGAAACGTTTAGTTATTTGAATAATTCTATTAAACTTAAAAGACCAATAATAATCCCAATAATAGTAAATCTGGTATTCAATTTATCCTGCTTGGCTTGATACCGATTATCTAATTCGGCTTTTTCCTTCTCAGCTTCCAAGTTCAAAATGTAATGTACATTAGATAATTGCCCTAATAATTCATTGGATGAAACATTAACATCGAGCGCTTTATCAATACATTTCCATGTCTCAGTTAAACTTGTATTTTTACTTAAAACAGGTTGGTGAAAGAAAAACATAGAATTAAATTTAGCCGCTTCAATATATAGCTCGTTTAATTCATTAATATTACAATCATGACAATTTATTTTTTCCGCTAATTTATTGGCTATAAATTCAATAGCGCCTAAATAAGCATATGCTAAAGATTGTAAAATAATATGTCGTTCAAATTGTTCCCGTTGTCCGTCCAACTTACTGAAAAAGGATATTCCTTTGCCGTCAATGTGACTGTAGTGAGAAGGATATTCCGTAAAATCCGTAATCTTTAAAGATTTATTCTCTCGTACTGAACTTGAAAGAATTTCTGCATCGTTATTATTAAAATCATCTTTTCCAATTATCAAACTCGATGTTGATAAACATAACTCTCTACGAAATAAATTCTTACTGATTAAAAATGACTGTTCGTAGTTTTTCCCTACAAAAAACTTAAGTATCCAATCATTATTTACATCCCGTTTGAATTGGCAATTATTTAGTAGAATCTCTCGCAGAAATTTTATTTTTCCGCCAATTATCAAGTCGTCCAATTCATTTGTAGACGGATTGGTTTCTAATTTATAAATTTTATAAATAATATGAGTCATATTTCCCTAAAAACTTCACAAATTCTATACGTAATAATCGCCAATGCGATCACTTATGGCTTCGCCACCATTGGCAAAACCAACGTTCAAAAAACGTTGCAAATTTTAACCGCACTTTTAGCATTTCGGGCGGGGATAAACCCCGCCCCTACGTATTATAATACGCCTTTCGAACTTGGCATTGCATCCCCTTCTACACGAATCGCTTGTCTTAAGGTTCTGCCGAAAACTTTAAACAGGCTCTCGATTTTGTGGTGATCGTTGTCGCCGGTGGCTTTTAGATGCAGCGTGGCAAGCATGCTGAACGCCAGCGATTGGAAGAAATGCTCGGTCAATTCGGTGCTGAAATCGCCTACTTTGTCACGTTTGAACTTGGCGTTGAATTTGATCCACGGTCTGCCCGATAAGTCCAACGCACATTCGGCGCGGCATTCGTCCATCGGTAAGACAAAGCCGAAACGTTGGATGCCACGTTTATCGCCGACGGCCTGTTTTAACGCCGTGCCTAAGGCCAAGGCGGTGTCTTCCACCGTATGATGTTCGTCGATCCACAAATCGCCTTTACATTGCACGTTCATGCGGAAACCGCCGTGAGTGGCGATTTGATCCAGCATATGGTTGAAAAAACCCACGCCCGTGTCGATTTCGTTCATGCCGGCTTCATCCAGCCACAGTTCCACTTTGATGTCCGTTTCTTTGGTTTTGCGTTCCACAACCGCGTGACGGGGCGCCCGATCCGCCGCCGGATTCGCCACCGCTTCATTCAATAACTTTTCTGCAATCAAATCCCAACCTAATGATTCCGGATTGTATTGCAATGCGCGAATGCCTAAATTCTGTGCGAGCTGCACGTCCGTCGGGCGGTCGCCGATCACAAAGCTGGTTTGAGGATCAAACAGTTTTTTGTCGATATATTTTTTCAGCAATTTGGTTTTCGGTTTGCGACATTGGCAGTTGTCTTCCGGCTTGTGCGGACAAATCAAAATATCATCAAATTCAATACCTTGCGAACGAAACACATCCAACATCGCATTGTGCGGTTTGTCAAAATTTTCCTTTGGGAACGAGCTTGTGCCCAATCCGTCCTGATTCGACACCATCACAAAGCGGAATTTGTTCTTCAATTTGAGCAACGCCGGAATCACGTTGCGTTCAAATTTAAGTTTTTCCAGGCTATCGATTTGAAAATCGGTTTTCGGCTCGTCAATCAGCGTGCCGTCGCGGTCGATGAATAAAATTGGTTGTTGTGTCATGTTGTGTCCTTGTAAAACGGGCTCTCCGGCCATTATCAACGAATGTAAAGTGCGGTCACAAAAAGCAACGCTTTTTGAACGTTGGCTTTGCCGACGGTGGCGAAGCCATAAGTAATCGCACCGGCGATTACGCATAAAATTTTTAAATGTTTTGGGCGAGCAAGCCCGCTTTATGCTTATACGGCTTTAATCGCTTCTATGGTTTTCTCCAGCTCGGCTTGGGTGCCGATAGTTATCCGAATACAATTCTGCAATCCTAACGCTTTGTGCTGATCGCGCAGAATAATGCCTTTTTCCCACAAAGCCTTGAAGACTTTTTCGCCGTCTTGGAATTTCACCAATACGTAATTGGATTCGCTTTCAAACACTTTTTCTACAATTTCGATAGCGTTTAATTGCGCAATCAGCCAAGCGCGGTCGGTTAAAACGGAATTAACCCGTTGCCGCATTTGCGCTAATCCCTGCGGCTGTAAGGCTTGAGCGGCGATGTCGGAAACCGGTGTCGGCAGCGGATATGGGGCGATGACTTTTTGCAACACGGCAATTAATTCGGGATTGGCAAGGGTGAAACCGCACCGCAAACCCGCCAGCGCAAACGCCTTGGAAAGAGTGCGAATAACCGCTAAGTGCGGGTAATTTTTCAGTTGTTTTACTATCGAGCTTGCCGGGCAAAATTCAATGTAAGCTTCGTCCACCACCACAATGGCTTTGTTTGCCGTCATCTCTAATAAACGTTGTAAATCCGCCGGATTTAACACATTTCCCGTCGGATTATTCGGGCTGCAAACAAACACCACTTTCACGCCCGTTAAATTTTTCTCGATTTCGGGCAAATCCAATTGAAATTCCGCGGTTAACGGCACGATTTTAGCGGTGATGCCTAAGGTTTCCACGCTCACCGCGTACATGCCGTAAGTGGGCGGGCAATAAAGAACGCTGTCATCGGATTCGCAGAACGCTTTAATCAGCAATTCAATGCTTTCGTCGCCGCCGCGGGTCACAATCACGTTTTCAGGTTGCACGCCGGCGTAAGCTGCGTATCCTTTCACCACGGCTTCGGGTTGCGGTTCGGGATAACGGTTAAAAATGCGCTCGGAAAGGTTAAAATCCGGCGAAACCGGGTATTCGTTGGCGTTCAGCCACACATCGCCGTTACCGCCCAATCGACGAGCGGATTGATACGGTGTTAAGGCTTGGACGTTTTTTCGGGAAAGTTGTGAAATGGTCATATTTTTTTCCTGTGTTGTCTTCGCAGCAGCGGATTTTATCCGCCGACCGCACAATATCCGTATTTTCGGGCGAACGCATAGCCCGCCTTACATTTCTTTTCTTTATAAGCGATCGGATTGGGTAAAACTTTGCAAATTTTATGCGTAATCGCCGGTGCGATTACTTATGGCTTCGCCACCGTTGGCAAACGTTCAAAAAACTTTGCAAATTTCGACCGCACTTTATTCAAAATCTTTGTAGGAACGCCGCTATTTCAATTTTTCAAGGCGAACGCTCACCGCCTGTTTATGCGCATCCAGCCGTTCCGCCGCCGCCATCACTTCCACGGTTTTAGCCAAATCTTTAAAGCCTTGCGGACTGAGTTCCTGTACGGTCATTCGTTTGCTGAAATCCGCCAGACCGAGGCTGGACGAAGTTCGGGTATAGCCGTAAGTCGGCAACACATGGTTTGTGCCGCTGGCGTAATCGCCCATGCTTTCCGGCGAATAAGCGCCTAAGAAAATGGAACCTGCATTGTCGATATCCGGCAATAAATCACGGGCGTTTTGCACTTGCACCACCAAATGTTCCGGCGCATATTCATTACTGATTTCAACGCATTGACGCAAACTTTCGGCAATAAAAATACGGCTGTGAGATAGCGCTTTTTGCGCGATTTCAGAGCGCGGCAAGGCAGCCAGCTGGCGTTCGAGGGCAAATTCCGTTTCCAGCGCCAATCGTTCGCTTGGCGTCACCAAAATCACTTGGCTGTCGGCGCCGTGCTCCGCCTGAGAGAGCAAATCGCTCGCCACAAAATCCGGATCGGCATTTTCATCGGCAATCACCAACACTTCCGACGGCCCCGCCTGCATATCAATCGCCGCGCCGTTCACCGCCTGGCTTACCTGACGTTTTGCTTCCGTCACAAAGGCGTTACCCGGCCCGAAAATTTTATCCACTTTTGCCACGGTTTCCGTACCGAACGCCATCGCAACGACAGCCTGCGCACCGCCTACCGCATAAACGGTTTCCACTCCGCAGAGCTCCGCCGCATAGAGGATCGCATCCGCAATCGGCGGCGGCGAACAAAGCACAATTTTTTTACAACCTGCGATTTTAGCGGGAATCGCAAGCATTAATACGGTCGAGAACAAAGGCGCGGAGCCGCCGGGAATATATAATCCCACGCGATTAATCGGACGCGTCAACACCTGGCAACGCACGCCGGCTTGGGTTTCCACATCCACCTCGACGGGAACCTGGGCAAAATGAAAAGCTTCGATATTTTTCTTTGCATTTTGAATGGCTTGTTTGAGTTCCGCCGGTAAGCGTTGAGCCGCCTCCTCAATTTGCTGTTTAGAAATCACCAAACTATTCAATTTTACTCTATCGAATTTTTCCGAAAGCTCGAATAGCGCTTTATCGCCGTTTGCCAGCACATTTTCACGAATGGCATCCACCGCCTCTTTAATATTGCCCGCCGCAGAGATCGCAGGACGAGTAAGCGCTTCCTTTCGCTGCGGTTCGGTTAAATCTTTCCAGATTAAAGTTTGCATATTTTCCTCCGTTATTCTATTTCTATAAAATCGTCTCTTTACGAAAGCGAAACCTTTTCTTCATTCGCTTCTTTTGTAAGAGGGCAAGGGGAGATTTTACCGTTCTTTCACCCAACACTATTTCCTGCAAACATCCGAACGCCGTCGGAGCGATTCCTTTCGAGGCTAACAGCGATCGTTTTTCAGTTTTTGTGAATGGCATATTTCCCGCTCGCTTTTTAGAATTGATCGTTTTTCAAAAAATTATTAAAAATCCGACCGCACTTTACGCGATTTCCTTCGCCGCCGTTTGTAGCAATTTGTAACCCATAAAGCCAAGTAGCAAACCTGCGATCTTATCGATATAAAAAGCAATTTTACTGAAAGTTTGACGTACGCGTTTTTGGGAAAGAACGAAAATAATCATCGTATCCCATACAAATACCAGTAATGTCATCCATATACCCAATCCGACCGATAACATCATTCCCGATTCGGGCGTGAGTACCACGGAGAACAGGCTCAAATAAAAGATGATGTTTTTCGGGTTGGATAAGCCTGACCCCATTCCTAACCAAAACTCCTTCCAAAAAGAAGGTGCATTTTGCAGGCGGCTTTCATCTTGATTTTGAATTAAAAAAGCGTAGTCATGTCGGCGTGCTTTGAGTGCGTGGTAGGCAATGTAGAGTAAAAAGCAACCGCCGATAATTTTAAGCGTAACCATCAACCATAAGGAATGAGCGATAGCCGAGCCGACACCGATAACGCAGAGTACGATATAAATACCATTAGCAAGTGCAATGCCAAGAGAGACTCCGACAGCACGACGACGCGTATTACGTAACGCGCTGCGCACTACCATCAAAAAATCAGGACCCGGACTGATTAATGCGAGAAAATGTGCTATCACTACCGTGGAAATAATCGGAAATAAATCTGAAAACATATTTCACCTCTCTGATTATATTGATAAAAATAACATAAAATCCGACCGCACTTTTCTTTTTTGCAAAAGAAACAATGAGAGATTTCACGCTAACATTTTCTCAATCGGCAATACCAGCACCGAACTGGCGCCCATTTCTTTCAGTTGCTCCATGGTTTCCCAGAATAATGTTTCCTGGCTGACCACATGCATTGCCACTTTGCTGTCGTCGTGGGCGAGCGGGAGAATGGTCGGATTCTCTACGCCTGGTAAAAGTGCGGTGATTTCTTCGAGTTTTTCTTTCGGCGCGTGCAGCATAATGTATTTGGATTCGGCTGCCTGTTGCACGCCCTGAATGCGGGTGAGAAGTTTATCCACAAGTTGTTGTTTATCGCCGTCCAGCGGTTCAGCACGTTGAATCAGACAGGCTTTGGATTGGTAAATCACTTCCACTTCTTTTAAGCCGTTGGCTTCCAGTGTGGCGCCGGAGGAAACCAAATCACAGATTGCGTGCGCAATGCCCGCGCTGGGCGCAACTTCGACCGAGCCGTTAAGCAGAATACTTTTAAACGGCACGCCTTGTTCTTTCATATAGCGTTTCAGCAAATTCGGGTAAGATGTGGCAATCAGAGCGTTATTAAAATCCTGCACGCCGTGATAGGGTTGGTCGCGATCAATGGCCAGTGACAAACGGCAGCCGCCGAAATCCAGAGTGCGCAGTTTTTTGTATTCCACTTTTTCGCCGCCGGCAATGCGCCCGAGTTCTTCCTCTTCCAACACGTTTTCGCCGATAATGCCGAGATCCACCACACCGTCGAATACCAATCCCGGAATATCGTCATCACGCACGCGCAGAATTTCAATCGGCAGATTCTCCGAATAGGCAATCAGCCGCTGCTCGTTCCAGGTAATTTTCACACCGCATTGTTTGAGCAGTTCGTTACAGTCTTTGCTTAAACGTCCTTTTTTCTGCAACGCGATACGTAAACGGTTATTGCTGTTTGTCATATTGTTTTCCTTTTTGTCTTAATTTTGGGGTAAAAAAAAATCTCTCGAAAGTAGAAAATCACTTCCGAGAGATTGAAAATTGAGGAACTCACACTTGCTCGGAAGTTTTCTTCCGAACACCACATTATGCCCGAAAGAATGTTCAGGAAGAATGATGGTGATGATGCAAAGTGTTGTTAAAGTTCATAATCAATCCTATGTTAGGTTCGTAGCCATTAAAATACGGAAAAAATTTTCTACTTGCAAGCGGTTTTCTTAAATTTTTTAAAATCTGAAACGTTTTTTCTCGCTTTTACAAAAAGCAGCACGGGGCGATGTTGCAGATCCTTAAATTCCGCCTGCCATTCCGGACGGTCGGCAAGCATGGGTTCCTGCACGTTTTCGATAACAAATCCCGCTTCAATCAAATTATTCATAATGGTCGCCGTGGTGCGATGATAAGTTTTAAACGGCTGTTTAAACCAACTTCGGCTGCGTTCGCCTTCATCACGATAAAAATTCAAACGGTACGCCAGCTGTTCTTTTTGTGCATTTTTCTCCCAGCGTTCACCGCCTTTGTAAGCGGTCACAATGGGATGTTCCTGCGAAAAAATCAACGTTCCCTGCGGTTTCAGCTTCGCCGCGACGGCATTGAGCAATCCCGGGAAATCCTGCACGTAATGGAAGGCAAAAGAACTGGTTATTAGGTCAAATTCGGATTCCGCCAATTGCGACAAACATTCCATCGGCGCCCGATATAACGCAAAGTGCGGTCGAAAATCCGCAAGTTTTTTTTCCGCTTGCCGCAGCATGGCGGCGGATAAATCCACGCCCGCTACGAAACCGGCGCCGCGCTCCAGATATAAACGCAAATGTTCGCCGCTGCCGCAGCCTAAATCCAGTAATTTTTTCCCCGTTAAATCAGGCAGTAAAGACAACATGGTCGGCTTTTCCACAATGTTGTTCAGACTGACGGGATTCGCCCGTAACTTTTGATACGACTCAAAAAAGTTTTCCGTATCGTAAACGGATTGCCGTTCTGCCATCATCGCCCGCTCATTAACCTTTAAACACCGGCAACCAGCCGAATTGCGCCGCCAGTTGCGACAAAATATTCAACAGACCGAAGAAAATGACGAAATAAACCATCAGATTACCGCCGAAAACGGTATATTGGCGCTGCGGAAATTTCGTGCGGCTGGTTTTGGCGAGCAGCGCCGGCACGATGGCCGCCCAAATCGTCGCAGCCAACCCCGCATAACCGATGGCAATCACAAATCCGTAAGGAAATTTCAAACTGAGCAGCAACGGCGGCAGAAATGTTACCAACGCGGTTTTGGTTCGGCCCGCGCGGCTATCGTCAAACCCGCACAAATCGGCAATATAATCGAATAACCCTAAAGTTACGCCCAAAAACGAGCTGGCAATCGCCATGTAAGCAAAGAAATTTAACGCAACGCCGATATAATCCGTCCGAATGTATCGCCCCAACACATTCAATAACGCCGCAATATCGCCGCCTTTCTCGATAACCGGCGCGAATTCGGCGCGCGGTAAATTGCCCTGAATCGCCAACTGCCACAGCACATAAATCAGCAATGCAAGAAACGTGCCGATAAATACGGATTTCGCCACTTTTCCCGCATTTCGGTCGTAATATTTAACCAGGCTCGGAACGTTCTGATGAAAGCCGAAAGACACTAAACACACGGGCAACGCCACAAATGCGTAAGACACATAGTGCGGATCCGAACGAACCGCGGAATCAAACAGTAATTCGCCGTGAGAAGACGCGACCAGCCCCGATACCGACAGGAAAAAAGAAATCACCATGCCCGCAATCAATACCGTACTGAAACGATCCACCGCCTTGGTGGAAAACCACACGAACGCCGCTAACACAAAGGTGAAAACCAACGCGCCGGCGGTTCGTCCGATTTCCACCGGATTTTGTTCGGTGCTCAGCAGTTGATTCGCCATTTCTTCCGTAATTCCGCCGCCGGAAGTGATGTAGGCGTAAGTCAGAATATACAACACGAATGCCAGCGATAAGCCGTTCAGCACGTTCCAACCGTTGCCCAGCAAGTCTTTCACAATCGTGTCGAAACTGGCGCCGGTGGGATAATGCAAATTGGCTTCCAACAACATTAAGCCCGAAGACATCATGCAAAACCAAGTATAAATCAGAATTAACAGCGAGCCCGTAAACCAAACGCCCGCAGTTGAAATCGGATTAGCCAGCATTCCGGCACCAATGGTGCCGCCCGCAATAATCATTATGCCGCCCAGTAAAGGAGGTTGTTTGTTTGTCATAAAATTGTTCCGTGAATAAATTTTGCACTATTATAGTAGTACAAAAGAGACAAAACAAGTTAAAAGTGCGGTCAAAAAAAGCAACGTTTTTTGAACCTTGGCCTTGCCAACGGTGGCGAAGCCATAAGTAAGCGCACCGGCGATTACACATAAAATTTGAATTGTTTTTTAGAAAGACGGAATACGCCGAATCAACGGGAAAAACGCGCCACCTGCGCCAGAGTGAATTGCACCGTCCAACCGATAGACAAGGCAAAAATCAACGTGCCGACGCCCACGGTTCCGCCCAGGCAGAAACCAAGAAAACAAACCGTGACTTCAATACAGGTGCGAACGATTCCCACTTTCCAGTGAAATCGCTGGCAAAGCCCGACCATCAGCCCGTCACGCGGGCCGGCGCCTTGATGACAAGTCAGATAAATGGCGGAACCGACACCGAAACAGAAAATGCCGAACAAGACATAGGCAAAACGACTCCAAAGCGCAACGGGAAGGGGCGCGGTTTTCACCGTAACGCCCAAAAAAATTGCGATAACCACAATATTCAGAATGGTGCCGAGCCCCATATGCAGTTTCAGCGGAAACCAGAACAGCATGACGATAACGCTGATAAAAAAAGACGCCCAGCCGACGCTGATACCGCATTGTAATGAAATGCCTTGAGACAGAATGGTCCAGGGGGCGGATCCCAAATCCGACAGAAGCAGCAAGCCTTCGCCGATTCCCACAATGGTGAGCGACATGCACAACATCGCCAACGAGCGCCATTCCAACGACCAAAGCGACATGGCGGTCCAAGGGGTTTGCGGCAAGACTTTGAATTTCGACATAAAAACCTGTTAACAATGAATTCCGCCTAATAATAAAGAAAGTGCGGTCAAAATTAAACAAAAATCTGGTGATAACTTATAGCTAAATCGCCTAAAAAACGCTAAAATTCAACAGTTTTATCATCTTGGGAGACTCATAATGTCTGCACTAATCAGCCTCTTAGGCATGGTCGTACTGCTTGCCATCGCCTTCCTGCTTTCCAACAATCGCAAAGCCATTAATTACCGCACGGTATTCGGCGCACTCGCCATTCAAGTGCTGTTCGGCGCGTTAATTCTTTATGTTCCGGTCGGCCGCCATGCATTGCAATGGGTGTCGGACGGCGTACAGAGCGTCATAAATTACGGCTTTGAAGGCGTGAAATTCGTATTCGGCGGTCTTGCCGGCGACAAGATCTTTGAAGTGCTGGGCGGCGACGGCTTTATTTTTGCCGTGCGCGTATTACCGAATATTATTTTCTTCTCCGCGTTAATTTCAGTGCTCTACTATATCGGTATTATGCAATGGGTTATCAAAATTATCGGCGGCGCATTGAAGAAATTGCTCGGTACCTCAAAATCCGAATCCATGTCTGCGGCGGCGAATATTTTCGTCGGTCAAACCGAAGCGCCGCTTATCGTTAAGCCTTACATCAGCAAAATGACGCAATCGGAATTATTTGCCGTTATGTGCGGCGGTTTAGCCTCTATCGCCGGTTCCGTTCTGGCCGGTTATGCGGGCATGGGCGTGCCGTTGACTTACTTAATCGCCGCGTCATTTATGGCGGCGCCGGCAGGATTATTATTTGCTAAAATTCTCTATCCGCAAACCGAACAATTCGATGACGATATGACCCATGTGGAATTGGAAAAACCGTCCAACATTTTAGATGCCGCCGCCGGCGGAGCTTCGTCCGGTATGCAGTTGGCCTTAAATGTCGGCGCCATGTTAATCGCTTTCGTAGCCTTGATCGCCTTAATTAACGGGATTCTCGGCGGTGTCGGCGGTTGGTTCGATATGCCGGAATTATCTTTAGGTATGATTTTCGGTTGGGTGTTCAAGCCATTGGCATGGATTATCGGCGTACCTTGGGAAGAAGCCAATATTGCCGGACAAATGATCGGTACCAAACTGGCAATCAACGAATTTGTGGGATACATGGAATTTGCCAAATATCTCAACCCGGAAAGTGCGGTACAATTAGGCGATAAAACCAAAGCCATCATCACATTCGCATTATGCGGTTTTGCCAACTTTAGCTCTATCGCCATTCTTATCGGCGGCTTGGGCGGGATGGCGCCAAACCGTCGCGGAGACATCGCACGGTTGGGAATTAAAGCGGTCATCGCCGGTTCGCTCGCCAACTTAATGAGCGCCACCATCGCCGGCTTATTTATCGGTTTAAGCGGTGTCGCATTAGCGTGATTCCTGCTATACTAAATAAAAGCCGTCGCGCTTAACAGAACACATACAAAACCACAGTTTGGCTGTGGTTTTGTCACATTAGGACCAAGCTAAACGATTGCTTTGTTCGAAATATACAGTTTTCGGGATTGAATATAAGGAGAAAAACCATGAAACGCGTACTGATTATGATGCTGGATTCATTTGGTATCGGCGGCGCAGAAGATGCGGAAAAATTCGGCGATAAAGGTTCAAATACGCTGGGACACATTGCGGAACGGCAAGAATCGTTGAATCTGCCACACCTGGAAAGCCTCGGTTTAGGGCTGGCGGCGAAAGAATCCTGCGGCGAATTACCAAAACATTTCAAAAATCAACCGCACTTAATCGGCGGTTACTCCTTTGCCCGCGAAATTTCATCGGGTAAAGACACCACCTCGGGACATTGGGAAATCGCCGGTGTGCCCGTATTGTTCGATTGGGGCTTATTTCCCGACAAACAAAACAGCTTCCCGAAACCGTTGCTTGATCGCATCGTTGCCAAATCCGGCATTAAAGGCTATCTCGGGAATTGTCATTCTTCCGGCACCGTGATTTTAGATCAACTGGGCGAAGAACATATGAAAACCGGCTTACCGATTTTTTACACTTCCGCCGACTCGGTTTTCCAAATTGCCGCCCACGAAGAAACCTTCGGACTGAATAATTTATACGAACTGTGCGAAATTGTGCGCGCCGAACTGGAAGGCTATAATATCGGACGGGTTATCGCGCGTCCGTTTATCGGCAACAAAGCGGGCGAATTCAAACGCACCGGTAACCGCCGCGACTATTCCGTCGAACCGCCGGCAAAAACCGTACTGCAAAAATTGATCGAAGAAAAAGACGGAACGGTGGTTTCCGTTGGCAAAATCGCCGATATTTACGCTCACACCGGCATCAGCAAAACGGTTAAAGCCACAGGATTGGAAGAGTTGTTCGACAAAACGTTGGAAGAAGTGAAAAGTGCGGGCGATAATACGATAGTTTTTACTAACTTCGTGAATTTCGATGCGGATTTCGGCCATCGCCGCGACGTAGCGGGTTACGCCAAGGGTTTGGAATATTTCGACTGTCGTCTGCCCGAATTACTGCAACTGATGCAAACTGACGACTTGCTGATTATCACCGCCGATCACGGTTGCGACCCGACCTGGACGGGTTCCGACCACACCCGCGAACACATTCCGGTGCTGATGTACGGCACTCAGGTTCCAACCAAATTCTTAGGCGGACGGGATACCTTCGCCGACATCGGTCAAACTATCGCCAAGTATTTAGCACTTTCACCGATGGAATACGGCACGCCGATTATTTAACCGACGTATTTGAGTTTGCCACGGCAAACGATTCAGATAAATTAAGGAAATTTTATGACTCCACACATTAACGCACCGGCCGGCGCCTTCGCCGATGTCGTATTAATGCCCGGCGATCCGCTGCGGGCGAAATATATCGCGGAAACCTTTTTAGAAAACGCCGAACTCGTCACCAACGTACGCAATATGTTGGGTTACACCGGCAGCTATAAAGGACGTCGCGTTTCCGTTATGGGGCACGGCATGGGCATTCCGTCCTGTTCCATTTACAGCAAAGAACTCATCACCGAATACGGTGTGAAAAAAATCATCCGCGTCGGTTCATGCGGCGCGGTACGTCGCGACGTTCACGTCCGCGACGTCGTTATCGGACTGGGCGCCTGCACCGACAGCAAAGTCAACCGCATCCGCTTCAAAGACAACGACTTTGCCGCCATCGCCGATTTCGACATGGCGCAGGCGGCGGTTTTAGCGGCGAAAAATAAGGGAATCAACGTACGCGTCGGCAATTTGTTCTCCGCCGATTTATTCTATACGCCCGATGTGGAAATGTTCGACGTAATGGAAAAATACGGCGTTCTCGGCGTGGAAATGGAAGCCGCCGGCATTTACGGCGTCGCGGCGGAATTCGGCGCCAAAGCGCTCACCATCTGTACCGTATCGGATCACATCCGAACCGGCGAACAAACCAGCCCGGAAGAGCGTCAGCTCACTTTTAACGAGATGATCGAAATCGCGCTGGAATCCGTTTTATTGGGTGACAACGATTAATTTTCAACCAAAGTGCGGGCAAAAATTTCAACATTTTTTATGTCCGATACGGTTTGGATATGATGTAAAAATTCCACCGTTTCCGACCAAAAATAAAGAAAAATTTGTCAATTTTTGACCGCACTTGCTTGAACTTCCCCTTTTTCAACCTTATCTAATCCGCTAAACTAACAAAAATTTTCCGAATGAACTGGAGTATTAAATGAATTTTATCGGCAAAGTGATCGGTTTTTTCCTGGGCTATCGCTACGGCGGGCTGTTCGGCGGAATTGCGGGCGCCATTTTAGGCCATTTGGCGGACAAAAAACTTTACGAACTCGGCAGTGTGAATTCGTCTTTTTTTGACAAAAAACTGACGCGTCAATCTCTGTTTATGCAGACAACGTTTGCCGTGCTGGGCAATCTGAGTAAAGCAAAAGGCCGCGTGACGGAAAACGACATTGCGCTGGCAAACAATCTGATGCAACAACTTAATTTGGATGAAGCGAACCGTAAACTCGCACAGGACGCCTTCACCCGCGGAAAAGAAACGGATTTCCCGTTGCGTCAGATTATTCGCGAATTCCGAATCGGTTGTGGCCAGCGCGCCGATTTATTACGCATGTTTTTAAGCGTGCAAGTGCAGGCGGCCTTTGCGGACGATCATTTACACGATAACGAATTGGCGATTTTACGCACTATTGCCGAAGAACTGGGCTTATCCGCATTCCAGTTTGAGCAAATGATCGCGATGGAAATGGCGCGTCGTCAGTTTTCCAACGGCGGTTTTTACGAACAGGCTTACCAACAATATCAGCAATATCAACAAGGCTATTCGCAAAGCGGCTATCAGCAATCGGGTTCTCAAAGCGGTTATCGTCCTCATTCCGGTCCGACGATCCACGATGCTTACAAAGTGCTCGGCGTTTCCGAAAACGACAATCAACAAGCGGTTAAACGCGCCTATCGCCGCTTAATGAACGAAAATCATCCGGATAAACTGGTTTCTAAAGGTTTGCCGCCGGAAATGATGGAAATGGCGAAAGAGAAAGCGCAGCAGATTCAGGCGGCTTACGACTTGATTTGCAAAGCGAAAGGCTGGAAATGATGGGCGGAACGATGCGCCGGCTGCCCGTCATTTTGGCGATTTTTTTGACCGCACTTTCCGTTTGGTCGGGGATTTCCCCTTTTTCGCGAGCGGTCTGGTATGCGGAAGTCACGCCGGTTTTTATCGTGTTTGGCGCGCTGCTCATTACCTATCCCCGCTTTCAGTTCAGCAATACCGCCTATTTTTGTATGTCCTTATGGTTAACTCTGCATTTAATCGGCGCACACTACACCTTCGAGCACGTGCCGTTTCAATGGGGAAACCGTCTGCTTGCCGGTTGGTTGGGCGAGGGGCGCAATCATTTTGACCGCGTCGCTCACTATGCTATCGGCTTTTATAGCTTTCCCATGGCGGAATTTCTATTGCGCCGTCATTTAACCGGCCCTGTGATTGCCGGATTTTTCAGTCTGTTTTTCATTATGTCCGTGGCTGCCGGTTATGAACTTATCGAATGGCAATATGCCGTTATCGCCGGCGGTGAAGAAGGCGCGGCATTTTTAGGTTCTCAGGGAGATATCTGGGATGCGCAAAAAGATATTTTTGCCGACACCTTGGGCGCAGTTACGGCTCTGGTTCTGTTCTATTTAATCCATTCTCGGAAAAGTTTTTCATAATGCGTGTTATTCTGGCGCCGATGCAAGGCGTGCTGGACCCTTTAGTACGACAGCTTCTTACCGAAGTAAACGACTACGATCTGTGTATTTCCGAATTCGTTCGCGTGGTGGATCAACTTTTACCGGAAAAATTGTTCTACCGACTTTGTCCCGAACTGCAAAACCGGGGAAAAACGCCTTCGGGTACGCCGGTTCGCGTGCAACTGCTCGGGCAATTTCCCCAATGGCTGGCGGAAAACGCCTGTCGCGCCATTGAACTGGGTTCTCATGGTATTGATTTCAACTGCGGCTGCCCGTCAAAAACCGTAAACGGCAGTAACGGGGGCGCCAGTTTATTGAAAGATCCCGAATTAATTTACCGCGCCACGCAAGCCATCCGCCAAGCCGTTCCGAAAGGACAGACGGTCAGCGTCAAAGTGCGGTTGGGTTGGGACGATATTTCCCAGGCATTTGAAATTGCCGATGCCGTACAACAGGGCGGCGCCGATGAAATCGCCATTCACGGACGCACCAAAACCGACGGTTATCGCGCCGATCGCATTAATTGGCGACAAATCGGCGAAGTGCGCTCAACATTGCGGATTCCCGTCATCGCCAACGGTGAAATCCGGTGTTGGGAAGACGCTGTAAAATGCCGACAAATAACAGGCTGCGAAGATTTAATGGTAGGACGCGGCGCGCTGAATATTCCTAATTTAAGCCGGGTGATAAAATTTAATGCGCCGAAGATAGCATGGCGCGATATTATTCCCATTCTGCAAAAATATGCACAAATGGAAAATATTCACGACACCGGTTTTTACCACGTGGCACGAATCAAACAATGGCTGCATTATCTGAACAAAGAATACGAACAAGCCCATGTTCTGTTTGAACGCATCAAAACCTGCCATGATGCCGACGATCTGCGTATTCGTCTCACTCGTCAGGGCAAGTTAACCGACTAGCCATTTATCCGAATTTCACTTTTATGTACCGTTAAAAAAACAGCGATAATTTTTATTAACGCCCCTTTTATATTGCATATTTATGCAGAAAATATTAATATTATTGCAGTTTTACAAAAGGATAGAGAACAAATCACACAATGGCTCTTAGCGTTAAAAACTTGAACTTTTTTTATGGCTCAAACCAGGCCTTATTTGACATTAATTTAACGGCGGAGGCGGGCGACATCCTGGTTCTGCTCGGCCCGAGCGGCGCAGGGAAAAGCACCCTGATTCGCACCTTAAATTTACTGGAAGTACCAAAATCCGGGCTGTTGGACATCGCCAACAGCCGCTTTGATTTATCAGAAAATACCGATCCGAAAAAAATCCGCGAACTGCGTCAAAACGTAGGCATGGTTTTTCAACAATACAATTTATGGCCGCACTTCACCGTGATGGAAAACCTGATCGAAGCGCCGATGAAGATTCTGGGACTGGATGAAAACGGCGCAAAAACGCAAGCATTGGAATTATTAACCCGCTTACGCTTGAAAGAATATGCGGAACGCTTCCCGTTACAACTTTCAGGCGGTCAACAGCAACGAGTCGCCATTGCCCGCGCTTTAATGATGAAACCGCAGGTTTTATTGTTTGACGAACCGACCGCTGCACTGGATCCGGAAATTACGGCGCAAATCGTGTCCATTATTCAGGAATTACAGCAAACGGGCATTATTCAGGTGATCGTAACTCATGAAGTCAGCGTTGCCCGCAAGGTGGCGACAAAAGTCATCTACATGGAACAGGGTCACATTATCGAAAGCGGCGACGCCGCTTGTTTCGAACAACCTAAAACCGAACAATTTAAACAGTATTTATCTCATTCAGAATAGGACTTATTATGAAAAAATTAATTATCGCCGCTTTATTGGCCAGCACAACATTCGCAACTCAAGCGCGGGAAATCCGCTTCGCAATGGAACCAAGCTATCCGCCGTTCGAATTAACCAATGAAAAAAATGAAATTATCGGTTTTGACGTGGATCTTGCCAACGCTATTTGTAAAGAAATTCAGGCTAGCTGCACGTTCTCCAGTCAAGCCTTTGACGGCTTAATACAGGCGGTAAAACAAAAACGCATCGACGCCGCCATCTCCGCCATGGATATCACCGAAGCGCGCGCAAAACAAGTTTTATTCACCGACCCGTATTATGATAGTTCCGCCAGTTTTATCGCCGTAAAAGGTAAAGCGGATTTAAACAGCGCAAAAAATATCGGTGTGCAAAACGGCACGACATTCCAGCAATATGTAGTGGCTGAAGCCAAACAATATGCGCCGAAATCCTACGCCTCTTTGCAAGATGCGATTCTGGACTTAAAAAACGGACGTATCGACATTATCTTCGGTGACACCGCCGTGTTGGCGGATATGCTTTCCAAAGAGAAAGATCTGACGTTCGTCGGCGATAAAGTAACCAACAAAAAATATTTCGGTAACGGATTGGGCATTGCCGTAAATAAATCCGATAAAGAACTTGCCGCCGACTTGAATAAAGGACTGGCTGCCGTAAAAGCAAACGGCGAATACCAAAAAATCTACGACAAATGGATGACGGCTAAATAAGCAATGTTCTTTGATTTTCTTCCTTTAATGTATTCCGCCGCGCTCATGACGTTAGCGCTGGCGGTTTCGTCGTTAATTGTCGGACTGATCCTAGCGATGATCTTCGTGATGCTGGAAACCAACAAATTTGTGTGTATCCGCAAACCGGTTTCTGTCGCCATCACGTTATTGCGCGGTTTACCTGAAATTATTGTGGTATTGCTAATCTATTTCGGTTCCACCGAAGTAGTGGAAAAACTCACCGGAGAATATGTGGAATTCAGCGCTTTCGGTTGCGGCGTTACCGCGTTGTCCTTAATTTTTGCCGCCTATGCCTCGCAATCTTTACGCGGCGCCATTCAAGCCATTTCCCTCGGACAGTGGGAAAGCGGTGCGGCGCTGGGGCTAAGCCGTCGCTACACGTTCATGCACATTATTCTGCCGCAAATGTGGCGCCACGCCTTGCCGGGATTAAGTAACCAATGGCTGGTTTTGCTAAAAGATACCGCTCTGGTGTCGTTGATTGGCGTGAATGACATCATGCGTCAAACCGAATTGATCAATACCAATACCCATCAACCGTTCACCTGGTACAGTTTTGCCGCCTTAATTTATTTGGTCATCACCTTGGTCAGCCAGGTTTTTATCCGTCGCTTGGAACAACGTTTTACCCGCTTTGAACGAGGGGGAAAATAATGGCTTACGATTACTTTAAAATTATCGCCCAAGGCATTCCGACCAGCCTGATTTTAACCGCGGTGGCGTTGATCGTCGCGTTCTTTCTGGCGTTACTTTGCACGTTCCTGCTGTCAATGAACAACAAAATCGCCAAAAGTGCGGTCAAAATTTTCATTACTTTATTCACCGGCACTCCGTTATTGGTGCAGTTTTTCCTGATTTACGCCGGACCGGGCCAATTCCAATGGATTGTTGACAGCCCCATGTGGTCGCTGTTATCCAACGCCTGGTTTTGCGCTATGCTGGCATTGGCGCTCAACAGCGCGGCATATTCCACTCAACTGTTCCACGGCGCCGTCAAAGCCATTCCGAAAGGACAATGGGAAAGTTGTGCCGCCTTAGGATTAAACCGCCTGCAAACCCTGAAAATTCTGATTCCTTACGCCTTAAAACGCGCCTTGCCTTCATACAGCAACGAAATCATTCTGGTGTTTAAAGGCACCTCGCTGGCCTCCACCATCACGATTCTGGACATTATGGGCTATGCCCGCCAGCTTTACGGCACCGAATACGACGCTTTAACCATTTACGGCATTGCCGGCGCGATTTATCTGGTGATTACCGGCATTGCCACATTGTTACTGCGTAAATTGGAAAAACGCGTACTCGCTTTTGAACGCCTGGAAGTGGAAAACGCCGCTTAATCAAAGCCGTTCGGTCAAACGAACGGCTTTCCCGCTGAAATAAGCCGGGATCCGCAAATTTTTCACGTGCAATCCCTAAAAAGTGCGGTCACAAAAAGCAACGCTTTTTGAACGTTGGCTTTGCCAACGGTGAAGCCATAAGTAATCGCATCTGCGATTACGCATAAAAAAACGAACGTTTTTCTGAACCCTATTTTCCGCAGCCCAAACAAAGGATTTTTTATGACAATTAAGTACGTAATTTTTGATATGGACGGTGTGTTAGTCGACAGCGAACCGCTCTGGGCGGAATCGCAAATCGAAACGCTGGCCCAATACGGCGCCGTCATTACCGAACCCGATTGCGAAAAATATACCCGCGGTTTGCGGGTGGACGAACTTGCCGTCGTCTGGATAAAAAAATTTCATTTAAATATCGAACCGACGCTGTTACGCGACGAAATCGTAGACCTCGTTTGCCGGAAAATCGCGGAAAAAGCCGTGCCGATGGACGGAATCTATCCATTACTCGATTTTTTAAAAACGAAAAAAATTCCGACCGCACTTGCCACTTCATCCAACCGGAAAGTGATTAAAACCGTTTTTGATAAGCTGAAATTATGGTATTATTTCCCGATTCAATGCTCCGCCGCCGAAGAAGAACTGGCAAAACCTCATCCCGCCGTCTATCTTTCCGCGATCAAAGCCCTTGGCGCAACGCCTGCGGACTGTCTGATTATCGAAGACAGCGTCACCGGTTTAATTGCTGCCAAAGCGGCAAACGTATGCACCTTTATCGTCAATCCTAAATTTGCCGATGAACGCTTCGCCATTGCCGACGAACGCTTACCAAGCCTGCACGAGGTGCTGAACATTTTACGACAGGAATTATAAATAAGCGGCGAATCACCGTTCGCGCCGAATTAAAGGTTTATCCCGGGCGTAAATTGTGCCAAAATAAGATCGACTTCGAACTGATGTGATGGTTTAAGGAGCCTATTATGAAAAAATTCATTCCTGTCATTCTTGCAATCTTATTATCGGCATGTACGTCGGTTGAACAAACCAAACGTCCGCCGGTAGCGCTTTCGCCGCCGGAAGAAACAGCGCCCGAATTCTTCAGAATGTCTCCCGCCCTCCATTACTATGTAGATATGAGTTCCATTTTGGCTGAGCCCGAACAAAAACATATTGTGCATTTTGATACGGTAATCAACCTGCACAAAGGCGGCTACCTTTTTCCTGATCCGACGGTTTTCGTCCGTTCGATTCGGCAATCCAAAGTGTTGAACTGCCAAAATCATCAGCTGAAACAGTTAAAAACTAATTATTACAGCGAATTCTGGGGCGCCGGACAACATACTCCCGCTAAAAAACAACGGGAATACATTATAAAACTCCGTCCGGGCTCATCACTTTATACTTTAAGCGAAGTGATTTGCGTCAACGTTATGCGTTAATTGACGAAAATCAACGAAAGTGCGGTGAAAAATCTTCATGATTTTCACCGCACTTTTTTCTTATAACCCGCTAAAATATCGCTTCCAATCAAAATACCGACCAGGATCGATTTTGCGCCCGGGAGAAATGTCGCAATGCCCCACAATACGATTTTGACGAATCAACGGATAACAACGCTGAATTTCCCGGGTTAATGAAATTAACGCCGCATATTGCGCGGCGGTAAACGGTTGTTCGTTACTGCCTTCCAGCTCAATACCGATGGCAAAATCATTGCATTTTTCGCGTCCTTCAAAGCAGGACAAACCCGCATGCCAGGCCCGGTCGTTAAAATTGACATATTGCGTCACGCGCCCGTTTCGTTCAATCAGACAATGAGCAGAAACGCGAACCCGATAGATTTCTTCAAAATAAGGATGACGGCTCGGATCCAGCTTGCCCTGGAAAAAATCGTCAATAAAGCCGCCGCCGAATTGTTCGGGCGGCAAGCTGATGTAATGAATCACCAACAACGAAATATCCTGCTGATCCGGGCGGGCATCAAAATGCGGCGACGGAATTTTTCGGCTGTTTTCCAGCCAGCCGTCAGCAATTTTAAAAACGGTCTTTTGTGTCATAACGCGTGATTTTTGCGATCCTGATTCCAAAACAAGGACAACTATTTTGACAGGATTTTAGCTTTATTTCAAAGTGCCGTTATCCGATTCCAACCACTTAAAAGGAAAAACATCATGAAAATCGCCCGCACTTTTCATCGCGCTTCGCTTTCCGTTTCCGTTCAAAAAGGGTTTACCTTAATCGAATTGATGATTGTGATTGCGATTGTCGCGATTTTAGCCACCATCGCTATTCCGTCCTATCAAAATTACACCAAAAAAGCCGCCGTTTCGGAACTGTTACAGGCATCGGCGCCCTATCGCTCCGAAGTGGAGCTGTGCATATACAACACCGGCGAAACCAAAAACTGTACGGCGGGCTCAAACGGCATTCAGGCCGACAATACCGGTTTCGGCAAATATGTGGCAAGCGTGAAAGTCTCGGGCGGCGTCATCAGCGTAACGGGCAAAGGCAGTTTAAGCGACACCAGTTACACATTAACCGCCGCCGGAGACGCCGCTAAAGGCGTCACCTGGACTACCGCCTGCAAACCGAACGCCGGCGTTTTTCCGCCAGGGTTTTGCAATTAAGGAAACTCACATGTCAGGCGACATCAAAATCGTCACCACAAGTGCGGGAGAAACCATAGAAATTTCGCCCCATTTGTGGGCGAAAAATCAGGAACAACAAGCCCTGCTCGTGCGTTTTCTTGCATTACCTTTGCGGGAAGACGACGGCATGCTTTGGCTCGGTTTAGACAGTTTAAGTAATTTATCCGCTTGCGAAACCTTTGCATTTTTAACGGGCAAAATCATTGAACCGGTGTTATTGACCAATCAGGAGTTAAAACATTGGCTGCAGGCGTTATCGCCGCAACCCCTGCAAGTGGAAGAAAATCCGGTTTTTTATATGGAGGATGTTACCACCGTTGAACAAAAACCGGACGATACCGTAATTCAACTGCTGGATCAGATTTTTGAAAACGCTCTTCATCAACAGGCTTCGGATATCCACTTGGAACCGCGTACGGATTGTTTACAAGTGCGTTTCCGCATTGACGGCGTGCTGCAAAATCAAACGCCGATTTCGTCGGTATTCGCTAATCGCGTGATTTCCCGCCTGAAACTGCTGGCTAAACTGGACATCAGTGAAATGCGCCTGCCGCAGGACGGTCGATTCCATTTTAAAACCACCTTTTCCGACGTGCTCGATTTGCGGCTTTCCACCTTACCCACCAATCTGGGCGAAAAAGCCGTACTGCGGGTACAACAAAATAAACCCGTCACTCTGGCGTTTTCCGATTTGGGAATGAATGACAATCAACAGCGTATCTTCCGACATGCTCTCAGCCAGCCGCAAGGGCTCATTCTGGTAACCGGTCCCACCGGCAGCGGAAAAAGTATTACGCTTTACACCGCACTTTCCTCGCTGAATTGCGTCGAAAAACATATTATGACGGCGGAAGATCCTATAGAAATAGAACTGGAAGGAATCATTCAGACCCAAATCAACCCGTCCGTCGGCCTGGATTTCAGCCGCCTGCTGCGTACTTTTCTGCGTCAGGATCCCGATATCATCATGCTGGGCGAAATCCGTGACGAAGAAAGCGCCGCCATGGCGTTGCGCGCCGCCCAAACCGGTCATCTGGTGCTTTCCACTCTGCACACCAATGACGCTCCGTCGGCGATTTCCCGTTTACGCCAACTCGGTATCCGGCAACATGAAATCGACGGCAGCCTGTTACTGGTTATCGCACAACGGCTGGTTAGAAAATGTTGTCCGAAATGCGCGGGAAAAAAGTCGAAAAATTATCCTGACACAGAAAAGTGCGGGCAAAAATCCGTTAGTTTTTGCGATTGTCATCAAGGTTATAAAGGTCGTGTAGGAATTTATCAGTTATTACAACCCGATTTTCGTGACAATCAAGCGCAATATCGGCTGGATTTTCCCGATCTTTATCAGGCGGGACTGGAAAAAATCAAGGCAGGAATCAGCGATATTGCCGAAATCCAGCGGGTGCTGGGAGTTAAAGATGAAGCTTAATATGTATCGCTGGCAAGCGACGAATCGTTTCGGGCAAAAACAACGGGGCGTGCTGGTGGCGGAAGATGAAAACCAAGCCAAACGAATTCTGTTCTCACGTCAGTTGCAAAACATCAGATTACAACGGAACTGGCAATTTTCCTACGCGCCGAAAAACGCAGAAATCTGCGACTTGCTGCAACAACTCGCCACTTTACTGGAAGCCTCGGTTACCCTCAAAAACAGCCTGCAAATTCTGCTGTCCAACTGCACGAACATTCCGTTATACCAATGGCTGCAGCACTTATTAAGCGATCTGGAAAGCGGACTGGCGTTTTCCCAGGCGTTAAACCGGCAACCCAAATTTCTCACGCATCAGGAACGTCAGCTTATTCGGACGGGCGAAATGACCGGACAGCTGGCGAAAGTTTGCCGGCAGATTGCGTTGTCCAAACAGCAAAGCCTGGCATTGCAGCGAAAAATCCAGAAAATTCTGCTTTATCCCATGATGATTCTGACTATTTCACTTATTTTGACCGCACTTCTGTTGATTTTTATTGTGCCGCAATTTGCCGAAATGTACGGCGGAGAAACAACCCAATTGCCATTATTCACCCGGATTTTGCTGTGTCTTTCACAAGGTCTGCAGCAATATTTTATGCCGTTTTGCGTCCTGTTAACGGCAATCGCTTTTTTTCTTAAACGCCGACTTCAGCATTCATTGCGGTTGAATCGACAGAAAAATAAGCTGATTGCCGCCACGCCGGTATTAGGACAAATCGTGGCACTTTCCCGCTTGATTCGTTTTTGCCGCAGTTTGCATTTAATGTTGCACGCCGGCGTACCGCTCAATCAGGCGTTGCAATCATTTCTGCCGACTGACAAACCCAACGCCGCTATTCACCACGATGTCGCGTTGACCCAAGAAGTGCAATACATCCTGCAAGGCATTCAGAGAGGTTTTACGTTTTCCGCCTGCGTAGGAGTTACGCTGTTTCCCATACAGGCGCAGCAAATGATTCAAGTGGGCGAACAGGCGGGCAAACTGCCTCTTATGCTGCAACATATCGCGGACAATTATCAGCGGCAGCTGGATCATAAAATCGATTTGTTATCGCAAATGCTGGAACCGTTGTTGATGCTGATTATCGGCGGCATTATCGGTTTGATTATGCTGGGAATGTATTTACCGATTTTTAATATGGGATCGCTTATCCAATGATCATCGCATTTTTTCTGGCGGGCGGGTTGTGCGGCATAGCCGTCCGTTATTACTGCCGCCATTTCGCTCTTTGGGTTATGCATGAAATTCATGCGTCCTACTGCGAAATGTTTTCTCAGGAAATAGCTTGCGACGCTCATCAGGCGGCGCTTAAGCCGTTAAAGTGCGGTCATTTTTTGTGGTATTTTTTCTTTGGCGGAACGCTATTTACGCTCTGTTTTCTTGGCTTGGGCGAAGCGTCCGTCAGTTTCTATTTCGCTTGCTTAAGCGCATTACTCTATCTCATTGCTAAAATCGATTGGCACTATCGCTTGATTCCGCCCGATTTATGTCAGTTAGTCGCGGCATTCGGTATTGGCGGAAGTATCTTTCATCTGCAACCTCAATCGCTCGAAAATGCGATCCAAAGCCTGTTTATCGGATTTGGCGTATTTTGGGCTGTTTTTCATCTCGCCCGGTTTATTTACCGACAAGAAGCCTTCGGACGCGGCGATTATTGGTTAATTGCCGCGCTTGCCGTTTTTTTGCCCTGGCAACAACTGGCGCCGTTTATTTTTATTGCCTGCGTTTGCGCGTTGATTTTTGTGGTCATCATGCAGGCTCGCGGCAAGAAGATAACCGTGATTCCGTTCGCGCCGTTTCTGATTATCGGCGGCGTGTCGACATTTATATGGAATGTGCTAGGATAAGCACATGGCTTTACATCACGGGAAAATGCAATGACTTACGTCGTGGGATTAACCGGCGGCATCGGCAGCGGGAAATCCACCATTGCCAATTTATTCGCCGAACTTAACGTACCGATTATCGACGCGGATGTTGTCGCACGCCAAATAGTAAAAAAAGGTTCGCCTTTGTTAGCCCGAATCGTCGATCATTTCGGCCCCGCCGTGTTAACCCCGGACGGCGAGCTTAACCGCCCTTTTCTGCGTCACCTGATATTTCAGAACGACACGGAGAAAAACTGGCTGAATCAACTGTTACATCCGGCAATCCGCGAAGAAATGAACGCACAACTGAATGCGCAAACCGCACCTTATACCTTGTTTGTGGTGCCGCTGTTAATTGAAAATAAGCTCAGCGAACTGTGCGATCGCATTCTGGTGATCGACGTTCAACCTGAAACCCAGTTAACCCGCGCCAGCCGACGGGATCACAGCCAACGTGCGTTGATTCAGAAAATTATGGATTCGCAGGTAAGCCGGGAAACCCGTTTAAGCTTTGCCGACGATGTCATCAATAATGACGGAGAACTGGCCGACCATCACCGCGAACTGTGTCAAAACGTGTTAAAATTACACCGCACTTATTTGGATTTAGCGGAGAGAAAAAATCATGAACGACACCTTTAGCGTCGCATGCCCGATTTGTAAAAAACCGGTAATTTGGTCGCCTCAAAGCCCTTATCGGCCGTTTTGCAGCAAACGCTGCCAGTTAATCGATTTGGGCGAATGGGCGGACGAAGAGAAAGCTATTCCGTGCGAAACGGCGGATTTTGCCGTGAATCCGGAATTTTCCGACGAATGGACCGCACGATAGGAATAAATCATGAAAATTCATCACCAAAACAATGAGCATGACGGCGAGTTTTATGTGCTCAATGACGACGGCGAAAAAGTTGCCGAACTCACCTATTTTTACGAGAACGAAAAAACCGTTAACGCTCATCATACCTATGTGTCTGACAGTCTGCGCGGTCAAGGCGTGGCGGATAAACTTTATCAGGCATTAATCGCGTTTATCACAGAGAACAAGCTGAATTTACATCCCACTTGCAGCTATATAGCGCGCAAATGGGAACGGGATAATCGTTAGACAAAAAAGTGCGGGAAAAAAACATCGTATTTTTTGCCCGCACTTTAACCTCATTTAATCGGCATTTCAATCACACCGCCGCCCAGGCATTCTTCTCCTTGATAAAAGACCGCCGATTGCCCCGGCGTTACCGCGATTTGCGGCACGTCAAAACGCACTTCCGCCGTATCCTCATCCACCGGTACCACAACGCAAGGAATATCCGTCTGACGATAACGGGTTTTCACCGTGCAACGTAATGTTTCCCGCAGTGGCTGTTCCGACACCCAGGTCAACTGTTTAGCGATCAGCCCGGAAGATTGCAAGGCGGAATTATCATGCCCTTGCGCAACTACTAACACATTGTTTTTCAAATCTTTTTCCACCACATACCAAGCATTTTCATCTTTGCCTTTAATGCCGCCGATGCCTAAACCTTTACGTTGTCCCAGCGTGTGATACATCAAGCCCTGATGACGACCGATTACCTCGCCTTCGGTGGTTCTAATCTCACCCGGTTGCGCCGGTAAAAAACGGGCCAAAAAATCCTTGAATTTACGTTCGCCGATAAAACAAATACCGGTGGAATCTTTTTTCTTCGCCGTAATCAAGCCCAACTCTTCCGCAATAGCGCGCACCACCGGTTTTTCAACCTCGCCCACCGGGAAAAGGCTTTGCCCTACTTGCTTTTTGGTTAACGCATGCAAAAAATAGCTTTGATCTTTATTGCTATCCAAACCGCGCAGAAGACGAGCGTTGTCATCCGGACCGGCACGGCGCACATAATGTCCGGTAGCGATATAGTTCGCGCCGAGATCTTCCGCCGCATATTCCAGAAACGCTTTAAATTTGATTTCCTTGTTACACAGAATATCGGGATTCGGCGTGCGCCCCGCTTTGTATTCGTTGAGAAAATGTTCAAACACATTATCCCAATACTCCGCGGCAAAATTAATTTTATGTAAGTGAATACCCAGTTTGTCGCAAACCGCCTGCGCATCGGCTAAATCCGCCGCCGCCGTGCAGTAATCCGAATCATCGTCTTCTTCCCAGTTTTTCATAAACAGGCCTTCCACCCGATAGCCCTGTTGCTGCAGAATAAAAGCGGAAACTGAAGAATCGACGCCGCCGGACATGCCGACGATCACCTTGATTTTGCCGTTTTCGGCAAGTTGTTCCGATGTAAGTTTCGGAAAATGTCGGTCGTAAGTTTTTGAGCAGAGTATTGTTGAGTTAGTCATATTTCTCCCGTAACTTCGGTTAAGGCGAAGCACATTTGGTTTATATGTTGATAAAGAATAACGTGTAAGCCTTAGGGTTACGCTTGTACGCTTGATTATTTTACTTCGTAAAATTGCGGTTTTTTATTGAATCGATCTAATGCCGATGCATCCGCTTCACCTTTGGCCACTTTGTCTTTTAAGTTATCGCAGGGCTCTTCACAATCGCACATTTTTTTCATGCCGAGAGCCGTAATTCCGCCGCAGCTGCCTTTGATGGATTTTTTGTTAAGAATATAACCGACGGACATGCCGAAAATAACCAGAATAAAAATTCCGAATGTCGCTAAAAATACTGGCATAGTTGTTCCTATTTTTCCTGTTCCGCCAAAAGTGCGGTAAATTTTGATGACATTTTCGTTTCAAAACCCTTATCGGTTTTGATAATGAGATATACGGCAAGATTATGTTGTTCCGCCACCCGTAACGCTTCTTCTTCGCCAAGCACAAACAGGCCCGTAGACAAACCGTCCGCCGTCATTGAACTTGGGTGCAGCACGGTAATGGACGCCAGATGGTGCTGAATCGGATAACCCGTTTTCGGATCGATTTCATGGGAAAAACGTTTGCCCTGATCTTCAAAATAAATGCGGTAATTACCCGACGTCGCCATGGCTAAATCTTGCAAACCGATCACCTGTTCCACCGAACGGGAACCGTCAAAATTCGGTTTTTCAATCGCGATTTGCCAGTATTTACCTTCGATATTTTTGCCTTTGGCACGAATTTCACCGCCGATTTCCACCATATAATTCCGTACCCCGAATTGTTCAAGGACGTCTGCCGCCTGATCCACGCCGAAACCTTTGGCGATGGAAGACAGATCGATATAAAGTTGCGGCACGGTTTTTTCAAGCGTGAATCCGCCCGATGTTTGGTTCAGCTTCAATTTATCCGCCCCTACCCATTGTTGGCGTTCCGCCAATTGTTGCGCCGAAGGTTGGCGTTCGGGGCGTTTTTCCGGACCGAATCCCCATAAATTCACAACCGGACCGACAGTCACATCCAGTGCGCCTTCGGTAATCCGATTCAAACGCAAGGCTTCCTGCAACACCGTCCCGAACTCCGCGGAAATCGGCACCGGCGTATTGATTTCCCGCGATTGATTGAAACGGCTTAATTCCGAATTCGGATCATAAGTAGACATTTTGGCATTCACATCTTTCAGAATTTCTTCAATCCGCGCATGCACTTGTTCCGCATTTTGGCTCAGACTGCCGTCATCAATATATTTGATGTGATAAGTGGTGCCCATGGTTTTGCCCACGAGCGAAATAATTTCAGGATCTTTTCCGCAACCGCTTAATGTCGTTAACACAAAAAGTGCGGTCAAAAAAAACGATGTTTTTTTCACGCGGATTTTTCTGTCTTTATCCCCAATAAACAACCGCTTAATTGCAGTCCGTAAAATTAAAATCATTCGGTTCATATTTTTGCCAGAGCGTCTCGCAACGCCCGATTTCCGGTTAGCTTTCGGGCGCATTCGATACGCCCCGATAAATCATTTTCATGAATAAGCGTAAACGGTCAAATTCACAAAACCTTTGCAAATTTGACCGCACTTTTAATTGACGCAGATTAAAATCAACCGCCGAAATCGTCTAACAGGATATTTTCATGCTCGACGCCTAAATCTTCCAGCATTTTGATTACCGCCGCATTCATGACCGGAGGTCCGCACATGTAGTATTCGCAGTCTTCCGGCGCTTCATGATTTTTCAGATAGTTTTCATAAAGCACATTGTGAATAAAGCCGGTGTAACCGTCCCAATTATCTTCCGGAAGCGGATCGGAAAGCGCAACGTGCCATGTAAAGTTCGGATTTTCAGCTTGCAGCTGATCGAAATCGTCCACATAGAACATTTCACGTTTGGAACGCGCACCGTACCAGAATGAAATTTTGCGTTTGCTGTGCAAGCGTTTTAATTGGTCGAAAATATGCGAACGCATTGGCGCCATACCCGCACCGCCGCCGATAAAGACCATTTCTGCGTCGGTATCTTTCGCAAAGAATTCACCGAACGGACCGGAAATCGTCACTTTATCACCCGGTTTTAATGACCAAATATATGAAGACATTTGACCCGGCGGCACGTCCGGATTACGCGGAGGCGGCGTTGCAATACGCACGTTCAGCATAATAATGCCTTTTTCTTCCGGATATGAAGCCATGGAGTAAGCGCGAACGATATGTTCGTCGACTTTCGACACATAACGCCACAGGTTATATTTATCCCAGTCTTCATGATATTCTTCCGGAATATCGAAGTCTTTATAGTTAACCACATGCGGTTCGGCTTCGATTTGAATATAACCGCCCGCGCGGAACGGCACTTCTTCGCCTTCGGGAATGGCAAGTTTAAGTTCTTTAATGAACGTCGCCTTATTATCGTTGGAAATAACGGTACATTCCCATTTTTTCACGCCGAAGACTTCTTCCGGCAATTCCACGTCCATTGAAGATTTTACGTTCACCTGACAAGACAAACGCCAGCCTTCTTTCGCTTCTTTCTTTGAAATATGCGATAGCTCGGTCGGTAAAATTTCACCGCCGCCCGATTTCACTTTTACGCGACATTGACCGCAAGAACCGCCGCCGCCGCAAGCGGATGACACGAAGATCCCTTTGCTCGCCAATGCGCCGAGCAATTTACCGCCGGCCGGTAACGTAATGGCTTTTGACGGGTCATCATTAATGGAAATGGTGATGTCGCCGGAATCCACTAATTTGGATTTAGCGATCAAAATCACCACCGCAAGCACCAATACAATGGCAGTAAACGCACCAATACCGAAAATAAAATTACTATCCACGAGATGCTCCTTATAATTGAATGCCTGAGAATGACATAAATCCTAATGCCATTAAACCCGCAGTGATGAAGGTGATACCTAAACCGCGTAGGCCTGCCGGTACGTCCGCATATTTCATTTTTTCCGTTAACCCGGCAAGGGCAACAATCGCTAACATCCAACCGGTCCCCGCGCCGATTCCGTATACCACGGATTCCGCGAAGTTGTATTCACGCTGAACCATGAAGGATACGCCGCCGAAGATCGCGCAGTTTACGGTAATTAACGGTAAGAAGATACCCAATGCGCTGTAGAGAGACGGCACGAATTTATCCAGAAACATTTCCAAGATTTGCACTAATGCCGCGATAACGCCGATAAAGGTAATAAAGTTTAAGAAACTTAAATCGACGCCCTCGACTAATGCGCTGTCTTTTAAAATGTGCACATAAACCAATTGATTTACCGGCACAGAAATACCTAAAACAACGATTACCGCGATCCCTAGACCAAAAGCGGTGGATACTTTCTTAGACACCGCAAGGAATGTACACATACCGAGGAAGAAAGCAAGCGCCATGTTTTCAATAAACACGGACTTCACAAACAGACTAATGTAATGTTCCATTGGTTATTTCTCCTGTTGTGCCGGTTTCCAGGTTCTTAATCCCCAGATAACAAAGCCGATGATGAAGAACGCACTTGGTGCCAATAGGAATAAACCGTTCGCCTGATACCAGCCGCCATCCTGAATCGTTTGGAAAACCGTTACGCCGAAAAGCTTGCCGGAGCCGATCAGTTCCCGCAGGAATGCAACGATAACCAGTATCACACCGTAACCCAGCCCGTTACCGATACCGTCCACAAAACTTTCGATAGGACCGGATTTCATCGCAAAAGCTTCCGCTCGCCCCATTACAATACAGTTAGTAATGATAAGGCCTACGAACACGGAAAGTTGTTTGGATAAATCATAAGCGTAGGCACGTAAAATTTGGTCAACCAAAATTACCAATGAGGCGATGATTGCCATTTGTACGATAATACGAATACTGTTTGGAATATAATTGCGAATACAAGAAATAAAGAAACTTGAAAACGCCGTAACCAAACTCACCGCTATCGCCATTACTACCGCAGTCTGTAACTGAGTCGTTACCGCTAATGCGGAACAAATTCCGAGAATTTGTAATGCAATCGGGTTGTTATCGGCAATTGGCGATAACAATAATTTTTTAAGATTGCTGCCAGCCATTAGTTAGCCCCCTCCGCTTTGAATTTCGCTAAATATGGACCGAAACCGTTTGGACCGAACCAATATTTAAATGAACCGTCGACACCGTTTGAGGTTAAAGTCGCACCAGATAATGCGTCCACCCCGTGTTCTTTATCCGACGAAGCATTTTTGCCTACGCGTAATGCCACTTCATTCGTGTCATTAAACAATTTTTTGCCGACAAAGTATTTTTGCCAGTTAGGATTGGCGATTTCGCCGCCCAAACCGGCGGTTTCACCCTGCTCATAGTAAGTAATACCGTTAATCGTGTTCGCGTCAGTCTGAACTGCAACTAAGCCGTACATAATCGACCACAAACCGTTACCGTACATCGGCAATACAACCTGAGTCACTTTGCCCGCCTCATCTCTTACGAGATAAACCTCTGCAAATTTTGACCGCACTTTTATGCCCGCTTTATCATCTTCGGCAGCAATCGCGATACTCGTTGCGGGATTTTTCGCCGATGCTTTCGCATCAAAGTTCTTCATGCCGTCAACATAATCGCCGGTTGCCAAATCAACGATTTTCGGTTCAATGAATTTCGCGTAAGTTTCCTGAACGTTCGTATTTTTTTGCAATAACCCTGCTGCCTGCAGAATGTTTTTTTGTTTATCAAGTTGTTTTTGAATCTCTTGTGCCGGTTTTAACAACACCGCAGCACCGGCTACGATAAGAGAACAAACTAAACTTAACAGAACAACGACGGTTAATGTTCCGCCAACGCTATCTTTATTAAACTTAGACATTGCGAGCTCTCCGACGTTTGATATTTGCTTGAACGACGACATAGTCGAAAATTGGTGCGAATAAGTTGGCAAATAAAATTGCTAACATCATACCTTCCGGATATGCCGGATTAACAACGCGGATAATCACCGCCATCGTACCGATAAGTGCGCCGTACCACCATTTACCGGTGTTCGTGAATGACGCAGAAACAGGATCCGTCGCCATAAAGAACATCCCTAACGCAAAACCGCCTAATACAAGATGCCAGTGCCACGGTATAGAAAACATCGGATTTGTTTCGGAACCAATCAGGTTAAACAGGGTTGAAGTGATCACCATGCCGACAAACACACCGGCAATAATTCGCCAGGACGCAATACGCGCGAAAACGATAATTGCCGCGCCGACAATGAGGGCTAACGTAGAAACTTCGCCAATTGAGCCCGGAATGTTGCCTAAAAACGCATCCATCCAGGTGATCGGTTGACCTGTAGCCACATGTTTTAACGCCGCTTCACCGCCCTGAGACCATTGTGAAAGTGCCGTCGCACCGGAAAAACCGTCCGCTGCGGTCCAAACTAAATCACCGGAAATTTGGCCGGGATAAGCAAAGAACAAGAATGCACGTCCTGCAAGCGCCGGGTTCATGAAGTTTTTGCCCACGCCGCCAAACACTTCTTTTGCCATCACCAAACCGAATGAAATACCTAGTGCGGCTTGCCATAACGGCAATGTCGGAGGAACGATTAATGCGAACAGAATCGTGGTTACAAAGAAACCTTCGTTCACTTCATGACCGCGAACAATCGCAAATAACAATTCCCAGAACATCCCCACAACGAATGCTACGATGTAAATAGGTAAGAAGAATGTGGCGCCTAACAGCATTTTGCTGCCCCAACCGCCATTCTCAAGGTCAGCACCTAACGCCTGCGCTAAAGAATAATGCCAGTCGTTCGCCACGACATCGGCTAAATTACCTAAACTGGCAACCGCCGCCATCGATTGAGCACCCACGTTATACAAGCCGTAAAACAACGCCGGAAATAATGCCAACCAAACGATGATCATCATACGTTTTGAGTCAATCGCATCACGCACATGTGTGGTTTTCTGCGTTGCCGTACCCGGCGTATAAAGCAATGTGTAAACCGATTCAAACAACGGATACAATTTTGCATATTTGCCACCGGGTAAAAAAGCGGGTTCCATTTTTTCAAAAAGATTTTTCAACCCCATTTTTAACCTTCCTTCTCAATCTTGTCTAATGCCTGACGCAAGAATGAACCGTAATCGGCTTTACCAGGATCCACGAAAGTACAAAGGGCCAAATCTTCTTCATCCAGCTCTAAGCAACCTAAGGATTGTGCCGAATCCGTATCGCCGACTTCCAAATCACGTAGTAATAATGTCGGCAGAATATCCAACGGCATCACGCGTTCATAAGAACCGATCGGTACCATCGCACGGTGACCACCGTTTTCCGCAGTCGTAAAATTAAACAATTTTTTACCGAAATGCCCCAATACCGTACGCGTAATGGAATACTTATTCGGTTGCGGAGAAATCCAGCCCAAAAATTCTTTCTCGGTATCTTCCGCAAGAACGGAAACCTGTAATGCATAACGACCCAGGTAATTATGCGGACCTTCCGCTTTGGCACCGTACAACACGGAACCGGAAACAACGCGATTTTCTCCCGCACTTAGTTCGTTTTCGGTCAATTGAGCAAGATTCGCTCCCGACACAGTACGCACTAAACGCGGATTTTTCACTTGAGGACCGGCTAAAGACACCACGCGTTCCACAAATAATTCACCGCTTGTGAATAATTTACCGATCGCAATAACGTCCTGATAATTCAAGTGCCATACCGTTTTGGTAAGACTCACGGGATCAATAAAATGAATATGAGTTCCCACCAAACCCGCCGGATGTTTACCGCCGAATTCGTGAACTTTAACGGCGCCGACACCGGAAACATTGCTTCCGGCCGCTTTTACCAGATTGACTTTATCGTGTAAACGCGTTAATACGGTTAAACCGTTAGCAAAATCTTCGGCATGTTCGTTAATGATAACCACCGGATCCGCCGCTAACGGATTAGTGTCCATCGCATTAACAAAGATAGAGGACGGCACCGCATCAATGGCAGGCACTTTACTGAACGGACGGGTACGCAACGCAGTCCACAAGCCAGAAGCCTGCAGGTTTTGACGGACTTGGTCACCTGTTAATTGATTTAATGCGGCGACATCGTATTTTTCAAAAGTAACCTGTTCGTTACCTTCGACACGAATTACCACGGATTGTAATACACGCTTAGCGCCGCGATTAATTGCGGTCACAGTACCGCTTGCGGGTGCGGTGAAAACAACGCCGGGATTCTTTTTATCCTCAAAAAGAACCTGCCCTTTTTTCACCGTATCGCCTTCACGGACCTTCATAGAAGGACGCATGCCCACATACTCTTCACCAAGCATAGCAACTTCAGTCACGGCATTACCGTCACGGATTACTTGTTCCGGCTTCCCGGCAATAGGAAGATCCAAACCTTTTTTAATCGTAATCATGTTTGCACTACTTTTCGTTAGGTTTAAAAATTAAGTCATTCTTACAAAACGCGTAAAAAAATGACCGCACATTGAGTAATGATTCTCTCGAATCATAAAAATAAAAACTCAAATTCGGGAATTTTGCCTGTTTTCTACTTAATTTTGAGTAGCAAAAACTCAGAAAACTGTGCACGAGACAAAAATAAACACTGTATTCTAACTGAAATACCGTATTTTTTCCACTGATTCCGCATGGACATTTAACATTTTTTATACATTCTTAATGCCCGCCGCCCGAACAATTCGTGGACTGAGGAATCTGCCGATCGCGCGCCTGCCATTCCGCCAACGTAAACGTGTGCAAAGCCAGCGCATGGAGCCCGTCGGCAAGCTCTTGCGCCACACATTGATATACCAATTTATGGCGCGCCACCCGGCTCAATTCATTGAACTGATCGCTGACCAGTACCACTTTAAAATGACTTTCGCCGCCGCGATCCGCGCGATGACGGTGACTTTCGTTTTCGATATGAATAAAGTGCGGTAGAAATTTCTGCGATAATTTTTCCGTTAAGGCTTGTTGTTTTGACATAATATTCCCAAATTTCATTTATTTCGTTTTAAGCGAGCAACAAAGGCTATACATTATTGTCGAAGTTTGCAAGAATAAACCGCTTTCAACCATAAGAAGGAAAAATAAATGAAAATGATGAAAACCCTTTCCCTTGCCGCTGTAATAAGTTCTTTATTTTTGGCCGCCTGTACCGCACCAAGCAATACCTTAACCTTTAACCCGACCGCGCCGACCGCCTCAACGGCGTTTAATACCGGCAATCAAAAAGCCATCGTGTCGGTGGTGACCAAAGACGAACGCCGTCAACCGGAAATCTCCGCTTACACTCACGAAGGGCAGCTCCACAAATTGTCTTCGTCACCGGATGTCACCGCGCTGTTTCAACAAATCATTCAGCAGGATTTAAACGCGAAAGGTTTCCGGCTTTCCAATACGCAAGCGAACACTAACCTATTGGTTACGGTAAAAGAATTTTATGCAAAAGTTGATGAAGGCACGATTCGCCACAAAATCACCTCGCGTATCCAATTGGAAATCCATGTTCAGGGCGCCAAAGGCAACTACACCAAAAACATGGGCTCCAGCCGCGTAGACGAAGGCGCGTTGGGCGTGAATAATCAGGATATTCAGAAATCTTTAGACGCCACCTTAAAAGAAGTGGTCAAGGCTTTGTATAACGACCAGGAAATTGCAAACGCGATCCGTCAATACGCCAATTAAAAAACGTGCGAAAATTTGACCGCACTTTTACGCCCTTAACGGGAACCCGTCGAAAACAAATTCAGAACCAATACGCCGGCAAGGATCAACCCGATGCCGGCAAATCCGGCGGCGTCCGGTTTCTGTCCGAAGGCAAAATACGCCACAACGGAAGTTAAAATGATGCCCACGCCGGACCAAACCGCATACACAATGCCGAGCGGCAGGGTTTTCGTGATAACCGACAGCAAATACAGCGAAATCGCAAATGCCGCAACGGCCACCGCCGCCGGCAGCGGTTTGCTGAAGCCGTCGCTGGCTTTAATGCAGTTGGAACCGATCACTTCAATCACAATGGCAATGGCGAGCAGCATCCAGGGATTCATAACATTTCTCCTCGTAAAAACCTTCCGTTATTCGGCCGAAAGCACGCTTTCCAATTGTTCCTGCGCCGCAAGCCAATTGATTTCCGCCTCATCCAGCGCTTTCTTGGTTTGCATCTGTTGCGCTAAAAGTGCGGTCAGTTTTTCTTTATTTTCGGCGCGGTAAAGCTCGCTGTCCGCCAGTTGAGTTTCGATGTCGGCAAGCCGCTGGGTCAGCCCGTCCATTTCCGTTTCAAACTTCGCAAGTTGCTTGCGGATTGGCGCGGTTTGCTGTCGCAATTCCGCTTCACGGCGCTTTTGTTCTTTGCGGTTTTGGCTCGAATTTTCATTCTCCGATTGTTTAAAAACTTCGCTATTTTTGACCGCACTTTTCTCCTGCGCATGGCTGTCGTTCAGCCATTTGGCGTAATCTTCCAAATCGCCGTCGAACGCTTCCACCTGTTTATCGTGCACCAGGTAAAATTCCTCCACCGTATTGCGCAATAAATGGCGATCGTGCGACACCACCACCAACGAGCCGCGGTAATCCACCAAAGCTTCCGTTAAAGCTTGCCGCATGTCCAAATCCAGATGGTTGGTGGGTTCGTCCAGTAACAGCAAATTCGGGCGCCGCCACACGATTAAAGCGAGCACCAAACGGGCTTTTTCACCACCGGAAAATTGTTTGACGGGATCGTGAACTTTATCGCCGTGAAAAGCGAAACTGCCGAGGTAGTTACGCAATTCCTGCTCCGTTTGCTGCGGCGCCAGTTGTTGCAAATGCCAAAGCGCGGATTCCTCCGCCCGTAACGTATCCAATTGATGTTGCGCAAAATAGCCCAGCTGTACGCCTTTAGCCGGTTGCACCGTGCCTGAAAGCGCGGTCAGCTCGCCCGCCAAAAGTTTAATCAGCGTGGATTTGCCGGCGCCGTTTTTACCGAGCAAACCAATGCGCGAACCCGGCACCAGATTCAACTTAATTTTACGCAGAATTTCTACCGCACTTTCACCCTCGCCGTAACCGGCGGAAGCCTTGTCGATCATCACCAACGGATTCGGTAACGCAAGAGGTTCGCGGAATGAAAAAGTAAAAGGATTATCCACATGGGCCGGCGCAATTAACTCCATTCGCTCCAGGGCTTTCACACGGCTTTGCGCCTGTTTCGCCTTGGTGGCTTTGGCTTTGAAACGGTCGATATATTTTTGCAAATGGGCGATTTTATCCTGTTGCCGGCGGTAAAGAGCGGTTTGTTGCGCCAGTTTTGTCGCCCGTTGCAATTCGAAAGACGAATAATCGCCGGTATATTCATTGAGCTGTTGATTTTCCATGTGAATGATTTTATTTACAATCGGATCCAGAAAATCACGGTCGTGAGAAATCAACACCAATGTACCCGAATATTGAGCCAACCAGCGTTCCAGCCAGATGACCGCATCCAAATCCAAGTGATTGGTAGGTTCGTCCAACAATAATAAATCCGACGGACAGAGCAACGCCTGCGCCAGATTCAGGCGCATCCGCCAGCCGCCCGAAAAGGATTTCACCGAACGCTGCAGTTCTTCCTGACAAAAGCCCAAACCCTGTAATAACGCGGCGGCGCGGGATTGAATCGTCCAGGCGTCGATGATGTCGAGCCGACCGTGAATACGAGCGATAGCATCGCCGTCATTGCGTTCGTTCGCCTGCGCCAATTCCTTTTGTAGCCGTGTGTAAGTGCGGTCGCCTTCAATCACATAATCCAATGCGGAAATCTCAAGCGCGGGCGTTTCCTGATTCACCCAGGATACCGCCCAATCAGCCGGATAGCTGATTTCACCGCCTTCGGGTTGATTTTCTTTTTTTAATAAGGAAAAGAGCGAAGATTTGCCGCAACCGTTTTTGCCCACCAAACCGACTTTTTGTTTAGGATTGATTGTGGCGTTAGCGTTTTCCAGTAATAAATTTTGCCCGCGTTTGAGCGATAAATTTGAAAATAAAATCATAAATTTGTGTTAAATTAATCGATAGTTTTAATCATTCCCCTGTTTTTTAGAGGTTTTACAATGCTTGATTCATTACTTGTGCAATTTGTTGTGTTATGGGCCGTGATTGATCCTATCGGTTCCATCCCCGTTTATCTGACTAAAACGGCAAGATTATCCATTGAGGATCGGCGCCAGGTTGCACTTAAATCCGTTTTAATTGCGAGCGGTATTTTATTATTTTTCTTAGTCGTTGTGCAGGCATTATTTGAACTTATGCAGATTCCTCTTACCGCATTCCAGATTGCAGGCGGTTTGGTTTTATTTATTTTTGCGCTCACCATGATTTTCGGCGAAGGAAAACCCGAACATGAAATGAAGATGCATACCAATTTATCCGAATTGGCCGTCTATCCGCTTGCCGTGCCGTCTATCGCCTCGCCCGGCGCAATGATGGCGATTGTGATGTTAACGGATAACCATCGTTTTAGTTTTATTGATCAATTTATAACGACGCTTATTATGCTGCTGGTTCTCGGCATTACTTATGTATTATTTTTAATGGCTAATCGCGTTCAGAATCTTATCGGAAGCACGGGCGCGGCGGTTATTAGCCGGGTAATGGGATTAATTCTGGCGGCGGTGGCGGTCAATAACATTCTGGTGGGGATTAATGATTTCTATATCCAGTCGCTGCGTTAATACAAACGCTATATAAGAAAAAGTGCGGGAGAAATTTGAATAGTTTTTGACCGCACTTTTCTTTTTCGCGTAAAAAATGAGTGAAAACGCAACATTTACGTGATCCATCTCACAAAATCGAAAGAAATGATTTTGTTCTTTTAGTCGTTTAGAGTATCTTTATGGCGCAAACAACTGGTTTGTTTTTTTATTTTTTGGAGAATGATTATGTTTGGTCCGTTTAAACCGGCGCCGCACATTGCGGAGCTTCCAGCGGATAAGATTGATTCAACGTACAGACATTTACGTTGGCAGGTTTTCGCGGGAATATTTTTTGGTTATGCCGCATTCTACTTTGTTCGCGCAAACTTCGATTTAGCGCAAAAAGGCTTAATTGAAGCCGGCATGTATACTAAAACAGAATTGGGAATCATCGGTACCGGTGCCGGTTTGGCATACGGTTTGTCAAAATTCATTATGGCGGGGATGTCCGATCGCTCGAATCCGAAAGTGTTCTTACCGTGCGGTTTGTTACTTTCAGGTTTGTGTATGACATTAATGGGATTGATGCCTTGGGCAACCTCCGGCATCGCCATTATGTTCACGTTAATTTTCCTGAACGGTTGGTTCCAGGGTATGGGATGGCCGCCGTGCGGTCGCACCATGGTTCACTGGTGGTCTAAATCGGAACGCGGAACTATCGTTTCAATCTGGAACTGCGCCCATAATGTGGGAGGCATGGTGCCGGGTATGATGGTGTTATTGGCTAGCGCCGTTTATTTCAGCCAACACGGTGTTCAGGCCACGGCGAAAGACGTATGGCAACAGGCGTTATATTATCCGGGCATTGCCGCTATGGTTGCCGCCGTTCCTATCTATTTAATGATGAAAGATACGCCGCAATCCTGCGGTTTACCGCCGATCGAAAAATGGCGTAACGATTATCCGGACGATTACGATGAAAAAACCGCGGAAAAAGATTTGGGCACCAAAGAAATCTTCGTCAATTATGTGCTTAAAAACAAATTATTGTGGTACATCGCCATCGCCAACGTATTTGTGTATTTAATCCGTTACGGCGTGTTGAAATGGTCGCCGGTTTACCTGGGCGAAGTGAAACACTTCAACATTAAAGGAACCGCCTGGGCCTATACCATTTACGAGCTTGCAGCGATTCCGGGCACCTTATTGTGCGGTTGGGTTTCCGATAAAATTTTCAGAGGCAAACGCGGCGTAACCGGTTTCGTATTCATGATTTTAACCACCATCGCCGTATTCGCCTTGTGGAAAAACCCGGCAACGCCGGAAGCGGAATTGGCGCAATATGCCGGTCGTCCATTCTATGAAAATCCGTATCAATTAACCGACTTTATTTTAATGACAACCGTTGGTTTCTTAATTTACGGACCGGTTATGTTAATCGGCTTACACGCCCTTGAACTCGCGCCGAAAAAAGCCGCGGGTACCGCCGCAGGTTTCACCGGTTTATTCGGTTATTTGGGCGGCACGGTTTCCGCCTCGGCCGTAGTCGGCTGGGCCGCCGATAAATTCGGCTGGGACGGCGGTTTCTATGTCATGATCGTCGGCGGTCTACTGGCCGTTCTGCTGATGTTTATCGTGATGATTGCCGAAGGCAAACATAAAGCCCAATTACGCGACCATTACGGTAAATAGCCTTTAAACGAAAAGGAAGAGCGCAAGTTCTTCCTTTTTTATTATCCGGCGGAATTTAACCTTATCCGCCTGAAAAACGTTGCATTTTTTGACCGCACTTTTACGTACTTATCTGCAAAACCTAAAGGAGGTTTTATGAAACTTAAAATGTTAGCCGCAGCCGTTGCCATGGCGACGTTAACGGCATGTTCTTCCCAATCGTCCACATCTCAACAAACCGTGAAAAATCAGGATAAAATCGTTATCGCCCACCGCGGTGCAAGCGGATATCTGCCGGAACACACGCTGGAAAGCAAAGCCTTGGCGTTCGGACAAAAAGCCGATTATCTGGAACAGGATTTAGCCATGACCAAAGACAACCGCCTGATTGTGATTCACGATCACTTCCTCGACGGTTTAACCGATGTGGCGAAAAAATTCCCGAACCGCAAACGCGCCGACGGACGTTATTATGTGATCGACTTCACCCTGAAAGAAATTCAAAGTCTTGAAATGACGGAAAATTTCAAAACCGAAAACGGCAAGCAGGTACAAGTTTATCCGAACCGGTTCCCGTTATGGAAATCCCATTTCCGCATTCACACTTTTGAAGACGAATTGGAATTCATTCAGGGATTAGAAAAATCCAGCGGTAAAAAAATCGGTATTTACCCTGAAATTAAAGCCCCTTGGTTACACCACAAAGAGGGAAAAGATATCGCCAAAGCCACGCTGGAAGTGTTGAAAAAATACGGTTACACCAAAAAATCCGATACGGTTTATCTGCAAACCTTCGATTTCAACGAACTTAAACGGATAAAAACCCAACTGCTACCGCAAATGGGTATGGATTTGAAATTAGTACAGCTCATTGCTTATTCCGACTGGCATGAAACAGAAGAAAAAAATGCCGACGGCAAATGGGTGAATTACGATTATGACTGGATGTTTAAAGACGGCGCAATGGCGGAAGTGGCGAAATATGCCGACGGCGTCGGTCCCGGCTGGTATATGCTGGTGGATGAAAAACAATCCAAAGCCGGCAACATCGTGTACACGCCGTTGGTTAACGAACTGAAAAAATACCGCATGGAACTGCATCCGTACACCGTGCGCAAAGACGCATTGCCGCCGTTCTTCAGCGATGTAAACCAAATGTACGATGCGTTGCTGAACAAAGCGGGCGCCACCGGCGTATTCACCGATTTCCCGGACACCGCCGTGGAATTTCTGAAAAAATAGCGGTGTCACGCTCAATATTAAAAAGTGCGGTCAAAAAATTAAACGTTTTTTGCCCGCACTTTTCTATATATTCATCCAGCTGAAAGGCTTCAATTCAAACAATAATCTTTTATTAAAAAAGCATTTTTGTGATCTAGATCACATTTATAGCTAAAAAATATATTTATATACCTCGAAAGAAGTACAATCTCCTCAGTTTAATATTTAACAACTTCAGGAGAAATCGTTATGAGTAACACTGTTGAAAAGACGGTAAGCCCGGCGCAAGCCGAAGTGAACTCACTGGTTGAAAAAGGTTTGGTTGCACTGGATAAATTCAGGGAACTGAATCAGCAACAAGTGGATTACATCGTTGCCAAAGCCTCGGTAGCCGCACTGGATCAACACGGCGCATTAGCGTTACATGCCTTGCAGGAAACCGGGCGTGGCGTATTCGAGGATAAAGCCACCAAAAATCTGTTTGCCTGCGAACACGTGGTAAACAAAATGCGGCACTGGAAAACCGCCGGAATTATCAGCGACGATGATGTCACCGGTATTACGGAAATTGCCGATCCGGTGGGTGTCGTCTGCGGTATCACGCCGACCACCAACCCGACTTCCACCGCTATTTTCAAATCACTGATTGCTTTAAAAACCCGCAATCCTATTATTTTTGCTTTCCACCCTTCCGCTCAACAATCTTCCGCTCATGCCGCGCAAATCGTACGTGACGCCGCGGTAGCCGCCGGTGCGCCGGAAAATTGTATTCAATGGATCGAACACCCGTCTATGGAAGGAACCAACGCGTTGATGAACCATCCGGGCATTGCCACTATTCTGGCGACCGGCGGTAACGCCATGGTGCAGGCGGCGTATTCCTGCGGTAAACCGGCGCTGGGCGTCGGCGCCGGAAACGTGCCCGCTTACGTGGAAAAATCCGCCGATATTAAACAGGCCGCTCACGATATCGTGATGTCGAAATCTTTCGATAACGGCATGGTATGCGCTTCGGAACAAGCCGCTATTATCGATGCGGAAATTTATGACGAATTCATCAACGAACTAAAATCTTACGGCGTGTATTTCGTCAATAAAAAAGAAAAAGCTTTACTGGAAGCGTTTATGTTCGGCGTAAAAGCCAACAGTGCAAACTGCGCCGGTGCGAAATTGAACGCCGACGTAGTGGGAAAATCCGCATACTGGATTGCACAACAGGCAGGCTTTGAAGTGCCCGAAAAAACCAACATTCTCGCCGCAGAATGTAAAGAAGTCAGCCCGAAAGAACCTTTAACCCGGGAAAAATTATCGCCGGTACTCGCTATTCTGAAATCCAATTCTACGGAACAAGGTCTGGCGCTTTCCGAGGCGATGGTGGAATTTAACGGCTTGGGACATTCCGCGGCAATTCATACCAAAGACGCCAACCTGGCTAAACAATTCGGCGAACGGGTTAAAGCCATTCGCGTTATCTGGAATTCGCCTTCTACTTTCGGCGGTATCGGCGACGTTTATAACGCCTTCCTGCCTTCATTAACCCTGGGCTGCGGTTCTTACGGTAAAAACTCCGTCAGTAACAATGTCAGCGCCATGAACTTAGTGAACATCAAACGCGTAGGAAGACGGAGAAATAACATGCAATGGTTTAAAGTACCGTCAAAAATCTATTTTGAACGGGATTCAATTCAATATTTACAATCTGTACCGGATATGCAACGCGTAGTTATCGTCACCGACCGTACTATGGTGGATCTGGGATTCGTACAAAAAATCGCTCATCAGTTGGAATCCCGCCGCGATCCGGTATCTTATCAACTGTTTGCCGATGTCGAGCCGGATCCGAGCATCCAAACCGTACGTCGCGGCGTAGATTTAATCCGTAATTTCAAACCGGACACCATTATCGCGCTCGGCGGCGGTTCGTCCATGGATGCGGCAAAAGTCATGTGGTTATTCTACGAACAACCGGAAGTGGATTTCCGCGATTTAGTTCAGAAATTTATGGATATCCGCAAACGCGCCTTTAAATTCCCGTCGTTAGGTAAAAAAGCTCGTTATATCGGCATTCCGACCACATCCGGTACGGGTTCGGAAGTCACGCCGTTTGCGGTGATTACCGAAGGTAACAAAAAATATCCGATTGCGGATTATTCCTTAACTCCGACAATCGCTCTGGTGGATCCGGCGTTAGTGATGACGGTGCCGGCTCATGTGGCGGCGGATACCGGATTGGATGTATTAACCCATGCGACCGAAGCTTATGTTTCCGTGCTTGCCAACGATTATACCGACGGTCTGGCTTTACAAGCGATTAAACTGGTGTTCCAGTATTTGGAAAAATCCGTGAAAGAAACCGATCCGGAAGCCAGAGAAAAAATGCACAATGCCTCCACTATCGCAGGTATGGCGTTTGCCAACGCATTTTTAGGCATGAATCACTCGCTCGCTCACAAAATCGGCGGTTATTTCCATACGCCGCACGGTCGTACCAATGCGATTCTGATGCCGCACGTGATTCGTTACAACGGCACGAAACCGACGAAAACCGCCACATGGCCGAAATATAATTATTACAAAGCGGATGAAAAATATCAGGATATCGCCCGTTTATTAGGCTTACCGGCGGCGACACCGGAAGAAGGCGTGAAGTCTTATGCCAAAGCGGTTTACGATTTAGCGGTGCGCTGCGGCATTAAAATGTCTTTCAAAGAACAAGGTCTGGAAGAAAAAGCCTGGATGGATGCTCGTCATGAAGTAGCCTTACTCGCTTATGAAGACCAATGTTCGCCGGCCAACCCGCGTTTGCCGATTGTGGCGGATATGGAAGACATTCTGACCAAGGCTTATTACGGCTATGACGAAAGTCAATATTAATTAAAAAAACTCGTAAAAAATCGACCGCACTTTATCCCCGAAAACCGGCCAGAACGCCGTTGAGTAAAGAGATAAAGTGCGGTTTTTTATATTATTTATCGAGGTTAAATATCTTTCACGTCTTTTGCGGCGCCGAGTTTCACATAAGCTTCGTGCACGGGATCCACATATTTAGATTTCTTAATCATGCCTTCTATGGTCGTGCCTTGAATCAGAATAGAAAAGGTCACCACCGTATAAGTCATTAAAATAATCACATCGCGCACGTCAAGTTTCATCCCGTCACCGATAACGAAACCTACGCCGGACGGAATGGAAAGCGCCATCGCCAGGGCAAGCCCGCCGCGCAGCCCGCCCCATGTCAAAATGCGCAGCGTGTACGGATTATAGAGGCGATAACGCGACATAATTTGATAAGGAATCCATACACTTAAATAACGCGCGCCCAAACAAATCGGAATGGAAAACAACATCAAAAGAGAGCTCTCGAAATTAAAATCCACCAATAAAAGCACCAACCCAATCAACAGAAACAGCAGCGAATTAAGCGAATGGTCGATCATTTCCCAGAAATTATCCAGATACAAACGGCTTTGTTGGGAAAAACCATGGCGACGCGTCCAGTTACCAATCATAATCCCCGCCACCACCATGGTAAGCGCGCCGGAAACATGAAGCAAATTCGCCATACTGTAACCTACGGTCGGAACGGTTAAAGTAATAAGAATTTCCAAACTGCCGTCATCCGTGGCGGAAATAAAGCTATGCGCCACAAAACCGGTCAGCAAACCGAATAAAATCCCGCCTACGGCTTCCTGCAGGAATAAACCCAATACCCCGCCGACAGTCGGCGATTGCCCTTCAAAAGCGACGGCAAAAATCGTGGTGAAAATCACCAATCCGATTCCGTCGTTAAACAACGATTCGCCTTCCACCTGCATTGACATCCGTTTCGGCGCTTTCAGATTTTTGATAATCGCCAGCACGGCAATGGGGTCGGTGGGAGAAATCAACGAACCGAATAACAGGCAGTAAATAAAATCGATATTCAGCCCTAACAGAATCGTCACGCCGTAGAGTAAAAAACCAATAATGAACGTCGACGCAAGGGTGGAAAACAACGCATAAACCGCAATTTCCCGGCGTTGTTCCTTCATTAACGGCAATTTAATGCCGAGCGAACCGGCAAACAACAGAAATCCGAGCATGCCGTCCAGCAAAAAATGCTGGAAATCGAGTTTCTCTATGATGGAAATCGCCAATCGGTCCAACTTAAACCAGCCGAACGAACTGAACGCCCAAAGCAACAGCGAACCGACCATGGCGGAAGCCGTGATAACGATGGTGGATTGAAGATTTTCATTGATTTTCAGCGTGAAAAAATTAATGAACATCGCCAGCCCGAACAAAAAGCAAATATAAGAATAAATTTCCATTATTTTTTCCACCCTTTCAACGCATCGGCGAAGGCATTATTTGCAAATTGATTACGCGAAGGGCGGACGTTCCGTTCCTGACGGGATTTCGCCGATAAAGTGCGGTCAGATTTTTCATTGTTTTTCAGCGGAGTTTCGTCCAATCGCATGGTCAGTGAAATGCGTTTGCGCGCCACATCCACGTCCAACACTTTAACTTTTACCACATCACCGGTTTTCACCACCTGATGAGGATTTTCCACGAATTTGTCCGATAACCCGGAAATGTGCACCAAGCCGTCCTGATGAACGCCGATGTCCACGAAAGCGCCGAAATTGGTGACATTGGTAACGGTGCCCTCCAAAATCATACCCGGTTTTAAATCCGCAATTTCTTCCACGCCGTCCATAAAAGCGGCGGTTTTAAATTCGCCGCGCGGATCGCGTCCCGGTTTTTCCAGTTCTTTGAAGATATCCATTACCGTCGGCAGACCGAACTGCTCGTCGGTGAATTGCTTGGCGTCCAGCTGACGAATCGCCGCGCTGTTGCCCATTAAATCCTGAACGGATTGCGTCGTCGCCTGCAGAATTTTTTCTACCACGGAATAACTTTCCGGGTGCACGCCGGAAGCATCCAGCGGATTTTTTCCGTTGATAATCCGCATAAATCCGGCGCACTGTTCAAAAGCTTTCGGCCCTAAACGCGGCACTTTTTTCAATTCGGCGCGGCTGTTAAAACGTCCGTTTTCATCGCGATACGCCACAATATTCTGCGCCAGCGTTTTGCTCATGCCCGCAACCCGCGCCAACAACGGCACGGACGCCATATTTAAATCCACGCCTACGGCATTTACGCAGTCTTCCACCACCGCGTCCAACTTGCGGGCCAGCTGAATTTGGTTGACGTCATGCTGATATTGTCCGACGCCGATAGCTTTCGGGTCGATTTTCACCAATTCCGCCAGCGGATCCTGCAAACGACGCGCAATAGAAACCGCGCCGCGCAGCGATACGTCCAACTCCGGAAATTCCGCCGCCGCCAATTCGGAAGCGGAATACACGGAGGCGCCCGCTTCACTCACAACCACGGTTTGCGGCTTGTGATCCTTCATTTCTTTAATTACTTCTTTAGCGAACCGTTCGGTTTCGCGGGACGCCGTGCCGTTTCCGATAGCAATCAATTCCACATTGTGTTTTTTAATCAGTTTGTGAGCGGTGACCATAGCTTCGTCCATACGTCCCGTATGGGGATAAATAGTGGCGGTTTCCAGTAATTTACCGGTGTTATCCACAACCGCCACTTTCACGCCGGTACGCAAACCCGGATCCAATCCCATAGTATTTTTCGCGCCGGCCGGTGCCGCCATTAAAAGTGCGGTCAGATTTCGGGCAAAAACGTCAATGGCTTCGTCTTCCGCTTTTTCGCGCAAAACGCCCATCAATTCGGTTTCCAAATGCAACGCCACTTTAATTTTCCAGGTCCAGGCAATAACCTGCTCCCGCCATTTATCGGCAGGCTGGCCGCTGAAATGAACATCCAAATGGCGGCGGATAATTTCTTCACAATAACTGGAGCGACTGCCTTCTTCCGCGTCGGGATCCGCATTCAGACTTAACTGCAAAATGCCTTCGTTGCGCCCGCGGAACATTGCCAATGCGCGATGAGACGGTACTTTGTTAAAGGGTTCCTGATGATCGAAATAATCCTGAAATTTCGCGCCTTCCGCTTCTTTACCTTCAAAAACTTTAGAAATAATGACCGCACTTTGGGTTAAATACTGACGGACTTTCGCTAATAATTCGGCGTCTTCGGCAAAGCGTTCCATCAAAATGTAACGCGCGCCGTCCAGTGCGGCTTTGCTGTCGGCAACGCCTTTATTCGTATCCACAAATTGCTGTGCCGTCGTTTCCGGATCACGGTTTGGTTCCGTCCACAGCAAATCCGCCAGCGGTTCCAGCCCCGCTTCCACGGCAATCTGTCCTTTGGTGCGACGTTTCGGTTTGTACGGCAGATACAAATCTTCCAGCTCCGTTTTGCTTTGGGTGAGCAGAATTTTATCCCGCAACTCGTCGGTTAATTTTCCCTGCTCGCCGATGGATTTCAAAATGGTCTGGCGGCGTTCTTCCAATTCGCGTAAATAAAGCAGGCGGGTTTCAAAATGACGTAGTTGACTGTCGTCCAGCCCGCCGGTGACTTCTTTGCGATAACGGGCGATGAAGGGAATGGTGTTGCCATCGTCCAGTAATTGCACGGCAGCGAGAATTTGTTGCGGTCGAACCTGAAGTTCCGCGGCAATAATTTGACTGATTTGTTGATTTAACATAATTTTCTCTTAAATAAAAAAATGCAAATAGCATACTGGTTTTAGCGCTTGGGCTCAACCGCTAATCATCGACATAATATTTATGATCCCTATCACAAAAATCAGAATTATCGCTAGACAGAACCGCCGCTGATGTTTAATAATCAAATAAATTTTCACCAATAAGGATAGATTATGACAACACAATTAGATGCATTAAAACAAATGACCGTCGTAGTGGCGGATACCGGCGATATTGAAGCAATGAAAATTTACCAACCGCAAGACGCCACGACCAATCCGTCTTTGATCTTAAGCGCTTCCGCACTGCCGCAATATGCGCCGTTAATCGACGATGCCGTCGCTTACGCCAAAGCCAAAAGCGCGGATAAAGCGCAACAATTAATTGATGCGGAAGACAAATTAGCGGTCAATATCGGCTTAGAAATTCTAAAACTCGTTCCAGGACGCATTTCGACCGAAGTGGATGCCCGTCTTTCTTACGACACTCAAGGAACGATTGAAAAAGCCCGTAAAATCATTGCGTTATATAACGAAGCCGGAGTCGCAAACGATCGTATTCTGATTAAAATCGCCTCAACCTGGCAAGGTATCCGTGCGGCGGAAGTGCTTGAAAAAGAAGGCATTAACTGCAACTTAACGTTATTGTTCTCTCAAGCGCAAGCCCGTGCCTGTGCGGAAGCCGGCGTTTATTTAATCTCTCCGTTCGTCGGTCGTATTCTCGACTGGTATAAAGCTAACGGCGACAAACAGGAGTATGCGCCGGCGGAAGATCCGGGCGTGATTTCCGTCACACAAATCTACAACTACTACAAACAGTACGGTTATAAGACCGTCGTCATGGGCGCAAGTTTCCGTAATATCGGCGAAATTACCGAATTAGCCGGTTGCGACCGTTTAACCATCGCGCCGCCGCTGTTAAAACAGTTGCAGGAAAGCACGGCGCCGTTGGCACGCAAATTAGAATACAAAGGTGAAGTGCAAGCCCGTCCGGCACCGATGACGGAAGCGGAATTCTATTGGGAACACAATGCGGATCCAATGGCCGTCGATAAATTAGCGGAAGGAATTCGCAAATTCGCCGCCGATATTGAAAAATTAGAAGCGATGCTTGCGGCAAAACTTTAATTTCTCAACCGAACGGCTCCAAAGTGCGGAAAAAAACGCAAGTTTTTTTCCGCACTGTAAACAAAAGGCATAACAGACAAAAGAGTTGGTAAAAAAACCGACTCTTTTTTTTGCTTAAAAAATCCACTATGCCGATAAAAAAGTGCGGTGAAAAATTTTAATGTTTTTCACCGCACTTTTCTATTTGAGGATTGCTCGGACTAATAATCTTCCATGTAACCTAAACTGCGTAACGCCCGTTCGTCGTCCGCCCAGCCGGATTTCACTTTCACCCATAATTCCAGGTGAACCTTGTTGTCAAACAGACGTTCCATGTCCTGGCGAGCTTCGGTGCCGATCACTTTGATTTTTTGTCCGCCCTGTCCGATGACCATTTTTTTCTGGCCGTCGCGTTCGACCAGAATCAAGCCGTTAATTTCATAAACGCCGCGCTCGTTTAATTTGAACTGTTCGATTTCTACGGTGACGGAATAAGGCAATTCTTCACCCATGAAGCGCATTAATTTTTCACGGATAATTTCCGACGCCATAAACCGCTGCGAACGGTCGGTTACGTAATCTTCCGGGAAATGGTGGATGCCCGGTTTTAACGAGCGGCGCACGATTTCCTGTAATTTATGAACATTATTGCCCCGTTGCGCGGAAATCGGGACGATATCGGTGAAATCAAATTTCCCGCTTAATTCGGTAATAAAGGGTAACAATTCATCTTTATTTTTTACGTTATCGATTTTGTTGATCGCCAATACCACCGGCGCTTTTGCTTGTCGCAATTTATTCAGCACCATCTCGTCGTCTTCGTTCCAGTGGGTGCCGTCCACCACGAAAATAATCAGATCCACATCACCGATCGCACTGCTCGCCGCACGATTCATCAAACGGTTAATGGCGCGCTTTTCTTCGATATGTAATCCCGGCGTGTCCACATAAACGGCCTGATACGGACCTTCCGTATGAATGCCCACGATACGATGGCGGGTCGTCTGCGCCTTGCGGGAAGTGATGGAAATTTTTTGTCCTAAAATTTTGTTTAATAAGGTAGATTTGCCCACGTTCGGGCGACCGACGATAGCGATAAAACCGCAATAGGTTTCGCCATTTTCGGTTGGAGTTAAGTTTTTATCCGTCATTTTATATCCAATACTTTTAAAATTTGTTCCGCCGCCGCTTGTTCCGCTTTGCGACGACTGCTTGCCACACCGATAAAAGTGCGGTCTAAATTTTCTACGTGACATTCTACGGTGAAGGTCTGACAATGGGCTTCGCCTTGAATGTCCGTCACATTATAGGCCGGCAATGCCAAGCGTTTCCCTTGTAAATATTCCTGTAGCCGGGTTTTCGGATCTTTCTGATTTTCTCCCGGTTGAATATTCTGTAGCAGTGTTTCATACCAAGTACGCACGATTTTCATTGCTTTCGGCAAATCACTGTCCATCGATATCGCACCGATAATCGCTTCCACGCAGTCGGCCAGAATGGACGCCCGCCGGAAACCGCCGCTTTTCAGTTCGCCGGCGCCCAATGCCATATAGTCGCCTAAATCGAATTCATGCGCCAGTTCCGCCAGAGTTTTTTCCCGAACCAACGTGGCGCGCATACGACTTAATTCGCCTTCGTTACAGCGGGGGAATTGTAAATACAACGCTTCTCCGATGGTTAAGTTCAAAATGGCGTCACCAAGAAATTCGAGACGTTCGTTATGAACCTTTGCCGCGCTACGGTGTGTCAATGCCTGTTTTAATAAGCTAAGATCGGAAAATTCGTAGCCGATTCTGCGCTGTAATTTATCCAAATGTTTCATGTCGATTATTGAATTTTAGTAAATAAGCGTTCCGTACGAATGCCCGTCGGCCATTGATTCGGTTCTTTATCCAAACTTAACCAAATGTAAGTGGCTTTCCCCACAATATTTTTTTCCGGTACAAATCCCCAGAAACGGCTGTCTTCACTCATATTGCGATTGTCGCCCATCACAAAATACTGGCCTTGCGGCACTACCCATTCCGTAATGTAATATTCCTGTTTATCATATTGTTGATAACGGAATCCTTCCGAAATCGGTTCCGGAAACCAATGAATCTTATGGGTGACGTCTCCGGTTTCCGTCAGTTCCAGCATGCTTGGGCCATAAATCAGGGAACCGTCGGGATTTTTGCCTAAAATCGCTTTAAAGGCGTCATTCGGCACCGCTTCGCTGTATTCAAATTCTTTGCTCTGGCAGTTTTCTTCGCAAGGTTTTCCGTTTTGTCCGTAAACGATGGTCAATTTGCGTTCGATTTCGTTATACATTACGCGATCGCCGCCAATGCCGATAACCCGTTTAATGTAATCGATATTAGGCTGAGTCGGCGCTTTGAATACAATCACATCGCCGCGTTTTACATCACCGGTTTCGATTAACGTGTTTTGGAACACGGGATCTTTAATGCCGTAGGCATATTTTTCCACCACAATAAAATCGCCGACCCGTAAAGTCGGCTCCATGGATTGCGACGGAATTTGAAAGGGTTCGAACAGGAAAGAACGTAAAATTAATACGAACGCCAAAACCGGGAATAATGATGCGATGAATTCTTCTCCTTCGCCAATCGGTTCGATTTTGGCTTTTTCTTCATCCGTCAGCAACTGTCCGCTACGTTGTTCCGCTCGGGCAATTTGGCGTTTTCGGCGGGGAATCACAGAAAATCGGTGATAACACCATAAAATACCGGAAAGTGCGGTCAATAAAATCAACAAAATTGAGAAGGTGTTGGGTAACTGCAGATAATCCAACACTTTCCAAACCGCGAAGCCGACAACTAATAAAATCGGGAGAAAGAGCTTTGACATAATTTTCCTTAATCCTTACCTACGTGTAAAATGGCTAAGAACGCTTCCTGCGGCACTTCTACGTTGCCCAGTTGTTTCATACGTTTCTTCCCTTCTTTCTGTTTCTGCAACAGTTTTTTCTTACGGCTCACATCGCCGCCGTAGCATTTTGCCAAGACGTTTTTGCGCAATTGTTTTACGGTCGAACGGGCAATGATCTGATTGCCGATCGCCGCCTGGATGGCAATGTCGAATTGTTGACGCGGAATCAATTCTTTCATTTTTTCCACTAATTCGCGTCCGCGATATGTCGCGTTTTCTCTATGTACGATTAATGCCAGGGCATCGACACGATCGCCGTTGATCATAATATCTACCCGTACCATATTGGCGGATTGGAAACGTTTAAAACCGTAATCCAATGAGGCGTAACCGCGTGAAGTGGATTTCAGACGATCGAAGAAATCCAGCACCACTTCGCCCATCGGAATTTCATAGGTCAGCGCAATCTGGTTCCCGTGATAAACCATATTGGTTTGTACGCCGCGTTTTTCTACGCAAAGCGTAATCACATTCCCCAAATATTCCTGCGGTACTAACATATTGCATTCCGCAATCGGTTCGCGAATATCGGCGATATTGTTTAGCGGCGGTAATTTTGACGGGCTATCTACATAGACCACCTCGCCGTTAGTGAGTTCTACTTCATACACTACCGTCGGCGCCGTGGTGATTAAATCCAGATCATATTCCCGTTCCAAACGTTCCTGAATGATCTCCATGTGCAGTAAACCAAGGAAACCGCAACGGAAACCGAATCCCAATGCGCTGGAGGTTTCCGGTTCATAAAACAGCGAAGCGTCATTCAGACTTAATTTAGCCAGGGCATCACGGAAGGCCTCATAATCGTCCGAACTGACAGGGAATAGTCCCGCGTACACTTGCGGTTTTACTTTCTTAAAGCCCGGTAACGCTTTCATTGCCGGATTATGCTGATGAGTTAAGGTATCTCCCACCGGTGCGCCCAGAATATCTTTAATGGCGCAAACAACCCAGCCTACTTCGCCGGTAGTCAGCTCGGTTTTATCCACCTGTTTCGGGGTGAAAATTCCTAAACGATCCACATTATAGGTTTGTCCGGTGGACATCACCTTAATTTTATCGCCTTTTTTCAGCGAACCGTTTTTTACGCGAACAAGCGATACCACTCCCAAGTAATTGTCAAACCAGGAATCGATAATTAAGGCTTGCAACGGCGCATTAGGATCGCCTTCCGGTGCGGGAATTTTATGTACGATTTCTTCCAGCACGTCTTCGATACCGACGCCGGTTTTAGCGGAACAACGCACCGCTTCCATGGCGTCAATGCCCACGATATCTTCAATTTCTTCCGCCACGCGTTCCGGATCCGCCGCCGGCAAATCGATTTTGTTTAAGATCGGCACCACTTCCAAATTCATTTCAATGGCGGTGTAGCAATTCGCCAGCGTTTGCGCTTCCACGCCCTGTCCGGCGTCCACCACTAACAGCGCGCCTTCACAAGCAGCAAGAGAGCGCGATACTTCGTAAGAAAAGTCCACATGTCCCGGCGTATCGATAAAGTTCAACTGGTAAGTTTCGCCGTCTTTGGCTAGATAATTGAGCGTAACGCTTTGCGCTTTAATAGTGATTCCGCGTTCCCGTTCGAGATCCATCGAATCCAGCACTTGCGCTTCCATTTCACGATCAGACAATCCGCCGCAGGTTTGAATTAAACGGTCGGAAAGCGTGGATTTACCGTGGTCGATATGGGCGATAATGGAAAAGTTACGAATGTTTTTCATAAATAAACAGTTAAAAATCAATAATAGAATGTGAAAAATTAATCGATGAATTGTACCTGAAAGTCAGTGAAACGGCTAGAAGTGCGGTAGGAAATTGGAAGATTTTTGTAAAAAAACAGCCCCAAAGTCGCCTTTGGGGCCAAATTCATAAAGTTCGCGAATCAATTATAGCGATTCAGTGAAAGTACGAGTGATTACATCGCGTTGTTGTTCCGGAGTTAACGAATTAAAACGTACTGCATAACCGGAAACACGGATTGTTAATTGCGGATAGTTTTCAGGATGTTTCACCGCGTCTTCTAAAGTTTCACGGCGTAATACGTTAACGTTTAAGTGTTGACCGCCTTCTACTTTTACGGAAGGTTGAACGTCAACCGGTAATTCGCGGTATTCGAATTGACCTAATTCGCTTACTGCCACGACCTGGTCTTCGGCGAAACCTGATTTAGCCGCTAAACAACGGGCTTCACCTTTATCGCTGTCTAATAACCAGAATGAATTTAATAAGCTGTCATTTGCCGCTTGAGTAATTTGGATACCTTTAATCATAAGTGCCTCCATTTGGCTGTTGGGAATTAAAATCTTCAAAAGTTGCCGTAAATTTTATCAAAAAATTTGAGTAGATCAACTATTTTTTGACCAAAATCAAATTCATTTTTAAATTAAAATAGTAAAGAATTTGATGTAAATCAATCATATAAGTTTAAAAAGCTTATTTTTCATAGGGTTATAGAGAATTCGAAGATAAAACACTATCTAATCCGACCGCACTTCTTTATAATTTAGCCATGATTAACGGCAAAGGATGAAACATGAAAACCTGGAAAGACGTCATCGGCAACGAAAAAACGCAACCTTATTTTCAACGTATTCTTGCTCAGGTACATCAGGCGCGCGCCGCAGGAAAAGTGGTTTATCCGCCCCAGGCAGACATTTTTAACGCTTTTAAATTAACCGAATTCGAACAGGTAAAAGTCGTGTTGTTAGGCCAGGATCCCTATCACGGTCCCAATCAGGCGCACGGTCTGGCGTTTTCCGTGAAACCGCCGGTCGCGCCGCCGCCGTCACTGGTGAATATGTATAAAGAGCTGTCGGACGAATATCCTGATTTTCACGTGCCGAACCACGGTTCTCTCGTGCAATGGGCGCAGCAAGGCGTATTACTGCTTAACACGGTTTTAACCGTGGAGCAGGGGCAAGCGCATTCCCACGCCAATTTCGGTTGGGAAACCTTTACTGATCGCGTTATTCACGCCTTAAACGAGCAGCGGGAACATCTGGTTTTTTTGCTTTGGGGTAGTCACGCGCAAAAGAAAGGGCAATTTATCGATCGCACAAAACATTGCGTATTGACGGCGCCGCATCCTTCGCCGTTATCCGCTCATCGCGGCTTTTTCGGCTGCGGGCATTTTTCTCGGACGAACGATTACTTACGTCGTTACCACATTCCTGAAATTAACTGGCAATTAGATAATATTTAAATTTTTATGTTAGCAATTATTTCACCTGCAAAAACGTTGGATTATCAACGCGCGCTACCAAAACTCTCTTTTACCCAACCGCAATTAACGAATTACAGCCGGCAATTGGTTGATGTCTGTCGTCAACTGACACCGGCACAAATCGGCTCCCTAATGTCCATCAGTGATAAACTGGCCGGTCTGAACGCCGCCCGTTTCGCCGACTGGCAAAAAGTTCATAACGAACAAAACGCTCGCGCCGCCGTTTATGCTTTTCGCGGTGACGTTTATAGCGGTTTGGACGCAGACAGTTTAACGGCTGAAGATATTCGATTCGCGCAAGCTCATTTACGCATGCTATCGGGGCTATACGGTGTATTGCGTCCGCTGGATTTAATGCAACCGTACCGGCTCGAAATGGGCACCAAGCTGGTTACGACAAAAGGCAACGATTTGTATCGGTTCTGGGGCGATATTATCACCGAAGCCCTGCAACAGGCTTTGGACGAACAAGGCGACGACGTCCTCGTGAATCTCGCTTCCGACGAATATTACAAAGCCGTCAAGCCGGGCAAATTGCAGGCTCGCATTATCAAGCCCGTCTTTTTAGATCGCAAAAACGGAAAATACAAAGTGATCAGTTTCTATGCGAAAAAAGCCCGCGGTTTGATGAGCCGTTATCTAATCACCCGACGTCTTGATCGAATCGAACAGCTAAAAGACTTTAATCTGGGCGGTTACGAGTTCGACGAAGCGGCGTCCACGGAACGGGAATGGGTCTTCAAACGCGATGTAAGTGAGTAATTTATGTATAAAATTTTAATGATTTTTTTGACCGCACTTTTAACCGGTTGCGTCACCTCAACCTCGAATAAAGCGGAAAACGAACAACCTGCGGTACGACTTCTTGCGCCTAACACATTGAAACATAACGGCAAAATCTATTACTTGAAAAAACAGGTTGATCTCGGCCCTGTCGCGCGTTATGTGTATTTCAGTAAAAACGAAAGTGCCAAAAACTGGAGCAGTTTAATTGAGGTCTTTTTCGATAAAGACGAAAGCAGAACGTTTGAAGAACGTATCAAATTACGAGAAAAAAGCTTTGAAACCAGTGGCATTAAGCATTTTAATTTAACGGAAAAAGCGCCTTATTTATATTCTTTCGTGATTCATTCGCCGTCCGAAAAATTCAATAATTGGCAAATTAACGTGGCAAAAGGCAAAAACGTAGAAAACTGCGGTTTCGTGCAATATCAATATTCACAAATTATGCCCAAAAGCCGGAAGTTAGCGAAGATGAGCAAAGTAAAACTCATCGGTTATCTGAAAAAATATGCCGTCGATAAGGAAATGGCTTATCTGACCACGCAGGATTGGGACTGGAAATGCACGAAATAGCTTTTCGTCCGTAGAAAAATGCGCGTTATCCACGCGCATTTTTCGTTTTTTGTTTTTCCGGGCAAAAAGTGCGGTCAAAAATTCTTGAGTTTATCGGAATACAACACCAAACAGAGCGCAATCACCATAATCAGAATCGCGCCCGCGAATAAAATCGTGTTCAGCGCACTTTCGTGATCCACGATAATCAAACGCAACATCGCCGTAATCCCGGTATAAATAAAATAACGCAGCGGAAAATGGTAGCCGCTTTTAAAATACTGAGAAATCAAGCCCAAAAAACCGAAATACAGAAAAAACATCACGATCTGTTCTGCCAAATAATAAGGCACCGCAAGGCTGTCCGTAAACACAATGGCGCACAATCCAAGAGTGATTTTTATCAGCGCAATCACTAAAATCAAGGCTAAAATGATCAATGACGAACTTAATGTAGTGCGCAGTATTTTGGTCACCATATCCGGCACTTTGTCTAATACTTCCATGATAATTCTTATTCCTTAGCCAGCAACGTTTCCAGTTTTTCCATCACCATTGCCGGCGTGATATCAATCAGACTCTGATGATAACCTTCCGCGCTGTCCGATCCTTTGCGGATTTTAATTAAACCGCCCTCAATCAAACGAATGATCACCGCTTTATCCGATAAAGGCGGCGTATATTGCGGGCTGGTCGGGCCGTAAACCGCCACCAGCGGTCTGTTTACCGCCGCGGAAATATGCATTAACCCGCTGTCGTTGGTTACCATAGCCGTGCAATCGCTGATTAAATCCACCGCTTCGTTTAACTGAGTTTGTCCCGCCAGATTGATGCAATAGCGACGCAATGTTTCAGGCAGGATCGAACGGATTTGTTCCCCGGCGTCCATATCTTTGGCGGAACCGAACAACCGAATGCTATAGCCTTTTTCAATCAGCATTTCCGCCAGTTTGGCATAATGATAATGTGGCCAGCGTTTGGCCGGCCCGAATTCGGCGCCGGGACAAAAACCGATTGCCGGACGGTTTTCCGCCAATTCAAACTGCGCGGAGAATTTTTCTTTGGTTTTTTCTACCGCACTTTGCTGAACGGTTAAGTAAGGCGTCGGAATCGGCAATTTATCCGCCGTCGGAATGGCGCCTTTTTCGTAGGCCAAAGCCACGTAACGTTGCACCATCATCGGATAATCGTTTTTGTTAGCGCGTAAATCGTTCAGGAAAAAATAGCGGGATTCGCCTTTCCAACCGCGTCGCACGGCAATTTTGGCGAAAAACGGAATAAATGCGGATTTCAGCGAATTCGGCAGCACAATCGCCATATCATATTGATTACGCAGAGATTTTCCGATTCGATAACGTTCCCTTAAATTAAACGCGCCGTGTCCGATCGGCATGGTAAGCGATTTGCGCACCTCAGGCATGCGATCCAACAAAGGTTTACTCCAATTCGGCGCCAATACGTCAATTTGGCAATCGGGATATTGGGTTTTCAGGGCTTGATACAAACTGTGCGACATCATCATGTCGCCGACCCACGACGGGGCGATAATCAAAATATTCATAACATTAAAAGTGCGGGTAAAATTTCGTTTATTTTACCCGCACTTTTGCCATTTCAAAAGCGATAAAAAACGCCGCAATAAATGCGGCGTTTTTATTCGGAAGAAATTAAAGATAACATTTGCTGATAACTTTCAGGTTATCGTCCAATTCGTATACTAACGGTTGACCGGTCGGGATTTCCAAGCCCATGATGTCTTCGTCGGAAATGCCTTCGATGTGTTTTGCCAATGCGCGTAACGAGTTACCGTGCGCAGCCACTAACACGCGTTTGCCCGCTTTGATCGCCGGTGCGATTTGGTCTTCCCAGAACGGCAAAACGCGATCCAACGTTACTTTCAGGTTTTCGCAATCCGGAACCACATCCGCCGGCAGATGGGCGTAACGACGGTCGTTATGCGCGGAATGCGGATCTTTCGGATCCAACACCGGCGGCAATACGTCGTATGAACGGCGCCAGATACGAACTTGCTCGTCGCCGTGTTCGGCCGCCGCTTCCGCTTTGTTCAGACCTTGCAAACCGCCGTAGTGACGTTCGTTTAAACGCCAGGTTTTGATTTGCGGCACCCATAATTGGTCGGATTCTTCCAACACCAGGTTACAGGTTTTAATCGCACGGGTTAATACGGAAGTGAATGCGATGTCGAATTCAAAACCGGCGGCTTTTAATTTGCGGCCCGCTTCTTTGGCTTCTTCCACACCTTTTTCGCTTAAGTTAACGTCTCTCCAGCCGGTGAAAAGGTTTAACGCATTCCATTCGCTTAAACCGTGACGAATAAATACTAATTGCATGAGGAACTCCTATTAAGTTAATGAATCTGTTATTTGTCGTACGTTATAGCAAAAAACGGGTGGATTTAAAAGTGAAAAGCGAATGTTTTCTGATCTTTCGCAAAAATAATGGTATATTTATGCGCACGTTATTATTTATAGGAATTTGTTTGAATGTTGTGCTTTTTGCCGTTTAAAAAAACTGTCAAAAATCTGACCGCACTTTTCTGCGGCGGCATGCTTTTGTCGTTTTCCGCGCAGGCGGCGGATTTAAACCAAATTCAAAGCCAAATCAAACAGCAGGAACAGAAAATCGCCACGCAAAAACGCGAACAAAACAAACTGCAATCCAGTTTAAAATCTCAGGAAAATCAGATTAACGATATTGTGGGATCGCTGCGCGAAACGGAAGCCGATCTGAAAGAAACCAATAAAATCATTGCGGATACCAATAAACAAATCAAACTGCTGGAACAACAGGAGCGCCAGCAAAAGCTTAAGCTGGCCAAACAACTGGATGCGGTTTACCGTTCCGGCAATCCGAATTCCGTTATTGAACACTTGCTTTCCGACGACGCAAAAAACAACGATCGCATGATGGTGTATTCCAAACATGTGAATAAAACCCGGCTGGCGTTAATCGACAAACTTAAAGCGACGCGCGCTCAGCTGGACGAACAAAAAAATTATCTGGCGCAACAGCAAGCCGAACAACAGCAGCAGTTATCCGAACAAAAAAAGCAACAGCAGGCGTTACAGAAAGCCCGTAATGAACGCCAAAGCACCTTGACGCAGTTAAATAAAACCCTGGAGCGCGATCAAAACAAACTGGAAACTCTGAAAGCGAACGAAAATGCCTTGCGGGCGGAAATTAACCGCGCGGCGCTGGCGGCTCAGCAACAGGAAAAACAGGAACGGGAACAGTTGGCGCAGAAAAAGCAGGCGGAAGAAAAGCGCACCAATAAAACCTATCAGCCAACGGCGCAGGAAAAACAACTTATGCGTTCCGGCGCCGGCTTAACCGGTAAATATCCGTTCCCGGTAGCGGGCAAAATTTTGCATCAATTCGGTTCGATTCAGGCCGGTGAAGTCAAGTGGAAAGGGATCGTTATCGCCGCCGGTACAGGGGCGGCGGTCAGAGCCATTGCCGGCGGACGCGTTATTTTGGCCAACTGGCTGGCGGGTTACGGTCAGGTGGTGGTGATCGACCACGGCAAAGGCGATATGTCGTTGTACGGTTACAATCAGGCGGTTTTCGTGCGTTCGGGTTCGCTGGTTAATGCCGGACAACAAATCGCTGAAGTGGGTAACAGCGGCGGACAAGGTCGTTCGTCACTGTATTTTGAAATCCGCCGCCAAGGTAACGCGGTGAATCCGATGAACTGGTTGCGCTGATGAACCGTTTCCCGCAGAGCGAATGTTTCAAAAGTGCGGTCAAAAAAATGATCGTTTTTTTGACCGCACTTTTATCCTTGCCGGCTCCGGCGCAATCGGAACGATTTGCCGCCGCACAGCCGAATAAGCTTGCCATCGTGATTGATGACATGGGTTATCGTCCGCAAGAGGATGCGCAAATTCTCGCCATGCCGAAAGCGGTTTCGGTGGCGATTATTCCCGCCGCGCCCTATGCGGTTGAGCGTAACCGACAGGCGCAGGAACAGGGACGGGATATTTTAATTCACATGCCAATGCAGTCCGTCAGTAATATGAAAATCGAAGAGGGCGGGTTGTCGCTCGGCATGTCGAAACAAGAGGTGGAACAACGGCTGCAACGCGCCAGACGGATTGTCAGTCACGCTATCGGAATGAATAATCATATGGGCAGCGCCGCTACCGCCGATACGCCTTTAATGACTCATTTAATGCGTGTTTTATATCAGCAGGGCTTGTTTTTTCTGGACAGTCGTACCATCGGCAAAAGCGTTGCCGCTAAAATCGGCAGACAGGAAGGCGTGAGCGTTCTGGAACGCCATGTTTTTCTGGATGACAGCGATAATATCGACGATATTCGGCATCAATTCCAACTGGCGCTGCAACAGGCCCGTAAACGCGGTGTGGCCATTGTTATCGGTCATCCGCGTAAAAATACCATTGCGGTGTTACAGGCCGGATTACGCCATTTACCGGCGGACATCCAATTGGTCGGTATGGGACAATTGTGGCGTCACGAAAAAATCACGCCGCCGAAACCGTTTATTTTGCTGTTCAGCGATTTGCCGGCGCCTACTTCGCACGCTCCGTTTAAATACGAACCGTTGTTACGCGGCGTGCCGGAATAATTAACGCAACAAGCGGAAAAGGAGGAAAAATGGCTGATCCGCACATTCAGTCTCCCATGGATTTTCTGGATAAACTCACGGTTTGTCTTTATCGCTCGGGGTTTATCGTAGCGGCTTGCGCCGTTGGTCTGTTGCCGTATTTTCCGCAATGGGGGTATTTCGGTTTACTGGTCGCCGCCACATTGTGCGCGTCGTCATTGCATATTTATCTCAAACCTTTTCGTCTGCTGTTACAAATGGCGACCTGGATCGCTTTGTTGTGCCACGCTTTCGGACAGCCGGAACTGGCGCTCGGCGGCGTTTTACTCACTCTCGGCGGCTTGGCGTTTAAAGAATATTTTTGCTTTCGGGTTTGGGCGTTGAATTTTATGCCGTTTTTTGCGGCGTTGCTCTGGCTGTGCACCGTGGTATCGTTTCCGCTGCCGCAAAAAATACTCAGCGCTGTCTGCGCGCTGTTATTTGCCGTTTTGTTTATACAAAAAATCAAAATGCCGCTGCATTTTGATATCGGCGATAAAAGCAAATATCAGGTTTAAAAAGGACTGAAAAATTTGATGAATAAAGGCCGAATCCCTTGTTAGGATTCGGCCCTTTTAATGAGTTTGCACTTAGCGTGCGGAATTAAAAACCTGCACGTTTTTCCAATTCTTCCACCAACTGATCATCTAAACCGAGAGCTTGCGCCAGTTTGGCTAAAAAGACGATTTCCTTGCGATCCAATTCCTTGCACACGACGCGCGCCGCCAAATACACCTGTGCGGCCAGTGCGGCGTCATTGCCCACTTGCGCGGCAATTTGTTCCGGCGTTGCCGGCGAATTGATCGCCTGTTCCAACCATTGTTGCACGTCGGCATCATTATTGGCTTCATTTAAAATTGCCTGTTTTTCTTCTTCGCTAATCGCGCCGTCCGCCGCGGCCGCCGCAATCATTGCCTGTAAAATGACCTGGCCGGCATCGGAACTTTTTGCGCTTTCGGTAAAATTGGTTTCTTCAACCTGCGGCGCTTGCCCTTGTTTGGCCTGGTAAGATTGATAAGCCTGATAAGCCAGGCTGCCTAATGCGGCGAGCGAGCCCAATTTGGTTAAACTTGCGCCGCCGCTGCGACCTAAAATCATGGACAAAATTCCGATAGCCGCCGCGCCGCCGCCCGCTTTGGTGATTTTATCCATTGTGCTGTTACCGCTCATGGTTTTGCTGACTTGCTGTTGAGCGGTAGTAAAAACTTGATTCAGAATTTTGTTGAAATCCATAGGGTTCTCCAATAAATAGCTAGTTAACGGTTGCCAAATTTAGACCGTTTGATCGCGGCTTGGTTCAATATGTCGCCGTATGTTTCATCATTTTGGGTATTTTCAATCGCCGGCGGGAAGAATGATTCAAAAAGTGCGGTCAAAAAAGGGAACGTTTTTTGTTCCCTTTCATGTGGAATGTCGTTTGTGACGACATCGGAAAATTTAGTATTTTACTTCGTGTCCGTAACTTTCAAGCAAGGCTTTGATATGTTCCATGGATTCTTTTGTCGGCGGTTTCACTTCTTCAAGCTGATATTTATCGCCCAACACCGCCCATTTATGGGCGCCCAAACGGTGATAAGGCAATAATTCGATTTTTTCGATATTTTTCATATTTTGGGTAAATTTTCCCAAAAGGTGCAAATCTTCGTCATTATCCGTGTAACCCGGCACGACGACATGGCGGATCCAGGTGCGTTGGTTGCGTTTTTCCAGATATTTGGCAAAATCCAGCACCCGTTTGTTCGGCACGCCGATCAGGCTTTGATGCACGCGGTCGTTCATTTCTTTCAAATCGAGCAATACCAAATCGGTCACGTCTAACAAATCGTCGATAAATTCATAATGACGCACGAATCCGTTGGTATCCAGACAGGTGTCGATGCCTTCCTTTTTGCAGGCGCGGAACCATTCGAGCACGAATTCCGGCTGCAAAATCGCTTCGCCGCCCGACGCCGTGACGCCGCCGCCGGAGGCGCGCATGAAAGGTTTATAAGTCACGACTTCTTTCATCAGTTCTTCCACGCTGATTTCCTTTCCGCCGTGCAAATCCCAGGTATCGCGATTGTGGCAGTATTGACAGCGCATCAGACAGCCTTGTAAAAATAAGATAAAACGAATACCGGGTCCGTCCACCGTGCCGCAGGATTCAAATGAATGGTATCTTCCTAAAACAGACATAAATAAGCGTTCCTTTCTGACTAAATAGCCGTGATATTGTATCAGAAAGTGCGGGCGATTTTTTCATAATTTTTTATTTTTACCATTGGCGGCGATATCCGCCGTCTTCGCATAAAATCAAATCCTGCAATTCGAGATCCAACAGCTGAATCAGCAGTTCGTC
>Ga0129306_1000293_pt1 | contig 84535 bp, 76 predicted proteins | sample P827metagenome_FD_94438 | JGI IMG/M metagenome (GOLD analysis project Ga0129306, IMG submission 94438) | Capybara group fecal microbial communities from Wisconsin, USA - P827 metagenome | ecosystem: Host-associated > Mammals > Digestive system > Large intestine > Fecal | place: USA: Wisconsin...
CCGGCGGCGATAGTGCAGTGGGCCCACCTAACCCCATGCCGAACTTAGAAGTGAAACGCTGTAACGCCGATGGTAGTGTGGGGTTTCCCCATGTGAGAGTAGGACACCGCCGGGTTTTAATTATTTTATTAATCTGTTTAATTAAGCAGATTAACAAAATGAATTTTTTTGGCAGCGATAGTGCAGTGGGCCCACCTAACCCCATGCCGAACTTAGAAGTGAAACGCTGTAACGCCGATGGTAGTGTGGGGCTTCCCCATGTGAGAGTAGGGCACTGCCAAATACCATTTTTAGCGGAGTGGTAGTTCAGCTGGTTAGAATACCTGCCTGTCACGCAGGGGGTCGCGGGTTCGAGTCCCGTCCATTCCGCCACTTATTTAAGCTAGCGAGTTCAAGCTCGCTATGTTCATATCTACAGGGGCGTAGTTCAATTGGTAGAGCACCGGTCTCCAAAACCGGGTGTTGGGAGTTCGAGCCTCTCCGCCCCTGCCATCATTTCTATATTTCAATTCTTTTCTATTTAATTAATCAAATATAACCAATATATTTCTGCCCAAAATCAGCTTATTATTTCAAGGGCTGATGTCGGATATTGTCATTATTTTTGTGTATCTGAATCTAACTAGGTCGGCGGTTTGCCGGTTTTTGGGGTCAGTAAAAATTGCGAGATGATACCATTACAGTCAGGCATAAAATCTGCACCTTAATGGGTTGGGAGGAAGTCGTGAGTTTTGCGATGCAGATTTATTCTACGTTTACCATCAATAATTTATATTCCTGTCGCTTCTTTAATCAATTGTTCTTTTAATAGGCTCAGGTGATTGGTGGTGTTCAATCCGATACCGCGGATAAGTTTTTTCAGCGGATTATTGCCGGAAAATAAATCTTTCAGACCTTGCATGGCAAGCAGCATTTTTACCGCATCGGTTTTGCGCCAGCGTTCATAGTGACGCAGGTGACGATATTCGCCGATATTAACGCCAAGCGCCAGATTTTTCTGTATTTCCTGTGCGAGGGCGGCCGCATCCTGAAAACCGAGATTCACCCCCAGCCCGGCAAGCGGGTGAATGGTGTGGGCGGCATCGCCGAGCAGCGCGATCCGGTTTTGGGCAAAATCACGGGCATAGCGGGCGGTCAGCGCAATCGACTGCCGTTCCGATTGCAGGCGGCACAGGCCGAGCTGATTATCAAAGGCGACGGTTAAGCGCTTATTAAATGTTTCTTCGGAACAGTGTACCAGCTCCTGCGCCTGTTCCGGCGGTAATGACCACACGATAGCACACAAATTTTCCTGATGCAGCGGTAAAAAGGCCAGAATGCTGTCGCCGGCAAATATCTGTCGGGCGCAATGTCCGTGCGGTTCAGCGGTTTTTACATTACAAACCAGCGCGCAATGGCCGTAATCACGAAACATCAGCGGAATATCCGCCTGTTGTCGAAGCCATGAGTTAGCGCCGTCCGCGCCGGCCACCAGTTTTGCCGAAAGTATCTCGCCGTTATTCAACGTCAGTACGGCGCTGTTTTCCGCAACGCCCAGCGTTTGCGGAAGTGCGGTGATAATTTCGGCGTTTTTTTGTTGCCGCACTTTTTGCCACAGAACATGTTGAATCAGATGATTTTCGACAATATGTCCGAGATGCGGAATGCCTAATCCCTGCGCGTCAAATTGGATCTGGGCGAAACTGTCTTTTTCGCGAACCGCCATGTGATCATAGCTTGTGGCGCGTAATTGCAGCAATGACTGCCACACGCCCAGTTCATGCAGCAGGTTTTGGCTTGCCGGATTGATTGCGCTGACCCGGAATGAGACCTGTTCAATCGGCGTTTGCGGCGGATAACCTTCAATCACGGCAATGGTTAACGCGCTTTTTTCCAGACTTGCCGCCAGTGCCAGACCGACCATTCCGCCGCCGATAATGGCGAGATCAACATTTTTCATTTTTTATCACCTTATGCTTAACGCCACCCTAATGCCGGTTTGGCGAAATGCCGTCTTAATAATGCGGACTGCGATAATGCCATTAATCCCAGATTCCGCCCGATCTGAAGCGGCAATAACTGATTGGCAAAAACCGATAATAACCCGTCGGTCAGGCGCATCATTTGCCGTTGATCGGCGATACGGTTTTGTTGGTATTGCTGTAAGCCGTGATAATCACCGATATCCTGTTGCGCCGAGTATTGCCGGGCGAGTATTTCTGCCAGAGACATCACATCGCGAATCGCTAAATTAAATCCCTGACCGGCGATAGGGTGTAATGTTTGTGCCGCATTACCGATTAACGCAATCCGGGATTGAATATGCTGACTGGCCCGATAAAGATTTAACGGATAGGCGGCGCGTTGGCCGCATTGCTGCAATTTGCCGAGCCGCCAGCCGAACCGTCGTTGCAGCGCCGCCAGAAACGCCTGATCGTCCAGCCGTAATAATGGCTGTGGCCGTTTTACGCACCACACCAGCGACATGAGGTTATCCCGCATGGGCAATAGTGCGATCGGCCCTTCATCGGTAAAACGCTCAAATGCCCGCTGATTATGCGGTTGCTGTACTTGAATGTTACTGATGATCGCCGTTTGCCCGTAAGCATGAAGTAAATCCATCTGAATGCCCGCCGCACTGGCCGCCGTCGATTGCGTGCCGTCCGCCCCGACCAGTAATTGCGCGCTTAAAGTGCGGTCGTTTTTCAGCGAGATTTCAACGCCCGTTTGCGAACGGGCGATCCGGTCAATATCCGCCGGCGCAAGATAATCGATATTCGGGTATTGTACCATGGCGTTGAGCAGCACATCACCGGCGCGGCTGAGTTCGATCACCGCTCCGAGCTGCGCGAGTTGGAATTCGTCGGCATTGAATTCGACGATACCGCTGTGTCCTTTATCTGAAACATGAATCCGTTTAATCGGCGTGGCAAACGGCTGAAGTTGCTGCCACAGGGTTTGTCCGCCGGGCAATCGGATGGTGTCGAATTGCCGGCAGCTGCCGTGTGATAACGCGATGGTACGCGCATCGAAACCGCTGTTCAGATGCTGATGCGGCACCTGTTTTTCCAGTACCGCGATGCGGATTCGGCCTTGGCTTCGGGCGCTTAACGCCAGCGCCAGGGTCGAACCGGTCATCGCACCGCCCATAATAATCAGATCGTAATGCATAGCCTGTGGGTTATCGTGTTTCCGCCATTAATCGTTCAATATCCTCTATTTCCTTCGGTGCCGCGCCGGTGAGGATTTTATTGCCGTATTCCGTGATCAGAATATTATCCTCAATGCGAACCCCGATGCCGCGGTATTGCGCCGGAATATCGCCATCGGCAGGAATATATAAACCGGGCTCGACGGTCAGCACCATTCCGCTTTCCAACGGGCGATCGCGCAGGTGTTGGTCGGCATCGGGATGATGCCGGTTGTGATAGCGGCCGACATCGTGTACATCCAGACCGAGCCAGTGGCCTAAACCGTGCATATAGAAGCGGCGGTAAGCCTGATTTTCGATCAGCATAGTTTCATCGCCGTGCAGAATGCCCAGTGCAATCAAACCGCGCACTTTGATTCGAATCACTTCATCGTTGGCCTGTTGAATGGTATTTCCCGCCACTAATAATTCGATCGCCCGTTTCTGCGCGCATAGCACCAGTTGGTAAATATCCCGCTGCGCCGGGCTGAATTTCCCGTTCACCGGAAATGTGCGGGTAATATCGCCGGCGTACATGGCAAATTCGCAACCGGCATCAATCAGCACCAGTTCGCCGTCTTTTAACGCTTGATCGTTTTCCGTGTAATGCAGAATGCAGGCGTTCGAGCCGCCGGCGACAATGCTGTTGTAAGCGGGATAACGGGCGCCGAAGCGGGCGAATTCGTGCAGCATTTCGCTTTCGATTTCATATTCTAAGCGATTGGGGCGGGTTTGCCGCATTGCGCGGATATGCGCAAGGGCGGAAATCTGCCCCGCTTGCTGCATTAATGCCGTTTCGCAGCGGGATTTGAACAGGCGCAGTTCATCCAGTATCGGCGCCCAGCATAAAACTTGTGCAAAATGCACCGCACTTTGTGTCAGCAGCTGATCGCCCCAAGGCTGTTGCGCCGCTTTATGATAAAGTGCGGTGAGATTTCGGGTTAATTCGGCAAAGCGCGGGGCAAATTCGTCTATCTCATAGGCGGCATCGACATTCAGTGCTGTCGGGGCGTTTGCCACCCCCAGCCGGCGACCGTGCCAGATTTCCTGTAAGGGGTCGGCGGGACGTAAGAAAAGTATGCTGCGCGTTTGATTGTCGGTTTTCAGCAACAGCAGAACCGCGTCGGGTTCGTTAAAACCGGTCAGATACCAGAAATAGCTGTCCTGCCGGAACGGATAGCAGTTGTCATTGTTACGCACCTGTTCCCGGGCAGAAAAAATCACCGCGACGGAATTCTCCTGCATTTGGGCGAGGCTTCGGCGGCGGCGCTGAGCGAATTCTTCCGGCGCTATTTGTGTTGCGTAAGCGAGATCCATAGCCGTACTCCGCTATTAGTGCAACCGCGGTTTGGCGGCTGCCGGGCGTGGGCGGAAATGGGTGTAAAGCAGCGCCGCTACCGTTCTGACATATTCGATAATTTCTTCCAGTGCTTCGGCCAGTTCTTCCGGGTTATCATTTTCGTCATATCCCAGTTGGGCGATATCTTGCAGATCGTCCAGCGCTTCGCCGATTTCGCCTTTTTCTTTGTCCAAATGCGGCTGATTAAGCCCTAAGCCGAGTAAAAAGTTGTTGCTCCATTCCGATAAGGCGTCGGCGCGCGAAAAAACATCGTCCTCTTCCGGCAGCCAAAGCTCAAAATTGAAACCGTCGATATCCGCCAGCATTTGCCCGATATGTTGATACAGTTTGTCAATATCCTGTAACAGTGCGGCCGGATAGGCGTGATTATCATTGGTAAACTGATAAAGCAGCGGCTGCCAGCGCTGATCATCAACGCCGCCACAGAGTAATCCGCTTAAAAAGCCGTGCAGTTCGGCACAAGACAGGTCGATACCCGAATGGGTTAATTTTTGTTGTAATTCCGTGTAAGAAAGGAGCTGTTCTGTCATATTATTTTTCCTATGTAACGATATCAATAGTTTAACACCGTTCCGGTTATGCAACCACCAATCAGTTTGATTTTTTATGACGAAAAATGTTTGCTATGGCATAATAGCCGGCAGAGCAAACAGACCGAAGTAGGGGAGCTTATGTCGTCTAAAAGTATAGAATTGCCCGTCTTGGGGCAGGTGCTGCGCCTCAATTGTCCGGAAGAACAGCACGAGGCGCTGCGTCAGGCCGCCAGAGCGCTGGATCAGCGGGTGTCGGAAATGAAGGAGCGCACCGGTATCCTGCAGCTGGAAAAAGTGCTGTCGATTGTGGCGCTGAATCTCAGTTACGAATTAATTCAGGAACAGCAGAAAGCGCAATTAATCGAAAATGTCGTGGCGACGCGCATTCAGCAGCTGGATAATTCGCTGGAAAATATTTTGGCGCAGAAAGCGAATTTTTGAATAAATAATGACGGTTTAGCATCACAATTGCAAAATTAGTCTGGTCAATCAACGCAAATTAAGTTAGTATTATTTCAAAGTTTACCTGAGGTGTTCGCCAGTGGATTACGTCCCTGAGCCGATACTTTAAACTTTATGAATCGGTTTCCTATTGTTGGTGTGCATGCTTAACTTGACCTCCGGTCCTGATGTAAGAAGCCTGAAAACGATTATAACCGGTTCCCTTGAACCGTAGGGTTCAAGGACCGACCATTCACAGCGGCACCTCGGGTCCCTTCTTTTTCTATCCCCGGATATTCCATGCTTTCATTTCAATCAGGTTTACAGCAGCGCCGTCAGATTCGTGAGCAAATGCGAAAAATGCGCAATAAACTGACCGCACTTGAGCAGGCGCAGGCGGAACAGCGCATCGCCGAACAGGCATTGGCGTTAATCGAACGCAACCGTGCGCAGCATGTGGCGCTTTATTTATCGTTTGACGGTGAGATTTCAACCCGGTTACTGATTCACCGGTTATGGCAGCGGAATATCGGCGTTTATTTGCCGGTGCTGCACCCCTTTTGTCGCGGGCATCTGCTGTTTCTGCGCTATCAACCGCAAAGCCGCATGACAGTCAATAAATTCGGCATTTTTGAACCGCACTTAAACGTACAGCATGTCTTACCGACCGATAAACTGGATATGATTTTTACGCCGTTGGTGGCCTTTGATCAAGCCGGTAATCGTTTGGGCATGGGCGGCGGATTTTATGATCGCACCTTACAGCGGAACAACGTTATGTCCGTCGGTCTGGCGCACCGTTGTCAACAGGTGGAAAGCCTGCCGACGGAAAGCTGGGATATCCCGCTGGCGCGGATTTTGATCGGTTAAATCACCTTCCTTGGCATAACATATTCCGGAAAGTTATTGGTAAAAAATGTTTTTTCTTTTACAATTCCCCGCATCTTTTATGGGGATGTCCCCGTTTTGTTTATTTTTAAGGAAAAATTATGTTGAAAAAATTAGCTGTTTTAGCCTTCTCGGTTTTCGCCCTGTCTGCCGTTGCGCAGGCTGCCGGTGATAGCTTATTGGACAGAATTAATCAGAAAGGAACTATCACGGTCGGCACGGAAGGCACTTACGCGCCTTTCACTTATCACGACGCCGGCGGCAAGCTGACCGGTTATGATGTGGAAGTCACCCGCGCGGTGGCGGAAAAATTAGGCGTTAAAGTGGATTTTAAAGAAACCCAGTGGGATGCGATGCTGGCGGGCTTAAAGGGCGGCCGTTTCGATTTGGTGGCCAATCAGGTTGCGCTGACCACGCCGGAACGTCAGGCGACCTTTGACAAATCCGAGCCTTACAGCTGGTCGGGCGCCATGTTACTTGCCCGCAGCGATGAAACCCGCCTGCACAAGGTGGAGGATGTAAAAAATCTGCGCGCCGCCCAGACGCTCAGTTCCAATTACGGGGAACTGGCAGTGAAATACGGTGCGAAAATTGTTCCGATTGACGGTATGGCGCAGGGATTGCTGCTGATTCAGCAAAACCGTGCGGATGTGACTTTTAACGATTCGTTAGCCTTATTGGATTACCTGAAGAAAAATCCGAATGCCGGTTTGAAGCCGTTCTGGGAATCCGATGATAAAGTCGGCGCCGGATTGATTGTCAATAAAGGCAATCAGGAAGCGCTGGCAAAAATCAATGCCGCGATTGAGCAGCTGCGTCAGGACGGCACCTTAAAACAGTTGGGCGAACAATTCTTCGGTAAGGATATCAGTGTTAACTAGTTTATTGACTGCATTGCCGTTTATGACCGAAGCCCGTGCGGATTTGGTGATAAACGGCTTTTTTCCGATGGTCAGTGCGGCGGTGCTGGTCTCCATTCCGCTGGCGGTGGTGTCTTTTTTCTTCGGCATGATCATTGCCGTTGCCGTCGCGCTGCTGCGGGTAACGCCGGTGAACGGCCTTTTTCACCGCATTTTGCTCGCCGTCGCCAAAATTTATATTTCCATTATCCGTGGCACCCCGATGCTGGTGCAGATTTCCGTGGTGTTTTACGGCTTGCCGGCGATCGGCGTGTTTATTGACCCGATTCCCGCCGCGGTGATCGGTTTTTCTCTGAATGTGGGCGCTTATGGTTCGGAAACGGTGCGTGCGGCGATCCAATCCGTGCCGAAAGGACAGTGGGAAGCCGGTTTTACTATCGGCATGAACTATATGCAGACCTTTCGCCGGATTATTGCACCGCAGGCCTTTCGCGTTGCCGTGCCGCCGCTGAGCAACAGCTTTATCGGGTTGTTTAAAGATACCTCGCTGGCGTCCGTGGTGACGGTGACGGAAATGTTCCGGGTGGCGCAGCAAATTGCCAATTCTTCTTATGATTTTCTGCCGGTATATATTGAAGCCGGCCTGATTTACTGGTGTTTTTGCTTTGTCTTGTTTGTGATTCAGGCGCGGGTGGAAAAACGCCTCAACCGCTATGTGGCGCGCTGAGGGAGAAATAACACATGATTCAAATTCGTCATATTCATAAAAGTTTTGATCATAATCCGGTGTTGCGCGGCGTGGATCTGGATATTAAAAAAGGGGAAGTGGTGGTGATTCTCGGGCCGTCCGGGTCGGGAAAAACCACATTTCTGCGTTGTCTGAACGCCTTAGAGCTGCCGGAGCAGGGCACCATTACGTTTCAGAGCGAACCGCCGTTTAAGATTGATTTCTCGGCGAAATCTGTGCGTAAGGATATTTTAGCCCTGCGCCGCCGTTCGGGCATGGTATTTCAGCAATATAATCTGTTCCCGCATAAAACCGCGCTGGAAAATGTGATGGAAGGCCCGGTTCAGGTGCAAAAACGTGATCCCGCCACAGTGCGGGCGGAAGCGGAACAATTGCTGTGCAAAGTGGGCTTATCGGACAAAATCAATCTGTATCCTTACCAGCTTTCCGGCGGACAGCAGCAACGGATCGGCATTGCCCGCGCCTTGGCGATTCAGCCGGAATTAATGCTGTTTGACGAACCGACATCCGCCTTAGATCCGGAATTGGTGCAGGATGTGCTGAATACCATGAAAGAATTGGCCAACGAAGGCCGAACCATGCTGGTCGTCACCCATGAAATTAAATTTGCTCTGGATGTGGCGGATTTGGTGGTGGTGATGGATGGCGGCATAATCGTCGAACAGGGCTCACCGCAGGCGTTATTTGCCAACCCGCAGCACGAACGGACAAAAGCGTTTTTGCATCAGTTAAGGGCGGATGAGTAAAAAGTGCGGTGAAAAAACGAAAAGTTTTGAGCGCTTCGCCGCAGGACAATAGAAGGACTGATGCCGAGATAATATCGGACTCAGTCCTTTTCGTTTAGGCCGGTTCGCCGTTCATCACCATCACGCACAAACCGCAAAACGGTTTCGCGTTTGGGGCGCCGGGCCGCTTGAGAGATTAGGTTAAACGAGGCGTTTGGTCTATAATGTGGCGCAGATTATTAACGCACAATACGAGAACAGTATGGCTAACATTGCAGAAAACCCGCTCGTCCTGGTGGACGGTTCGTCTTATTTATACCGCGCTTTTCACGCCTTTCCGCCGTTAACCAATTCCTTAGGCGAGCCCACCGGCGCGATGTACGGTGTGCTGAATATGCTGAAAAGTCTGATTTCGCAAGTGCAGCCCAGCCATATTGCGGTGGTGTTCGATGCCAAAGGCAAAACTTTCCGCGATGAAATGTTCGAACAATATAAATCGCACCGTCCGCCGATGCCCGACGATCTGCGTAAGCAAATTCAGCCGCTGCACCATATTATCCGCGCGCTGGGTATTCCGTTGCTGGTGGTGGAAGGCGTGGAAGCGGACGATGTGATCGGCACGCTGGCGATTCAGGCCTCAAAAAACGGGCAGAAAGTGCTGATCAGCACCGGCGACAAAGATATGGCGCAATTGGTGGATGATAACATTATGCTGATCAACACCATGAACAACCATTTGCTCGATCGCGCCGGCGTGATTGAAAAATACGGCATTCCGCCGGAACTGATTATCGATTATCTGGCCTTAATGGGCGACAGTTCGGACAATATTCCCGGCGTGCCGGGCGTTGGTGAAAAAACCGCGTTGGGGCTGTTGCAGGGCATCGGCAGCATGGCGGAGATTTATGCCAATCTGGACAAAGTGGCGGAATTGCCGATTCGCGGTGCCAAAAAACTGGGCGAAAAACTGCTGGCGGCCAAAGCCATGGCCGAATTATCCTATTTGCTGGCGACGATCAAAACCGATGTGGCGCTGGATATTCAGCCGGCGCAACTGACGCTGGGCGAATCTCAGAATGACAAACTGATCGAATATTTCGGCCGTTATGAATTCAAGCGCTGGCTGAATGATGCCATGCAGGGCGACAGTTCGGTGACAAACGGTAAATCTCACGCCGTTAAGATCAATCACTATCAGGCGACACCGCCGACCGGCGAGCCGAAAAGTGCGGTCAAAAATCCGATAAAAATCGACCGCACTTTATATCAAACCGTGACTACGACGGAAAAACTCGAACAGTGGATCGAGAAAATCAAGCAGGCGAAATTGATTGCCGTGGACACGGAAACCGATTCGCTGGATGCCATGCAGGCCAATCTGGTGGGTATTTCTTTCGCGCTGGAAAACGGCGAAGCCTGTTATATTCCGCTTGCTCACCGTTGTGAAGTGGCCGCCGAGGCGGACAGCGGGCAGGCGGATTTATTCGGCGAAACGGAAAATCCGCCGCCGACCCGGTTTGTAACCGCGCCGGATCAATTGGATAAGGCGGATTGTCTGGCGCGCTTAAAACCGCTATTGGAAAATCCGCAAATCCAAAAAATCGGCCAGAATATTAAATATGATCTGACGATTTTCGCCAATAATCATATCAACCTACAGGGCGTGGCCTTTGATACGATGCTGGAATCCTATATCTTGGACAGCACCGGGCGTCACAATATGGATGATCTGTCGGCGCGCTACCTCGGTCATCGGACGATCGAATTCGAAACGCTGGCGGGCAAAGGCAAAAACCAGCTGACCTTCGATAAAATCGCTATCGCACAGGCCGCCGAATATGCGGCGGAAGACGCCGATGTCACGATGAAACTGCATCAAACATTATGGCGTGAACTGGAACAAACCCCGGCGCTGACGGAGTTGTTCAGCGCTATCGAACTGCCGTTGGTCGGCGTATTATCGCGAATGGAACGGCACGGTGTGCTGATTGACAGTCAAACCCTGCTGAACCAATCGCAGGAAATCAGCGCGCGACTGACCGCACTTGAAGCGCAGGTTCATCAGGCGGCGGGCGAACAGTTCAATCTTGCCTCCACCAAGCAATTGCAGGAAGTGTTATTCAATAAACTGGGTCTGCCGGTGATCGCCAAAACGCCGAAAGGTGCGCCGTCCACCAATGAAGAGGTGCTGGACGAACTGGCACAGCAAGGCCATCAGGTGCCGAAACTGCTGATCGAACACCGCGGTTTGGCGAAGTTAAAATCCACTTACACCGATAAACTGCCGCAGATGATTAATCCGCGTACCGGCCGGGTGCACACCTCTTATCATCAGGCGGTAACCGCCACCGGACGGCTGTCCTCCAGCGATCCGAATCTGCAAAATATTCCGATCCGCAACGAAGAGGGGCGCCGCATTCGTCAGGCGTTTATTGCGCGTGACGGCTATAAAATCATTGCCGCCGACTATTCGCAGATTGAACTGCGGATTATGGCGCATTTATCCCAAGATAAAGGCTTGATTACCGCGTTCAGCGAGGGCAAAGATATTCACCGTTCCACCGCTGCGGAAATCTTTGGTTTGTCGTTGCAGCAGGTGAGCAACGAACAACGGCGCAGCGCCAAAGCGATTAATTTCGGCTTGATTTACGGCATGAGCGCCTTCGGCCTTTCCCGTCAGCTCGGCATTCCGCGCGGCGAGGCGCAAAATTATATGGATCTGTATTTTCAGCGCTATCCGGGCGTGCAAACCTTTATGCACGACATCCGCGCCAAAGCCAAAGCGCAGGGTTATGTGGAAACGCTGTTCGGGCGTCGCTTATATCTGCCGGATATTAACGCCTCCAGCGCCATGCGGCGCAAAGGGGCGGAACGGGTGGCGATCAATGCGCCGATGCAAGGTACCGCCGCCGATATTATCAAACGGGCAATGGTCGCCATTGATCAGACAATCCGGCATGACCCCGACATCCTGATGATTATGCAGGTACATGACGAACTGGTGTTTGAAGTGCGGTCGGAAAAAACCGAACAATACGGCGCACTTATCAAATCCCAAATGGAAAGTGCCGCGCAATTGGTAGTGCCGTTAATCGTCGATGTCGGCATCGGCGATAACTGGGATGAAGCGCATTAAGCCGGTTATGACGGCTCAGCCACTGACTGAGCGGATAGCAATCGGATTATTACGCGCATAAAAAACGCCTCAATCGAGGCGTTGATTGCTGTTGTTTTACCGCGCTTTATGCAGCAATGATGTGCTGATTTGCATACAGCCTTTCCAGCCCCAATAAATACGGTGTTTTAAGATTAAGCCGTTTTCGATTTCCATCAGTTCCAGAATGTCAATTTGTTCTCCGTTATCCGTTTGTCGCGGATATTCCCAGACTAATATACGGCCGTCGGTTAAATATTCTCCCGTTCTGAACCATCTGACCAATTCGTTAGGGCGGCGTTTGGTGCCTTCTTTGATAAAACGCGCGATTTCCGGTTTGCCCTGTAAAACCCCGTCGTGCTTGTCGTCTAAAATAGCAGGAACCAACGGGCTTTCAAAAACGGCATTATCCGCATATAAACTTAATAAACCGTCGGTATTTCTGCTTTTAGCATATTCATGCCATTTTTCATAAATGTGTCGTATCTGTTCCATTGTCTTTCCTCAATCAATTTATCGGCGGCATCGCGGGAATGATTCCGTCATGCGGCCGGGTTAAAAAATGCGCACGGCTCGACGCAGACATATTTACACCACAGGAAATCGGAAGTCAATCGACGGGGCGTCGGCATTGCGCTTAATCCGTGTTGACTAGCGTAACGGAAATTTTCGCAAAACCGACCGCACTTTCCGAAAGAAAGTAGAGAACGGCGGTATTTTCCAGTATAATTAAGCACATTTTCTTTCACTGCTTTTCATTTAAAGAGTCATTATGAGTTCAACATTCGATATTAAAACCTTTCAGGGCATGATTCTCGCGTTGCAGGAATACTGGGCGAATCAGGGCTGTACGGTGGTTCAGCCGTTTGATATGGAAGTGGGCGCCGGCACATCGCATCCGATGACGGCTCTGCGCGCGCTGGGGCCGGAGCCGATGGCTTTCGCTTATGTGCAGCCGTCACGCCGGCCGACCGACGGCCGCTACGGCGAAAATCCGAACCGTTTGCAGCATTATTATCAGTTTCAGGTGGTGATCAAACCGTCGCCGGACAATATTCAGGAACTGTATCTGGACAGTCTGAAAATGCTCGGTTTCGACCCGACCCAAAACGATATCCGCTTTGTGGAAGACAACTGGGAAAATCCGACATTAGGCGCTTGGGGGCTGGGCTGGGAAGTGTGGCTGAACGGTATGGAAGTGACGCAGTTCACTTATTTTCAGCAGGTGGGCGGACTGGAATGCAAACCGGTAACCGGCGAGATCACGTACGGGCTGGAACGCCTTGCCATGTATATTCAGGGCGTGGACAGCGTGTATGATTTAGTCTGGTCCGACGGCCCGCTGGGCAAAACCACTTACGGTGATGTGTTCCACCAAAACGAAGTGGAGCAATCCACCTACAATTTCGAATACGCCGATGTGGATTTTCTGTTTCAATGTTTCGATCAATATGAAAAAGAAGCGCAGAACCTGCTGGCGCTGGCAAAACCGCTGCCGCTGCCGGCTTATGAACGCATTTTGAAAGCGGCGCACAGCTTTAATTTACTGGATGCCCGCAAAGCCATTTCGGTAACGGAACGCCAGCGCTATATTCTGCGCATCCGCGCATTAACCAAAGGCGTGGCGGAAGCCTATTACGCCAGTCGTGAAGCTCTGGGCTTTCCGGGATGTCAACGATAATCCCACAAAACCGTTAAAAAAACGACCGCACTTTTACCATGTAAGGAGAACGTCATGAACGCACATAACTACCCGGCGGATATTTATACCGAGGCCGAACCCGATGTCAACACCTTAGCCAATCTGGGGCCACTTGCGCCGCTGGCGGGGATTTGGGAAGGCAAACGCGGGCTGGATACCAATCCGAAGGAAGACGGGCCGGAGAAAGATCCTTATATCGAACATTACGAATTGCAGCCGATTGACGCGCAAACCAACGGCCCGCAGCTGTTTTACGGCCTGCGCTATCATACCCATATCGTCGAGCCCGACGGCGTCGAAACCTTTCATGATCAAGTGGGTTACTGGCTGTGGGAACCGGCGACCGGCAATATTTTACTGAGCCTGAGCATTCCGCGCGGGCAAACCGTTATGGCAACCGGCAATGCGCCGGCCGATGCGAAAACCTTCACCCTGACGGCGGTACGCGGTTCGCTGACCAACGGCATTATTTCCAATCCGTTTCTGGAACAGTCTTTCCGAACCGAAAGTTATACGATTACGGTGAAAATCAACGACGACGGCACTTGGTCTTACGAACAGGATACGGTTATGGTGATCCCGAATTATAAAGAACCGTTCCATCACACCGATCGCAACCGCTTAAGTAAAATCGCAGAACCGACACCAAATCCGACCGCACTGGCGGCGCAAAAAGGATAATATTATGAAACCTGTTTTATATTTCGCCCCTTGGTGTCCGGACACCGCGCCGTTCGTCGCCGAATTACAACGTTTAGGCGTGGATTATGACGCGCTGGATATTACTCAAAGCGGTGCGACTTTTAAACCGTTTTTAAGATTGCGTGATCGCCACAGCGCGTTTGATCACGCCAAAGCGCACGGCTATATCGGCATTCCGGCGCTGGTTTTGGACGAAGAAAACGTGGTATTGGATATTGCGGAGCTGGACGCCATTTTCGGATAAACGCAGGATAACTAAACGATTTATCACAGAAAATCGACTTGCTTTTACCGTGATGCGCTTGCCATGTGAGGTTTAGATTGAATTGAAGCCGGGCTAACGGCTTGAGTTGTGTTTGGAAAGCGTAGGAAACGATTCGGTCGGCTTAGAAATAGCCGTTTTGCGCTTAACGGAAATCCGCAATTTTTTAAAATATAAAGAGATAATTCAAAGAGATAAAACAATGACAAAACAAAATTTCCTCGCCGAAATCGGCACCGAAGAGTTGCCGCCGAAGGCGCTGAAAAAATTAGCCACTGCTTTTGCCGACAATGTCGAACAAGAGTTAAAGCAGGCCGGTTTAGCCTTTGACAAAGTGGAATGGTTTGCCGCTCCCCGTCGTTTGGCGGTGAAAGTGTTAGGCTTGAGCACCAGCCAGCCGAGCAAGCAAATCGAAAAACGCGGCCCGGCGGTATCGGCGGCCTTTGACGGCGACGGCAACCCGACCAAAGCGGCGGAAGGCTGGGCGCGCGGCTGCGGGATCAGTGTCAGTCAGGCGCAGCGCCTGACCACCGAAAAAGGGGAATGGCTGGTACACCGCGCCGTGATTGAAGGTCAGCCGACGCAAAATTTATTACGCAAGATGATCGCCGATTCGCTGGCAAAATTACCAATTCCGAAAACCATGCGCTGGGGCGATAAAACCGAACAGTTCGTACGCCCGGTGCATACCGTTACCCTGTTATTCGGCGATCAATTAATTGCCGGCGACATCCTCGGCATACCGAGCGATACCCTGATTCGCGGGCACCGTTTTCTCGGCGAACGTGAATTGCGCCTGACTCACGCGGATCAATACCCTGCTCTGCTGAAAGAAAAAGGCTCGGTGATTGCCGACTTTAACGAGCGCAAAGCGTTAATTCGGGCAAATGCGCAGGAAAAAGCCACCGCACTTGGCGGAGTGGCGGATATTGAAGAGGATTTATTGGACGAAGTGACCGCCTTGGTGGAATATCCGAACGTACTGACGGCGAAATTTGAAGAGCGTTTTCTTGCCGTACCGGCGGAAGCGCTGGTTTACACCATGAAAGGCGACCAAAAATACTTCCCGATTTACGATAAAAACGGCAAATTATTACCGCACTTTATCTTCGTCTCGAATATTAATCCGGCGGATCCGAGCGCGATTATTGAAGGTAATGAAAAAGTCGTTCGTCCGCGGTTGACCGATGCGGAATTTTTCTTCAAAACCGATTTAAAACAGCGTCTGGCCGATCAGCTGCCGCGTCTGGAAACCGTACTGTTCCAGCAACAGCTCGGCACCCTGCGCGACAAAACCGACCGGATTGAACAGCTAAGCGGGATTATCGCCGCCCAGATCGGCGCTGATGTCAACAAGGCCACGCGCGCGGGATTATTGTCGAAATGCGATCTGATGACCAATATGGTGTTTGAATTTACCGACACCCAAGGCGTCATGGGTATGCATTATGCACGTCACGACGGTGAAGACGAAGAGATCGCCGTGGCGCTGAACGAACAATATATGCCGCGCTTTGCCGGCGACAGCCTGCCGGGATCGCTGGTGGCCTGTGCGCTCGCACTGGCGGATAAAATGGATACTCTGACCGGTATTTTCGGCATCGGCCAGCAGCCGAAAGGCAGCGCCGATCCTTTCGCCTTGCGCCGTGCGGCACTCGGCGTGCTGCGGATTATCGTGGAGAAAAAACTGCCGTTGGATCTGGCGGATTTAACCGAAAAATCCACCGCACTTTTCGGCAATAAATTAACCAACCCGAATGTGGTCAACGACGTGGTGGACTTTATGCTCGGCCGTTTCCGCGCCTGGTATCAGGACAAAGGCATCAGCGTCGATGTGATTCAGGCGGTACTGGCACGCCGGCCGACCAGACCGGCGGATTTCGACGCCCGTGTTCATGCCGTGGCTCATTTCCGCACGCTGGATTCCGCCGAAGCGCTGGCGGCGGCGAATAAACGCGTCGGTAATATTCTGGCGAAAACAGACGGCCAAATCGCAGCGAAAATCGACCGCACTTTATGTGTGGAACCGGCGGAAATCGCCCTCGCCGAACAGGTTGACACCTTACAGCAAGCATTGCAGCCGTTATTTGCCGCAGGCGAATACCGAACCGCGCTGGATCGCCTGGCCGCACTGCGCGAACCGGTGGATAATTTCTTTGATAATGTAATGGTGAACGCCGAAGATCAAAAACTGCGTAATAACCGCCTGGCCATTTTAAATACCCTGCAAAATCTGTTTTTACAAGTTGCGGACATCTCGTTATTGCAGTAATGGGATAACAACCTGCTGAAACTGTAATTGATAAAGCGTCGGATATATCCGGCGCTTTTTTTAATCATTATCCGCACTCCTATCCGTCCGGATTACCCGCCCACCCAGCTTTTATTTTCGTGAAGATGATCACAATTCTGAGATCAAACCGTTGAAATCGGTTAAATAGTAACCCACAATACCAAACATAAGTTTTAATAATAAACTTATGTTTATTTTGGAGGATTAACCATGACCGAAAATGAACGTATTATTTTTGACTTAATCCGCAAAAATCCATTTATTTCGCAGCAAGAAATTGCCGAACAAGTGGATTTATCCCGCCCGGCTGTCGCCAATATTATCTCTAATTTAGTCAAACGCGGTGATTTGCTGGGCCGGGCTTATCTCGTCAATACCCGTAATCAAATCGTCTGTATCGGCGCGGCCAATTTGGATAAAAAAATTAAAACCGATCATGAATTGTACGGCTACACCTCCAATCCGGTGAATTCCACCGTATCTATCGGCGGCGTAGTACGCAATGTTGCGGAAAATCTGGGGCGATTGGAAAAAGACGTGGTATTAATTTCGACTGTCGGCAACGATCCGGAATGGGGACGAATTAAAAATCTGTCTTCCCCTTTTATGGATACCGAAGGTGTCATCATTATTGAAGGCCAGTCCACCGGCTGTTATACCGCGTTATTGGATCGCGACGGCGAAATGTATCTCGGCTTGGCGGATATGTCCATTTACGATGCGTTTACTCCGGATCTTTTGGTGAAACAACAGCATATTTTACGCAATGCCGGCTGTATCGTAGTGGATCTTAACTGCCCGAAAGAAACGGTGGAATTTCTATGCGCTTATACGTTAAAACAGCAAATCAAACTGGCAGTTATTGCGGTATCCGAACCGAAAATGGCGCACTTACCGCATCAATTGTCCGCCGTAGATTGCCTGTTTATTAACAAAGGAGAACTCGGCGCTTTTGTGAATTCAGTGTTGGACAGTGAGGAAAAACTCGATCAGGCAATCGATACCGTACTGGGTTACGGAGTAAAACAGATTATTTTAACCGCCGGTTCGAAAGGCGTTTTGGCGGCTTCGCCAAAAACGCGCAAATGGTATCCGGTCAAACAAGTGGCCGCAGAAAAAATCGTGGATGTCACCGGTGCCGGAGACGGATTCAGCGGAGCCTACATTGCCGCGTGGTTGAACAATCACAAGGTGGATGATTGTATTCTGGCCGGAATAACCAATGCCTATCATACGATTCAATCAGAATTTACCGTACGCCCGAATCTCACCAAACAGCAATTAGAACTTGAAATGGAGAATTATTATGAATAAATATCTTATATTATCCGAAGAAGTCCGAGCCGGTATGGCAAAAGGTTTACCCATTGTCGCGCTGGAATCCACAATTATTTCCCATGGCATGCCTTATCCGCAAAATGTGGCTATGGCACGCGAAGTGGAGCAAATTATTCGTGATAACGGCGCCGTGCCGGCAACGATCGCTATAGTGGCGGGGAAAATTAAAATCGGGCTGTCCGATGAGGAACTGGAAATGTTCGGCAGCAGTAAAGGTATCGCCAAAGTATCGCGCCGTGATTTAGCCGATGTCATCGCCTCTCAAAAACTCGGTGCGACCACCGTTGCCACCACAATGATTGCGGCCCAGTTGGCCGGCATTAAATTTTTTGTTACCGGCGGCTTAGGCGGCGTACACCGCGGCTGGGAACATAATCTGGATATTTCTGCGGATCTGGATGAATTGGCGCAGACCGGGGTGGCCGTGATTTGTGCCGGCGCCAAGTCTATTTTGGATTTACCGGCGACATTGGAATATTTGGAAACCAAAGGTGTGCCTGTCATCGGTTACCAAACGCAGAACTTACCGGCATTCTTTACCCGCGACAGCGGTTTACCGTTAGCGCTTTCTTCCGATGATCTTGCGCACATCGCCGCGATGATCAAAATCAAATGGGAATTAGGATTAAACGGCGGCATCGTGGTTGCCAACCCGATTCCGGAGCAGGATGCGTTAGCGCCCGACTATATTAACGGCATTATCGAAAGTGCGGTCAAAGAAGCGGAAGAAAAAGGCATTAAAGGCAAGGACATTACTCCGTTCCTGCTCGGCAAAATCGTCGAAATAAGCGGTGGTAAAAGCCTGGAAGCCAACATTAAGCTGGTGAAAAACAATGCAAAAATCGGTGCGACCTTAGCCGTGCAATATTTTAATCAGCAATGATCGGAATGGGCAGTGAGTATTCACTGCCGATTTTTTATCAGACTTATTTTAAGGGGCATAACATGAGCATTTTAAACAGCCTGTTCGGTATTTTTATTTTGTTATTGATCGCCTTTTTACTGTCCGGTAACAAAAAAGCCATTAATTTTCGTACCGTATTCGGTGCTTTTGCTTTACAAATCGGTATTGGTGCGTTGATTTTGTATGTTCCCTGGGGACGGTCAATTTTAATGGGCGTCTCTGACGGTGTGGGCAAGATCATCAGTTTTGGCGGCGAAGGTATAAAATTCCTGTTCGGCGGTTTAGTCAGTCAACGAATGGCTGATGTACTTGGCAACGACAGTTTTGTGTTCGCATTGTATGTGTTACCGTCCATCATCTTTTTCTCCGCCTTAATCTCGCTATTGTATTATTTAGGCGTGATGTCATTTGTGATTAGAATTTTGGGCGGCGCATTACAGAAGCTGCTGAAAACCTCCAAAACAGAATCCACCTCCGCCGCGGCAAATATCTTCGTCGGGCAAACCGAAGCGCCGTTATTAGTCAGACCTTATATTAAAAACATGACCAAATCCGAATTATTTGCGGTGATGACCGGAGGCTTAGCTTCTGTGGCCGGTGCAAATTTAGCCGGGTATGTCGGCTTAGGCATTCCGCTGCCTTATTTGATCGCCGCCTCATTTATGGCGGCGCCCGGCGGCTTATTGTTTGCCAAAATTATCTTGCCGCAAACCGAGACGCCACAGGAAGACATTTCAGATAATTACACGGAAGAAAAACCCGCTAATATTATTGATGCCGCCGCCGGCGGTGCGATTTCAGGCGTACAGTTAGCCATTAATATCGGCGCTATGCTGGTTGCGTTTATCGCATTAATCGCCATGTTGAACTGGATTATCGGCGCCGCGGCAGGAGCCGTAGGATTTGAGAACGTCACTCTGCAATCTATTTTAGGTTATATTTTTCAGCCAATCGCCTGGGCAATCGGCGTTCCTTGGCAAGAGGCGCATTTATCCGGTTCGATGATCGGACAAAAATTAGTGTTGAACGAATTTGTGGCTTATATTGATTTTGTCCAATATTTAAGTCCGGATTCTGCGATACAACTACAGGCAAAAACGGTCGCGATCGTGACCTTTGCTTTATGCGGTTTCGCCAATTTCGGCTCAATTGCCATTTTAATCGGCGGCTTAGGCAGTATGGCGCCGAATCGCCGCAGCGATATTGCCAAATTAGGCCTAAAAGCCGTTATCGCCGGTTCACTATCAAACCTTATGAGCGGTGCAATCGCCGGTTTATTTATTGGTATCGGCGGACAGATTATTTAATTCGCAAAAGTGCGGTGAAAAACACCGCACTTTATACATTGCGCGATGGAACGTGACGATATTTTACTTTATAAACCACCCGGTGGTCGTTACCGGTTGTTTGTCCAGTAATTTGATAAAGCCGTAAATAATGCGGAATAAAAACCAGATCCAGACGGCGATCAGGAGCAGTTTTCCGATAATAATAAGCAGCAATATCGAGCCGAGGATGATGCCGGCGACAAATCCCCAGAAGGTGCGGATCAGATACGTCAGGTGCGCGTGATAGACGGTGCCCTGTACCTCGCTGCGTTTTATGTAAGCCAGCACTACGCCGACGATCGGCAGCAAAGGAATAAAAATGCCGCCGGCAAAGGTCAGGTAGGTAATCAGCATATAGTTTTTATCTTTTTCCAGAAATACATTGGAAAAATCCACTTCGTTTTTAGGCATAGGCGGTTCCTATTTGTTTTTGTCGTCCAGATACAACCATTCGGCCACCTGTTTGGCAAAATAGGTCAGAATGCCGTCCGCACCGGCGCGTTTGAAGCAGAGCAGGCCTTCCATAATACATTCTTTTTCCTTTAACCAGCCGTTTTGAATGGCCGCCATATGCATGGCATATTCGCCGGAAACCTGATAGGCGAATGTCGGTACGCCGAAATAATGTTTGACGCGGTACACCATATCCAGATACGGCATACCCGGTTTAACCATCACCATATCCGCGCCTTCCTGCAGATCCTGCGCCACTTCCTGTAAGCCTTCGTCGCCGTTCGCCGGATCCAGCTGATAGGTTTTTTTATCGCCGCCTTTCAGGTTGGAAGAGGAACCGACCGCATCCCGGAACGGGCCGTAATAATTGGAGGCGTATTTTGCCGAGTAAGCCATAATCTGGGTATTAATGAAGCCGTTTTGCTCAAGTGCGGTGCGAATTTTGCCGATTCTGCCGTCCATCATATCGCTCGGCGCCACAATATCGGCATCGGCGGCGGCATGGGATAACGCCTGTTTTACCAGCACGTCGGTCGTGATATCATTCAGCACATAGCCGTCGTCATCAATAATGCCGTCCTGACCGTGTACGGTATAAGGATCCAATGCCACATCGGTTAATACGCCCAATTCGGGATAATGTGCCTTTAACGCTTTCACGGCACGCTGAATCAAGCCGTCCGGGTTGTACGCTTCTTGTGCATCAAGCGATTTTTTCGCCTGTCCGACCACTGGAAACAGGGCAATCACCGGCACGCCGTATTTCACCAGCAAACCCGCTTCCATCAAGAGCTGATCAATCGTCAGGCGTTCCACCTTCGGCATGGAAGGAACCGGTTCGCGCCGGTTTTCTCCTTCGATAATAAATACCGGATAAATCAGATCATCGACCGTTAATTTATGTTCCGCCATTAAACGGCGGCTGAAATCATATTTGCGCATCCGGCGCAAACGACGGGCGGGAAATCCGCCGATAATTTGTTCTGTCATTATGTTATCCTCTAAAACAAAAGGGGCCTGCGCCCCTGATTTTTTCCGTTATATTATGCTGACGCGCTGTCATCGGCGTCATCTTTCGGCTGATAAAAACGGGCGAACAATAACCCCACTTCAAATAACAGGCACATCGGCACGGCCAGTAAAGTCTGCGAGAAAATATCCGGCGGGGTTAACAGCATACCGATCACAAATGCGCTGACGATAATATAAGGCCGCTTGGTTTTTAAATCCGCCACCGTCGTAACGCCGGTCCAGCACAGTAAGATAATGGCCACCGGCACTTCAAAACAGACGCCGAAAGCCAGAAAAATGGTCAGCACGAAATCCAGATAACTGCTGATATCCGTCGCAATGGCGACCCCTTCCGGCGCAGTTTTGGTCAGAAAACCGAACACCAGCGGGAAAACCACATAATAGGCAAAGGCCACGCCCAGATAAAACAATAAGGTGCTGGAAAACAGCAACGGATAAACCAGTTTTTTTTCGTTCTGATATAAAGCCGGCGCGATAAATGCCCACAGTTGATAGAGCAGGAAAGGCACCGACAGAAAAACGGCGACCACGCCGGTCAGCTTAATCGGGGTAAAAAAGGGCGTCGCAATATTGGTGGCGATCATGCTCATGCCTGCCGGCATAACATCCAGCAGCGGTGCCGCCACAAAATTATAAATATCATTGGCAAAGTAAACCAACGCCAGAAAAATCACCGCGACAAAAATCACACAGCGCAATAAGCGATTGCGCAACTCGATCAGATGGCTGATTAAAGGCTGAGTTTCTTCAACATGCATAAAAAGTTAACTCGCTGAGTGTTTATTTTCCGCCGGCTTAACGTTGGCAAGGGTATCCTCTTCGGGATAATAATTTGCCATGCGGGTCATCGGATCATCCTGCTCGGCTAATTCGGCAAGTTCCGCCGGCGAAAGCGTATTTTGTGATTCGGCGCTTTCCGTATCCGGCATGTCGCCGACGGCAGTTTTTTCGACGGAGTCTTTAAGCGCCTGAACCTGTTGCTGAAAATCCGTGTTGGTTTCCGCCGCTTTTTTCTCCAGATCCGCTTTTATTTTCTGCGCCGAGGCTTTCAGCTCTTCTACCGTTTTACCAAGCTCCGGCGATAATTGCTGAAGATTGAGATGCTCGGCTTTTTTAATGCTTTCCTGTAGCTCCTGTAGTTTTAACTCCTGATTCAGCTCGTTTTGCACATTCGCCGCCATGCCGCGGATTGTGCGCACCCAGCCCATTACCGTACGGATCGCCACCGGCAAACGCTGCGGACCGAGTACCACCAGCCCGACGATGAGGATTAAAACTAATTCGGAAAAACCAATATCAAACACGGATTAGGCCTGTTCTTTGTCTTTTACATGATCAGTCTGCGCTTTTTTGTCTGCCTCATCACTGATTTTTTTAAACTCGGCATCTTTCGGTTCGTCTTTCATTGCGTCTTTGAACCCTTTTACCGCCGTTCCCAGATCGGAACCGATATTTCTCAGTTTCTTCGTGCCGAAAAACACCAATACGATAAGCAAAACAATCAATAATTGCCAAATACTTACACCACCAAGACCCATTTTTAATCTCCTATGGAATCAATTTATAAAACCACCGCTGACTATAACTGTTTTACCCTATATGAACAATAGTCAATTGCGATTATTTTTTAAAATTGCACCTATGGCAGGAGCAATCCGACTAACCAAATCAGCAGACCGAGGAGCAACAATCCGCCGCTTAACCCGACGGGCAGTGCGCTGAATTGCCATAAGGTGCCGATAAAAATCACCCCGCCGGCCAATAGCGCAAAGGCTTTTTTATACCAGCGCTGCTGCCGGCTCAGCTTGTGGTTGATGGCGCGCAGCTGTTCGCTGATTAGCCGCTGTTGCTGCACGGCGCCGATCAGCATTTCCGGCAGATCCGGCAAATGTTCCTGCAAATAAGGCAATTTCCCCGCCATTCTTTTGGCTAAGGTTTTGAGCCCCATTTGTTGATTCAGCCAATCCTGCAAAAACGGTTTCGCCGTATCCCACAAATCCAGCTGCGGATACAGCTGCCGCCCCAGCCCTTCGATATACAGCAGGGTTTTTTGTAGCAGAACCAGCTGCGGCTGGACCTGCATATTAAATTCGCGTGCCACATTAAACAGATTGAGTAACACCTGCGCGAAAGAAATTTCGGATAACGGTTTGGCGAAGATCGGTTCGCAAACCTCGCGGAACGCCTGTTCAAAGGCGTCGATATCCGTATCCCGCGGCGTCCAGCCGGCATCCACATGCATTTGCGCCACCCGGCGGTAATCGCGGTTAAAAAACGCCACAAAACTTTCCGCCAGATAGCGTTTATCGTTATCGTTCAGTTTGCCCACAATGCCGCAGTCAATGCCGATATATTGCGGATCCTGCGGATGTTGCGGGTTAACGAAAATATTGCCGGGATGCATATCCGCATGAAAAAAACTGTCGCGGAATACTTGGGTGAAAAACACCTGTACGCCGCGTTCCGCCAGCAGTTTCATATCGGTGCCGTTACGCGTCAGGGCGGCAATATCCGAGACCGGAATGCCGTAAATCCGCTCCATTACGATTACATTTTGATGGCAGAACTGCGGATACATCTGCGGAATATACAGCATCGGACTGTCGATAAAATTATTGCGCAAGCGAATGGCATTGGCCATTTCGGTGCGTAAATCCAGCTCGTCGCGCAGGGTTTTTTCATATTCGCGGATCACCTCCACCGCACGCAGGCGGTAGCCCTCCGCCGATAAGCGCGGAATCCAGCCCGCCAGTTTGTACATCCAGCTTAAATCCGCCTCAATTTGCGGCTCTATGCCCGGTCGCAGCACCTTAATCACCACATCCTGACCGGCATATTGCTGAGCATCGTTGAAGGTTGCCGTGTGTACCTGCGCAATAGAAGCCGACGCCAGCGCATTTTCGTCGAATGCCGCAAACCAGTTTTCCAGCCGACCGCCCAAGGCTTGTTCTATTTGGGCGCGGGCGATTTTACCGTCGAACGGTTCTACCTGATCCTGCAATAGCGCCAGTTCGTCGGCGATATCCGGCGGGAACAAATCGCGTCGGGTGGACAGCATTTGCCCCAGTTTAATCCATACCGGGCCGAGTTCCTGCAACGCCAGTCGCAGCCGCAGCCCGAACGGTTGATGCGGATGCCGATTGCGCACCCAGAACAGCGTATTGCGCCAGCAGCGAAGCGGGCGGGTATAGCGGTTGTGCGGCAGAATCTCATCGATACCGTAATGCAGAAAGGTTTTGACGATGGTATATAACCGTTTGATATTCTTAATGTTCATTTAGCGATTAGGTCTAGTTCGGTGATTTTCCGTTCCAAAAGTGCGGTCTGTTTTTCCAGCGTTTTTACCTGATCGCAAAAATCCGCGACCGCCAGACTCGGCGCCAACAACGCCCATTCTTCCGTTAACCGTTCCCCGCAATAACGCTGACTTTGCGCGTATTTCCGTTTCACCGCCGTTGTTAAAACGCGGCAAAAACTGACCGCACTATGCGCCGCGACATCGCCCACATAAGGCGCAATCAGCTCGGCGGGATCTTTTTCCAGCCATTCGAGCAGACCGACAAAATCCTGCAATACCTGCAAATCGCCCTGCAACTGAATGGTTTTGGCATTAATACAGGCGCTGAGCTGTGATTTTTTCGGCGGATTAAACAATAAGCCGGCGGCGATCGCCACCGTACAATCCGCCTCATCCTCATAATGATGTAACACATCGATCCGTTGCGTGGAAAATACACAATACAGTGGCAGGTCAAGGTGTTGCAGCCGCAGCGCCAGCACTTTTCCGTTCAATTTGCGTAAATAGGGTTCGCAGTGGTCCGTGCGCCGCAGCAGGTAATTTAACAGCGTTTCCAAACCGCCGTTTAATAACTGAGGCAGCATTAATTGCGTTTTTAGCAGGGCAAAATCCGGCAGCATCATGACATCCTAAAACTTATAGCCGCGGTGCAGTGCGACAATACCGGCGGTCAGATTGTAATAACTCACCTGCTCAAAGCCGGCGTCGTCCATCATCGCTTTCAGCACATTCTGTTCGGGGTGCATGCGGATGGATTCGGCCAGATAGCGGTAACTGTCGCCGTCGTTAACCACCGCTTCACCGATTTTCGGCAAAATATTAAAGGAATAGAAATTATAGAGTTTATTTAACGGATCCAGAATCGGTTTGGAAAATTCCAGCACCAGCAAACGGCCGCCCGGTTTCAGCACGCGAAACATGGAACGCAGCGCCTTTTCTTTATCGGTGACATTGCGCAGCCCGAAGCTGATAATCACGCAATCGAAGGTGTTGTCGGGAAATGGCAGTTGTTCGGCATTGGCCTGCACATAATTGATATTGCCCACCACGCCGAGATTACGCAATTTTTCGCGCCCGACTTGCAGCATCGACGCGTTGATATCGGCCAGAATCACCTCGCCCGATTCGCCCACCAGACGGGAGAATTTGGCGCTGAAATCGCCGGTACCGCCGGCAAGATCGAGCACTTTATGCCCTTTGCGCACGCCGCTGCAATCGATGGTAAACCGTTTCCATAAGCGATGAATACCGAAAGACAGCAGATCATTCATTAAATCGTATTTTCCCGCTACGGAATGAAACACATTGGCCACCAGTTTTTGTTTGTCGGCTTTGGCCACGGTTTTAAAACCGAAATGCGTGGTTTCCTCCGCGGGGGAAAAGTGCGGTTGATTTTGCGTAAGATTTTCGGTGTGCATAAGGATTATCCGTCAAATAAAAAGGAATGTTAGCATAACAAAAAAAGATAAATTTTTCTTTGTTATTTTTGCCGGGCGAGAAAAATCGCTACGCCGGCAACGCCCTGTCAATATCTTCGATCGCCTTAGCTAAGCGACTGATTTTCGTGATAGAAGTCACAAATATCAATTATCCTGCCGATATCTTCTTGACAGCACTATACAAGATATTATGATAAGAATAATTCATTTCATATTCAAATATTGATAAATTCACTTCATTTTTGAGCGGTTGAAATGAACCCATGGCTGTTTCGAGCATGTTCTTTCCGATGTCGGTTACTCATTGGAAACTCAGTTATCACCAAAGGAGCGTTTATGACAAATCATATTGAAAATGAATCTCGCCGTAATTTTATGAAAGTACTTGCCGGCGTCGGCGCCGGAATTGCATTTAGCGGTACTTTGGGTTCATTCGCACCGAAAGCCTTTGCAGCCGCCCCTGCGGCAGGCAGTATTATTCAGGCCGGTATCGCTTATCCGCTTTCCACCGGCTTCGATCCTGCGACCTCCAGCGGGGCCTCGGCAATGGCGGCGAATCTGCATATTTTTGAAGGGTTGGTGGATTTGCATCCGGCAACTCGCCAGCCGTATCTGGCGCTGGCCGCCAAAGAACCGGAACAGGTGGACGAGACCACATGGCGGATTACGCTGCGTGAAGGCGCAACCTTCCACGACGGCAAACCGGTCACCACCGAAGATGTCGTGTATTCTTACGAGCGCGTGCTGGATCCGGAGAAAAATTCTTTATTCGCTCAGTTCATTCCGTTTATTGAATCGGTCAAAGCGCTGGATGATAAGGTTGTCGAATTCAAACTGAAATATCCGTTTGCGATTTTGAAACTGCGTCTGGGCATTGTGAAGATTGTGCCGAAACATGTGGTCGAAGCCGTCGGACAAACCGCATTCGATGCCAATCCGGTCGGTTCCGGCCCGTATAAATTCGTGTCTGCGGTCAAAGACGATCGTATCGTATTTGAGGCATTCAATGCTTATAACGGTCCTTATCCGGCTCGGGTAGAAAAAATGAACTGGTTCCTGCTCTCCGATGATGCCGCCCGTGTCACCGCACAGGAATCCGGCCGCACTCAGGCGATGGAAAGCGTACCGTATCTGGATGCTGAACGCTTAAAACGCAAAGGCACCGTCGAATCCGTACAGTCTTTCGGCTTGCTGTTCTTAATGTTTAACTGCAAAAAAGCCCCGTTTGATAATCCTAAGGTTCGTCAGGCGCTGCACTATGCGCTGGATACGCAGAAACTGATCGATGTGGTGTTCCTCGGTAATGCCGAAGCAGCGACTTCCTATGTGCAAACCACTCATCCTGAATATGTGAAAGCCTCGACCCAATACGCTTATGATGAGAAAAAAGCGGCGGAATTACTGAAAGAGGCCGGCGTCGATAAGCTGCATTTCCAGCTGCTGTCCACCGACCATTCCTGGGTGAAAGAATGTGCGCCGCTGGTGCTGGAATCCTGGAATAAATTACCGGGCGTTAAAGTCACGCTGCAACATCTGCAATCCGGCGCGTTATACGGCGGTCATGTGGATAAAGGCGCTTATGAAGTGGTGATGGCACCGGGCGATCCGTCCGTATTCAGTAACGATTTGGATTTATTGCTGAGCTGGTGGTATCGCGGCGATGTATGGCCGAAAAAACGTTTCGGCTGGTCGGATACGCCGGAATACGCACAAGTGCAGGAATTACTGGATGCGGCCATTAAGGCGAAAAACAACGCCGATGCAAAAGCCGCATGGGAAAAAGCGATTAATATTATTGCCGCACAGGTGCCGCTTTATCCGATCTTGCACCGTAAGCTGCCGACAGCCTGGAGCGACAAAGCGCTGGACGGTTTCCAACCGTTACCGACAACCGGAATGTCCTTCCTTGGCGTAGGGCGTAAGTAATCGCTTGCCGAAATCCCGCCTCGACCGTTCTGAGGCGGGAATTTCGGTAATCTGTCTTCATTATGTTTCCACGGCGGCACCATTAATCAGGCAATTAATCAATCCGCCGTTTTTTATACAATTTATTTACACAAGCTATCCTAACCTACGAACCGTTTGTCGTTGGAGAAAAAAATGGAAATCGTACTTCGTTTGTTATTACGCCGCTTAATGGCATTACCGATTATGATGCTCGGCGTAAGCGCATTGGTATTTATTATTCTGCAATTCACACCCGGCGATCCGGCTACCGTCGCGCTGGGTGAAAGCGCCAGTGAAGCGGCCAAACAGCTTTATCGCGAACAGCACGGTTTGAATGATCCGATTATCGTGCAGTATATTCGTTTTATCGGCAATGCAATTCAGCTTGATTTCGGCATGACCACACCGCCGGAACAACCGATTACCTCACTGATTGCCAAATCCTTCCCGCTGACTTTACAGCTCACTTTTATCGGGGTTTTTCTGGCGGCTGTCGTTTCTTTCACCTTAGGGGTGATCGCCGCACTTTACCGCGACAGCTGGGTGGATCAGATTATCCGTTTGCTTTCCGTGGCGGCCGTCGCTACGCCGTCGTTCTGGCTGGGGATCTTATTAATTCAATGGTTCGCGCTGGAACTGGATTGGTTCCCGTCAGGCGGTTTTATTCCGTTCAGTGAAGATCCGGCCGGCTATCTCCGTTCCATGACTCTGCCTTCTCTTGCGCTGGCGGTACCGGTTTGCGCCTCTTTAATCCGCGTGGTGCGTACCACGATGGTGGAAGAAATGGATAAAGACTATGTGCGTACCGCAATCGGCAACGGCGTGCCTTATGCCACCGTCATTCGGCATAATGTGCTGCGCAATGCGCTGATTACGCCGGTGACGGTGCTCGGTTTACGCGTCGGCTATTTACTTGGAGGTGCGGTGGTTATTGAACAGATTTTTGACTTGCCGGGCATGGGTAAATTGATTTTCAACGGTATCGTGAACCATGACTTACACCTGGTACAGGGTGTGGTGCTGACCATCGCATTTACCTTCGTATTGGTTAATATCATTGTTGATATTCTGTATCTTATCATCAATCCAAAAATTCGGAGTTTATAATGTTTCGTCAAGGATTAGCAGATCGACTTGCCTCAGGCGGTGCAAGATTCAAAGCCTTATCGACCGCCTCCAAAATTGCGCTGATTTTTATTCTGTTTATCGCATTAATCGCCATTTTTGCGCCGTGGGTAGCGCCTTATGATCCGCTGCAAACATTACGCCCGGTACAGGCGCCCGGCAGTGAGTATCTTTTCGGTACCGACCGTTTGGGACGCGATATTTTCTCCCGTCTGGTTTACGGCGCACAGACCTCACTGTTTATCGGCTTGGGCGCCGTCGGCACAGCGATTATCTTCGGCAGTATTTTAGGTGCCACCGCGGCCACGGCCAACAAATTCGGCAATGAAGTCATCATGCGTTTAATGGACATTTTAATGGCCTTTCCGGGAATTGCGCTGGCAGCGGTACTGCTCGCCACTTTCGGCAACAGCGTTCCCGTGATTATTCTGACCATCGCCGTCGTTTATACTCCGCAGCTTGCCCGCGTAGTGCGTGCTAACGTGGTATCCCAATGGGAAGAAGACTACATTCGCGCCGAACGGGTTATCGGCGGTAGCCGTACCTATATTTTATTGAAGCATGTGGTACGCAATACCGCCGCACCGGTATTGGTTTTCGCGACCGTGATGGTGGCGGATGCCATCGTGCTGGAGGCCTCATTGTCTTTCCTCGGCGCTGGTGTGCAACCGCCGCATCCGTCCTGGGGTAACGTATTATCCGAAGGACGTAATCTGGTCTTGAGCGGTTTTTGGTGGGCGACCACATTTGCCGGCTTAATGATTTTATTAACCGTTTTGTCGCTGAATATTCTGTCCGAAGGGCTAACCGACGCCTTAGTCAACCCGAAACTGAAACGCAGTCCGACCGCGTCGAAAGCCGACGTGTCAAAACCGCTTTCCACCGATGTACAGGAAGCCATGGCGGAAGGGCTGGCATTAAAACGCTATTTACTCAAATTACATGACAAAGAAAGCAGCCGTATGGATCGCATGCAGTTGAATCCGAACGCCAAACCGATTTTACAGGTGAAAAATCTGTCCATTCGTTTCCCGAACCGCTACGGCGAAACGCCGCTGGTGGATAATATCAGCTTTACCGTGCACGAAGGGGAAACCATGGGGTTAGTGGGCGAATCCGGCTGCGGCAAATCCATTTCGGCATTTTCCATTATGGGATTATTGCCGAAAACCGCCAAAATCAGCGGTGAAATTCTGTTTACCGACCGTGCCGGTCATCAGCATAATTTATTAACGACCGATAAATTAAATGATTTGCGCGGGCATGAAATTTCCATGATTTATCAGGATGCCCTCAGTGCGCTCAATCCGTCCATGCGGATTAAAGATCAAATGGCGCAGCTTATCAGCCGCGGCGGCAAACAAAGCGCCGAAACCCTGTTGCAATGGGTCAAGCTGGATCCGGAAAAAACCTTAAACCGTTATCCGCATGAACTCTCCGGCGGCCAACGGCAGCGGGTACTGATCGCCATGGCATTGGCGCGCGAACCGAAACTGCTGATCGCCGATGAACCGACCACCGCCTTGGATGTTACCGTACAGGCGGAGGTGATTAAGCTGCTCAACGAACTGCGGGAAAAACTCGGTTTCGCCATGGTTTTTGTCAGCCATGATCTTGCTTTAGTGGCGCAGATTGCACACCATATCACGGTGATGTATGCCGGTCAGGTGGTCGAAGCGGCGCCGACGACGCCGTTGTTGATGAACCCGACACACGAATATACGCGCGGTCTGCTGGGTTCGGTGTTATCCACGGAATGCCGTGCCGAACGGTTATATCAGATCCCCGGCAGTGTGCCTTCGCCGTTTGATTTTGCGGACGGCGACCGCTTCGCCAGCCGTTCATTGCGACCGGATGCTAATCCGCACCAACAGTTAAAACTGGTTCCGGCCGGCGATCATCCTAAACATCTCTGGGCATCTCATTTGGAGGAGTAAACAATGAGCATGAAAGTCATCAAAGAACAGCCGATTATTCAACTGGAAGATATAGTGGTGCAGTTTCCTTCCCGCGACGGCACATTGTTTAATCCCAAAAAATTCACCGCAGTCGGCGGCGTCAGCCTGGCGATCAGCGCGGGCGAAACCGTCGGGCTGGTCGGCCAGTCCGGCTGCGGCAAATCGACCTTGGCCGGCGTGATCATCGGTTTACAGAAACCGACCTCCGGCATTGTCAAGTTCAACGGATTACAGATGAAATACGGCAGTGCGGAAGCTCGTAAACAGTTCGGGCGCCAGGTTTCGGTGATTTTTCAGGATCCCGCCACCGCATTAAATCCGAGAATGCGGGTGCTGGATATTTTAAAAGATCCCATGGATATTCATAACGTGCTGAAACCCCACGAACGGGAAAAACGGGTTTACGAACTGCTGTCCCGCGTCGGATTGCCGCGTTCGGCGGCGCTGGTGGAACCGACCCGTTTATCCGGCGGTCAAAAACAGCGCGTGGCCATTGCCCGTGCGTTGGCGTTAAGCCCGAAACTTATCGTGGCGGACGAACCGACATCGGCACTGGACGTTTCCGTGCGTGCGCAGGTGTTGAATTTGCTGTCGGATCTGAAAAAAGAATTAAACCTTGCGATGGTATTCATTTCCCACGACTTACAAACCGTACGGCAGGTTTCCGATCGGATTATCGTGATGAACGGCGGTCTGATTGTCGAACAGGGCAAAGCATCGGAGGTGTTTGATCATCCGCAGCAGGCTTACACCCAAATTCTGCTCAATGCGGCGCCGTCTTTACTGTAACGCCGATGGGCGACGGCAGGTGCTTATCCGCCTGCCGTGTTAGGTTGTCATTATGCACGCATGCAAGATTACACAATATATTGACACCGATGTACTGATTGTCGGCGGCGGTATCGCCGGGCTGGCCTGTTGCGTGGAGGCGGAAAGCCGGCAGCTGCATTCAACCTTAATCTGCAAAACCGTGCTCGGCAGCGGCGCCAGTTATTTTCCGCTGAAGGCCACATTGGGCATTCAGGTCTGCGGCGGTCAGCAGGATTATGCCCGTTTTCAGGAAGACATTAACCGCGTCAGCCACGGGATGAACGATCCTGCTATCGTCCGTGCTTATATTGAACAATCCGCCCAGTCCGTCGAATTGTTGACCCGCATCGGTTTCCGTCCGTGGCGGCGCAATGATGACCGGCCGGCCTGTTTTGCTCAATACAGCCGACCAATCTATCTGATTGACCAATGGCAGGCGTCGGCCGCACAAGCCGCCCGGATTATCGCCGCACAACCGAACACCGCACTTTATGAACATACTACGCTGCTACACATTGTTACGGAGAATAATCAGGTACGCGGTGCGATTTTATGCCGGCAAAAGTGCGGTCGGATTTTTTATATTTTTTGCCGCACTCGGCATATTATTTTAGCCGCTGGCGGGATTGCCGGTTTATATAAAGATAATCTTTATCCGGCGGATATTATCGGCTCCACGCATTATGTCGCGCAGCAGGCCGGCGCGCAGTTGGTTAATCTTGAATTTATTCAGTTTATTCCGTCTTTCACCGAACCTAAATATAAAGTGTTATTCGGTGAACATACCTTAAAATATGTCCGTCAGATTACCGACAGTCACGGCAGGGATCTGTTTGCTCACCTCAGTGCGCCGCAGTTTCAGGCGCTGATGCGCGCGCGCAGCGATTACGCCCCGTTCAGTACGGATTTTCCCGGTGTGGAATTTGATCTGACCATGATGCGGCATCTGTTGCGCCACCCGCAGGAAAAGGGCGTTTATCTACATTATTCGCCCGCACTTTATCAGGATCGCACGGAATTTTATACGGTGTATCTTCAATGGCTCGAACGGGAAGTGGGGATCAATCTGTGCCGGGATAACATCGCCATCCGCCCCTTTGCTCACAGCTGCAACGGCGGCATTAAAATCGATCACTACGCGCAAAGTGCGGTAAACGGCTTATTTGCCGTGGGCGAAGTGTCCGCCTGCATTGAAGGCGCCAATCGTCTGGGCGGCAATTCCGTCGGCGGCAGTCTGGTGTTTGCCAAAAGAGCGGTGCAAAAAATCAAACAAAACCCGGCGTGCCATGTTGCCGGGGATAATCTTGATTATGCCGATCGCGTGCAGGCTTATTTTGCCGGTTTAGCCAAGCCGAACGGCGATCCGACGCTGTCCGGCTCCGCCGTGCTGCGCACCGTGCGCGAGAATATGACGCGGTTTGCCAATGTTTACCGTACGCCAAGCAATTTAGCCCGCCTGTCGGCAACACTGAATGAACTGGAAACCCATTACTGTCCGCTGCATTATGTCGGCGAGCAGGGCATTGAGATTTATAATGCGCTGAAAACCGCACAGGAAGTGGTGCGCCACATGCGCCGCCGGACGCAAAGTCTGGGCGCTCACCACCTTGTTGCGGATTAATAATTTGACGTTTTCGCGGCAAAAAAATAGCGAAGTGTCCTTCGCTATGGTCTGAGAAGCGGATTTTAGCGATCGGCTAAAACCAGAACAGATAGGCGGTTGTTGCGATAACCAGCACACATAAAATATTCAGCACCACGCCGGCGCGAACCATTTCTCTCTGTTTCACTTCACCGGTACCGAAGACAATCGCATTCGGTGGTGTCGCCACCGGCAGCATAAAGGCGCAAGAAGCCCCTAATCCGATAATTAAGGCTAAGCCCAGTTCCGGCATACCCAGCGACTGCGCGATAGAAATAAAAATCGGCACCAGCAACGCCGCACTTGCCGTATTTGAAGTAAATTCGGTTAAGAAAATAATAAACGCCGCTACCAGCAAGCCGATAAGATAGAAATGACCGCCTTCAATCATGAATACGATACCATCGGCCAGAATCTTACTGGCACCGGAATCTCTCAGCACCGCACTTAAAGTTAAACCGCCGCCGAACAACATTAATACGCCCCAATCGGTATTTTCCTGCAACTGTTTCCAAGAAGCGACCCCGGTGATACAAATAATCACCGCCGCCAGCAATGCCACCACGCTGTCAAAGCTGCCGATTTTTTTCGTCATACCGAGCAGCGAAGACAACAGCGGATTAATCTGACTGCTGAACACCCAGCAGGCGGCGATAACGATGAAAATGACCAGCGTTGTGATTCGCTGCGTATTCATTTCGATTTTTTCGAAACTTTGCTCAAAACGCAGGTTCAGTTTCGGTCTGAAAACCAGATACAGCGTACCGATCATCACCGGCATCAGGATAATGGCAACCGGCAGACCATACCATAACCAATCGGAAAAGGTTAATTTCAGCTGAGAAGCCACAATGGCGTTCGGCGGGCTGCCGACCAGCGTCCCCATGCCGCCGATACTGGCGCTGTAAGCGATTCCCAACAGCACGAACACATAGGTGTTATGATTTTGAGTTTTATCCATCTGGCTTAATATCCCCATCGCCAGCGGCAACATCATCGCGGCCGTTGCGGTATTACTCATCCACATCGATAAAAATGCGGTGATGGAAAACAAATAAATCACCGCGACAAATAAATTTCCTTTTGCCAGCGTCATGATTTTGCCGGCGATCATGCGATCGAGTTTTTGAATATGCAGCGCCGTGGCGAGGGCAAAACCGCCGAAAAATAAAAAGATAGTCGGATCGGCGAACGCCACCAACGCATCTTTGGTCGCCACCAGACCGAGCCCGATTGCCAGCAACGGAACCAGCAATGCGGTAATGGTGACGTGTAACGCCTCGGTCAGCCATAACACCGCAATGAAGACGAGTAAAGCTAACCCCTTATTCGCTTTCGGATCAAACGGCAATACATTCAGTAAAATAATAAACAACACGATATCGACTAAAAAAATAATCGCACTTTTATTCAATGTTGTTTTTGTCGGTGAAGTTGAATTCATAATCATATCCTTAAACGAATAAACCCGGATAAAAACCTTGTCCTGCGAAAACGGACTTTATGACGTTATCAAGTTGTTAAAAAAAAGCAATGATTTTTTTATGGTTTTTTGAACTTCATCAGAAAAAATCACAAAAAAATACGGCGGCTCAAACAGAGCGGCCGTATTTTATCCGACAGTACGCGCAGTTAAAGGTTATTCTTCCGTCGCCTCTTCCAGCTCCAACGGTTCCTGAGACAGGATAATACCGGTTAAATCCGCATAGACATAATCTTCCGGGAAGAAGGTCACCCCGCCGAAATTTACCGGCACATCCGCTTCACCGGCCGTATTATCATCTGCGCTGACCGGAATCGGTGCCAAAGCCTGAATACCGATATCAATATTTTCCAGCTGCTGCAACTGGCGCACCGCGCCGTACACGATAATGCCTTCCCAGCCGTTATCGGCGGCCAGACGTGCCAGCTCCGCGTCAATTAATGCCCGGCGCACGGCACCGCCGCCGTCAATCAGCAACACCCGGCCTTCACCGTTCTCTTCCAAAATCTCGGCAATCAGTCCGTTGCTTTCAAAACATTTTACCGTCGTGATTTTGCCATAAAACGAACTCAAACCGCCAAAGCTTGAAAAAACAGGTTCGACGACATCAATCTGATCCAGATAAATATCGCAAAGTTCCGAAGTATCAATATACATAAGCGTACCCTTTAATGTAAGCTGAAAATCAGCCGTTAGTATATGCTCTTTTTTAGCCCGCAAGCAAGCCGAAACTGAACAACAGACTGGTCAGCAGTGCGAATAACGACATTTGTGCCAGCATCGGACGCAACCGGTGCGGATCGTCATGGCGGTAAACGAAGCGCGCATGTTGGATTAACAACGGAAAGGCACACACGAAAGCAAAGCTGAACCAGTGCCGGAAATACAACGCCGCAAACAACAAATAGCATCCGGCCGCCGCCGCCAATAAGGCGCAATGATACAGCCGCCCGCGCCGTGCACCCAAACGCACCGCCAGCGTATTTTTGCCGGCTTTCCGATCCTGCTCGATATCGCGCAGATTATTGATATTCAGCACCGCCGTGGCGAGTAATCCGGTTGCCGCCGCCGGTAAAAAAACGGCCGGTTGCAACGTGTGAGTCTGCAAATAATAACTGCCGCCTACGCCCAGCAAACCAAAAAAAACAAACACCGAAATATCGCCTAATCCCAAATAACCGTAAGGTTTTTCTCCCACCGTATAAGTGATTGCCGCCACAATGGCCGCGCCGCCCAGCAGCCCGAAGGCGATCAGATCCGCCAGATTGCGATAAGCCGCCGCCAGCAGTAAACTGCCGCTGACAAGACTGGCAACAATCACCGCCAGCAGGCCCAGTTTAAGCTGTGAGGCGCTGATGACGCCATGCTGAATGCCGCGTAAAGGGCCGATGCGCTCGGCCGTATCCGAGCCTTTCTGGTAATCGCCGTAATCATTGGCGAAATTCGATAAAACCTGCAATAACAACGTGGTCAACAGGCACAATAAAGTAATACGCCAGCTGAATCCCCCGCTACGATAGGCTAAAGCCGCGCCCATAATAATTGACGCCGCGGCAAGAGGCAGGGTTTTCGGTCTTGCCGTTTCTATCCACATTTTAAATGTGTCTTTGTTCATAATGTTCACTTAATTTCAGAAAAAAGTCTTTTTTTCACCGCACTTTGCGTACAATAATGGCATATTCTACAAGTTTATTGCGTGCTTTTTAACTGTTTTAAGGAAAATATGTCGGATTCATCCCTTCAATTACAGCCGGTTGCCATTATCCGCACCCCGTACAAAGAAAAATTCTCCGTTCCCCGCCAGCCTGATTTAGTGCAGGACGGGGTCGGCATCGTCGAATTGCTGCCGCCTTATAATCAGGCGCAGGCGGTTCGCGGTTTGGAACAATTTTCTCACATTTGGCTGATTTTCCGGTTTGATAAAATTCCTGCCGGCAAATGGCAGCCGACCGTGCGCCCGCCCCGCTTAGGCGGGAATCAGCACATCGGCGTGTTTGCCTCCCGTTCCACCCATCGTCCGAATCCGCTGGGCTTATCCAAAGCGGAACTGCGCCGTATCGAATGCCGTAATGGCCGTGTTCTGTTGCATCTCGGCGCTGTCGATTTAGTGGACGGCACTCCGATTTTCGATATCAAACCCTACATCGCCTATGCCGACAGTGAACCGGCGGCAAAATGCGGCTTCGCACAAAGCAAACCGCAGGCGCTGTTACAGGTGGAATTCACGGCGCAAGCCCTCGACCGTGCGCAGAAACTGGAGAAAAAATACCCGCACTTTATCCGTTTTATCCGCCAGATTATCCAGCAGGATCCCCGCCCCGCCTATTTGCAGGGCAAACCCAGCGAACGTATGCACGGCATCGCCTTGTATGAATTTAATATTCGCTGGCGAATCAAAAAAAGTGCGGTCAATATAGCGGAAGTTTTGGCGGTTGAGCCATGGGTATAAAATAGCGCGTTGCGACATGTCGATGAAACCGGTTATCTCCGCATATGAAGCGGTGATATTATGACGGCGCAAAAAACACGTTCCGAACTGTCTGCCGAGTTAATCGGTGTGACGCTTATCACATTTTAAAACAATGTTTTAAAAATATTTAATTTGTATTTATATTTTTTCATTTTAAATTATTAATAGAAAATATAATTGATTAAAATCAATATGTTATATTTTAAAACAACAACCCAGTAACAAAAGTTTTTTGTATAATTATGAGTTTGATCACATTTTGAAACCAAGTTTTATTTTATTAAGTTGTTGATATATCAAGAAAATACAATTATCCCCTCGGTTGACAAGCAGACTGTCTTTGCCTACATTGCAGCGGAGAACAACAGCATTTCCGTTCTTTCCTGAAAACTTCTCCATGATATGCGGTTTATATCATTAAATCCTAACTCCCTTAACGTGAGGCACTATGCAAAAAACACTTATCGCATTCAGTATTATGGCAACGGCAGCAGGCGCGGTAAACGCGACGACGATTTATCATAAAGACGGAACAAAAATTAACCTTGACGGGCGTCTTTCGCTGGAAATTGCAAATTTCAGCAATAAACGGACGGATCTGATTGACAGAGGATCGCGTTTACGCCTCCACGCCTATCAGGATATCGGCAGCGGTTTTAGCGCGCTGGCAAATGTCGAGTTTCGCTTCAGCAATGACAATATCGGTGACAATCTGCATACTAAACGGTTATATGCCGGTATCCGGCACAAACAGGGCACGCTGACGTTCGGTAAACAGGCATTGCTGGGCGATAGCATCGGTTATTCCAATTTTACTTACGAATTAGGCAAAATCGCCAAACTCACCACCGCAGCGGATAAAGCAGTCAGTTTTCTGAGCGGAGAATTTAACGGATTCCGTTTCGGCGCCGATTATTTATTCGGCAGCGCCGCCAAACATGCGGATAACGATCGCGACAAGGAAAAATTATCGGATAAAGGCAATGGATTTACGCTGGCACTGTTCTACCGGCAGAAATTTGATCAGTTGACCGTTGAAGCCGCCGGCGGATACGGCGAGAAAAAAGACGGTAAACTCGCCAGTAATGAATATACGCAAAAACTGGCCGGCACATCCGTGCGTTTCGCTTATGGCCCGGCGGCAATCGGTTTTGACTGGGCGCACGCCAAATCACCGACCGGTCATGCTGATCATCGATTTCGTATCGGCAGCGCAAAATTTGAAAAATTAAATCAATTTGAGCTGGGTATGAAATATCATCTGACGGAACGACATAAAGTCTATGCCGAATACCTTTGGGGCACCGGCGAGACAAAAGGAAAGGCCGACGGCGATTTTAGCGGATGGTTTCTGGGCGCCGATCATAAATTTAATCAATATGTTGTGATTTATGTTGAGGGCGGTACTTTCAAAACCAAACAGGCGGGTAATACGCTTGAAAAAGAAAAACGCATCGCATTGGGATCGCGCGTTTATTTCTGATAATCGCTGGCTTTCAAAACGATCTGTTAGATTAAAATTTCATATGGAAATCATAAGGTTATTTAACATAACAATAACAAAGGCGGTAAATTCACCGCCTTTTTATGCCGTAATGCTGATTTGTTTGCGCTATAGTGCGTCCGCAATCGGCGGATAATGATGATAGCCTAACTGTTCGGACACTTTTTTACCGGCATATTGCAGCAGACTGACCAGATGCGGCAGCTGTTCTTCTTTAAAACGGATGGTTGGTAACGAAATAGAAATGCCGGCGATAATTTTCCCGAACCGGTTATACACCGGCGCGGCGATACATCTTAAGCCCGGTTCCTGTTCTTCATTATCTTCCGCATAATGCTGGCGCCGCACTTTATCCAGTTCCTGCTCGAGCTGCTCGATATTTTCCAGCGTTTTTTCGGTATGTTTGATGAAAACGACGTCTTTCAGTATTTCCTGCACTTCCGCATTACTGTAATCGGACAACAGCACTTTTCCGATCGCGGTACTGTATAACGGATTGCGCCGCCCGATACGGGAGTGCATTCTTAAGCTGTAGTTGGAATCGATTTTGTGCAAATAAATGATTTCATTGCCCTCTAACATGCCTAAGTGCAGCGTTTCATTCGTTTGCTTGGCAATGTGGGCCATTTCCTTATTGGCCAATGTGATTAAATCCACATATTCCAAGGATTTGGCGCCAACCTCAAACAGCTTTAAGGTTAAGCTGTATTTATCCGTTTCGCCTTCCTGCGAGACGAATCCCAGCGTTTTCATGGTCTGTAAAAAACGGTATGTCGTACTTTTAGACATCATTAATCGTTGTGCCAAATCGGTAATACCGATTTCTTTTTGTTCAGCCAGCGCCTCAATAATTCCAAAAACCTTTAATACTGAAGAGACTGCTTCCGGTTGCGTTTCTTTTTCCATGGTGTTCCACACGTCATATATGATTATGGTTGAACGAAATTCTGCTATAAATGGTACAAATAATAGCATAAAAAGTTTTTTTTAGAAAAAAACTTACGCGAGCAGAAAATTAATCTTAAAATTGAAATATTGTTTCATATTTATTGTAATATATTTTTATTTGAGTATAATGCCTATCATACAGAGAAAATAGCGAATATGCTATTTCGCCTGAATTCAACATACTCAACCCAAAGGAGACACAAAATGAACTTATTTGATCTAACCGGAAAAGTCGCCGTAGTCACCGGTTGCAACACCGGCCTCGGACAAGGTATGGCATTAGGTTTGGCACAGGCCGGCTGTCATATTGTCGGTGTTAATCTGGTCGAGCCGTTAGAAACGAAAGCAAAAATTGAAGCGGCTGGGCGTCAATTCGTGAATATTGAGGCAAACCTGATGAAGCAGGACGACCTGGCCGGCATCATCGAAAAAGCCGTTGCGGCATTCGGTAAAATTGATATTTTAGTCAACAACGCCGGCATTATCCGTCGTGAAGATGCGATTGATTTCAGCGAACAAAACTGGGACGACGTCATTAATATCAACTTAAAAACCGTGTTCTTCCTGTCGCAATTGGCGGCAAAACAGTTTATTAAGCAAGGTCACGGCGGTAAAATCATCAACGTTGCGTCAATGCTTTCATTCCAGGGCGGTATCCGCGTGCCTTCCTATACGGCCTCAAAAAGTGCGGTGATGGGGATTACCCGCGCCATGGCGAACGAATGGGCGAAATATCATATTAATGTAAACGCGGTGGCGCCGGGCTATATGGCAACCGACAATACCGCCGCTTTGCGTGCCGATGAAGCCCGCAGCAAAGAAATTTTAGACCGCATTCCTGCCGGTCGCTGGGGAACGCCGAGCGATTTAGTCGGCCCGTGCGTATTTCTGGCTTCCGCCGCGGGAGATTATGTGAATGGTTATACCGTTGCGGTTGACGGCGGCTGGCTGGCAAGATAACGCCGCGTCGCAATAATTCGTTTTCGATTCAATTAATTAATAGGTGGATATAATGAAAATTGCATTAATGATGGAAAACAGTCAGGCAGCCAAAAATGCGATGATACTGAAAGAATTAAAAAATGTGGTCGATCCGAAAGGCTACGAAGTGTTTAACGTCGGGATGTCCGATGAAAATGATCATCACCTGACCTACATTCATTTAGGGATTATGGCCAGCATTCTGCTGAATGCGAAAGCGGTGGATTTTGTGGTTACCGGCTGCGGCACCGGACAAGGCGCGATGATGTCGCTTAATATTCATCCGGGCGTGGTATGCGGCTACTGCCTCGACCCGACCGATGCGTTCCTGTTCTGCCAGATTAATAACGGCAATGCGCTGGCATTAGCCTTTGCCAAAGGGTTCGGCTGGGGCGCGGAATTAAATGTGCGTTATATGTTCGAAAAAGCCTTTACCGGTGTGTATGGCGAAGGCTACCCGGCGGAACGTAAAGAACCGCAGGTGCGCAACGCCGGTATTTTAAACCAAGTCAAAAGTGCGGTGGTAAAAGATAACTATTTGGATACCTTACGCGCCATTGACCCGGCATTAGTGAAAACGGCGGTCAGCGGCGAACGTTTCCAGCAATGTTTCTTCGCCCATTGCCAAGACAAAGAAATCGAACGGTTCGTCCGCGATATTCTGGCTAACTAATCAATGTGCAGCAAACCTGTTTATCCCGCATAAGCAGGTTTGTTTGCATCGGGAGCAGGCAATGAAAAAAATCGCGATTATCGGCGAATGTATGATTGAACTGAACGGCGAACCGTTCGGCAAGATGCGCCAGACTTACGGCGGCGATACGCTGAATACGGCGACTTATTTAGCGCGCGTCAGCCCAAGCCGGCAGTTTGACATTCACTATGTGTCGGTATTAGGCACGGATAAACTCAGTCAAGGCATGCTTCATCACTGGCAGGATGACCATATCCGTACCGATCTGGTCCTGCGCGATGAACGCCGACAGCCGGGATTGTATCTGATTCAGCTCGACCGGCAGGGCGAACGCACGTTTCTTTACTGGCGCAATCAGTCCGCCGCCCGCTATTTATTGCAGCATGACGATTATCCCCGGATTCTGGCACAGCTGGAACAGATGGATATGATTTATCTGAGCGGAATTTCGCTGGCCATTTTACCGCCGCCGGATCGCATCACCTTTATCGGCCAGCTCAAACGGCTGGCGCAGCAAGGGGTTGAAATTGCGTTTGACAGTAATTATCGCCCGAATTTATGGGCGTCGTTAGAAGAAACGCAGCAAATTTATACCGCACTTTTGCCCTTTGTCAGTCTGGCATTGGTCACCTTTGAGGACGAACAGACCGTCTGGCAGGATGAAAACGCACGACACACCGTCCGCCGACTGAAAGCCTCGGGCGTCAAAACCGTGGTGGTGAAACAAGGTAAGTGCGGTGCGTTTTTCAGCAGTTTTAACGGCGAAGAACAACATATCGAGGTGGCCACCGTTGAAAACGTGGTTGACACCACCTCGGCGGGCGATGCGTTTAACGCCGGATTTTTAAACGGCTATCTGCAAAATAAACCCTTAGCTTGCTGCTGCCGGCAAGGTAATGCGCTGGCCGGCGTGGTTATCCGGCATAAAGGCGCGATTATTGAGCAAGCCGCGACCGCACATTTTATTCATCAGTTTAATTAGGAACCTGTTATGAGTGAGACGACAGCACAACTTATTGACAAACTGGCACAACTGAAAGTGGTGCCGGTGATTGCCCTGGAGCAGGCGGAAGATATTCTGCCGCTTGCCGATACTTTGGCGGCCAACGGCTTGCCGGTGGTGGAAATCACATTCCGTTCTGCGGCGGCGGAAGCGGCGATTCGACTGCTGCGCCGGCATAATCCGGCCATTTTGATCGCCGCCGGCACGGTACTGACGCCGGATCAGGTAGTCCGCGCCAAAAATGCCGGTGCGGATTGTATCGTCACACCGGGCTTTAACCCGCGCATCGTACGGCTGTGTCAGGCGCTGAATATTCCCGTCACACCGGGCGTGAACAATCCGATGGCGATTGAAGCGGCGCTGGAAATGGGGATCCGCGCCGTCAAATTTTTCCCGGCGGAAGCCAGTGGCGGCGTGAAAATGATCAAAGCGCTGCTCGGCCCTTACGCACAATTACAAATCATGCCTACCGGCGGGATCAATGTGCATAATATTAACGATTATCTGGCAATCCCAAATATCGTCGCCTGCGGCGGTTCCTGGTTTGTGGACAAATCGCTGATCGCCGCGAAAAACTGGGACGAAATCGGACGTCTGGTGCGCGAAGTGGTTAATCTGGTGAAATGTTAGCGAAATAAGGAGACAGGATGTTTGTCTATAACAAAACTATTCCGCTTGAGGATCTCGGCGGCGGCGTAAAACGTAAAATTCTCGCTTACAGTGAGAATATTATGGCAGTAGAAGTGCATTTTGAACAGGGGGCCGTCGGTGCGATGCACAATCACCCGCACGAACAATTAACTTATGTGTTATCCGGCAGTTTTGAATTTACTATCGGTGATGAGACTAAAACCGTTAATGCCGGTGATGTGTTATACAAAGCGCCGAACGTGATGCACGGTTGTGTCTGCCTGCAACCGGGTGTGCTGCTGGATACGTTCACCCCAATGAGACAGGATTTTATCAAATAAAAACTACACCGCGCTTTTCGCTTTTGCATTGGGCGCTGTTATTTTGTCGAAAACGCACAACATTTCGGGTGTAAGATCGTGCATATCTGCATTTAATCACAAACACTTGCCGGGCGGTATCATACCGCCTTTTTTTATCTTTTTGGTGAAATCTAAAATATCAATTCTTTAAAAATAAAACGATATTTCAAATTTAAGATAGTGATCACATTTTTTCCTTTTTAGCCGTGGTACATTATCAGCGCTTAATCGAATTATCAGCAGGGTTATCCGTGTTTTCCTGTACCGATACGATTAGGAATACCTCACACCGCCAAACACTATGTCATCACAGCTGATAGGCGATTTTTTACGGGATCAGCATATCGGTTGTATTTAACGGAAATTCAGGAGATTATTTATGTCCAATAAAACGCTGGCTTCTCTTTTTTATTTCGCATTATTTTCGACATCCGGCATGAGCGCCGCGGTCAACCCGAGTGATCTGGTATGGAAAAGTGTCACTTTCGGTCAATCTACCGATTTAAACTTCGGTTCGACGATTCTGCCGGAAAAGGTCGGCATCAATCAAACCACCGTAAACGGCATGCCGGTAAAAGACGGCGCATTGGCGCCCCGTTTTACCATTGAAAGCCGCGGCGGCAAGCTGGCGAATTCTCATGAAGGGGTTACTTATTATTATACCGAACTGCCGATTAATACCAATTTTGTGATTTCGGCCGATGTATATCTCGATCAGCTCGGGCCGGAAACCGGCGCCAAACCGAACCGTCAGGAAGGCGCCGGCATTATGGTGCGCGATATTATCGGCAAACCGAGAGAGGTTCCGCAGCCCGTCGGTTATGAGGAATTTCCCGCCGCGTCCAATATGGTGATGAATTTATTACGCAGCAATGCCAGAGAGCATAACGGTAAAGTGAATATCAATGCCTCTTACCGCGAGGGTATTAAAGAACCGTGGGGCAGTGCGGGGAATAAATTAGTCCGCGAAGATTATGCGGAAGGCATCGATTTCAATCACCGGCAGTTACGGTTAACGCTGGAAAAAAATGATCAGGGTTTTGTTCTCACCTCTCGTCAGGGTGAGCAAGAGTATAAAAAGGTGTTGGATAACGTGAATCCGGGTATTCTCGCCAATCAAAATGCGCAAAAACAATATTTGGGCTTCTTTGCCTCCCGCAATGCGAAAATTACCGTGGAGAATGTCGAGTTGCGGTTAAGTGAGGGAAAAAGCGTGACGCCGGCTCAATTTACGCCAAAAACATTGCCGTTAATTGTCAGTATTGAATCGCCTCGCAAGGCGTCCGGCACGGAGTATGTTTTTCAGGCGCGGGCGAATTATGACGGACGGTTCGTGCTGACCCAGGACGGCAAACGGATATTGACGTCATCCTTAATTAAAGCCGGTGAATTTATGCCGCACAGTCTTAAATTGGATCGCAACAAAACCGAGATAAGGGTGCAATTCATACCGCAAGCAAACCTTAAGGAGAAAGGCTTTGAGACGACGTTCAGCATTGAACGCTCTCATATCAAACTGCCTGACTTATTATATGTCGCCCCGAACGGTACGGCGGACGGCGACGGCTCGGCACAAAAACCGTTGGATTTAAGCACCGCACTTCAGCTGTTAGCGCCGGGCGGTACTATTCAGTTACAGCCGGGTGAGTATCCCGCCATTGAAATCCGTGCCGAGAGCAGCGGCTTAAAAGGCGCGTTGAAAACCCTTAAAGGGGTGAAAAATCAGGTGAAATTTGTCGGCGAACTACAGCATAAAGCCAGCTTCTGGAATGTGGAAGATATTGAAGTGGACGGCGCCAGTCTGATCGTTCACGGTAGTTATAACCATTTCAACAATATCGTTACGCACGGTGCGCCGGATACCGGCTTCCAGATTACGTCGCCGGAAAAAATCGGCAGACCGTTATGGGCCAGTCATAACATTGTAACCGACAGCATCAGTTTTAATAATATGGATGATTCCCAAATCAACGCCGACGGTTTTGCGGCGAAAATGCGGGTCGGCGACGGTAATACTTTTATTCGTTGTATCTCGCACCATAACATTGACGACGGCTGGGATCTGTTTAACAAAGTGGAAGACGGCCCGAACGGCGTCGTTACGATTAAAGATTCCATCGCGTTTATGAACGGACAAACCCTGACGGTGAAAAGTAAAAGCGCTTCTATCGGTAACGGTTTTAAACTGGGCGGCGAAGGCATTCCGGTGCCGCATGTGATCACAAACAGTCTTGCCTTCCGAAACAATATGGACGGTTTTACCGATAACTTTAATCCGGGTACGTTCACCGTGGCGGATAACGTCGCGATTGACAATAAACGCTTTAATTTCCTGTTCAGAAAAAGCCCGTATGAAAAAGGCCCGAAACAAGGCACTTTCACGCATAACCGTTCTTTCCGTTTCCATCAGGCAAGTCAGTATCCGGATGTGGTAAACGGTGATGTAGTAATCGATAACGCTTTTTTAGCGACAACGGACATGACGCCGGTGCAAACCGATGGGATGCAAAAACTGCGGGAATTAACTCGGACAGCGTTTTCTGACGATAACAGCGGTCTGGAAGAGGTGAAGAAAATTCAACAATTATTGCGTTAATTCATCGAGTTATTCCGCTAAAATAACAGGGCATCAGATTTACTGCCCTGTTTTTATTTGGGGCGCCAATAAATTTTATCAACAAAAACAAAACACATAAAATTAAAATACAAAACGTTGAATCTATAAAAATAAAACAATGTTTTAAATAATAGATATTGATCACATTTTTTTATTTTCTTCTATGCTAAATTTAACGCCGGTAATAAGACATTATTGGAGGCGTTATCTCATGACTATTGATTATTTAGTGATAGCCGGTTACTTCTGTATCATTGTAGCAATCAGCTTAGTATTTAAAAAAATGGCCAGTAACAGTACCAGTGATTACTTCCGCGGCGGCGGTAAAATGTTGTGGTGGATGGTCGGCGGTACTGCATTTATGACCCAGTTCTCCGCCTGGACCTTCACCGGCGCGGCCGGTAAAGCGTTTACCGACGGTTTATCCGTTATCGCGGTGTTTGTGGGCAATATGGTCGCTTATGTTTTCGCGTATTTCTATTTTGCCAAACGCTTTCGGCAAATGCGCGTCGATACGCCGACAGAAGCCGTCGGACGTCGTTTCGGTGCAACGAATGAGCAATTCTTTACTTGGGTGATCATCCCGCTCAGCGTAATTAATGCCGGAGTGTGGCTGAACGGTTTATCCGTTTTCGCTTCTGCGGTATTTGATGCGGATATTACCGTCACCATTTATGTCACCGGTATTTCGGTATTATTAGTGTCTTTGCTCAGCGGCGCTTGGGGCGTGGTGGCATCCGATTTTGTACAAATGCTGGTGGTTGCCGTCATTTCCGTTGCCTGTGCCGTCGTCGGATTAGTCGTCGTCGGCGGGCCGGGTGAAATCATTGAAAAATTCCCGGGCGGTTTTGTTTCCGGCCCGGATATGAATTATCCGTTGATTCTTGTGTGTACCTTCCTGTTTTTTATCGTAAAACAGTTACAAAGTATCAACAATATGCAGGAATCTTACCGCTTTTTAAACGCAAAAGATTCCAACAACGCCAGCAAAGCCGCGATCTTTGCCTTACTGCTGATGTTATTCGGTACGATTATCTGGTTTATTCCCCCTTGGGTTACCGCAATTATTTATCCGGATGCGGCGCAGGCTTATCCGGAACTGGGCAAAAAAGCCTCGGATGCCGTCTATCTGGTCTTTGCGCGTAATGTGATGCCGATCGGTACCGTCGGATTATTAATGGCAGGGTTATTCGCCGCTACCATGTCATCCATGGATTCCGCGTTAAACCGCAACTCCGGTGTGTTTGTGCGCAGCTTTTATTCACCCATTGTGCGGAAAGGCAAAGCGGACGATAAAGAATTATTACGCGCCGGTCAAATTGTGTGCATTGTGAACGGTATTTTGGTTATCTTAATGGCACAATTTTTCAACTCATTGAAACATTTGAGCTTATTCGAATTAATGATGCAAGTCGCCACCTTGTTGCAATCCCCGATTCTGGTGCCGCTATTCTTAGGCATTATTATCCGTAAAACACCGAAATGGGCGCCTTGGGCCACCGTAGTATTCGGAATGTTCGTGTCATGGTCGGTGGTGCAAATCTTCACCCCGCAATATGTCGCAAGCTGGTTCGGCGTAGAAGATTTAACCAAACGGGAAATTTCCGAACTTAAGGTCATCATCACCATCGCGGCGCATTTATTCTTTACCGCCGGCTTCTTCTGTTTAACCACGCTGTTCTATAAAGAAGACAACGATGACAACAAAGCAAGACGAATCGCCTTCTTTAACGATGTGGATCGCGAATGTATCGCCGTAGAAGGTCAGGATGAAATCGACCGTGTGCAGCGTCAAAAACTCAGTACGTTAGTATTGATTATGGCGGCAGGTTTATTATTAATGGTATTTATTCCGAATCCGCTGTGGGGCAGAATACTGTTTGCGGGCTGTGCGTTGGCTATCTTTGCGGTCGGTTACGGATTAAAACGCAGCGCGGCAATCAAATAAATTTCATTTGCGGCAATAAACCGGCGTCGGCTCGTTTATTGCCCGCCTGATGATAAACCAGATTAAGGACGTATTTATGGCTAAAGGAAACACAATCCGCTTGCAGTTCGAATCGTTTACGGATTCGGATACGCAAACTAAAATCACCCGTCTGACGCCGAAAGCGGTCAGCTGTCACCGCAATTATTTCTATCAGAAATGCTTTACCAAAGACGGCAACAAGTTACTGTTTGCCGGCGATTTTGACGGCAATCGCAATTATTATCTGCTGGATCTGCCGACGCAAACGGCAACCCAACTGACCGAAGGAAAGGGCGATAATACTTTCGGCGGTTTTATCGCCGCGGACGATAACTCCTTTTTCTATGTCAAAAATGAATCCAGTTTACGGCAGGTGGATTTGCACACGCTGGAAGAAAAGGTGATTTACACCGTGGATGAAAAATGGAAAGGTTATGGCACTTGGGTGGCCAATTCCGACTGCACGAAACTGGTGGGAATCGAAATTCTGAAATCCTGCTGGCAACCGTTGACCGACTGGGATAAATTCAAAGCCTTTTATCATACGCATCCCACTTGCCGCTTAATTAAAGTGGATATTTTAACCGGCGAACTGGCTGTGGTGCATCAGGATAACGTGTGGCTCGGACATCCGACTTATCGCCCGTTTGACGACAGCATTATCGGATTCTGCCATGAAGGCCCGCATGATTTGGTGGATGCCCGCATGTGGTTTATCGATCAAGACGGCAGCAACCTCAGAAAAGCCAAAACACAGCGGCCGGGCGAATCCTGCACCCATGAATTCTGGGTACCGGACGGCTCGAAGATGATTTATGTGTCTTATTTTAAAGGGCAAACCGAACGTGTGATTTACAGTGTCGATCCGGTGAGCTTAGACAATACCCGTCTGATGACTATGCCGCCGTGCTCACATTTAATGAGTAATTTCAACGGAAATTTACTGATTGGCGACGGTTGCGATGCGCCGGTCGATGTTGATGACAGCAACAGTTATCATATCGAAAACGATCCGTTCCTGTATCTGTTCGATATCGCCAAACAACGTATCGTTAAAGTCGCCAAACACAATTCGTCCTGGAAAGTGCTGGACGGCGATCGCCAGATCACCCATCCGCATCCGTCATTTAACCCGGATGATAGCGCCGTATTATTCGGCAGTGATTTTGAAGGTAAACCGGCAATTTATCTGGCGGATATCCGCCAAATAACCGGCTAATTCTGTACGGAAAAAATAATGAAAAAAACGACCGCACTTTGGTAGAAAAAGTGCGGTCGTTTTTTCGAGCGTTTTGAGGCATATAACAGAAAAAATCTGCGCGTGAACAATGCGTTATGCGACGCACAGATTTTTGGCAACGAACCGGGCAGGTTTTGCCCGGAGTTGTGGCGCAATGATGCGCTTGTGTTATTGTGTGGCAACGATTTTTCCATCGACCGCATCAATGCTCACTGCTTTACCCGGCAGCAATTTGCCGGATAAAATCTGTTGCGCCAGCGGATTTTCCACCTCGTTTTGGATGGCGCGTTTAAGCGGTCTTGCGCCGTAAACCGGGTCGTAACCGATTTCGCTGATGAAATCCAGCGCGTTATCGGTAAACCGGATTTGATAACCGTGACCGTCCATCCGTTTGACCAGCCGTGCCAGCTGAATCTGCGCAATGGCTTTGATGTTGGCTTTACCAAGCGGGTGGAATACCACGGTTTCATCAATACGGTTGATGAATTCCGGGCGGAAATGCCGGCTGACCACGCTCATGACCAGCTGTTTCATTTCGCCGTAGGTTTCGTTGGTACCGCCCTGAATCAAATCGGAACCCAGATTCGAGGTCATGATCACGACTGTGTTGCGGAAATCCACCGTTCTGCCCTGACCGTCGGTTAAACGACCGTCATCCAGCACTTGCAGCAGAATATTAAACACATCGTGATGGGCTTTTTCCACTTCATCAAGCAGAATCACGGAATACGGCCGACGGCGCACCGCTTCGGTCAGATAACCGCCTTCTTCATACCCCACATAGCCCGGAGGCGCGCCCACTAAACGGGAAACGCTGTGTTTTTCCATAAACTCGGACATATCGATCCGCACCATGGCGTTCTCGTCGTCAAACATAAAATTCGCCAGGGTTTTGCACAATTCGGTTTTACCCACCCCGGTTGGCCCTAAAAACAGGAATGAGCCGATCGGACGGTTCGGATCCGATAATCCGGCGCGGCTGCGGCGAATCGCGTTTGCCACCGCCACGACGGCTTCGTCCTGACCGACCACGCGTTTATGCAGTTCGTTTTCCATACGCAGCAGTTTTTCTTTTTCGCCTTCCATCATGCGTGAAACCGGAATACCGGTGGCGCGGGAGAGCACCTCGGCGATTTCTTCGTCGGTGACACGATAACGCAGCAAGGTCATCTCCTTACCTTCGGAGGTTTCCGCCTGCGCCAGCTGTTTTTCCAGTGACGGAATCACGCCGTATTGCAATTCGGACATGCGGTTTAAATCACCGGCACGCCGCGCCTGTTCCAGCTGAGTGCGCGCGTTTTCCAGTTCCGCCTTAACATGCTGCGTGCCGGACAGGGCGGCTTTTTCGCTTTTCCACACCTCTTCCAGTTCGGCATATTCCCGTTCTTTTTCCGCCAGTTCTTTTTCCAGCATGTCTAACCGTTTACGGCTGGCGTCATCGTCTTCTTTCTGCAATGCCTGCTGTTCCAGTTTCAACTGGATAATACGGCGATCCAGCCGATCCAGCGGCTGCGGTTTGGAATCAATTTCCATCCGGATGCTGGAGGCCGCTTCGTCGATTAAATCGATGGCTTTATCCGGCAGTTGACGGTCGGAAATATAGCGGTGAGAAAGGGTTGCCGCCGCGACGATCGCCGGGTCGGTGATCTGCACATGGTGGTGAATTTCATACCGCTCTTTCAGCCCGCGCAGGATCGCAATGGTATCTTCAACACTCGGTTCGTCCACAAACACTTTTTGGAAACGGCGTTCCAGCGCGGCGTCTTTTTCAATATACTGACGATATTCGTCTAATGTAGTGGCGCCCACGCAGTGCAGTTCACCGCGCGCCAGCGACGGTTTCAGCAGGTTGCCCGCATCCATCGCGCCGTCGGTTTTACCGGCACCGACCATGGTGTGAATTTCGTCGATAAACAAAATAATCCGGCCTTCTTCTTTCGCCAGTTCGTTTAACACGGCTTTCAAACGTTCCTCAAATTCCCCGCGGTATTTCGCCCCGGCGATCAGCGCGCCCATATCCAGCGACAGCACCCGTTTGTTTTTCAGCCCTTCCGGCACTTCACCGTTGACGATACGCTGCGCCAATCCTTCCACAATGGCGGTTTTCCCCACGCCCGGTTCGCCGATAAGCACCGGATTGTTTTTGGTACGGCGTTGCAGCACCTGAATGGTGCGGCGGATTTCCTCATCTCGGCCAATCACCGGATCAAGTTTCCCGCTTTCCGCCCGGGCGGTTAAATCAATGGTATATTTTTCCAATGCCTGACGGCTGTCTTCCGCATTCTGGTCGTTCACCTGTTGTCCTCCGCGTATGTGTTCAATCGCCTGCTGTAAACGTTCTTTTTTTGCACCGCACTTGCGCAGTATATCGCCCAAACTGCCTTTATCGTCCAGCACCGCCAATAAAAACAGCTCGGAAGAAATAAATTTATCCTGCTTTTGCTGCGCCAGTTTATCGCACAGATTGAGTAAATTCAGCAGCGCGCGTGAAATCTGCACATCGCCGCCGTTGCCCGAAACTTGCGGCAGACGATTCAGCTCCGCGTTTAACTCGTTACGCAATAAGGCGAGATTGACCCCGCCGGCGGTTAAAATCGGCGCCACCGAGCCGCCCTGCTGATTGAGCAGCGCACTCATTAAGTGCACTGGTTCAATAAATTGATTATCCTTCCCCAACGCCAGAGACTGCGCTTCCGCCAGTGCCTGTTGAAATTTGGTGGTAAATTTTTCAATATTCATAAAATCCTCCGTTCGATGTTCATTCCGTATAAACGGACGTCTCATTGATGGAATGTAAGTAATACCTAATTTGCCGATTTCAAGGCGCAGTGACGAATATTTTTAAATAAAATCTATTAATTTGAAAAATTCAATAGGGAACACTTTACATCGAAAGCAATGATTATTTACTCATTATCGGTTGCTGATTATAATGCGGGGCAATCGCGACGAATTTTTAAGGACGGAAACATGCAGTTTTCCAAAATGCACGGGCTGGGTAATGATTTTGTGGTGGTGGATGCCGTCACGCAAAATGTTTATTTCCCGACCGAAACCATCAAAAAACTGGCGGATCGCCACCGCGGTATCGGCTTTGACCAATTGCTGATTGTCGAACCGCCTTATGATCCCGAACTAGATTTTCACTACCGCATTTTCAATGCCGACGGCAGCGAAGTGGCGCAATGCGGCAACGGTGCGCGCTGTTTCGCCCGTTTTGTCACGTTAAAGGGGCTGACCAATAAAAAGGAGATTGCGGTCAGTACGGCGAAGGGCAAAATGCTGCTCAGCGTAAAAGAAGACGGCACGGTTCGCGTTAATATGGGCGAGCCGGTGTGGGAGCCGGCGAAAATTCCGTTTAGCGCCAATAAATTCGAGAAAAATTATATTCTGCGCACGGCGATCCAGACCGTGCTGTGCGGCGCGGTGTCGATGGGCAATCCGCATTGCGTGGTGCAGGTGGAGGATATCAGCCGCGCCAATGTGGCGCAGCTCGGCCCGTTGCTGGAAAGTCATGAACGTTTTCCGGAGCGGGTGAACGCCGGTTTTATGCAGGTAGTGGCGCGCGATCATATTAAACTGCGGGTTTACGAACGCGGCGCGGGCGAAACGCAGGCGTGCGGCAGCGGTGCCTGTGCCGCCGTGGCGGTGGGGATTATGCAGGGCTTGCTGGATTCGCGCGTGCAGGTGGATTTACCCGGCGGCAGCCTGACCATTGAATGGGCGGGCGAAGGCCGGCCGCTGTATATGACCGGCGATGCTACCCATGTTTATGACGGCGTGATAAGACTGTAAAAACGTGCGAAAAATCCACCGCACTTTTATCGTGCCGATAAGTGATAAGGTGATCAGAATGAACGAGCCATTAACCGAACAGCAAATCGCACAATATCTTGAACAGCATCCGGATTTTTTCGCCTCTCATCTGGCGTTGCTGGACAGCCTACAGGTTAACCACAGGCAGCAGGGGACGCTGTCATTAATTGAGGTGCAGCTGGAACGTCAGCGCCAACGCATAAAAGAACTGGAAAGCGAGCTGGCCTTTTTCGGCAGGCTGGCGAATCAGGAACAGGATATTTTTCTGGCCTTAATGCCGTTGCAGCAACAACTTAGCGCCTGCCGGCAGCTGAGCGACGGCGTTGCGGTGCTCAATCGCTGGGCGCAAAAATGGGAACTGCAACAGGCGAAAATTCTGCTATTTAATGACAGCTGGCAAAAACACGCCGCCATCGGCGAGCCCTACTGGTTGGATCGCAACGCCTTTGAGCTCATCCGGCTGGAGCGTTTCGGTCTGCGCCATTTTTATCTCGGTCAAATGAGCAACCGGGAAAAAAGCCTGTTATTTCTGCCGGAAGAATTTCCCGTCGGTTCGGTGGCGTGCTGTTTGCTGGGCGCCAAAACCGGCGTCAAACCGACCGCACTTTTGCTGTTCAGCGCTCATGACCGGCTGCATTTTCACAACGGGCAGGATACCACTTTTCTCAAACACTTAGTGGATATTGTCACCTTGCATCTGCAACGCTGGCTGGCCAATTATGCGGAGAATCTGTAATGCAGGCGCTGCTGCAAAGCTATTGGAATTATCTGCGCATTGAGCGTCAGCTCAGCCCGCATACGCTGAGTAATTACCAGCGCCAGCTGACGCGCATCGTCGAATTGTTGCGGCAAAACGGTATTGACAGCTGGCGACAGGTGACGCCAAGCGTGGTGCGGTTTATTCTGGCGCAAAGCCGCAAAGACGGGCTGCACGAAAAAAGCCTCGCCCTGCGCTTATCCGCACTGCGCCGCTTTCTCGGCTATCTGGTCAGCCAAGGGGAGTTGCAAGTTAATCCCGCCGTCGGTGTTTCGGCACCGAAGCAGGCCAAACATTTACCCAAAAACATTGATGCGGAGCAGGTGCAGCGGCTGCTTGCCAATGACAGCAAAGACCCCATTGATCTGCGCGATAAAGCCATGATCGAGCTGATGTACAGCGCCGGTTTGCGTTTATCGGAATTACAGGGACTGAATCTGAACAGTATTCATACCCGCGTACGAGAAGTGCGGGTGATCGGGAAAGGCAATAAAGAACGGATCTTACCCTTCGGGCGCTATGCCCTGCACGCCATTCAGCAATGGCTGAAAGTGCGGTTGTTATTTAATCCGAAAGATGACGCCCTGTTTGTCAGCGCACTCGGCAACCGCATCTCGCACCGCGCCATTCAGAAACGCATGGAAATCTGGGGCATCCGGCAAGGGCTGAACAGTCATTTAAACCCGCATAAACTGCGCCACTCCTTCGCCACCCATATGCTGGAAAACAGCTCGGATCTGCGCGCGGTACAGGAATTGCTGGGGCACAGCAATCTGTCTACCACGCAAATTTACACCCATTTGGATTTTCAGCATCTGGCTCAGGTTTATGATGCCGCCCATCCGCGCGCCAAACGCAAAAAATAGGAAAACCGCATGAAATTCTACCGCACTTTACAGCCTTTTAAGGTGATTAGCTTTGATTTGGACGATACGCTGTATGACAATTCGGCGGTCATTCGTGTGGCCGAACAGCGTTGTATCGACAGCCTGCGCGCGCTCGGCGGACTGGCGCAGCTGGACGGCGCTGACTGGTTGCAGTGGAAAACCCGCATCGCCGCGCAACATCCGCGGCTAAGCGAAGATGTCACCGCCTGGCGTCTGGAAACCATGCGGGCGCTGCTGGCATGTCACGGTAAAAGTGCGGTGGAAATTCAGCGCATTGCCGAACAAACCATGCAGCATTTTCTGCAATGGCGGCATAACATTCGCGTTGCGCCGCACCATATCGCCCTGCTGAACCGCTTGGCGCAGCAGTATAAACTGGCGGTCATCACCAACGGCAATGTGGATCCGGAACGTATCGGGCTGAGTCAGTTTGATTTGATTTTACGCGGCGGCGTTCAAGGGCGAGCCAAACCGCATCCGGATTTATTCCGCCGCACTGCGGCGTATTTTCATCTGCCGGCGTCGCAGATTCTGCATGTCGGCGACAGTCTGCTGACTGATGTGCAAGGCGCGCTACAGGCGGGATGTCAAGCGGTGTGGCTTAATCTGTCGGGCAATTCCCTGAATCGGTTTGCCGAATGCCGGCTTTTGCCGACGGTGGAAATTGAGGCGCTAGACCGATTGTGCGCGATAACGCGCATTTAACGCCCGCTAAGCGTCCCTTGTTCGATAATAATGCCGACACTGCGTGCCTGTGTGACGGCGCCCGGTTTGCGCAGCTTCAGGCGCAGCCATGAGATGCCGAAGCGTTGTCTGAGCCGGGCGGCGACCTCATAAGCCACCCGTTCGATTAACAAAAAAGGTTGTGATTGCACATAATCAATAATAAATTCGCTCACCTCGGCATAATTCAAGCAATGCTCCACGCTGTCGGTTTGCGCCGCCTGCCGGCTGTCCCACGCCATTTCAATATCAAACAGCAGTTGTTGTTTGATTTGCTGCTCCCAGTCATACACGCCGATTTGCGCATAGACGCTTAATTCTTCAATAAAAATGCGATCGATCAAGTTGTCCCTCGGTTGCGTGAAATTCTATTAGGCTTATGCTATCAACTTTATGTACAATAGACGAACAAAATTTTTTCATTTATCTACATTGGAGATTGCCGATGAGCGTTTTCGCCCTCTGTTATATGCTGTTTGCTTATTTATTAGGCTCGATTTCCAGTGCAATCTTACTTTGCCGTGTATTCGGATTGCCTGATCCGCGCGATGCCGGCTCGCATAATCCCGGCGCCACTAATGTGCTGCGTATCGGCGGCCGCGGGGTCGCCTTAAGCGTGCTGATATTCGATATGCTGAAAGGGATGTTGCCGGTGTGGCTGGGATATTATTTGGGGCTTAGCCATTTCGAACTGGGTATGGTCGCGCTGGGCGCCTGTTTAGGGCATATTTTTCCGCTGTTTTTCAAATTCAAAGGCGGGAAAGGGGTCGCCACCGCATTCGGCGCCATTGCGCCGATTAGCTGGTCGGTGGCGGGTTCTATGCTCGGCACTTGGCTGCTGGTATTTTTAATCAGCGGTTATTCTTCCCTCAGCGCCGTGCTCACCGCTTTGCTGGTGCCGTTTTATGTATGGTGGTTTAAGCCGGAATTCACTTTTCCTGTCGCGTTGGTGTGCTGTCTGCTGATTTACCGTCATCATGATAATATTCAGCGTTTATGGCGCGGACAGGAAGATAAAATGTGGCATAAATTACGAAAAAAATAACCGCACTTTACGGCGGCAATGTTATGTTTCCGTAAACCAAATCAACGACGCCATGCGCCCCGTTTGCTTATCGCGGCGGAAAGAAAAGAAATCCGTTGCCTGCCGGTAAGTACAATGTTCGCCGCCGCTAATGTGCCGCACGCCGACATGCTTCAGGCGCTGAGCGGCCAGACAGTACAAATCACACAAGTATTTTCCCGCCGCATCGGGATCCGGCATAAACGCAGTTTCCGCCTCGGCATCGTGCGCCATAAACCGCTCCGCCACATCCTTGCCGACCTGAAAACACGCCGGCCCGATAGCCGGCCCCAGCCAAGCGATAATATCTTCGCGCGGACATTGAAAATGCTTTACGGTTTGTTCCAGTACGCCGTCGCACAAGCCCCGCCAGCCGGCATGAGCCGCGGCAACCTGGGTGCCTTGTCGATCACACAACAGCACCGGCAGGCAGTCGGCGGTCATCACTACACAAACCTGATTCGGCTGCGCGCTGTAGGCGGCGTCCGCGGGCGGCATATCGCCCCTATAAGGCAAGCTAATCACATTCGTACCGTGAACCTGATTGAGAAAAACGGGCGCTTGCGGCAGACCGAACCGTTCGGTCAGCAAAGTGCGGTTAATTTTGACCGCACTTTCCTCATCCCCCACATGAGCGCCCAGATTAAAACTGTGATAGGGCGCTTGGCTGACACCGCCGCGCCGTACGGTAGTGAACGCCCGAATATTGGCCGGCGCCGGCCAGTGCGGTTGAATGGCATCCATATCAATAATCCAGTTCATCTTTATGCGCCAGATAATCCGCTTTCAACGCCTCGATCAGCTGTACGAAATCATCCGGCAGCGGCGCATGCCATTCCATTAATTCACCGCTGACGGGATGGTTCAGGCGCAGCATCACGGCATGCAGCGCCTGACGTTTAAAGTCGCGCAGTACGCTTAAAAACGCGTCGCTGGCATTTTTCGGCGGACGGGGACGCCCGCCGTAAGTTTGATCGCCCAGCAACGGATGCGCAATATGCGCCATATGCACGCGGATCTGATGGGTTCGCCCGGTCTCCAGACGCAGCCGCAGGCGGGTATAATTGCGGAAGCGTTCCATAATCCGGTAATGCGTAACGGCGGGCTTGCCGAGCGGATGCACCGCCATTTGCGTGCGTTTGGTCGGATGCCGCGCCATCGGCTCATCCACGCTGCCGCCTTGGGTCATTATGCCGTATGCGACCGCTTCGTATTCGCGGGTGATTTTCCGTTTTTGCAAATCGCGCACCAGTTTGGTCTGCGCCGGAATGGTTTTTGCCACCACCATCAAGCCCGTGGTGTCTTTATCCAGACGGTGGACAATGCCGGCGCGCGGCACTTCGGCAATCGACGGATAATGATACAGCAGCGCGTTTAAAACGGTGCCTTTCGGGTTTCCCGCGCCGGGGTGCACCACCAATGCTTTCGGTTTGTTGAGCACTAAAATATGTTCGTCTTCATAAACGATATTCAGCGGCAGATTCTCCGCTTCAAAGCGGGTGTCATCGTCCGCCTCAATCCGCACCTCAATTTGCTCTCCGCCATAGACTTTGCTGCGCGGCACATTGATGATTTCACCGTTCACCAAAACCGCATTATTTTCAATCCGCGCTTTTAACCGTGAACGCGAATAATCCGGGAACATTTCCGCCAATGTCTGGTCTAAGCGTTGTCCCATTTGCTGCGGCTGAACTTCGGCCGACAACGTGATTTGTGCCATAAATAAAAAAATCCGTCAGTTAATAGTTTGCTTATTCAGCGATGTTCTATAAAATACCGGATTATTGTAACTCATTTATTATTGCTCGTAAAAAAAGGATTACTATGCGTAAATTAAAAAATTTCACTCTCGTCGCATTAACCGCACTGGCTGTCGCCGCCTGTTCCGGGTCAAAAAAAGAGGTGGAGGACGGCACCGAACAGGAGCTTTACGCGAAAAGCCAGACCTATTTACAAGACGGCAATTATTCTCAGGCAATCCGCTATCTGGAAGCGGTAAAAAACCGTTATCCGGGCATGGGTTACGGCGAACAGACCCAGCTTAATCTGATTTACGCGTATTATAAATCGCAGGATTACACCAAAGCGCTGGTGGCGGCGGATCGTTTCATTCAGCAATATCCGAATAGTCAGCATCTTGATTATGTTCTGTATATGGCGGGCTTAACCAATTTCGCCTCAGGGGAGAATTTCTTCCAGGATTTCTTCGGTGTCGATCGCGCCACCCGCGAAAGTACCTCAATCAAAGCGGCATTTGCCAATTTTCAAGCCTTAGTTCAGCATTATCCGAACAGCGCCTATGCGCCGGACGCCGTTGCACGCATGGCCTACATCAAAGCTAGCCTCGCCCGTCATGAACTGGCGATCGCCAAATTCTACGCCAAACGCAATGCGCACGTCGCCGTTGCCAACCGTGTGGTCGGCATGCTGCAGCAATACCCTGACACTCAGGCCACACACGATGCGTTACCGTTAATGAAAGCGGCTTATGAAAACATGCACCTGACCCAACTGGCCAATCAGACCGAAACCCTCATTCAGGCCAACCAAGGCAAACAATTCGCTGACGTTGAAAAACCTGCAGAACCGGAATTGACCGTTCCACAGGCACAATAGGATAAAGGCAACAGCGTAATAAATGCACAAATATCAGCTGTTTTTCGCCACAATAAGCGAAACGCCCTGACCGCCGCCGACACAGAGTGTCGCCAAACCGTATCGGGCGTTTTTTCTTTTCATTTCATAAAGTAGGCTGACCAGAATTCTTGCTCCGGATGCGCCGATAGGATGACCTAGTGCAATTGCGCCGCCATTTATATTCGTTTTATTCGGATCTAAACCTAACTCTTTTATTACGGTTAACGCTTGTGCGGCAAAGGCTTCGTTTGCTTCGATTAAATCCAGATCCGCAATAGATAAGTGAATTTTTTTCAATGCTTTTTGTGTTGCAGGCACCGGGCCATAACCCATTATTTGGGGATTTACACCGGCGCAGGCCCAAGATTTGATCGTTGCCAGCGGTGTGAGTTTTAATTGCGCAGCTTTCTCTTTGCTCATTAATACTAGTGCAGCCGCACCGTCGTTGAGACCCGATGAATTACCCGCCGTAACTACACCGTCTTTTTTAAACGCCGGGGCAAGCTTAGCCAGTCCTTCGAGAGTTGAACCCTGTCTGATATGTTCATCTGCGGAGATCAGCATCGTTGATTTTTTGGTTTTGACTTCTACGGGGATGATTTCATCATTGAAGCGGCCTGCTTTCTGGGCTTTTTCTGCACGCTGCTGGCTTTGCAGCGCAAATTCGTCCAATTCTTGGCGACTGAAACCAAACTGCTCGGCCAGATTTTCCGCTGTTATTCCCATATGGACATGTGAAAAAGCGTCGGTTAACCCGTCTTTTATCATTGTATCAATCAGTTTACTGTCGCCCATTTTGGTTCCCCAACGAATATGTGGGAGCGCATAAGCGGCATTACTCATACTTTCGCTTCCGCCGACAACGACGATATCTGCATCATCACAGCAAATTGCCTGCGCGCCCAGTACGACGGATTTCAGCCCTGAACCACATACTTTATTAACCGTAAAGGCCGGAGTTTGTTCGGGGATTCCTGCTGAGATAGCGATTTGTCTTGCTATATTTTGCCCAAGCCCGGCAGACAGGGTATTACCTAAAATGACTTCGTCTATGTCAGTAGGGGATAGTCCCGCTCTTTTAATGGCTTCAATAACGGCACATTTGCCTAAATCTACCGCACTCATCTCTTTAAAGCAGCCGCCGAAACTCCCGATCGGTGTTCTTGTCGCGGAAACAATAACAACTTCTTTCATATTAACATCCCCTATAATGTAATACCGTTATCCACAACCAGAATTTGTCCGGTTATGCCTGAGGATTCATCGGAAGCAAAAAATAATATCGCTTGAGCCTGTTGTTCTGTTGTTGTGTGCGGCAATCCCATATTCATATGTTTGGCGCATTGTGCGGCGAATTCATCAAAGGTAGCCAACTTTTCCGGTGTATTTAATTCAGTCGGCGTCGGTCCGGGACATACGGCATTGCAGCGTATTCCTTTGCCGGCATATTGCATGGCGATATTTTTCGTCATTCCGATAACCGCACTTTTAGCGGCGGAATACGCAATACCGGCGGAACCGAATACACCGCCAATAGAGGAAATATTCACAATTGAACCGTTCGTCATTTTCATCAGTGCCGCTTTGGTAAGATAAAATACGGAGGTTTGATCAACCAGGATCACTTCATTCCACCACTCGGTAGAACATTTTGTAATTGGCATATGTTTATCGGCAATACCTGCATTATTCACTAAGATATCTAAGTGACCGAATGCGTCGAATGTTTCGGATACGACCCGTTGGCATTCATCTTCGCGGCTGACATCTGCCGGAATGACCTTGACATTGCCGCCGGTCTTGCGGATTTTTTCCGCTATCTGAGTTAATTTATTTTGACGACGGGCAACCATAACGACGGATGCACCCTGCGCTGCGAATAATTCTGCTGTGGTAGCCCCTATACCTGAACTGGCTCCGGTTACGATGGCAACTTTATTTTGTAATTTCATAGTAAACTCCTTAATTCTGGTTTTGATTATTTTGAACAGGGGTCAGATTAGTGGCCCAGATTAAAAGAAATGAAATGAAACCGATGCCGATAAGCAGCATATAGGCGCCTCTGAATCCTCCGAGATAGGCAAGCCCGAAAGCGAGAACAGAAAAAGCGCAGCAACGAATAATGGATTGAATCGGATGAATGATACCTAAGGCTTTGACATAGGAAGAGCGTGGGAATTTTGTTGCGATAAATGCGGTGCTGTAATTGGTTGCGCCGGGTAAGGCCAGCCCAATCATCCCCAATGAGATGAATAATGCGATTTCAGATGAAAAGATATTGAGAAAAATAGCAATCATCCACCATAGATTGTAGATAAGAAATGCAGGTTTAATGCCTATACGGTGATTTAGCCAACCCCAGGCGTAGGCTCCTATTGTTCCGATTAAGGCTGAGGCACTCATATAAAAAATCGCTGTATTAAGATCGAATCCAAGTTCGATAAGACGAGGCACGATTTGACTGACGATACCGACGAGCATAATGTAAACCGCCCCGGTTGCGATCCCCATATACCAAACATCTTTCATACTTAATAATTTTTTGGTGGTTAGGCTTTCGGACAGACGTATTTCTTCTTCGGCAGAGGTGATTTGTTGATCTAAAGGTTCATTGTCGGGATATAGTCCGATATCTTCCGGGCGGTTCGTTATTGAGGTTAACACAATCACAAAGAGAATCAGCATAATGGCGGATATCGTCCAAAAACCGTGATTAAAGTTAAATAACGCAAATGAAAGTGATAATACCGGAACGAAAAACGCACTTGATGTTGTTTGCCCGAATGTGCAAAAACCCAGGGCCAGGCTTTGTTTCCGTACAAACCAGTTGGCCACTAAAGATGTTCCGGCTATGTAGGCATAACCGGTTCCGAAAAAACTGACGCCGGCAAATAAGAGGGTAAAAGTGGTAAGTGTACTGGCATAACCGAGTAAACCGAAACAAATTGCACAGATAACCAGACAAAGCAATGTCGTGAATTTACTTCCTTTTTTGGTGCATAGCCAGGCACAGATGGGGGCCGCCGGGATCGCCGCCCAAGACGCAGGGGTGACTAAAAACAATAATTCATTGCGATCCAAACCATAAAATTCAGACAGACCGGGAACGATTAAATTTAAACCATGAGTCGTGACACCCGCACCGACCCAAAACATACAGGCTTGCACAATAATGACTGTCCAGCCATGTTTTCCGAAATTAAGTTGTTTTTCGGTATGACTCATCTTCAGTTCCTCCAATGAGACTTAAAAAGTACAATGTGATGGAAATCGGTTATAAAAAAGGGAGGCTATCGTTAAACTTAATGACAGAACTCCCTTTGAATAGCATTTAATGACAATTATTTGATTTCATCCTCTTCCTGACCGCCGTCGATTCGTGGCCGGATGACTTTACCTTTTTTCTCAGCAGCTCGGACTAATGAGGCTTCTTCTTTTGCCCGATCCCAGTAGTCGGCTTCATGCGGAGAATGTTCGGTTGCAGTAACGAACATTTCTGTCGCAAAGGAAGTACGCAACTCTTTTGCAATATCTTCTTTCCAAGGCTGACGGAGGATTTGAGTGGTAATGCGGCGGGTAACGCGGGTACCGGTATGCATGATCAATTCGGCAATTTCCCATGCCCGTTTATATGCCGCTTCGGTATCCTCACAAATTTCATTTATCATGCCGAGTGCCAGTGCTTTTCGAGCGGTAATAATTTCACCGGTTAATTCTGCATACGCAAAACGTTTCCGTCCCATGAGTTCTCGCCATGCGATTTGAACACCGTCTCCGGGAACCATATTGGTTCTGAAGTGCATTTCGGTTGTCCAGGCGTCTTCCGTTGCTAAAGTGATATCACTAAACAAAACTAAATCGGAATGAAATGTTGCGCCGGCCCAAACACCGATAGTCGGCACTTCAAGATCAAAGATTTGTCCTTCGATGTCGTTGGTTCCGTCGTAAAATTGATAGTTATACATACGCCAGGCCACATCAGGATCGGAGGCAAATTCCGTTGCAGGCTGCCATTCTCCGGCCTGGTTTACCCGTCCGATACCTTTAAAGGTGTCCGGGCCTATACCGCCAAGAATAATTACTTCGTTATCCGGATCACGGCCGGCCCAATCAAAGAAATAATGTAACCCTTGATGAAGCTGCGCCCCCCACTGGACAGGACCGCCGTTAGTATGCATTCTGGCTTCAAGGATGCCGTTCTTACGCTTCATAATGAAACAATCTTTTAATTTTTCTGAGTATTCCTCAAACGTCATATGTGGCAGCGTACCAAGCTCTTCGTGAGACATCTCTTTACGTTTATCATAATCTGATTCATAATTTGCTTTGATAGTCATAGCGGACTCCTTAATCATCATTTATTTAAACTTTCACGTCAGAACTTACGGTCTCAATCATAATCCTGACTTGTCATAAAGATTACCGTGCGTACATTTTCGGTTGAAATTCTTTTTATCTTTTTCATTATGTGAATATTGCATAATCACTAATCATTATTAGAGCGTAATCTTTATATTTAATAAAATCATATGGGTTCTCACAGAATGTGAGAGTAAATGAAATGAATGAAAGGGGATATATGTTATGAAACTGCAACTTTTACGTGAATTTGTCGCGTTAGCCGAAATGCTCAATTTTACTAAAGCCGCTAATCGATTATATATGACTCAGCCGGTATTAAGTCGCCATATAAAAGAATTAGAAGCCAGTATTGGTACCGAGTTATTAATTCGCGATACTCATCGAGTGGCATTAACCAGTGCCGGAGAAGTTTTATTTATTGAGGCTAAAAAAATTCTTCAGCAATATGATGATTCAATCGCAGTAATTCATCGTTTTACCGGAAAAAGTCGTTTAAAATTATCCATCGTTTATTTGGGGGATGCATTTAGCCATCTGCTTAGTGGCGTGGTGAGCAATTTTAAGCAAAAATACCCTGATATAGCGACTTCCTATCATGACGCGGAACTTGATGATGCATTAAATCTCTTATCATTAAGAGAATATGATGTCGGATTTGTTTTACGCCCGAATTTTCTTAATCGCACAACCAGACGATGGCTAAAAGAAAAATTTAATTTTAACCGATTATCGTTTCAGACTGACCCGTTGTGTATAGCGGTAAATAAACATCATCAGCTGGCCGCGCAGGAAACGATTTCTTTAAAGGAACTGGAGAATTGTTTAATTATTCGTGAAGATCCTAAACGGTTTTTATTTTCCAAAATTTTTAGTACGGATGTATTATTAATGCAGGGATTGGATTTTAAATTATATAAAGAATACCCGAATTTAAAAACCTGTGCTTTTAATTTGGAGATTAATAAAGATGTAGTATTATTAATTCCAAAACATAGAGCAAAATTACTGGGGCCAAACAGCACGTTAATTAATATTAAAGAAGATTATCATTATATTATGGAATTAATTTGGGATCCCCGTAACCCGAATTCAAGCATTCCGAAATTTGTTAAAGAATTTGAACGATTATTAGCACAAAATCAACAACTCTCCCCATCTGAATAAGAAAAGTGCGGTGATATTTTGCAGACTTTTTAAGTGATATGAACCGTACTGTATAGGGGCAAAATAAGGCTTAGTTATAAGCCTTATTTTATCTCCGTTTTATAACCGTTCTAATAATGCGGCAAAGCCTTGTCCGCCACCGACACAGAAGGTTATTAACCCCGTGCCTAAATTTTGGCGTTCAAGTTCATAAACAAGTTTTGTGGCTAAAATACCGCCCGTTCCGGCTAGCGGATGACCTAGCGCGAGTGCGCCGCCGTTGACATTAAGTTTGGCGGTATCCAGATTCAATTCCCGGATACAGGCGATAGATTGTGCAGCGAAGGCCTCATTCATTTCGATTAAATCAATATCATCAAGCGACATTTTCAGGTTGCGCAGCAGTTTTTGTGTCGCACTGACCGGACCGATACCCATAATTGACGGATCAACGCCGGTAGCGGCAAAACTCACCACTTTGGCCCAGATTTTTAATCCTAAGGCCTCTGCCTTTTTGCGTTCCATCACCACAACGGCACCGGAACCGTCGCTCATCGGCGAGCTGTTTCCGGCCGTGACGATACCTTGTTCAGTAAACGCCGGCGGTAATTTGGACAGCGTCTCCAAATTACAATCCGGACGTAATGCTTCGTCTCGGGTGATTACACTATCACCTTTGCGGTTTTTAACTGTTACCGGCACGATTTGTTGATCAAAGTAACCGTGTTGCCAGGCCGTTGCTGCTTTTTTATGACTATCCACGGCAAACTGATCGCATTCTTCTCTGGTCAGATGATATTTTTGCGCTAAATTTTCCGCGGTAATGCCCATCGGAATATCGATTGCTTTGGGTGCCGAAATCGGTACGACCCATGCCGGCGGGCGGGTCTGATATGCCGTTGTCGGTTTTTCCATGATATAGCAACGAGTCGAATCGCTTTCTACGCCACCGGCAACCATGATGTCGCCATAACCCGCTTGAATTAAGGCGGCGGCATAGGCGATAGCGTTAATACCCGAGGCGCATTGACGATTTAAAGTAATGCCGGGAACGGTCATCGGCAATCCGGCGGCTAACCCGACGACACGCGCCATATTGACACAATCCGTATTCAGCAGGTTACCGAAAATGATTTCGTCGATTTCCTTAGGCTCAACGCCTGACCGTTTCACCGCCTCTTGCACCGTTAATCTGCCCAATTCCCAGGCCGGAACAGAAGCCAACGCACCTCTTGCTTTTCCTACGGGAGTTCGTACCGCAGACACAATCACGGCTTCACGCATAATAAAATTCTCCTTATATTGGCTTAAACTTGTCTGAAAAACACCGCACTTTCGGTTAATCGTTGAAGATTAATCGTGTTTCGGTACGCTTGATCACATCCTCTTTCTTGATGTTCGGAAATAATTCTCTGACCACCACACCGTTAGCGGTGATATCAAAGACACCTAACTCCGTAACAATAATATCTACGACTTTATAGCCGGTCAGCGGCCAGCTGCATCGGGATAAAATTTTAGGTGCACCATTTTTGGCATTATGTTCCATGGCGACGATTACCTGTTTGGCGCCGGATACCAAATCCATCGCACCGCCCATTCCCATAATACGTCCGCCCGGAATACTCCAGTTTGCAATGCTGCCTTCGGCGTCCACTTGCAGCGCACCCAGTACGACGGCGGTTAATTTTCCGCTGCGAACCAGCGCGAATGCCCCGGCGCTGTCGGAAACGGAAGCTCCGGGTAAGAGTGTGACCATTTGACCGCCGGCATTAACATAATCCGGTTCTTCTTCTCCCGGTTTTGGCGAGCCTCCATAGCCTAGTAAACCGTTTTCCGCGTGAAGCTGTACGCCCTCTTCAATATAATTTCTCACTAAACCGGGAATACCGATACCTAGATTTACCACATCACCTGCGTGAAAAAAGCTTGCTATTTTTCGGGCAATCAGTTCTTTTGCATCAGACATATCGTTATTCCTCATTAGTTAAAATCATATCGACAAAAACTCCCGGCGTGATTACTGCTTCCGGATCAATCGTTCCTACATCAACGATCTCATCGGCTTGCACAATCACTAAATCCGCCGCCATCGCCATGACCGGGTTGAAATTTCGTGCCGAACCTTTATAGACTAAATTGCCCGATTTATCTGCTTTCGCCGCACGAATCAACGCAATTTCGGCTCGGAACGGTTTCTCGAAAATATACTGTTGCCCGTCAACTTCCATCACTTGGCGTCCTTCCTGAGCCATAGTACCCAATCCGGTTTTGGTCAGCACTCCGCCGAGTCCCGCTCCGCCGGCGCGGATTTTTTCAACCAATGTGCCCTGAGGATAGAGATTAACGGTCAGAATGCCTTGATTAATTAACTCTGTGACATAAGGATTCATACCGATATGTGAATGATGCGCTTTGGTGACTAAATGCGCATCATAAAGTTTACCTAATGCCACCCCCGGATCACCGGCATCATTGGCGATGAGTTCTAAGTCTTTGCAGCCTTTTTCAACGATAATATCGACGAGTCTATCGGCACAACCCCGGCAAGCAAAGATACCGGCCATTAACTTCATTCCATCATGAAATTTTTCGGCAATTTCTGCCTTTGAGTAAATCTTATTTTTCACCATATTACGGATTCCTTTTATGTTTGCTGAAAGGCATGCCTGCCATTGTGTTCAGGGTTTAAAGCGGAATAGCGACGCCCAGATGGAAGAAGCGCATCTTAGGATCGTTTTCCGAATGGACGGATGCTAAAAATCTGGCGGTTAGGGAAAACGCGCCGAAATCATATCCCAGTATCGGACCGAACATAACATGTTCGACACGGCTGCCTTCCGAATACAGACCTTGTACTACGCGTCCGCCTTTTTTATCGTCGGTAAACTGCTTAGTCCAGTTACCGATTAATCCGACAGTCCATTTATTGATACGTTTCGTGGCGGTCAGATCTAAATAATAGGTGTTACCCGAACGGTAATCCGTTTTCTTATTTCTGGTATTGAAATCAAAGGTGTTATTCATCGTAAACGCCCAGTCGTTATGAAAATAACTTAGGGCAAGATTAGGCTGAACGGTATAATAACGGTTTGCCAGGTTTTCCGGCGTATTCGCGCACGAACCGTTATGACAGACGGTAGCATGTTTACCGTTCTTAAAGACAAAAGCCGTCCCTGTTCCTAAATGGAATCCGTTACCTAAATCCCATGATAGAAGTAACGGCATAATAGTCGTGCTCATCAAACCATGATTGGAATATTTAGACTCGCCGGATGGCGTATTTAGTGTCGTATGGGCAATTTTGTAGGGTTGTGCGATGCCGAGCGCATAATTCGCACCAAGGAATTTGTAGGGAGTTGACCATAGTAATGCCGCCGCCATGCTGACATTGCTGGCTTTAATATTAACATAAGGAGAATGTAACTTACCCCATTCGTAATCTACGTCATAAGAAAAATACAGCCCTGGCGGAGGTAATGCGCCGGCATGATTGCCCGTCGTTGCGCCGGGCTGTAACGGCGTGACTCCTTCTTGAGCGGAGGAAGAAAAACTGATTGCCATAGCTATTGCAATTGTACTGAAGGATAAAACAACTTTTTTAGCTGACGTTGTGATAAACATTGTTATTTCCTCTCTTTTAACCGGCGGGGTTTAACTTCTTTGTTTTAACCCTAGAATAGTTCTTGCTTCATTTGGTGTCGCGACGGCTTTGTCGGCTTCATGAATAATACGAATTGCGCGTTCCACCAGTGAAACATTGGTTGCGGGTACGCCTTTGGAATAGTAAACATTATCTTCCAATCCGACGCGGATATGGCCGCCCATTGCGAGCGTCGCCAGCATGATCGGCAAATGGCTGCGTCCAATACCAAACGCTCCCCAGCTAGCGCCTTCGGGTAGTAAACTTTTTAAATACACAAGATCTTCGACATTGGCCATCGCACCACCCAAGACACCAAGAACCAACTGAAAATGCAGCGGTGCGGTTAAATGGCCTTTCTCCAAATAATACTTACAGGCGTGAACCATGCCGCTGTCAAAAATTTCAATTTCAGGTTTAATACCGAGCGCTAACATGGTTGAGCCTAGTCGGGATAAAAACTGTGGCGAATTCACAAACACACCGCCCGGCATCCAGTTAAATGAACCCGCATCAAAAGAAGCGATTTCAGGTTGAACGTAAGCCAAATGTTCCATTCGCTGTTCATCGGTTGCCCGGTGATCACCTGCTGTAGTCACATTAATAACCACATCACATTTGTCTTTAATTCGGTCAATGGTTTCTTTAAATTTATGTTTATCCATCGTACCTAATCCTTGTTCATCGCGCATATGCAAGTGCACGACAGAGGCGCCGGCTTTCCAGCATTGATAGGCGTCTTCGGCGATTTCTGCGGGCGTAATCGGGATAGATGGTGCAATTTCTTTTGGTGTGACGGCGCCGGTTAATGCGGCGGTTAGAATTACTTTTTCAGCCATAATACTCACCTCTTGTGTCGGATTGGGATTACAGAACAATCGTTACCGCTTCTGTGCTTTGAGGAAATGTAACATGGGCTAAAATGTGGACAGAAATTCTTTTTCTGATTTCGGTTATACGTTTTATGTATAAAACGATGCTTTATTTTTTCTCGCTGTCCGGATAATTTCCCTTATAATGGGGCAAAAAATTAATATGGAATTGTATGTATAAAACCTTACTCATTCTCACCGCACTTTGCGGGTTATCCGCCTGCGGGACGGTGGTGAAACTGATTGATCCGACGGCGCCTTATACGACTTATGCCGGGACAAAATACGATTGGGAGATGACGCAGCGATGGGGAGTGCCGATTTTGGATCTGCCGTTGTCGTTTTTATTGGATACGGCGTTGCTGCCTTACGTTTGGTTGCAGGAATAAGTGATGAAACTGAATAGTCAGCAGCAACAGGCGGTGAATTATGTGTCCGGCCCTTGTCTGGTTCTGGCCGGGGCGGGATCCGGCAAAACCCGGGTGATTATTAACAAAATCGCGTATCTGGTGGAAAAGTGCGGTTATTTACCGCAACATATTGCAGCGGTGACGTTTACCAACAAGGCGGCGCGCGAAATGAAAGAGCGGGTAGCGCATTCAATCGGTAAGGCGCAAAGCCGCGGTTTGATGGTGTCCACCTTTCATACGCTGGGATTCGATATTATCAAACGCGAATATAAGCCGTTGGGGTTGAAATCCGCGATGACGCTGTTTGACGAACATGATCAGGCGGCACTATTAAAGGAATTGACGGCGGATTTATTGCCCGAGACGGATAAGGAAACCCTGCGCGAGCTGATGAGCGCCATTTCCAACTGGAAAAACGATTTGGTTTTGCCGCCTCAGGCGCTGATGCAGGCAACGGATGAAAAACGGCAGCTTTTCGCCCGCTGTTATGCGCGTTATGCCAATCAGCTGCGCGCCTATAATGCGCTGGATTTTGACGATTTGATTATGCTGCCGACGTTGTTATTCCGGCACAATGCCGAAGTGCGGTCGAAATGGCAGGCAAAAATCCGTTATCTGCTGGTGGACGAATATCAGGACACCAATACCAGCCAATATGAGCTGATTAAATTGTTGGTCGGCGAGCGGGCGTGTTTCACGGTGGTCGGCGATGATGATCAGTCCATTTATTCGTGGCGCGGGGCGCGGCCGCAGAATATGATGCGGCTGAAAAACGATTTTCCGCACCTGAAGGTGATTAAGCTGGAGCAGAATTACCGTTCCACCGAACGTATTTTGCATTGCGCCAATATCCTGATCGCCAATAATGATCATGTGTTTGACAAAAAACTGTTTTCCACGCTGGGAGAAGGCGAAAAACTACAGGTGATCGAAGCGAAAAATGAAGAACATGAAGCGGAACGAGTGGTCGGCGAGTTAATCGCACACCGTTTTATGCGGAAGACCAAATATCGTGATTATGCCATTTTATACCGCGGCAATCATCAATCCCGCCTGTTTGAAAAAGTATTAATGCAGAACCGGATTCCGTATAAGATTTCCGGCGGCACATCGTTTTTTGCGCGGCCGGAAATTAAGGATATGATGGCGTATCTGCGTTTGCTGGTCAATCAGGACGACGATTCGGCGTTGCTGCGGATTATTAATACGCCGAAACGGGAAATCGGCGCGGCGACGCTGGAAAAACTGGGTGTGTTGGCGCAGGAAAAACAGTGCGGTTTGTTTGAGGCGATTTTTGATTTTGAGCTGATTCAGCGGGTTACGCCGAAAGCCTATAATGCGCTGCAAGGATTTGCCCGCTGGATGGTGGAGCTGAACGACGAGCTGCTGCGTGCCGAGCCGGAAGAGGCGGTGCGCCGTATGCTGGCGCAGCTGAGCTATGAAGAATATTTGTACGAACATGCCACCAGCCCGAAGATGGCGGAAATGCAGAGTAAAAATGTGGCAACCTTGTTCGAATGGGTCGCGGATATGCTGAAAGGCGATGAGTTTAATGAGCCGATGAGTTTAAGTCAGGTTGTCACCCGGTTGACGCTGCGCGATATGCTGGAGCGCGGCGAGGAGGATGAAGAGGCCGATCAGGTTCAGTTAATGACGCTGCACGCCTCGAAAGGGTTGGAATTTCCGCATGTTTTTCTGGTCGGCATGGAAGAGAATATCCTGCCGCACCAGAGCAGTATCGACGAAGATAATGTGGAGGAAGAGCGCCGTTTGGCTTATGTCGGCATTACCCGCGCTCAGCAAACGCTGACCTTTTCTTTATGCAAAGAACGGCGTCAGTTCGGTGAACTGCTGAGACCTGAACCGAGCCGGTTTTTAGCCGAGCTGCCGGCGGATGATGTACAGTGGGAGCGGGATAAACCGCCGCAAAGCGAGATACAGAAACAGGAAACCACGAAAAGCCATATCGCCAACCTGCGCGCTATCCTGCGCGGCTAACGTTGCCGCATGGTGTTGTAGATAAATCATGCAAATGAGCCGCGATTTAGAAAAAATAATTTGACTTATGACAGGTCTATTCGTATCATACCGCCCACAAACCGATTGTGGTGAGATGGCCGAGTAGGCTGAAGGCGCTCCCCTGCTAAGGGAGTATGGGGTCAAAAACTCCATCGAGGGTTCGAATCCCTCTCTCACCGCCATTTACTCAGGGCACCCGTAGCTCAGCTGGATAGAGTACTCGGCTACGAACCGAGCGGTCAGAGGTTCGAATCCTCTCGGGTGCGCCATCTTATTGAACTCTACAATAAGATTAAAATGATGGAATGACAGGTCGGCATACACGATTATGCGCACCCGTAGCTCAGCTGGATAGAGTACTCGGCTACGAACCGAGCGGTCAAAGGTTCGAATCCTTTCGGGTGCGCCATTTCATTTCTCTTCTTATCTTCAGTTTATTTCACAGATTTTTCAGAATATCCGGTTGAGCCAGCGACAGGGCATAAATATTGGCGATGAAATGGGTTTGCTCGCTTTCCGGCACGGCAAACGGAATCAGCGTCAGAATTTCGCGGTGACGCTGTAAAACTTGCGGAAAACTGACCGCACTTTTGATTTCCGCCACCATATCCCGGTGCAGGCTTTGCGCGGCGTAACCGCGTTTAATTCGGCCCAGCGCCATCGCCAGATGAATAAACAGCATACCGGCTTGTTTGGTTTCCACATCGGCATGCCAGTGTTCAAATAGATATGTGCGAATCTCCAGCACAAGCTGGCACACATTGTCATCAATCAGCCGGCGCTGTTGTAAAAAAATAAGGCGTTGTTGCAGATCCATTTCCGTTATCACGACGAATTGATTAATCAGGCGTTACTTTAACCGAATATTTGTCAATGAAATAGTGCGAAGATCACAATTTTATAGCAAAATAGCCGAAATTCTTTTGGTGAAGGTGGCAGGATGTTGGATAAACGGCTTTTTGAGCGATATAAAGGATTGATTTTTGATATGGACGGAACGGTTATCGATACCATGCCGAGCCATAAAAAAGCCTGGGATATGGTGGGCGAACAAATGGGCTATCCGCTGGACGGGCAGATTATGTATCAGCTTGGCGGCGCGCCGGTGCGGACGATTGCGCAAGCCATGATGAAGAAAGCCAATATGCCGGCGGCGTTGCTTGATGAGGTGATCAGCCTGAAACGCGAATATGGCGTTAAATTGATTATGCAGCATTCTTCGCTGCTGCCCGCCGCGCAGGTGGTGAAGACCTTTGTCGGTAAAAAGCCTTTGGCGCTGGGTACCGGTTCGCACCGTAAAATGACGGATATTTTGCTGGATAAGTTCCGGCTGCATGCGTATTTCAATGCGGTGGTGACGGCGGAAGACGTGCAAAAACACAAGCCGGCGCCGGATACCTTTCTGCGCTGTGCTGAGTTGATTGCGGTGAAACCGGCGGATTGTCTGGTGTTTGAAGATGCGGATCTGGGGGTGCAGGCGGGATTGGCCGCGGGCATGGATGTGTTTGATGTACGAATTAACCGAGTGATTAAGGGATAAAATCTGATGTTGTCGGAAAAAGAAAAAATGCTAGCGGGCCTTGCGCATCAGCCGTATTCGGCGGAACTGGCGAGGCTGCGTTTGGAAACCAAAGAACGGCTGTTTGAATATAATACGCAGATTCGCCCCTCTGATGAGGCGGCAAAAGTGCGGTTGATTTCAGCCATTTTCGGCAAGGCCAAAAATACGCCGCACGTTAATGCGCCGTTTTTTTGTGATTACGGTTGTTTCATTGAAGTCGGCGAGAATTTTTTCGCCAATTATCATTGCACGATCCTGGACAGCGGCGGGGTGAAAATCGGCGATAACGTAATGTTTGCGCCGAATGTCAGCCTTTATACCGTGGGTCATCCGCTGCATCCGCAGCTGCGTAACGACGGCTGGGAACAGGCAAAACCGATTGTTATCGGGAATAATGTTTGGGTCGGCGGTGATGTGGTGATTTTGCCCGGCGTGACGATCGGCGATAATGTGGTGATCGGGGCGGGTTCGGTGGTCAGTAAAGCGATTCCGGCGAATACGCTGGCGGTGGGCAATCCCTGCCGGGTGATACGCAATATCACGGAACAGGATCGCGACGATTACATAGCACGCTATCTGCGCCCTTAATCGACAAGCGGTGCGAATTCGGGCGAATTTTACACCGCACTTTATCTCATTCATAAAAAAAAGACCGTCTGAACAGACGGCCAAATAACCTAAGGAACCAATTTTTATTGAACAACTGCAAGTTGCTATTTTCAAGAGATTGTAGTCTAGCATAAAATTGGTTAAATCTTTACGAAAATTTACATTTTTTCGAAAAAAAATGAGTGAGCCGGAAAGATTTTCTATGATAGGTGCGAAAAGCTATAATTATCAAAAGATTATCTCTTTTGCATGAGATGTTATCACCGGTATGTCGGTATTTGTCGTTTACATAGCTTTACAAAATTCAAGGGATAAGAAAAGCCGCCCGAAACGGGCGGCGAATAACCTAAGGAACCAATTTTATTAAAACAACTGCAAGTTGCTGTACTTTATAGGACAGACCCTTAACCGGAAAGTTCAGCGCAACGTTGAGAATTTATACTTGAGGAGAAATTATGCCGTTACTTGATAGTTTTAAAGTGGATCACACCAGAATGCAGGCGCCGGCGGTTCGCGTGGCGAAAACCATGCGCACCCCGAAAGGCGACGCCATCACCGTTTTTGATCTGCGTTTTTGCCTGCCGAATAAAGAAATTTTACCGCCGAAAGGGATTCATACGCTGGAGCACCTGTTTGCCGGGTTTATGCGCGAGCATTTAAATGATGACAAAGTGGAAATCATTGATATTTCCCCGATGGGTTGCCGCACCGGGTTTTATCTGTCGCTGATCGGCACGCCGGACGAACAGCAAGTTGCTGATGCTTGGCGGGCGTCGATGCAGGATATTCTGACTGTGCGCGAGCAAAAAGCCATTCCGGAATTAAATGAATATCAGTGCGGCACTTATACCGAACATTCCCTGCCGGAAGCGCATGCGATCGCCGAACATGTGCTTGCGCGCGGGATCGGTATCAATAAAAATGCCGATTTATTATTAGACGACAGTTTCCTCAACTCATAACCGCATAAGGATAAAGCAAATGACAACATTAGGCACGGCGTTAACGCCGACGGCAACCAAAGTGATGCTGCTCGGTTCTGGTGAACTCGGCAAAGAGGTTGCCATTGAACTACAGCGCTTAGGGGTGGAAGTGATTGCGGTGGACCGTTATGCCAACGCACCGGCACAGCAAGTGGCGCACCGCGCCTATACGATTTCCATGCTGGACGGTGAGGCGTTGAAAGCGTTGGTGGAAAAAGAGAAGCCGGATTATATCGTGCCGGAAGTGGAAGCCATTGCCACGGCGACTTTAGTCGAGCTGGAACAGGCGGGGTTTAATGTGGTGCCGACGGCAAAAGCCACGCAGCTGACCATGAATCGTGAAGGGATTCGCCGTCTGGCGGCGGAAACGCTGGGATTGCCGACATCCCCTTATCAGTTTGTGGATAATTTTGCCGATTTTAAAAGTGCGGTGGAAAAAATCGGCGTTCCTTGCGTGGTTAAACCGATTATGTCTTCTTCCGGTCACGGGCAGAGTGTTGTGCGGACGGCGGAAGAGATACAAAAAGCCTGGGATTACGCCCAGCAGGGCGGACGTGCCGGCGGCGGGCGGGTGATTGTGGAAGGCTTCGTGAAATTCGATTATGAAATCACTTTGCTGACCGTGCGTCATATTAACGGCACTTCATTTCTGGCGCCGATCGGGCATCGTCAGCAGGACGGCGATTACCGCGAATCCTGGCAGCCGCAGGCGATGTCGGCGGCCGCACTGGCGAAAGCGCAGGATATCGCCGCCAAAATTACTGCCGCACTGGGCGGGCGCGGGATTTTCGGGGTCGAAATGTTTGTCTGCGGCGATGAGGTGATTTTCAATGAAGTTTCGCCGCGACCGCACGATACCGGCATGGTGACGCTGATTTCGCAGGAATTATCGGAATTTGCCCTGCATGCCCGTGCGATTCTGGGTTTACCGATTCCCGTCATTAATCTGCTCGGCCCCGCTGCGTCCAAGGCGATTGTGGTGGACGGGCAATCCGCACAGGTACAATTCGGCAATCTGGCCGATGTGCTGGCGGAACCGAATACCGATATTCGTTTATTCGGCAAGGGTGAAGTGAACGGTCATCGTCGCATGGGGGTTGTGCTGGCGCGCGATATTTCTGTGGCTCAGGCGGTGGAAAAGGTTAAACGGGCGTATGATAAATTGGTTATCCGCTTATAAATGATCATGGTTGTGCGCTGACAAGCCGTAGTTGCAATCAGCGTTTTTCGTAAAGCAAGGTACTGTAGTGATACCAGCTTGTCGGGAAACGCTTGTTTTTTTATTTCATTCTCGGTAAAAGAACATTGTATTGCTGTACATTCCGGCGATAGTGATATTGCGGCGGTAGATAACGCCTTGATGCCGTAATGATAATGTTTGACAGCCTGTTTCCATCTTCCTATTATCTCTGTTATTTAACTCATATCTGTAAGCGGGAATGCTGACTTTGAAAAACACAACTAAGCGACTGAATGATGCCCTCGCCCGGCGGATCCTGATTTTAGACGGTGCAATGGGGACAATGATCCAACAATATAAACTGACCGAAGCGGATTTCCGCGGTGAGGCGTTTAAACAAAGTGCGGTGGATTTACGCGGCAATAATGACCTGCTCACTCTCACCCAACCGCTGTTGATTTCCGCCATTCACGAAAAATACCTTGAAGCCGGGGCGGATATTATCGAGACCAATACCTTTAGCTCCACCACTATCGCTCAAGCGGATTACAAGCTGGAAGCCATTGCCTATCAATTAAACTATGCAGGAGCAAGACTAGCACGCTTGGCGGCGGATAAATTCTCCACACCTGACAAGCCCCGTTTTGTCGCAGGGATTCTCGGGCCGACGAATAGAACAGCGTCAATCTCGCCTGATGTAAACGACCCAGGGTTTCGTAACGTTACCTTTATGCAACTGGTGGAAGCCTATGCGGAAGCGGCCAAAGGCTTAATCGAAGGCGGTTCGGATCTGATTATGATCGAAACCATTTTCGACACGCTCAACGCCAAAGCGGCAGTGTTTGCCATTGAAAATGTGTTTGAAGAGTTGGGCGTTCGTCTGCCTGTGATGATTTCAGGCACGATTACCGACGCATCAGGGCGTACCCTTTCGGGGCAGACCACCGAAGCCTTTTACAACTCGCTCCGCCACGCGAAACCGATTACCTTTGGCTTGAACTGTGCCTTAGGTCCGAAAGAATTGCGTCCTTATGTGGAAACCCTGTCCAACATTTGCGAAACCTATGTTTCTGTTCACCCGAATGCAGGCTTGCCGAATGCCTTTGGTGGCTATGATTTGGGCGCAGATGAAATGGCGGAACATATCAAAGAGTGGGCGGAAAGCGGCTTTTTGAACATTGTCGGCGGCTGTTGTGGCACAACGCCTGAACACATTAAAGCCTTTGCCGAAGTAACCAAGGGCGTGAAGCCACGTCCGTTGCCAACCTTTAAAACCGCAATGCGTTTGTCGGGCTTAGAGCCGCTTAACATTGATGACGACAGCTTGTTTGTGAACGTCGGTGAACGCAATAACGTAACAGGCTCGGCGAAGTTCAAAAAGCTGATTAAAGAAGAAAAATACGCCGAAGCGATTGAGATTGCCATTGACCAAGTGGAAAACGGCGCGCAGGTGATCGACGTGAATATGGACGAAGCCTTGCTTGACGGGCAAAAGGCGATGACCAAATTTCTGAACATTCTCGCCACCGAACCCGAAGCGGCAAAAGCGCCGATTATGATCGACTCGTCCAAATGGGACGTGATCGAAGCAGGCTTGCAAGTGGTGCAAGGCAAGCCGATTGTGAACTCGATCTCGCTTAAAGAAGGCGTGGAAAAATTTGTGCGTGAAGCCAAGCTCGTCCGCAAATATGGGGCGGCGGTGGTCGTGATGGCGTTTGACGAAGTGGGGCAAGCGGACACCGAAGATCGCAAGGTGGAAATCTGTACTCGTGCCTATAACATTCTCGTGAACGAAGTCGGCTTCCCGCCCGAAGACATTATTTTCGACCCGAATATTTTTGCGATTGGTACGGGGATTGAAGAACACAATAACTACGGCGTGGATTTCATCAACGCCACAGGGCGAATTAAACGCTCGTTGCCACACGCCAAAATTTCTGGCGGTGTGTCGAACGTGTCGTTCTCATTTAGGGGCAACAACCCAATGCGTGAAGCGATCCACGCTGTGTTCTTGTATCACGCCATTAAGCAAGGTATGGATATGGGAATCGTGAATGCTGGACAGCTAGCGATTTATGACGATCTCGATCCTGAATTGCGTGAAGTGGTGGAAGATGCGGTGTTAAATCGCAAGTCGGACGCAACGGAAACCCTGCTTGAATTTGCAGAGAAGCTAAAAAATTCGACCGCTTCCAAAGAAGACGAAGGCATTGCCGAATGGCGAACTTGGGCGGTGGAAGAGCGTTTGAAGCACGCACTGGTGAAAGGGATTACCACCTACATTGTGGAAGACACCGAAGAAGCTCGCCAAAAATTTAGCTCGCCGCTGGAAGTGATTGAAGGCCCGCTAATGGACGGAATGGACGTGGTCGGCGATTTGTTCGGCGACGGCAAAATGTTCTTGCCGCAAGTGGTGAAATCGGCACGGGTGATGAAGCAATCGGTCGCTTACTTAGAGCCGTTTATCAACGCCACCAAGCAAAAAGGCGTGTCGAACGGCAAAGTGGTCATTGCGACCGTGAAAGGCGACGTGCACGACATCGGCAAAAATATCGTGAGCGTGGTAATGCAATGTAATAACTTTGAAGTGATTGATTTGGGCGTAATGGTGCCTGCGGATCGCATTATCGATACCGCCATTCGGGAAAAAGCGGACGTGATCGCCCTAAGCGGCTTGATTACGCCGTCCCTTGACGAAATGGAGTATTTTTTAGGCGAAATGACCCGCTTAAATCTCAACTTGCCTGTGATGATTGGCGGTGCGACCACGTCCAAAGAGCATACAGCGATTAAACTTTATCCAAAATATAAGCACGAAGTGGTTTACACCACCAACGCTTCCCGTGCCGTTTCTGCTTGTGCCGCCTTGATGAACCCTGACACCAAAGCGGAATTGTGGGCGAAACTCAAAGCGGACTACGAAAAAATCCAGCAATCCTTTGCCAACCGCAAGCCGTTACGCAAACAGCTTGCCATTGAAGAAGCTCGTGCCAATCGATTTGACCCATTCAGCGGCGAATGGGCAGACTACACGCCGCCAACGCCGAAGCAGACAGGCATTGTGGAATACAAAAACGTGCCAGTGGCGACGCTTCGCCAGTTTATCGACTGGTCGCCGTTCTTTATGGTATGGGGCTTAAAAGGCGGCTTCCCAGACGCATTCGACCACCCAGAAAGCGGTGCGGAAGCACGCCGTGTGTGGAACGACGCACAAAAAGTGCTAGACGAGATCGAACAAACAGGCAAGCTCAAACCAAGCGGCGTAATGGGGATTTTCCCAGCGTACCGAGTGGGCGATGATATCGAAATCTACCAAGATACCGACCGCACTTTATTGGCAGGCAAAGCCTACAATCTCCGCCAACAAACCGAGCGTGGCAAAAACAGCAAAAACGCCCACAACCTTTGTTTGAGCGACTTTATCGCCGACCGTGAAAGCGGCAAGCAAGACTGGTTTGGAATGTTCGCCGTCTGTGCAGGCGTGGAAGAATACGAGTTAGTGGAAGGCTACAAAGCCGCAGGCGACGACTACAACGCAATTCAGCTGCAAGCCGTCGGCGACCGTTTAGCCGAAGCAATGGCGGAATACCTACACTTTGAACTTCGCACCAACGTTTGGGGCTACTCCGATGAAACCTTCGACAACAACGGCTTAATCGCCGAAAACTACGTCGGCATTCGCCCAGCACCAGGCTACCCAAGCTGCCCAGAACACACGGAAAAACAAATTATCTGGGACTTACTCGAAGTGGAACAACGCATCGGAATGAAACTTACCGAAAGCTACGCAATGTTCCCAGCAGCGTCAGTCTGCGGCTGGTACTTCACCCACCCAGCGTCCAACTACTTCACGCTCGGGAGAATCGACCAAGATCAAGCCGACGACTACGCCAAACGCAAAGGCTGGGACGATGAAATGGTTCACAAGTGGTTGACTGTGGCGATGAAGTAGGGTATAAATTTTAACTCATTGATTTTAGAGGTATTTTAAAATAGTCTGCCGGCTCTAGACTTAGAGTCATAAAATGTTACTTTATCAATTAGACTATTTAGTATAGTTCCATAAGAAAATTTCTTAATATAGCAGAGAGGTTATATATGCAAAAAAAATTTACAGCAAAAATTGTACAAATTAGTGATATTGTCGAATGGTATTCGAAGGGAGAAATTAATTATTCCCCAAAATATCAAAGAAATAGTGTTTGGAATAATAATGCCAAATCTTATTTAATTGATACAATAATAAGAGGGATGCCTATACCTCCTATTTTTTTACATCAAAGAGTAGATATTTCTACTAGAAAAAACAATAGAGAAGTCATAGATGGACAACAAAGACTAAGAGCAATTATTGATTTTGTCCATAATGAATCATTTAGTATTATGAAGAAGCATAATCAAGATGTCGGAGATATGTATTTTGAACAACTTGATGATGATTATAAAAGAGAAATATTACAATATGAGATTGTTGCTCAAGTAATAAATGAAGAAGATGAATCAGTTATTTATGATATGTTCTCTAGATTAAATTCAAACAATGTAGTATTAAATAAACAAGAAATAAGAAACTCTAAATATTGGGGGGATTTTAAGGTTATAGTATACCAACTATTATCAAAATATAGATCATTTATTATAGATAATAAAATTGTAACAGAAAAAGAAGTTTCTAGAATGAAAGATGCTGAGTTAATTAATTCTCTTTTAATTTTGTTAATAAAAGGTATTGTCTCTGAGAATCCTAGATATATTGATGAAGTATATGAGGAATTTAATGATAATTTCGAAGGTTCTAATGTTATTATCGAAAAATTTGATTTACTGATGAATGACATCTTTGAATTATTCTCATTTTTCATCCAAAGAAATATATTTAGCAATAAAAATTATTTCTATACATTATTTGCAATTTTAGCAATAAAAAGAGGCTTTATATCTAATTTAACAGATGGTATCACTAACTCAGCATCCATAATGAAAAGAGATGGTTTTAATTTGAATAATAAGCTAGATGAATTTATTTCTAATATTGAAAATGCCTTATCTAAAGATTCAACAATGAGTCCAGATAGAAAATCAACTTATCAAGAAATTAATGAACTGCATAGAAGACATACGACTGACAAAAATAAAAGACAAGAACGAATCTTACGAATTTTTAGACTTTTAGGTGACTAATATGAATATTAGAGATCTTGAGCAATATATAGATGCCCAAGATAAATGGGCACAAGAAACAGAATTCTTTGATATAGCAATATTTAGATGTTGGATTAAATTTGAAAAATTTCTCATAGAAAAATTCATTGAATTTTCAACTACCCCATCCAGTTCAGAAGATAAAGATATACGAAAATTAAAGTTTGATAACGCAGAACATTTCAAAGCTTTCTTAAAAGGAGATAGAACGTATATAGAATATATATCTAAAATAGAGTTGTTATCTAAGCATATATTTAAAGATAATCAAAATCCTTTTGATATTTTAATTTCTGATCAAAATTATGCCCCTGCTTTTGAAAAATTAAGAGTAATCCGAAACCATATTGCTCATGAAAGTGAAGAGTCCCTAAGGAAATATACTAATAAGATGTTTAGTTCTGATAAAAGTAAAGTCATATCGCCTAATGACTATCTGAAATCTTGGGTTAACAATGAAAAAAGAGAAAGTAATTATTCTTTCTATATTAGAACTCTTAGAGAAATATCTAGATTAATAGAATCCCCTATTTTTTTATCCAAGGAAATGGTATAAGCATTCATATTTGTGCCTCCTAATCTAAATTACTTATTTGTTATTTTAGCTGAAAAGAAAAGTAATTTAGGATACAAGCGTGGATGTTTGCACCAGCTTGTATTGAAATCTATTAAGAAAACTTCATTGGTTTTCAGCTATTCGGTATTTCCGAATAACTCAGTTACCGAGTAAATTTAGGTAAGTGATACAAACTAGTCAAATACCTAAAAACAATGCAGACACCCCAAATCTACATCGGCATAGGCGGTTATAGCGATACGGATTTAATCGGTTCGCTGTATCCTTTTGGTGCGGATAAAACTGACTTTTTATCGATTTATAGCCAGCATTACGACACGATTGAAATTAACAGCACTTTCCAAGCTCACTTTGTGCCAAAGGCACAACATGATGCTTAACCCATGGCGTGAGCCGTGGGGATAAATAGGAATTCAACTTCCAATTTGTTGAGGTAGACATTAAGTTGGAAGTTAATTTCCAGTCCTTAAAAACAATCCCAAAACCAACCGCACTTTTAACTCCTTGGGCACGCATTAGGAAATACGCGCCATCAAAGTGGATTACCCGAGCAAAAGTGCGGTCAAAATTTTCGCTATTTTAAAACGAATAAAGCTGAACCTTTATGTTCAGCCTTAAATAAGTAAATCTCAATGAATGCTTATTTTCTCAACCAGAATTGTCCTTTGGCGAGTTTGTAAAAGGTTAAACCGATTAGTCCTAAAATCATTACATTAGCAAATGCAAAGGCGGCTATCGCGACGCCGGTGAGTACGCCGGCGTGATAGAACGCGACGGCGCTGTTTGCCATGGAGGCCAGTCCGAATGAGAAGCTCCAGAAGCCGATATTCAAGCCGTTTTGGGCGATCCAAGGTAGCAAACGGATTAAGAAAAAAAGCTGCAAGAAGCCGTAGCCCCAGAGGAGTTTCACAAACGTATCCACTGCACCGTGATTCACCGCCAAATAGGAGGACGCCCCCACAAATGCCGGGGCGAGGATGATGCCCATGGTCGGCCGGAATGGCGGTTCGATGGATTGAATGCGTAAATGTTGCAACAACACCGGCTCAAAAATAATCCATGCAATTAAGCCCGCGCCAAAGAATAAGAAGCCTAAATCGTTGTAGCCAAGCAATGCCAGTGAGCTGGCGCTGGTGAAATTGGCCGCGACGGCTGGCAAATAAAACGGCGGGCGCGTGGATTTTTGTTCAAAAACGCCGCCTTTCCATAATTCGCTGATGCGGAGGGAGGAAAAAAGCAGTTGTCCGACTGTGCCGACCCAAATCATGATTTCAGCAATAAAAGGCTGCCAACGGTATAAAATATCCGCCACCAGCATGGTCGTAATCGGGATTAACGCCAGAAATGAGAAGCGAACCGGGCAATGATATTCTTCTCGCACTTCATGACGGTAATAGCGGATTTTATACAGATACATGCCGATAAAAACCAACCACACCGAAATGGCAGCGATACCTAAGATATTGCTGATAAGCGTTGAAATAGAAAAGTGGCTAAATCGTGTCCAGGCAAGCGAAAGCGCCGCCAAGCCAAGGGGAATGCCGAAATATCCCGTCGGTAAAGGGAAAGGTTTGTTTGTATTCATATATTCTCCTGAAAAAGCAAAAACGCTCTGAGTATAGCACCCTTGTCAAGAGGGAAATCGGCGAAAATAAATAAAAATCCGACCGCACTTTTTATTTAAACCGTTCAAAAAGCGTTTGCATTTCTCCCCATTCCCCCTAAACTGTCCATTTTTCACTTTCAGCAAACCAAAATGCAAACTCCTCACATTTACATCGGCACGGGCGGTTATAGCGATACGGATTTAATCGGGTCGCTGTATCCTTTCGGCACGGATAAAGCTTATTTTCCCTACCCTTGACTAAAATATGAAGGAAACTACAATAAGCTACTTCATTATTTATTTGACGGTCAATTAAAGGAACGCATAATGCCTAACGCAACGCAACGCAACGCAACGCAACGCAACGCAACGCAACGCAACGCAACGCAACGCAACGCAACGCAACGCAACGCAACGCAACGCAACGCAACGCAACGCAACGCAACAAAACGCAACGAAACGCAAAAAGCCAA
>Ga0129306_1000294_pt1 | contig 84325 bp, 73 predicted proteins | sample P827metagenome_FD_94438 | JGI IMG/M metagenome (GOLD analysis project Ga0129306, IMG submission 94438) | Capybara group fecal microbial communities from Wisconsin, USA - P827 metagenome | ecosystem: Host-associated > Mammals > Digestive system > Large intestine > Fecal | place: USA: Wisconsin...
CTGCGGGTGACAAGCTGCAATAGGCTTGAACGTAAGTGAAAGCGTGGGACTTAAGTCTCGGCTTGAGACCCTTAGCCTTATAGGCTAAGAGCAAACCACCCGTTTGACGGGTGGTTATGATTATACCTATAACGTAAAATTATAACAGATATAGGAATTTAATATACAAAACCTATTGACTTAGTAGGTAATTAAATGTACTCTAAGCCAACTTAATTAAAGACCGCCCGACGACGGCCTTACTCAGGAGGCATTTATGAAAAGAGAATTAAAAATTACATTGGCAGCAGCACTTATGATGCTTGCTGTTTCACCATGTTTTGCTGCGTCAAAATCTAAAAAATCAAAAGCAAAGGTTCGCACAATTAATGTTGCTCATACTGTAACAAACGTTCCTTACGACTTCCTTGATGAAAAGGGTAATGCAGACGGTTTTGAAATTGCTGTTCTTAAAGCAGTAGATGAGCTTTTGCCAGAATATGAATTTAAGTTCCATGGCGTAAGCGACGAAGAACTCTTAATCGGTACAGAATCTGGAAAATATCAGGTTGGTACAAAAGGTGCCTGGATTACAGAAGAGCGCAAGAAGAAGTTTTTGATTCCTACAAATCCTCTTGCTGCAAGTGTAATTGGTATTGCTTTCCGTGCAGAAAATGCTGACCAGATTAAAGACCTCGAAAGCTTTGCCCGCTATTCAGGAAAATTGATTCCAATATCTCCACAGAGTGCTCAGTATTCTGTAATTCAGGAATACAATGAAAAAAATCCGTCAAATCAGATTAAGCTTGTTCCATCTGATGTTTTTGATATTGCCGATTCTTACCTCTGGGTACTCGAAGGCCGCTATGATGCATACTTTGTACTCAAACTGTCTTTTGAAAAGAATGTTTTGAAAGAAACAGGTCCATATCATCAGTTTGCAGATAAACTTGCTTATGTTCCATATAAAGGAATCCCAACCTGGCCATTGTTCAACAAAAAAGAGTCTGAACTTGCTGCTGCCTACGATAAGGCCGTGCAACAGTTGAAAGAAAATGGTACAATATCAGCACTGTCACAGAAATATTTTGGAGAAGACGTATTTAATTTTGTGACTGACTAAGGAGTACATACGGAATGAACAGACCATTCTCGCCAGTTCAAATCTGGAATAGTTTTCTGAAAATCATTCCGTATGCCGGTGTTACTTTTGGAGTTGTGTTTGGAACAATAATTCTGGGCACAGCTCTTGCAATTCTTTTATTTATCCAGAAAAAAAGTGAAAAACGTTTTGTACGTGTTCTTGCCGAAGGGTACATTAATGTAATCCGCTGTACTCCCAGCATTGTTCTTCTTTTTATTGTCTATTACGGAATTCCAAAAATTGCTCTCGGACTTTTTGCAATAGACCTGAACTTTTCTTCAAAAATTACTTATGTAATTATTTCACTGGCACTTATTTATTCTGCAACTCTTTCTGAAATTATTCGTTCGGCTTATCTTGCACTGGGTAAAGCTCAGTATGAGGCGGCTATTTCAATCGGGCTGACACCTTTTCAGGCTGTGTGGCGCATTATGCTTCCACAGGGGCTTGTGTATGCATTGCCAAATCTTGGAAATTCTTTGATTTCTCTTTTTAAAGAGGGTAGTCTTGCTTTTACAATCGGATTAATTGATATGATGGGGGCGGGTAATCTTATAATTTCCCGAAACTACGGAGCTTATTCTCTTGAAACTTATCTTGCACTTGCTGTTATTTATTGGGTACTTACTCTTATTATAGAACAGATTTTTTTACGCCTCGAAAAACATTATGGCAGAGGCAGGGAGGAAAATCATGCAGCTTGATTTTTCATACCTTGTTAAAACCTTCTGGCTTTGTGTAAAAGCAATTCCGGTAACTCTTGAAATCACGATTGTTTCTCTGCTTCTTGCTGTGATTCCTGCTCTTGTAATTGCTTTATGTCGTATTCATCATATAAAAGTTTTGGAGCAGTTTGGCCGAATTTTTGTTTCTTTTATTCGCGGTACTCCTATGGTACTTCAGATTCTGATTGTTTACAGTGTTATGCCAAGCCTTTTGAACTCTTTCGTTAAAAAGGTCGGGCTTTCTGTAAATGTGTTTGACTTAAATCCGATTATTTATGCCTTTATAGTATTCGGGCTGAATTCAGCTGCAACGTTGAGCGAGGTTTTTCGTTCTGCAATTTCTGCTGTTCCTAAAGGACAGGTTGAAGCGGCTTTGTGTGCTGGTCTCACTCCATTCCAGACTTTCAGAAGAATAGTTCTTCCTCAGGCTACGGTATCTGCTCTTCCAAATCTCTGCAGTATCACTGTGATTTTAATCAAAAATACTTCGCTAGCATTTATGATGACAGTTCGTGAAATTACAGCAGTTGCAAAAATTGAAGCTGCCTACGGTTATAATTATGTAGAATCATATATAGATATTTTTATCATTTATATATTTGTATGTCTTACTGTAGAATTGATATTTAAGAAAATAGAAAGACGAGTTGTGTTTGCGGGGGTGCGACGTGCTAAAGCTATCTGACGTTCATAAGTCATTTGGAAAGGTAGAAGTTTTAAAAGGGATTTCGCTGAATGTAGAAAAAGGTTGTGTCACTGCAATCATTGGTCCTTCTGGTGCCGGCAAAACAACTCTTCTCCGCTGTATGAATTTTCTTGAAAAAGCTGATTCTGGTGAAATGGAATTTGATGATGAAAATCTGGATTTAAAAAAGGTTTCTAAAAAAACTGTACTTTCAATCAGACGAAAAACTGCTTTTGTTTTCCAAAACTACAATCTTTTCTCAAACAAAACAGCGCTTGAAAATGTAATGGAAGGGCTTGTAATTGCACGAAAGATTCCAAAGGCTCAGTCAAAAGATATTGCGATGAAAGCGCTTGAAAAGGTTGGACTTAAAGATCGTGCAGATTTTTATCCTGTAAGTCTTTCTGGTGGCCAGCAACAGCGGGTTGGCATTGCCCGTGCCATTGCAGTGAATCCGGATGTGATTTTATTTGATGAACCGACTTCAGCACTTGACCCGGAACTTACTGGTGAAGTTCTTTCTGTAATCCGCACTCTGGCTGATGAAGGAACAACTATGGTAATTGTAACGCATGAAATGTCTTTTGCACGCGAAATTGCAGATCATGTGGTATTTATGGAAGGTGGAGTTATAGTAGAAGAGGGGACTGCAAATCAGATTTTTACGTCTCCAAAAGAAGAAAGAACACGGAAATTTCTTGCATCTATAATAAAAAAATAACTTTTTTCATTATTTTTGTAACCTGTATCCAGCAGAATGGTTATATTAGTGAACACCAAAGCGATACAAGAAAAAAATACCTCCATATTAAAGACTGCCGTTTTCCTCCTTTCCCGGCAGTCTTTTTTTTGAATTTGTATAAACTCTTGAAATTTGGTAAAATCACACATTATGGTAATAGCTTCAATTGATTTGAAAAACGGACATGTCGTTCAACTTAAGAACGGCAAGGAACTGGTTTTGCAGCGTGATGACGCTGATGCACTTATCAGCCAGTTTGACATGTATGGCGAGGTTGCTGTAATTGATCTGGACGCAGCCTTGGGAAATGTAGATGCAAAGGGTAATACTGTAAATACCCATCTTTTGAAATCGCTACTCCATCATGGAAATGTCCGCACCGGTGGAGGAATCCGTACCGTAAAACGCGCCCGTGAGCTTATCAGTCTTGGCGCAGAAAAAGTTATTATCGGTTCAAGCGCATGGAAGAGTAATCCACAGCCTGGTGAATCAGTTTTGAACGAAGACTTTTTGAATGAACTTGCTGCAGCAATCGGAAAAGACAGAATCATCATTTCTGTAGACGCAATAAACGGAAAGATTGCTGTAAAAGGCTGGACCGAAACTGTAGATATTCCTTTAATTGAAGGTGCAAAACAGGCAGAAAAGTTCTGTTCTGAACTTCTTTTCACTTGTGTTGAAAAAGAAGGCTGTATGCAGGGTACAAATATGGATTATGTGCGCCAGTTGCGTGAAGCAGTCCATTGCCGTGTAGTTGCTGCAGGCGGAATCTCAAGTGTTGAAGAAATTAAAGAGCTTGAAAAACTTCATTGTGATGTTCAGCTTGGAATGGCTCTTTATACAAATAAGGTAAATCTAACAGATTCTTTTGTTGCTTGTCTTGATTTTGAAAAAATGCCTTTAATTCCTGTAATTGCACAGAGTGTAAACGGGGATGTTCTTATGCAGGGCTTTGCAAATGAGCAGGCTGTTCGTAAGAGCTTTGAATGCGGAAAGTTGACCTTCTGGAGCCGTTCAAGAAACGAGCTTTGGACAAAGGGTGAAACAAGTGGCAACTTCCTTCAGCTTGTACGCATGCGTGCAGACTGTGATCGTGACTGTATTCTTGCAACAGTTCTTCCTGTTGGACCTAGTTGTCATACAGGAAGCTGGACTTGCTTTACTACAGACCCTGGTGAAAAATCAAGCATGGGTCGCCTTTATAATATTATTGCTGACCGCTTTGCTAATCCTAAACCGGGAAGTTACACAGCAACTCTTGATGCAAAACGCGTTCGCGAAAAGGTAGAAGAAGAAGCAGAAGAATTGTGCGAGGCAGATGGCCGCGACGAAGTTATCTGGGAAGCCGCCGATCTTATATATTTTGTAAACGTACTTATGTACAAAGAAGGCGTAACCTGGAAAGACGTCTACGATGAACTTGATAAGCGTCATAAAGAAAAATAGACCCTGAAACAAGTTCAGGGTGACAAGTCATGCTGAACTTGTTTCAGCATCTTCTAAGGAGATTGCACAATGATTAAAATAGAAAAATATACCGACGTAGAGCCCGATTTTTTTAAGGGACGCGCTTTCGGTGAATCAAACGAAGTAGTAACTTCTGTACTTGAAGAAGTGCAGAAGCGCGGCGATGCTGCACTTCGTTTATATGGACAGAAATTTGATGTTGCAGTGCCTGCTCAGTTTGAAGTTCCACAGGAAGAGCTCAAGGCTGCTGCTGAAAAACTTAAGATTGAAAAGCGTGATGTTTACGACGCAATCGTTTATTCACACGATCTCGCCCTCCGTTTTGCTAAACTTCAGAAAAAATCATTTAAGGATTTTGAAGAAGAACTAGAACCAGGTCTTTTTACCGGTCAGAAAACAATTCCAGTAGATATAGCAGGTTGTTATGTTCCAGCCGGACGTTTCCCTCTTGTTTCAACAGTAATCATGACCGTAACTCCAGCAGTTGCAGCAGGTGTTTCAAATGTAATTATGTGTACACCTCCTCGTGTTCACCCGGATGATAAAGTAAAAGCCGGAAAAACTGGAAGCGGAATCCCTGGAAAAGCATTTGTTGGTGGAAAGCCTTATGCAGATGAAGGAATTATGGCCGCTGCTTATATCTGTGGTGTAAATCACCTTTATGCAGTAGGCGGTTCTCAGGCAATCGGAGCTATGGCTTATGGTACAGAAAGTGTACCTAAGGTAGACGTAATTGTTGGTCCTGGAAATAAATTCGTAGCCTCTGCAAAGAAAGCTGTTTACGGCGTTGTAGGAATTGATATGATTGCAGGTCCTACAGAGGTTATGATTATTGCAGATAAATCTGCTAATCCTGATTGGGTTGCCGCTGATCTTCTTGCTCAGGCAGAACACGATGTTGTTGCTCAGCCAATTCTTGTAACTGATGATATGGATTTTGCTTCAAAGGTAAGCGAGGCTATCGAAAACCAGCTTGAAACTCTTACAACAAAGGCTGTTGCTCGCCAGAGTATTGATACTTATGGTAAAATTATCATTGTAGAAAAACTTGAAAACGCAATTGAAATTGCAAATAAAAAGGCTCCGGAACACCTTGAGCTTGCAATGGAAGAAGGAACTTTGCGTAATAAAATCGAAAAGGCTGTACACAACTATGGTTCACTCTTTATCGGTCACTATTCAGCAGAAGTTCTTGGTGATTATGCCGGTGGATTGAACCACACACTTCCAACTTCAGGAGCAGCTCACTACACTGGTGGTTTAAGCGTAAGAATGTTCCTTAAGACTGTTACTACTTTGCGTGCAGAAAAGGGAAAGCCTGGAACCTTAAAATCAACTGCCGCTGCAGGTTATCTTGGAGATTCAGAAGGTCTCGCAGGTCACGCACGTGCAGCCCGTATAAGAGGTGAAAAATGATTCTTGATATAACAAAGCTTGGTGAAGAAGTTCTTCGTAAAAAGGCAGAACCTGTTGCTGAAGTAAACGACGAAATCAGAAAACTTGCTGATGATATGCTTGAAACTATGATAGATGCAGACGGCGTTGGTCTTGCAGCACCACAGGTTGGCTTAAGCCTGCGTATGTTTGTTGCTATGGCTGATGATGATGTAAAACGTGTATTTATCAATCCTCAGATTATCAAAACTTCAGAAGAAGTAAGCGATTATGAAGAGGGCTGTTTGAGTATTCCTCAGGTTTATGAATCAATTACCCGTCCTGTTCGCGTAACAGTTCAGGCTCTTAATGAAAAAGGTCGTCCTTTTACTCTTGAAGCAGATGGACTTCTTGCCCGAATCATTCAGCATGAATACGACCATCTTGATGGTATTTTGTATATAGACCGCGGAGACAAAGCATTTGCAGAAAAAACTGAAGCTCAGTTTAAAAAGCGTGCAGAGCGCGCTGCAGAAAAAGCCCGCGAAAAAGAAGCAAAGGCTCGCAAAATTGCAGCAAAACTTGCTGCCAAGGAAGCTAAAAAAGCAAAATGATTAAGATTTTGTATGCAGGAAGCCCTGAAGCGGCTAGAATCACATTAGAAAAACTCTTTGATTCTCAAACAACTTGTGGTTTTGAGATTGTGGGAGTTCTAAGCAATCCGCCGTCTGCAAAAGGACGACATAAGGATTTGATTCCAACTCCAGTAGCTGCGTTCGCAACCGAAAAAGGTATTCCTGTTTTTACTCCTGAACATTTAGATTCTGCTGCAAGAGATCAGATTCGTCCTCTTGGAGCAGATTTTCTTGTTTGTTTTGCCTACGGTCATATCTTTGGTCCGAAATTCTTAGAAATGTTCCCGCTTGGCGGAATCAATCTTCATCCATCTCTTCTTCCAAAATACAGAGGATGTACTCCAGTTCCTGCTGCTATCTTGAATCGTGATAGTCAGACTGCCGTTACAATTCAGACTCTTGGACTTAAAATGGATGAAGGGGATATTCTTGCCCAGAATATTGTAGAACTCAAGGGTACAGAAACTGGTGAATCATTGTTAAATTACAGTGCAGAAGAGGGAGCTCAACTTATTACGGGGCTTCTTTCAGAAACTTCAAAAAATGGAAATCTTCCTGCTGGTAAAGCACAGGCTGGAGAAGCTTCTTATACCGGAATAATCACAAAAGAAGACGGTAAAATCAACTGGAACGAAAGTGCTGCTGTAACTGAAGCAAAAATCCGTGCATATTATCCTGATCCTGGATGCTGGTGTATTGAAAATGGAACTACACTTCGTATTCTGGAAGCCCGTCTCTTTACTGGTAATTGCGATGCTGATGTAGCAAATGCTGCTTCTGGTACAGTCTTGGCATTTTCAAAGAGTGACGGTATTCTTATAAAAACAGGTGATGGAATTCTTGCTGTTAGAAAACTTCAGAGGCAGGGAAAAAACGCCATGGATTACAAGAGTTTTATGAACGGTGCCAGAAACTTCATTGGTACAGTATTGGAATAAATATATATAGAGGAAATTATGAGCGAAAACAAAAACGAGACTGAAAACTCTACAAACGAAATCTCTGAAAATAAATCATCAAAAAAGAAGTTTTCTTTTAAGAATATAAAGCGTCCTCATATGAAGGTAAGCTTTTCAGAATCTTATGATAAATTTCAGACAAGTATTCCAGCCTTTTTAGGAATCTGCCTTTGTGCATTTGCACTTATGTGTTTTGCAGCCTTCGCCATTTTCTTTGTTAATGTAAAAGGACCGGAAAAGGTTCTTGTTCCGAATGTTGTTGGAAAGAATCTTGAAGATGCACTTCTGGAAATGCAGGTAAAAGAGTTGTATCCAAAAATCAGCCTGCGTTATTCAGACCTTCCTGGGGATGAAGGTACTATTCTTGATCAGTCTCCAGATGCCGGTGCCATTGTAAAAGGTTATAGCCGCGTTTCTCTGGTTGTAAGCCGCGGTGTTATTGTTGATAAAATTGATGAATATACAGGCATGAATATTGAAGATCTTCGTATGAAGCTTCAGACTTTATTTGCTGGTCAGACAAAGCCTCTTATTGTGCTTGCAGAGCCAGAGTATAAGCCTGATGTTTCTGATGCAGGAACAATTCTTGAACAGGATCCACCTGCTGGAACTCATATTTCTGAACCTGTTACAGTACAGCTTGTTGTAAGCCGTGGACCAAACTTTGAAAATACAAAGGCTCCATATCTTATTGGTCAGAGTGTAAATGACCTTCTTCAGATTATTACCCGAAGCAAGCTTGTATTTGATATTACATCTCATAAAGCTTCTGCAGATGAAAAGGCAGGAACTGTTGTAGACCAGCAGGCCTTTGACAGTGAGTATGTACCTAACTATACCCGCGTTACACTTGAAATGGCTATGCCGGATGGTGAATATAATGATAACATATATGGAATTTTTGAGGAAAAAGTTGTTGATTACCCTTATCCAGTTCCAATGAAGATAGAAGCATATCCACCAGAAGGAAATTCTTATACCTTGCTTAGTTTTAATCATCCGGGTGGAAACGTAACTGTTCCATATGCTGTTCCTGCTGGAACTACACTGGAATTCTCAGTTGTAAATAAAGTAGTGTCTCGCCGCACTGTTAACTAACGTTAGTTAATTAAAAGGAATTAAAAATGAATCAGCCGCTGGTATGCATGACGCTTACAGGTAAAACTCTTGATGAGAACCTTAAGCTTGTAAAGAAATACGAAAAGTATATTGATATTGTGGAACTGCGTGTGGATCATCTTGATGAAGATGAACAGCTTTATGCCCGCCGTTTTCCGGCAATGATTTACCAGCCTTGTATTCTTACAATCAGAAGAGATATAGATGGCGGACTGTTCACCGGTGGAGAGTTTGCCCGAACAAATCTTTACGCCCGTGCCCTTGCTTTTGCAAATCCGGATAAATCAAAAAACTTTGCCTTTGTAGATTTTGAAGATGATTTTCATATTCCAAGTATTCAGGATGCGGCAATGGCTTTTGGTGTAAAAATTATCAGAAGCTATCATAATATGAAAGATCCGGTTACTAATATTCGCGAGCGTTGCGATATAATGCGTAAAACCGGTTATGAAATTCCAAAGATTGCATTTATGCCTCATTCTCTTTCTGATGTTTTGAATCTCATAAAAGAGGGAGAACGTATGACTCAGTACGAACACATCCTTTGTGCAATGGGCCCTCTTGGTTTTCCTTCTCGTATTCTTGCAAGTTATACAAATTCTTTTCTGACTTATGTTTCACCACAGGAAGTTCTTGAAAATACAAAAGCTATAGGCCATATTGATCCTGTTACAATAAATGATGTATATCACTTTCATTCTATTAATCAGGATACAAGCCTTTATGGTATTACCGGCTGGCCGCTTTTAAAAACTTCGAGTCCTGAAATTCATAATAAAGGTTATGCAGCTAAAGGAATGAATGCGGTTTATATTCCGTATCGTTCACCGCTTATTGCAGATACTCTTTCGTTTTGTGAAGGAATTGGAGTAAAGGGACTTTCTGTAACAATTCCTCATAAGGAATCTGTTTTGTACTATCTGCATGAGCAGTCACCGGAAGTTGTCCAGATTGGTGCTTGTAATACAATTGTTCGCAAAAATAATAAATGGCTCGGTTATAATACAGATGCACCTGGCTTCCGTCGTGCACTTGAGGAGTTCCTCGGACCTGTAAAAATAAAGCATAAAAAGGTTGCTGTTATTGGAGCCGGTGGTGCAGCAAAAGCAATTGTGTATGTACTCAAGCAGATGGGCGCTCGAGTGTGTATTTTTAACCGCACTGTAGAAACTGCGGCTCAGCTTGCAGATAAGTACGGATTTAATTATTGCCAGCTGGATGCACATTGTGCTGCAAAACTCGATGAATATTCTACACTTATCGTTCAGACTACTTCTGTAGGAATGAATGCAGAAGGACCTTCGAACAGCAATAATGATCCGATTTATTTTTATGATTTCCGTGGTAATGAGCTGCTGTTTGATATCGTTTATGAGCCTGCAATAACACCTGTTATGAAGAGAGCTTCTATTGCAGGCTGTCGTGTTTGCAATGGATATAAAATGCTTGAATATCAGGGCTATGAACAGTTCAAACTGTTCACTGGCCAGGAATATGAAAAAGGAGAATAAAATGTTATCTCAATCAGAACAGAAAATTTTAGTTGCCAACACAGCCGTTGACACACTTATAGAAAAAGGACTGATTTTCAGCGGAATGAAAATTGGACTTGGAACTGGTTCAACTGCTATGCCAGCTGTAAAACGACTTGCTGAACATATCAACAGTGGAAAGCTTAAAGATATAAAAGCTGTAGTAACAAGCTTCCAGACTCAGAATGCCTGCCAGGATTACGGTATCCCTGTTTATACAATGAATGACAGAGCTATCGGCGGACAGCTTGATCTTGCAATTGATGGAGCTGACGAAGTAGATCCAGACTGCAACTGCATTAAAGGTGGCGGTGCAGCCCACGTTCGCGAAAAGATTGTTGAATATAATGCAAAGATTTTTGTTGTAATTGCAGATTCTTCAAAAGCAGTTCAGACAATTGGTACAAAGTTCCCGGTTCCTGTAGAAATTATTGGTGATGCCCGCGTTCCTGTAATGAATGCCCTTGCTAAGCTTGGTGCAAATGCTGTGTTGCGCGAAGGTGTACGTAAGGCTGGTCCAGTAATTACAGATAATGGAAATCAGATTCTTGACTGTACCTGGAAAGAGCCGATTAATGTTCCTGAGATGGAAGCAAAAATCAACTCGATTGTAGGTGTAGTTGAAACTGGTCTTTTTACACAGAATAAGCCGATTGTTTTCATTTCAAAAGAAGACGGTTCTGTAGAAATCAGAAATTTAAAATAAGGCTGCTCAAAAATGTTTCCGCCGTTCCCGCAGGAATCTGCACGCCATTATTGCCAGAAGCTCATTTCTTTGATTGATGAAGGTAAGGTTGAATTAAAGCAGATTGCTCGGGAGAGTGAAGAGCGTAAAGGTCAGGGGCTAATGATTGGCTCCCTTGTCTGCTGGGAAAAATCCGCGGATGATGGAACTGGCCGGCGTGTTGTTCTTTATGCGGTAAGCGGAAACAGTAAAGTGCTAGAAGTTTCTTCTAATGAAACTTTTTCAAATCTATTCAAAGAAAAAACATTTTTCGTTCCTTCAATAGTTTCTCCTGATGACATAGATTCTGCACTTAAAAAAAATGATAAAAAAATCCACGAACTAACAGATAAAATAAACGAATTACAGTTAGTTAGTGATGAGCGGAAAGAATTAATTATAGAACGAACCGCCCTTACTGATGAATCTCTCAGAAATGTTTTTTCGCTATACGAGTTCACTCATTATACCGGGAAAAAAGTCAGTTTAAATCAGATAATTACAAATCATTCAAACAAACTTCCCCCAACTGGAACAGGAGACTGTTGTGCTCCAAAACTTTTAAGCTATGCATTTGCGCATGGACTTGAACCAGTTAGTATGGATGAGGTCTATTACGGCCGTGATACAAAGAATAAGGTGAACGGCCTTTCTTATGTTCCTTGTGACGAGCGCTGTGGGTATATTCTTCCTTCAATACTTGGACTCGAAATTCTTTATCGCGATAATGACATCGTAGTAATAAACAAACCAGGTGGCCTTCTTTCTGTTCCTGGAAAAGGTGAAGAAAAACAGGATTGTGCAGAAGCTCGTGTAAGACGTTTATTTCCCGATGCACCACGCCAGTGTGCTGTTCATCGGCTTGATATGGAAACTTCTGGGATTTTAGTTCTTGCCTTGAATCCTGAAAGTCATCGTGCCTTGAATGAACAGTTTGCATCTGGCGAGGTTCATAAAAAGTATATTGCACTATTGGATGGCATTCTTTACGGAAAAGGTGAGGGAAGAACTGAACTACCGTTCCGGCTTGATCCAGATAACCGCCCGCATCAGATTTATGATTCAGTTAATGGAAAACTCGGTATAACAGACTGGAAAAAACTAAGAGTAGAAACTCTAAAAAATCCTGTTACAGGCAAGGTTAAAAAAGTTACTCGAATTGAGTTTTCACCTCGCACCGGGCGTACCCATCAGCTAAGGCTTGCTTCAAGTTGTCCTGTTGAACTTGGGGGACTTGGAATCCCTATAGTTGGAGATTCTCTTTATGGTAACTTTGAAGAAGGTGAAAGACTTATGCTTCATGCAAAAGAAATTGCATTTCACCATCCCACCAGTGGTGAAATTTTGTATATAGTCTGTGAGCCAGACTTTTAATTATTTCATAAGCCACTTCAATTATAGTTTATAAAATGCTACAATGGCGTTCGTTATGGTAAAAGCATCAACTGAATATAAGAGAGCTCATAAATCAGATTACGGGCACGAAAAAATAGAATTGCTATATCACGACCAGTGGATAGCAGTTATCAATAAACCAAGCGGAATGCTTTCAGTTCCTTATCCTGGAAGTAAAGCTAGAACTGCACAGGCTGTTTTAGAGGATATGCTTCGCAAACAGGGAATTGCAAATGCAAAGCATAAACCTTATGTAGTTCATCGCCTTGACCGCGATACAAGCGGTGTTATGATGTTTGCACTTACAGAACAGGCTCAGGAAAAAATTTTGAATACCTGGCATCATATGGTAACAGAACGACTATATCACGCAGTTGCAGAAATAGGACGCAATGCAGAAGCCTTGCCTGAGTCAGGTCTTATTGATGATCCTCTGGCGCAGAATGCTCACAATGTAGGTTTTGTTCCTAAAAAAGGTGATAAGGATCATTCTGGTCATGATTTTAAAACTGTAGCTGCACGCACAAATTACAAAATGGTTCTACAGGGAAAGACTCATATTCTTTTTGAACTTTCTCTTGATACTGGAAAGAAAAATCAGATTCGCGCACATCTGGCTGCACATGGATATCCTCTTGCAGGGGATGAAGAACATCGTGCACACACAGATCCATTTGGAAGACTTTGCTTACATGCGCGTACACTTGAATTTGATCATCCGTTTACTGGCGAACATATGAAATTTGAAGTACCTGAACCAGCAGAGTGGAACACTTATGTTGAAAAAGGTGATCTTCATCCAAAAAAGCCTGTTTGGAATTTACCACAGAATAGAAAAGATGTTTCAAATAAATCTGGCCACCCTCATCACGAAGAACTTAAATTGGGACAGCGTCGTCTTACTGCTAAAGACAAAGCCCATATGGACTTCATAAAAAGTGGAAAATCTTTCAAGAAATGATTATATTATAAGTAAGGAGATTTCATGGAATCAAAAGGCTACATTCATCAGTTAGAGAGTTTTGGTTGTGCAGACGGACCTGGAAGCCGTTTTATTATTTTCTTTTCAGGCTGTCCTTTGCGCTGTCTTTACTGTCATAATCCTGATACCTGGAAAATGACAGACGGAAAACTCTACTCCGTAGAAGAACTCGTAAACGAAGCAATGTCCTGCAAGGAATACTGGGGCAAGAAGGGGGGTGTAACTGTAAGCGGTGGAGAACCTTTGTTTCAGATTGATTTTCTGATTGAACTTTTTACTGCATTCAAAAAGCTTGGTGTTAATACTTGTATCGATACTTCTGGAGCACCATTTACAAGTGAAGGTGAATGGTTTGAAAAATTCCAGAAGCTTATGGAAGTAACTGATATTCTTTTGATGGACATCAAGCACATCAACGAAGAAGAACATATTAAGCTTACAGGCAAGAGCGGAAAAAATATCCGCGAAATGTTTGCCTACCTCGATAAAATCAATAAGCCAATCTGGATTCGCCATGTACTTGTTCCAGGTATTACTGATAATGATGAATACCTTACACAGACCAGAGATTTTATCCGCACTTTGCACAATGTACAACGTGTAGAAATTCTTCCATATCATGGCCTTGGTGCAATGAAGTACAAGGATTTGGGAATTGATTATGTTCTCAAAGACTTGGAAAGCCCAACTTTAGAGAGAGTTGCAAATGCAAAAAAAATCCTTGAATGTGATAAATACACCAAATGGTGTGAATAAATTATAGGAGCAAACTATGTCAAAATACTTAGACCGCGCAAAAGAAATCCGAGCAATTGAGACACCTCATCACAACTGTGCTCAGTCAGTTTTAATGTCTTTCACACAGAGCCTTAATCTCGATGATGAAACCGCATATAAAATTACAACAGCCTTTGGTGGCGGAATGAAGTGCGGAATTACCTGTGGTGTAATCACTGGTGGCCTTATGGTGCTTGGTCTTTTTGATGTAGATGCCCCTGCAGATACTCAGGCACTCGTAAAATACTTCCAGAGCCGCCACTCAGATATGCTCAACTGTGCAGATCTCTTAAAAGCAAATGCTGCAGCCGGTGGTACCCGCAAACCCCATTGTGACGCCCTCGTTTATGAGATGGTTGAGTACGTAGAAAAAATACTCAAGGAAAAAGGAAAAATCTAGATATATTGTTCTAACTCTTTTTTTTCTATATAATAAATCATTATTTTGCTTTTTATTTGAGGATTATATGATAGATAAGTGGGAAATTGTAATCGGTTGTGAAATCCACACCCAGCTCTTAACAAAAACAAAGGCTTTTTGTGCCTGTGAAAACCGCTATGGCGGAATGCCAGACACCCGCGTTTGCCCTGTATGTCTCGGACTTCCAGGTGCTATGCCACGCATTTCAAAAGGTTATGTAGAACTCGGAGCTGTAGCCGGTCAGGCACTCAACTGCAATATTGCACGTTTTACAAAATTCGACCGCAAGCATTACTTTTACCCTGACCTTGCAAAGGGCTATCAGATTACTCAGTATGATATTCCTCTTTGTACTGACGGTTATGTAGATCTTCCTTTCAGAAGCTATCCAAAAGATGAACAGCCGGGCGGAGCAAAGTGCCGTGAAAAGAACTTTATCGGCCAGGACTGTATCGTAGGTGACGGAAAATACCGCCGTGTCCGTGTTGAACGTATTCACCTTGAGGAAGACGTAGGTAAGTCTCTTCACCTTCAGGGTGCTCACTCTTACATCGACTATAACCGCTGTGGAACTCCACTTATCGAAATTGTAACAAAGCCTGATATGACTTCTCCTGAAGAAGCAGCTCTCTTTATGCAGACTGTTCAGGAAATCCTCCGTTATGTAAAAGTAACAAACGGTAACCTCGAAGAAGGTAACATGCGCTGCGACGCTAACATCAACCTCAACGTTTGGGAAGACGGAAAGCTCTGGCATACACCAATTTCCGAAATCAAAAACTTGAACAGCTTTAAGGCTATTCGCGAGGCTTGTACTTACGAAGCACAGCGTCAGCTCAAAGAGTTCCAGGAAGACCGTCAGGAATTCAACCCTGGCTTCAAGGTAACAATGGGTTGGGATGAAGAAAAGGGACAGACTGTTGTTCAGCGTACAAAGAACTCTTTCGTAGACTACCGCTTTACAACTGAACCTGATATCAAGCCTTTCACAGTAAGCGAAGAACTTATTGCAAACGCAAAAGAAAAGGTAGGGGAGCTTCCAGAAGCAAAACGCCAGCGCTATAAGGCACAGTACGGCATGACAGACTTCGATGTAGAGACAATCACTTCTACACGAGACCTTGCTCTCTTCTTCGAAGACGCTGCTACTAAATCAAAGAATCCAAAACGCGCAGTAAACCTTATTCTTGCAGAGCTCCTTGCAGTTCTAAACGAAAAGAAAATTGCCATTACAGATGTAAGTCTTACACCTGCACATATTGCAGAACTTGCTGATGCCCTCGAAGATGGAAAAATCACATCAAAACAGGGTAAGGAAGTATTTGCCGAAATGCTCGCTTCTAACAAAATGCCTTCTGTGATCATCAAAGAGAAGGGTATGGAAGTTGTAAGCGATGCCGGCGAAATCGACAAGATTGTTCAGGACGTAATTGCTGCTAATCCTAAGGCTATAGAAGACTACAAAGGTGGAAAGACTAATGTTGTCGGTTGGCTGATGGGACAAGTAATGAAGCAATCACACGGAAAAGCTAACCCTAAACAGGCAACTGAATTGTTGAATAAGCATTTAGCTGCTCTGTAGTCTACGAGTGCAGTTTTATAAACTGCACAAAATCCTGTTCACTCAAAGGCTTTGAGTAGAAGTATCCCTGTGCCTGGTCGCATTCAATAGAACGTAAAAAGTCTCGCTGGGCCTGGGTTTCAACTCCTTCGAAGACCGTCTGCTTTTCGAGATTCTTACTCAGGGTAATCAGAACGTTAATAAACTTTTCTGATTTTTTATCAATGCGGCCTTCACTGTCTGTAGAAGCATTAAGGAATTCTCTGTCAAATTTCAAAACATCAACCGGAATCTTTGTAAGCATATTTAATGAAGATTCTCCGCTTCCAAAATCATCCATTGCAACTGTAAATCCTTCCTGATGCAGTTTTTCTGTAATATCCTGAAGGGTAGAGTTATCCATGACAGAACGTTCCAGAATTTCAAGCTGAATAAGATTTGGCGAAATAGAATATTTATTGAATATTTTCATAAAGTCATGCATGAACTTTTCAGGACGATTATGATTGCGTGACATATTTACAGAAATAGGAACTATTGTTTCGCCTTTAGCAAGTCTTGTCTGAATAAATTTAAATACTTCTTCGTACACATAATAGTCCAGCTTTGTGATAAATCCGTTTCGTTCAAAAAGCGGAATGAATTTATCTGGAGTTAATAGTCCAAACTGTGCACTATTCCAGCGTACAAGGGCTTCGGCACCCACTATTTTATCATTATTGAGTGAGATTTTTGGCTGATACATTACAAAGAACTCATGATTTTCAAGAGCCTGTTCCATGTGACTTTCTATATAACGCTCTTCGTTAATCTTATCCAGAAGTCGAGAGTTATAAACAGAATACTGTGTAAGAAGATTATCTTTTATCGTACTCTTAGCAAAAGAAGCCTGCCCTATAAGACTCTGAATTGTAGCGTTTTTAGGATCATCTGATGGAAGGTGAAATGCAATACCAAATTTCGGGAAAAAAGGAATTTCATAGTTTTTAACTTCTTGTGTAAAACTATCTGCAACGTCCTTAAAACTGGTCATGGCTCGATGAACAGAAGTTATTTTAAGAAGAATATAAAAATGGTCAGCAAAGCCTCTTCCAATTATTGCGTGAAAGTCTTTGCAGTATTTACTTAGAACATTAGAATAGTAAAGAATCAGTTTATCAGCTGCATCTTCACCATAATTCTGATTTATAAATTTAAAACCACGAATGTCAGCTTCTAAGAGCATAAATTTTGCACGGGAATTCATTCTCATGATTCTTGTGGCTTCTGTTTCAAAACGCTGTCTTGTCCAAAGGTTTGTCAGAGGATCATAAACAGTGGCAATGAGCTGTTTTCGCTGGAAGAAATCAAGAACCTTAGCTTCTATAAGAACAAGAGTTAGAACAAATAATAAGCCGGCAATTATAATTATAATTTCGTTTCTTTTTTCGGGTGAGTAAATACTATCAATTTCGTGCATGGAAATTTTTAGAGAAAGTGTCCATCCTGTTTCTGGGATTTTACTTGTAATAAGATAAATCTGGTTGCCATCATCTTGCTGCGAAATAATAGTCGTGGCCGGCATTTTTGCAAGATTTACAGTTGATGTATTTTCAAAACGAGGGTCTTCAGGCGTAAAAGTACGGCCTATTACCTCTTCTCGTTCATGAACAAGAAAGTGACCTTCTCTGTCTAATAGCATAAAGGATTCTCTCTGACCAACTTTTATTCCTGTAGTTCGGTCCATAAATTTTGCAAGATCCACAGAAGCTCCAAGAACGCCTATAATTTCTCCATTATTTATAAGAGGTTTTTCTATGCAAAAGAGCTTTTCAGCGCGTATTTCAGGAGCACAATAATCACTTATATAGTAGTTTGATGTCCCTTGTAATGACATGTGCCTTTCTGGATGCATATGGGTTATTGTTCCATCCGAAAGATATGCGGTTCCATCCGGAAGCAACAGATATAAATCACGGAAATCATCGTGTTTTTTGTAATCGTAATGAATTAAGAAGTTTATGATTTTTTTGATATCACAAGCTTCCATTACCTCATCAACATAAAAACATTCAAGTGCATATTTATAATTGTTTAATTGAACTGTTATGATTTTTGTAAATCCTTCAAGAGTTGTATGTATGCTTTCAAAGTATTCATCTTCAGCATTTTTAAGCATTCTTTTTGTGTACATTCTTGAAATTGAAAGTACAATTATCATGAAGACAATAGAAACAAGGAGGGTAGAAATTACTTTTGCCTTTTCCGGCGTAATATTTTTTCTTTTCACTAAACTGCTTTCCGAACATTAAGATTTTCCTTCCACCTGACTTTAATAAATAATTATTTTTTTTAAATGATAACATAGAATTAGGAAAAGTCAAAATAATTAAAATTTATATAGAAAAAAAGTTGTACAGATTTACAGATAAACTGATAAATTCGTGATTTAACTCCTTTTTTAACTTTAAGAAAACGTTGTAGTTTTAAATGAAAACGTTTTCGTAGCGAAAATTTTCGAAGTTAAACGATTAACTTTTCGAATTTCCCCGCTTTTTTGCTATTTTTAATTTGCCAATTCAAAACATTTGAGTTACAATTATATTTGTTAGGGAGTATTCCCTAGTAAAAAAAAAACTTTACAAGAGGAAAGGAAAAATGAAAAAAATTCTTTCAGTTATGTGTGGTCTTGCAGTAGCATCATCATTGTTCGCTGCAAAAGCAAAAGGTCCTGTAACTATCAACTTGTGGTCATTCACAGATGAAGTTCCAGCTATGGTTGAGAAGTTCAAGGCAACTCATCCAGATGTAGCATTCGACTTGAATACTACAATCATCGCTACAACTAATCAGGAATATGAGCCAGCTCTTATCCCTGCTCTTCAGAATGGCGAAGTAGATATTTATGCTGCAGAAGCTGCATTTGTTTACAAGTATACACAGGGCGATATGTCTGATTTCGCAGCTCCTTACAAAGATCTTGGTATCAAGATTGACAAGGCAATCAAAGATGCTGATATCGCTTCTTATACAGTAGATATCGGTAAGAATCCAAAGGGACAGGTTGTAGGTCTCGGATATCAGGCTACTGGTGGATGTTTCATCTATCGTCGCTCTATCGCTAAACAGGTATTCGGTTCAGACGATCCAAAAACTGTTCAGGCTGCTATTGGTGGTGGTTCAGGATCTTGGACAAAGTTCTGGCAGGCTGCTCAGAAATTGGCTGACAATGGTGTAGCTATCGTATCTGGTGACGGTGATATCTGGCACGCATATGAATGTTCAGACAAGGGGTGGATTGTAGACGACAAGCTCTACATCGATCCAAAACGCGAAGCATTCCTTGATGCTTCTAAACAGCTTACAGAAAAAGGTTGGTCTAACCAGACTCAGGACTGGACAGAAGCATGGTATGCTGATATGCAGGGTAAGGGAACAAAACCTGTATTCGGTTTCTTCGGACCAGCATGGCTTATCAACTACGTAATGGCTGGTAACTCAGGTGGAACAAAAGTTGGTGAAGGTACATATGGTGACTGGGCTGTTTGTAACTCACCAGTTGGATTCTTCTGGGGTGGTACATGGGTACTTGCATCAAAGACAGCTGCAAAAGACAAGGCTAAGAAGCCAGTTGTAAAGGCTATCATTGAATGGATTACACTTGATTCATCTAAGAATGGTCTTCTCTATTCTTGGGCTAACGGTACATTCCAGTGGAAGTACGGAAAGGGTGCTGATGCAACTGTAAATACAAAAGATACAGTATCTTCAGGAACTGTTATGAAGGTTTCTGATGGTAAGCTTGCATTCCTCGGCGGACAGAACATGTTTGATTACTTCGTTCCAGCAGGAGCTTATGCTAACGGTAAGACTCTTACACAGTATGACTCTGATATCAACGCTGTATGGCGTGATCAGGTTCGTGCTTATGCTAACGGACAGAAGTCAAAAGCTGATGCAATTAAAGACTTCAAGCAGACTGTATCAGACAAATTTGGTATTGATTACTAATTTATAATTAGTTTCTGCTAATTATCAGGGCTGTCGCAAGACAGCCCTGATTTGTACTTTTTTTGTACAGAATATAAAAAAACGTTTTTGAATTTCTATTTAAAGACTAATCTTTTCTTGGGGTGTCCAATATGAAAAAAAAAGGAAGTATCAGTTATGCTAAATATGGCTACATATTCTGCATTCCTTTTGTTGTTGCATACTTAATTTTTTCTTTTTATCCAACATTATATACACTGATTCTTGGTTTTACAAATTTGAGAGGTGCCGGAAAAACTTCATGGCAGTTCTTAAAAGGTAGTAAAATATTTGATAATTACAAAGCAATTTTGTCAATGCCTACATTCCACATTGCACTTAGAAACACTGTTAAAATCTGGCTTTGTAACTTTATTCCACAGATGATTATGGCACTTTTGCTTTCTGCCTGGTTTACAAACCGTCGTGTTAAGATTCCTGGAGAGGGAGCATTTAAAGTACTTTTCTATATGCCTAATATTATTACTGCTGCTACAGTAGCAATTTTGTTCATGTCACTCTTTGGTTATCCTATGGGTCCTGTTAATGATTTGCTTACTCGTTTTGGCATTATTGATAAACCATTCTACTTCTTAAACAGCAGACACGCTGCTCAGAATATTATCATATTTATTCAGACCTGGCAGTGGTATGGTTATACAATGATTATTCTTATTTCTGGTGTACTTGGTATTGACCCGGAAATTTTTGAAGCTGCAGATATTGATGGTGCAAACGGATGGACTGTATTCTGGAAGATTACAATTCCAAGTATTAAGACAATTCTTTTGTTTACACTTGTAACATCTCTTATTGGTGGTTTGAACATGTTTGATATTCCAGCCCTCCTTGTTCCAGGAAGTGGTCCGGATAACGCAACTCTTACAACTAGCGTTCTTATTAATACAATGGCATTCCGCGGTGGATATCTTTACAACCGTGCTTCTGCTTTGAGTATGATTATGTTCTTGATTATTGTTGTTTGTTCAGCAGTTCTCTTCTATATCCTACGCGATAAAGATGAAGCTAAAATTAAGAAGGCTAAAAAACAGCAGATTAAAGCCAGCAAACTTGCTGCAAAAAAGGCTGCAAAAGGAGTTGTAAATGAGTAGTTCACATAAAAATATGCAGATTTTTAAGATTCTGGTTCTTGTTGTTTGTATCATACTTGCAATTTTGAGTTTGTTCCCATTTGTTATTATGATTGTGAACTCAACTCGTTCGACAATACAGATTCAGCAGCATGCAGTTTCACTTGTTCCTTCAAAGTATTTCTTAAATAACTTTAGAATTCTTACAGGTAAGTCTTTCAATCCTGCTAGAGGATTTATGAACTCACTTATCATTTCTATTGGTGTATGTGCCTGCTCTTTGTACTTCTCTACATTGACTGCTTATGCATTAGTTATGTATGAATGGAAGTTAAAGAATGCATTCTTCGGCTTTATTATGGGTATTATGATGATTCCTGCTACTGTAACAATCATTGGATTCTTCCAAATGGTTTATAAAGTACACATGACAAACCATTTGATTGTTCTGATTTTACCTGCAATTGCCTCCCCGAGTATGGTATTCTTTATGCGACAGTATATGAAACCTGCGGTTTCAGTCTCACTTGTTGAATCTGCACGTATTGACGGTTCAAATGAATTCTGGACTTACAATGCAATTGTTCTTCCAATCATGAAACCAGCTATTGCTACACAGGCAATCTTTACTTTCGTAACAAGCTGGAACGATTTGTTCCGCCCATCTGTAATTCTTACAAATCAGAGTAAATATACTTTGCCTATTATGGTATCACTTCTTAATGGTGATATTTATAAGCGTGAACATGGTGCTATTTACGTAGGACTTACACTTACTGCATTGCCACTTATTGTAGTTTACTTCATTCTTGCTAAGTACATTGTAGCTGGTGTTGCCCTTGGTTCTGTAAAAGGTTAATTTTTTATAGGAATTCATAAAAAAGCTGCGGTTTTTTATACCGCAGCTTTTTTTATGGAATTATAAATGAATCAAAGTACCTGATTTAACATACTGAAAATCCTTTATGGACGTATCGACAAGCATAGGGTACACTTGATATACTTAAGAAAACGTTTTCGTAAACGAAGGAAGGTAAAATGCAATACGGCTATTTTGATGATGACAAGGCGGAGTATGTAATCACCCGCCCGGACACTCCAACATCCTGGAGTAATTATCTTGGTTCTACAGTTTATGGTGCTGTAATAACAAACAATGCGGGAGGTTATGGCTTCTATAAGTCTGGTGCACAGGGACGATTTATGCGACTTCGCTTTAATGCTGTTCCAATGGATCAGCCAGGCCGATATTTCTACCTTCGTGATCAGGAAGACGGCGATTTCTGGTCTGCTTCATGGCAGCCTGTTGGTAAACCTCTTGATCAGTATAAGAGTGAATGTCGCCATGGTACTGCTTATACAATTATCACTTCTGAATATAAAGGCATTAAGAGTGAAACAAAATACTATGTTCCTCTTGGACAGAACTTTGAATACTGGCGTCTTAAGGTAACAAATACATCTGATAAAAAACGCAAAATCCGCGTATTCTCATATTGTGAATTTGCAAATCAGTGGAATACAACTCAGGATCAGGTAAACCTTCAGTATTCTATCTTTATTGTAAAGGGTGAAAAAGTAGGGGACAATCTTCTCCGCTATTCTATTCAGGATAACCTTTACATTCAGCACCCTGAATATGAAGTTGGTGGTGCTTATATGAGCCAGTGGGTTGCTCTTATAGGTACTCCAATGACTGGTTTCGATACAAGCCGCGAAGCATTTATCGGTACATACGGAAGCTATGAGCATCCTAAGGCTGTTGTAGACGGCGCTTGTACAAACTCTGAAGCTTTTGGTGATAACTCTTGTGGTACAGTTCAGGGTGATTTGGAATTGAATCCTGGCGAGACAAAAGAAATCATGCTTATGCTTGGTATTGATGATGCTCTTGCTGTTGGACAGAAGATTGTAAATGAGTTTGGTAACTTTAAGCGTGCCGACGAAGAATTTGATAAACTCGTAGCTAACTGGCATGCAAAGCTTGGTTCTTACAAGGCAATTACTCCTGATGAAGATATTAACCATACTGTAAACGTTTGGGGACTTTATAACTGTTTGATTACTTTTGCATGGTCACGTGCTGCTTCTCTTGTTTACAATGGAGAGCGCGATGGTCTTGGTTACCGCGACTCTGTACAGGATATTCTTGGTGTTTCTGCTGCAATTACAGAAGAAGCAGAGGCTCGTCTTGTACGCATGATTAGCGGTCAGTGCCAGAACGGTGGTGCAATTCCTGTAATTTCTAAAGACTTCAATGCTGGTCATGAAAAGGCTCCAAAGCCTGAAGAGTTCCGCTCTGATGACTGTGAATGGTTCTTTAATGCTGTTCCTTGTTATGTTGCAGAAAGCGGAAACTTCGATTTCTATAATAAGGTAGTTCCTTATGCAGATGGCGGTGAAGCTACTGTTTACGGACACTTGCGCCGTGCCCTTGAATTCAACCTGGAGCGTATGGGTGCAGACGGCCTTCCTTGCGGTCTTTTGGCAGACTGGAACGACTGTCTTAAACTCGGTTACCACGGAGAATCACTCTTCGTGGCATTCCAGCTCCGTCTTGGTCTTACAACTTATGCTGATATTTCTGAAAGACTTGGAAAGAAAGATGAGGCTGCATGGGCAATCGCTCAGCGCGATACTCTCGACAAAAATATCCAGAAGAAATGCTGGGACGGCAAATGGTTCATCTGGGCTGTAGGCGAGGATGGAACTGTTTACGGTACTCAGTCTATCGAAGAAGGACAGATTTACTTTAATACTCAGGTTTGGGCTGTTATGTCTTCTGCTGCTACAGCAGAACAGGCTAAGATTTGTATGGAATCTGTAAAAGAAAAACTTGCAACTCCTTATGGACTTATGCTTTGTGCGCCTCCATTCAAGATGACTCGTTCAGACATCATGTCTTCTGTAGTATTCCTTCCTGGTATCAAGGAAAATGCAGGTATCTTCAACCATACTCAGGGCTGGGGTATTATTGCAGAAACTATGCTTGGAAACGGTGACCGTGCTTATGAATACTGCAAGGCTGCCATTCCAGCTGCTTATAACGACAAGGCAGAAATCCGTCAGAGCGAACCTTATGTAGTTGGTCAGACAACTTACTCTACATTCTCTAAGCGCCCTGGGAATACACGTGTATCTTGGCTTTCAGGTGCAGGTACCTGGTCTTACTACGCAATTACACAGTACATGCTTGGTATTAAACCACAGTACGACGGTCTCTTGATTGATCCATGTATCAAGCACGACTGGGACGGCTACACTGTAGAACGCCGCTGGAGAAAGATGAACCTCCACATCGAAGTAAAGAACCCTCAGCACGTTAGCAAGGGTATTGAATACATCGAAGTTGACGGTAAGCGTCTTGATGCAGCTGTAATCCCTGTCGACATGCTCAAAGATGGCAGCAAGATTGTTGCATACATGGGCAAGGACGCTAAATCATTCCCTATTGAAAGAGTTTAATATGTACTTTTTTCAATAAAATGAGTACTTAAAAAAAGCCTATGGGTGTATCCCTATAGGCTTTTTTTTATATAATGTACTTTTGATACTATTGAGAATAACACATAAAATAAGTATAATTAAAAAAGTACATTATTATTAAAAGAGGTATTACAAATGACTTCACAGACAATTGCGATGATTATTGCTTTTGTGCTTTACCTTGGCATGATGGTTTTTGTTGGTATTCGCAGCGCAAAAAGCAACAATTCAGCATCTGACTTCTTCCTTGGTGGAAGAAAAGTAGGCCCTTGGGTTACAGCTCTTAGTGCAGAGGCATCTGACTCTTCTGCATGGCTTTTGATGGGACTCCCAGGACTTTGTTACCTTGGCGGCTTTAAGGAAACTTTCTGGACAGCCATTGGTCTTATCGCAGGTACATACCTTGCATGGCTTTTTATTGCAAAACCATTGCGCAAGTGTTCTATCACTTATAAAGATTCCATCACAATTCCGGAATTCCTTTCTAACCGTTTCAACGATAAAACACATGTTCTTTCTATTGTATCAGTATTCTTTATTGTTGTTTTCTTTACTATTTATACAGCATCTGGTTTCGTTGCCTGCGCTAAGCTTTTCAACTCAGTTTTCGGTCTCAGCTGGAATGTAGGTCTTTTAATTGGATTTGTAATCATTCTTTCTTATACAATCCTTGGTGGATATCGTGCTGTTTGTACAACAGACTTTATCCAGGGAAGTTTGATTTTCGTTGCATTTGTTATTTCTGGTATTGTTATTATTGCTAGTCTTGGTGGAGTAGGAAACGCTGTAGAACAGGTTTCTAACTTTACAGAACGTGCAACAAACGGTGAGTTTGGTGCAGCAATGCTCAAGTCTTTCACTGGAAACAAAAGCTTTGGTGCTATGTCTGCCGTATCAGCATTTGCATGGTGTCTTGGTTACTTTGGAATGCCACACATCATCGTTCGCTTTATGGGCTGCCGTTCAAACAAAGAAATTACAACTGCTCGCCGTGTAGGAATCATCTGGATGATTATTTCTTACATCGGTGCAATTTTGATTGGTGCATTTGGTACAGCTTATCTTTTGAACAAGGGAATTATCCTTGGTGCAGATCCTGCTGAAGTAACAACTTCTGGTCTTAAGGTTCTTGGACTTGGAACACAGGAAGCTGTATTCAGCCATACAATGCAGAAGATGTTCCCTGCATTTATCGCAGGTCTCTTCCTTTGTGGTATTCTTGCCGCTGCCATGTCTACTGCAGACTCGCAGCTTCTTTCTGCTTCATCAGCTATCGGTCAGGATATTTACAAGGGACTTATCAAAAAAGATGCAAGCGACAAGAACGTACTTCTCGTAAGCCGTATTTCAGTTTTCGTAATTGCTATTCTTGGTCTTTTGCTTGCTCTTAATCCAAACTCTTCAATCTTTGGTCTTGTATCATTTGCATGGTCTGGATTCGGTGGAACCTTTGGCCCACTTATTCTTCTTGCTCTTTACTGGAAGCGCACATCTGCTGCTGGTGCTGTTGCAGGTCTTATCTGTGGTGGTGTAACTGATGTTGCATGGCACTATCTTCACGGTGGAATCTTTGATGTTTACGAGATTCTTCCTGCATTCATCATCTGTCTTGTTGTCACTGTAGTTGTTTCACTCCTAACAAAGCCAGATGCAGAAGTTCTTGCTAAGTTTGATGAATATAAGAAGTTGGAAGACTAAAAAATATTTGATTAAACTATAAATCTTTAAGCGAATTCTTTATAATCTAATTATGAAGAATTCGCTTTTTTTTAACGCTCCTGCAGAAACATGGGAGCATTATCTTCCGCTTGGTAACGGAAGATTGGGCTGTATGTTAAAAGCCCATCCATGTAATGAAGTTATTCAGCTTAATGAAGAAGGTATCTGGTCTGGTGGACCACAGAATAGATTAAATCCTGATACTAAAAAGAATCTGAATAAAATAAGGTCTCTTGTTCATGAGGGGCGGGTGCTTGAGGCTCAGGCTTTTGGTTTTGAAGCAATGAGCGGTATGGGCTTTAATGACCGCGTCTATCAGACAGCAGGTGATTTTAAAATTGATTTTTTTTCTGAGGCTAACAGTGGTATTGCAGTTGGCTGGCCTCTTGCTCATAAGTTTGCGCAGAAATGTTTGAGCTCATACAAAAGTGAACTGGATCTTGATAATGCCTGTGCAGTTATTTCTTATAAAGATGATGAGGATGTTACTTTTACACGACGTGTATGGGCCAGTGCAGTTGATGATGTTATTTTTATGCACGTTTCTTGTGATAAAGCCGGTGCCATTAATTTTTCCGGATATCTGGACAGGGGAATCTGGAGTGACAGTATCAGGGCTGATGACGGCTTTATTTTTCTTGAGGATTCGCACGGTATTCCATTTTGCGCTGGTGCTGGAGTAGTGGCGCACGGCGGGGAATATGGTGTGCGGGGGCATTGCCTTTATGGCCAGGGCTGTGACGAAGCTTTATTTTTTATTGATATAAGAGCCTGGCAGTGGGATAAAAGGGCTGTTGATAAAAAGGCTTACGAAAAATTGATTCGCAAAAATACCTTGAGCGGGGTGTGTAAGGCACGGCTTTTGAAGGTGCGCGAATATGTAGAATCGCGCGGAGTTAGTGTGGCCGCTGAAGATTATCTTGGCTGGCATATTGTGGAATGGAAAAACTACTGGGAGAGATTCGGGCTGGAAATTGGTGAAAAGGCTGTGGCTGACGGAAATGCACAGAGTGAGGCTGCGCTTTCAACACCTGAGCTCTTGCAAAAAGCTGCCCCTTCAAATGCTGAGCTTGTGAATCTGTATGCGGCCTTCTCTCGATATCTTATGATTAGCGGAAGTCGTAAACCTGGCGTGTTACCACTGACTTTGCAGGGGCTTTGGAACTGCTACATGGATCCGCCGTGGGGAAGTAAGTATACAATCAACATTAATGCGCAGATGAATTATTGGCCTGCAAACATGGCGGGGCTGAGTGATTGCGAACTTCCGCTTTTTACACTTCTTGAACGTGCATACGACCGTGGTGTTGTTGCGGCCCGCGAATTATATGGTTGCCGCGGTTATATGCTTCATCACAATACAGACTTTTGGGGTGATGCAGCTCCTCAGGATTCATGGATTCCTGGTACTTACTGGGTGCTTGGTGCGGCCTGGCTTGCAACTCATATTATTGAACATTATGAATATACAATGGATAAGACCTTCCTTGCGCATTATTACTATCTTATGCATGAGGCTGCACTTTTCTTTGTAGATTTTCTTGTTCCTTGTGATTTGAATGCACCGGATGGAAAACCGTATCTTGTTATTAACCCGAGCCTTTCGCCGGAAAATTCTTACGTAACTAAAGCCGGTGAAACAGGTGCATTTTCAGAAGGCTGCGAAATGGATAATATGATTCTCGAGCATCTTTTTGTGGGAATTCAAAAAGCCAGAAAAATATTGGGAAATGCTGCCTGCAATCAGAAAGGAAAGGTATATAAAGATGAAGATTTTGTTTCTTTTGATTATGTGCTTGCCCACTTAAAAAAGCCATCGCTCAATTCTGATGGCTCTCTTATGGAATGGAACCGGGAAGTAGAAGAAGTGGAACCGGGGCATCGTCATATCAGCCATCTTTATGGACTTTTCCCTGGACATACAATTACCTGCGAGAAAACTCCGGAATTAGCAGAAGCCTGCAAAAAAACTTTGCAAAAACGTCTGAGTAACGGAGGCGGTCATACCGGCTGGAGTCAGGCCTGGATTATAAACTTCTACGCCCAGCTTGGAATGGGTGATGAAGCACTTTCTTCTATTATTAAGCTCTTTCAGCATTCAACCTTGCCGAATCTTCTGGATAATCATCCGCCATTCCAGATTGACGGAAACTTTGGAACTCTGGCTGGAATTATCAGACTTTTGGTTCAAAGTGAGTTTGATGATGCTGGTAATGTGCAGGTGAAATTACTTCCAGCTCTTCCTTCTGAAGCAGCATGGCAGAATGGTTCTGTTCATGGAGTTGCCATCAAAGGTGGCTATACCCTGGACTTTGAATGGAAAAATGGAAAAGTAGTGAATTATTATTTTCATCCGGGAAAAAATCCGCTTGATGAAAAACAAATCAAAATAGCAAAGTAGCAGAAAAAGTATTTTTATGTGTCATAAATAATATGAAAAATAAAAATATCTTATCTTCGGTTTTGTTGATTTACTTCATTTGTTTTGTTTTACGGCTAATTGAATATTTCATTCTTAGAACAGATTTGTCGGTAATAGGGGAGGCAATTTTCCATAAACTCGCTGGAATTGCCATCCTTATTATTTTTGCACGTTTTTATAAATACAAAGCAAGTGAAATTGGCTTTTCTCTGGAAAAATGTGAGCTAAAGTTGCTGGCGGGGCTGCTCTTTGGAATCTTCTGTTTTGCAATTGCATATTTTATTGAAATTCTGATTGCTAAATCTTCCGGCTCATACTCCGGCCTTAAGTTTTATGTCACTAGCTATTCTGTAAATGGAAACCTTGGTAATCAGACAGGCCTGTTTTTCTTTGCACTCTGCATTTTCGGAAATATTGTAAATGTTGTTATGGAAGAAGGTGTTTTCCGCGGTCTTTTTATCCGCCGCTTACAGGAAAAATTTTCGTATTCCTCTACAGCAATAATTTCAGCAGTGCTTTTCGGATTCTGGCATGGAGTGGCACCCGTACGAAGTTTTATAGATGGCGAAAGCTCTGTTTTTGGACTATGTATGAACTGTCTGATTCTTATTCTTTCTTCTGCGGTTGTTGGTTATAAATATGGTTTGATTATAAAAATTACCGGTTCCGGCTTTATGGCAATGGGAGACCATTTTGTAAATAATACTCTGGTTAATATTCTGCATGTTGTTTCTACAAATGGCGCTGATGAACTTCAGATGGGCAGAATCAGCATAGCACAGACACTTTCATTTATTCTTGTTTTGATATATTACTTCTATTCAAAAAAGAAGAAAAAACTTGCGCAGATTAATGAATCTATTGAATAAAAAAAAGATTTCTGATATATTCTTTGATACGTATTTAGACTTTAGGTGTATTGGCGTTTAATCCCCGTTTTACGACTAATACGCAGTCTGAATTTCGAGTCTTTTGCAGGTTGGATTCTGTTTCCTTGTTCCACTGCATCGGGCGGCTAAATGAATATTTTTGATAGAGGTATTATATGTACGCAACTATTGAATTTAAGGGCAAGCAGTACAAGGCTGAAAAAGATGTTGTCCTTACAGTAGATAAGCTTGATGCTGAAAAAGGTACAAAGATTGACATTGATACTGTTCTTCTCGTAAGCGATGGAGATAAAATCAGTGTTGGAACTCCTTATGTACAGGGTGCAAAGGTAACTGTAGTTGTTGAGGATTCTTTCCGTGATAAGAAAGTTCTCGTATTCAAGTACAAGTCAAAGAAAGACTATCATCGTTTGATTGGTCACAGACAGCAGTATACAAAGGTACGCGTTGAGTCTATCACTCTCGCATAATTAAATAAGGAGATTACTATGGGAAGAACACGTGGTGGATCTGGTGCAAAAAACGGACGCGATCCTAATCCGAAAAGTTTGGGCGTAAAAAGATATGCTGGTGAATCTGTAACTGCAGGTTCTATCATCGTAAAGCAGCGCGGAACAAAATTCTATCCTGGAGCAAATGTTATGAAAGCTGGTGATGACAGCCTTTTTGCTACAGCTGATGGAAAAGTAGTTTTCGGTGAAAGAAATAACCACAAGGTTGTTTCTGTTGAAGCTGCTAACTAAGTTCAGTTTCTAACTGAATGTGAATGCCCGGTGACAATTGCCGGGCTTTTTTTTTGAGGTTGAGATATGATTGGATTTGCTGATGAAGCTTTAATTGAAGTACGTTCTGGCAATGGCGGCAATGGCTGTGTTGCATTTAGACGTGAAAAATATATTCCTCATGGTGGTCCTAACGGTGGTGACGGCGGAAAGGGCGGAGACATTATTTTTACTGTAAAGCGGAATCTGCGAACTCTTGCAAATATCCGCCACAAACATTGTTTTAAGGCACGTAATGGTGGCGACGGACAGGGCTGGAACCGCTATGGTGCAGACGGTGAGGATTGTGTAATTCCTGTTCCTCCAGGAACTACAATCCGTGATGCCGAAACAGAAGAAATTATTTACGACTTTTCTACTGCCAAAGGTGATGAAAGTTTTACCTTCCTTAAGGGTGGAAACGGCGGTTGGGGAAACGTTCATTTTAAGTCTTCTACAAACCAGGCACCTAAACAGGCCAATCCTGGACAGAAGGGCGAGACTCGTTTCTTAAAGCTTGAGCTTTCAATTATGGCTGATGCAGGTCTTGTTGGTTTTCCTAATGCCGGAAAATCTTCTCTTCTTACTTTCTTTACAAACGCTCGTCCTAAGATTGCGCCTTATCCATTTACAACAATCATTCCAAATCTTGGTGTGCTTCGTGTAGATGATGAAAGCGATATCATTATTGCTGATATTCCTGGAATCATTGAAGGTGCTTCTGAAGGCCTTGGTCTTGGAGATACCTTCCTTAAGCATATTACTCGAACTGCGTGTCTGATTTTTATGATTGACTGCAGCGACGAAAATTATCTTACTGCTTACGATACTCTTTGTAATGAGCTTCGTAATTATTCTGACAGCCTGATGGAAAAGCCTCGCATTGTTTTGTGTAACAAGATTGATGTTGAAGGTGCTTTTGAGCGCGCTGTTGAAGTTCAGAATAAAATCCGCGAGAGCGAACCTGATACAGTTGTTATTCCAGTTTCAGTTCACACAGGACGCGGTATGAAGGATGCTCAGCATCAGATTATGGAACTTGTAAGCAAGCAGGAAAATCGTGATGTTGCTGCAGATTCTGGCTTTGGTAATAGTGATGCTGCTGGTCAGAGTTCAGCTTTTGGTTCTGATTTTATGAAGGACCGGGCTTATATTGATGATGATGACGATAATGTTCAGTATCCTGGAAGTGAACAATAGGTTTGAGGTTGCTTGCGATGAAGGTTGCAGTATTTGGCGGAACTTTTAATCCTTTGCATGTTGGGCACGCTATGCTCGCCGATACTATTGTGCGCGAACTTGGTTATGATAAGGTTTTGTTTGTGCCAACTTATCAGCCACCTCACAAGGATTCTGCAAAAATCATAGATGCTAAGCATCGTATGGAAATGATTTCACGTTTCTGTGAAAGCGAAGGCGATGGTCATTTCGAACTTGAATCTTGTGAAGTTGAACGAGGCGGTATTTCCTATACTTCTGATACTCTCGAATATCTGACAAAAAAATATGAAGGAAAGCTTACTAAAAAACTTGCCTTTGTAATGGGTGATGAAGTTGCGGCTGAGTTTAGTAAATGGCGTAATCCGGAAAGAGTTTCTGAGCTTGCAGATTTAATTATTGTTCACAGATATCCGGATGTAAAGGCAATGGAATCTACACTTTATGAAAATAAGCCGACAGGGGACTACAAGGGTGATTTTTCTGTAAAGTTTGATTTGAAGAATTTTGAATATCCGTGCATCTATATTGATTCTCCAATGCTGCCAGTTTCTTCAACTGATATCCGCCGCAGAATCAGCGAAGGTAAAAGTTTCCGCTACCTTGTTCCCCCTGCCGTTTTTAATTATATTGTAGACAATAACTTGTATGATTGATTATATAGAAAAGACTGAAGAAATAAGACAATTTACTATGGCTCATGTGAAAAAGAGCCGATATGAGCATTCTGTGCGTGTTGCAGAAACCTGCGCTCGTATGTGCCGTCAGTACGGTCTTGATTCCCGCAAAGGTTATCTTGCCGGAATCGGACACGATATGTGTAAGGATTTTTCAAATGATGAATTAATAGAACTTGCACATCGGGATGGAAATGAAATTACTGATTTTGAACTCAAAAAGCCGTCTCTTCTTCATGGACGTGCCGCTGCTGTAATGCTGAAAGAAAAGTTCAAGGTATTTGATCCAGAAATCCTTGAGGCAGTCGCAAATCATACTTCTGGAATCATCGGAATGTGTGATCTTACAAAATGTCTTTTCCTTGCAGATAAAATTGAACCTGGACGACCTCAGTCTACAGATGAATATAGAGCACGACTTTTTGCTATGACTCTTGATGATATGCTCTATTCAGTTTTGGAAGAAAATTACGATTATTTAAAAGGGAAGGGAATAGAAATTAGTCCTGGAACTACAGAAATGATTGAATATTATGCAGCCAGAAAAAGTGTGGGGGGCTCTCAGTAAATGGGAAAAATCAAAATCCGTGATGAACAAAAAGGTGTAATCTTTATTGCTCTTATCATTCTGATTGGAATTGCAATTTCGATTGTCTTTGCATTTTCTCTTAAAACAAATACTGTAGAAGATGCATTGAAAGAAAAAGGTATTATGCGAACCTTAATCGTTGTTGAAGATAAAGACTCGAGTATGCTTTTTTCGAGCGTTTTGATTTATAATCCTACATCACAAAAGGCAGCCCTTGTAAATCTTCCGGGATATACTGGTGCAATTTATCAGAGTCTTGGACGTGTAGATAAGCTTGAAAAGGTTTATTCTGATGCTGGAATTACAGCCTTCCGCAATGAAACTGAAAAGCTGCTTGGAATGACAATTCCATATTATGCAATTTTGACTCTCGACAGCTTTATTAAAATTTCTGACTACCTTGGTGGAATGAGAGTTTTTATTTCTGAGCCTATAGATTGTGTTTCTGAAAATGGAGAACGCTGGTTATTGCCATCTGGTGCTATTAATCTTGATGGTGATAAAATTAATACATACCTTCATTATAGGCTTGAAGAAGAAGCTGAATCTGATGTTCAGGAACGCTATCAGAATGCAATGGCAGCATTTATTACTGGACTTCATGATAAAAAATTTATTATCTTTAATAAGTCGAACAGAAAGCGTTATCTTGATTTTATTAAGACTAATTTGAATGAAGATGAAGAGACAACACTTTTTGAGGCTATTGCTGATGTTGATGCAGAATCAATTATCAAGCAGACTATTACAGGTTCCTTGCGTCGTGTAGACGGTCAGCAGCTTTTGATGCCTGATAATAACGGTGAGTTCATTAAGGAAGCGGTTAAGCAGACAACAAATCTGCTTGCTTCTACTGATGGAACTCTTACAAGCCGTGTATATGTACTTGAAATTCAAAATGGTACTACAACGCAGGGACTTGCGCGAAATACTGCAATTCTTTTCCAGAATGCAAGTTATGATGTATTGAGCCCTGTAAATGCTCCAAGAAATGATTATGAGGAAACAGTAATCATTGACCATCTTGGAAATATGGATGTTGCAAAAATTGTTGGTGATTTTATTCACTGTACAAATATTAGAGAAGCTACTCCTGAGGAAGAAGCAGAAAGTTCCAGCCTTGATGCGGGCGTTGACTTTACGATTATCCTCGGAAGAGATTTTGATGGACGTTATGTTGTTCCATCTCGCAGATAACAGGTAGGAATGCTGAATATGAAAACAATGGAAGAAAAAGCAATTGAAATTGCAAGATTAATGGAAGATGGAAAGGGTAATGATGTTACTCTTTTAGATATCAGCGGACTCAACAGCTGGACTGATTATTTTGTAATTGTAACTGTAAACAGTTCTGCTCACTGGCAGGGCTTGTACAAACAGATTAAAGAATACATCAAGGAAAATGACCTTGAGATTCATGTTACAAACCGCAAGAGTCCAGATGGCGACGACTGGAACCTTATTGATTTAGGTGCAATCGTCGTTCATCTGATGTCAGAAAGTGCGCGCAGCTTCTACGATTTGGAGAAGCTGTGGCACGCTGGAAAGACTATTGATTTCCACGCATAACTTTCTTTCTCATGAAGAAAAGGAAGCAGAGAAGTGCTGCAATTCCGAAAATCCATGAAATAATTGCGCTGGCTACAATACCGAGGCCTGTAGTCAATCCTGCTACTACATAAGTCAAGAAAGAAACTACTGCAACACTGATAGCGTAAGGCAGCTGAGTTGAAACGTGTTTTACATGTTCACACTGAGCGCCTGCGCTGGCCATAATCGTTGTATCAGAAATTGGTGAACAGTGGTCTCCACAAACTGCACCTGCCATACATGCAGAAATTGAAATAATGCGAAGTGGATTTCCTGGTGCAAAAATCGCAATACAAATTGGAATAAGAATACCAAATGTACCCCAAGAAGTTCCTGTTGCAAAGGCAAGGAAACAAGCTACTACGAAGATAATTGCAGGAAGCATCATCTTAAGTCCGGCAGCTGAACCTTCAACAAGACCTGCTACAAATTCTTTTGCTCCAAGGCTGTCTGTCATAGCTTTAAGTGTCCATGCCAATGTCAAAATCAAAATAGCTGGAACCATTGCTTTGAATCCGTCTGGAACACAGAGCATGCTTGCTTTGAAAGAAAGTACTTTGCGGCAAACGTAGAAAATGATTGTGATAATCAATGCTGCGAATGAACCGAGCACAAGGCCAACTGAAGCATCGGAATCAGAGAATGATGAAATAATGTTCAGATAGTTTGCATTTGCTTCAAGAGTTCCGTCTTCAAGTACATTCATTTTTGTAAAGAATCCGCCTGTGTAAATCATTCCGAGAATACACATTACGATGAGAACAATAATTGGAAGAATCAAATCGATTACACGACCTTTTTTGTTTGTTCCGTCTTCAGCTTCATCAGTTGCGTTATTCATTACTTCGAGTGCTTTTTCATATTTTGACATTTCGCCGTATTCAAACTTCATAAATACCATTGCGAACATCATAATAATAGTAAAGAATGCATAGAAGTTGAAAGGAATTGCTTTGCAGAAGAGTGTAAAGCCGTTTTCACCTTCGCTTACAAAACCTGCAACAGCTGCGGCCCATGAAGAAATTGGTGCGATAATACATACTGGAGCTGCTGTTGAGTCAATAAGATAAGCGAGTTTTTCTTTTGAAAGACCGTATTTATCTGTCATTGGACGCATTACTGAACCAACTGTAAGACAGTTAAAGTAGTCATCAATAAAGATGAAGATTCCAAGTACGATTGTTGCAACCTGTGCTCCTACCTTTGTTTTGATGTGCTTTTTAGCCCAGCGTCCGAATGCAGCAGAACCACCTGCTTTATTCATAAGGGCAACCATGATTCCAAGTACAACGAGGAATACAATGATACCTACGTTCCAGCTGTCTGAAAGCTGTGCAATCATACCGTCTTTAAAGATGTGATTGAAGAATCCCGGGAATCCGGCTGCGGTTTCAATAGCGTAGAAAAGTCCGCCGATTACAATACCAATAAAAAGGGAAGAATAAACTTCCTTTGTCCAGAGGGCCAGTGCAATGGCCACAATTGCAGGCACGAGTGCCCAAAATGTTCCTATCATTTTTTTATCCTTAAATGAGTGTCATCCCGAACTTGTTTCGGGATCTATTATTTGAGTTTAGAAAAATCTGTATTCAGCGGGTCTGTAATTCCATCTTTTTGCAATTTTTCAAGAACAGAAATGACGTATTCCAGTTCATCCAGCTGTGTTGCAGAGCAGTAGGTTTTTATCTGCTGCAAGGCTTTTAATGCTTTTTCATTTGACATTTTGTATCCTCCTATTTTCTATTATAGCACCAATTTTTATTATTGAAAAAGGGATTTTTATGTTGACAAAAAGTAGTAAAAGTGTCATTTTGTAGTTAGCCTTTTGGCAATTTTTTTACAGGGGATATTATATGAAGAAATATGCATTTTTATTTCCGGGACAGGGTGCTCAGGTTCCTGGTATGATTAAGGATATTTGCGAAGCATATCCAGAAGCACGCGCTGTTGTAGATGAAGTAACAAAAATTACCGGTGTTGATATGCCAAAATTGCTTTGGGAAAGTGATGCGGCTACTTTGAGTCGTTCAGATAACAGTCAGCTTGCTATTACAACTGCATCTCTTGCAGTTATGGCAGTTTTGAAGAATAAAGGTATTGAACCAAGTGCTGCAATGGGATTCTCTCTTGGTGAATTCCCTGCTTTGTATGCAGCTGGTGTTTTGAGTTTTGAAGATGTAATTAAGGTTGTTCGTGAACGTGGTTTGATTATGCAGGCAACCTGTGAAAATATTGCAAAAGCAAATGAAGGTCATGCACCTGGTATGACTGCTGTTCTTGGACTTCCTCCTGAGAAGGTAGAAGAGCTTGCAAATGGTATAAAAGATGCTTATGCTGCAAACCTTAACAGCCCGGTTCAGACTGTAGTTAGTGGTACAGCAGATGCTCTTGAGCAGATTGAAGCTAAGGCAAAGGATGCTGGTGCTCGCCGTGCTCTCCGCCTTCAGGTTGCTGGACCTTTCCACAGCCCATTGATGCAGGAAGCTGCTGATAATTTTGAAAAGGCTATTGCTGGGGTTACTTTCAATAATCCAGATAAAACACTTTTCAGCAATGTAACTGGTAAACAGGCTGAAAATGGTGAAGAAATCAAAAAGAATGCTGTTTTGCATTTGACAAATCCTGTTCGCTGGACTTCAGAAGAGGCAGTTTTGAACGACCTCATCAAGGCAAGCGGCGACGAATGGGAATTGATTGAACCTGGTGTTGGTGCTGTTTTGACAGGCCTTTGGGGTAAGTCTGGATTTGCTGAGACTGCTCCTTGTAAAGCTGTAAATAACGTAGAAACATTAAATATATAAGGAAATTAAGATGGCTAGACGTGTTGTAATTACTGGAATGGGTGCGGTTACTCCGCTTGGAAATACTGTAGAAGAGACTTGGGCTGGAATTAAAGCTGGAAAAAGCGGAATTGGTCCAATCACACAGTTTGATGCTTCAATTAATAAGGTACATTATGCAGCTGAGGTAAAAAACTTTGATCCTGGCTTGTATATGGATTCAAAGGATGCCCGCAAAATGGCTCGCTTTACACAGTTTGGTGTAGCTGCTGCTAAAATGGCACTTGAAGATTCTGGTCTTATGGGAAATGCTGAAGTTCTTGACGAAACAGGTATTATCCTTGGTGTTGGAATTGGTGGTCTTGAAGAAACTGAAGCTGACGTTCTCGGTCTTCAGAAGATGGGATTTACAAAGACAAATCCAATGGCTATTCCTAAGCTTATTCCAAATGAAGTTGGCGGAAACATTGCTATCAACTTTGGTCTTCATGGTCCTGTTCAGTCAATTGCAACTGCATGTTCTTCTGGAACAGATGCTCTTGGTGTTGCTTTTGATATGGTACGTTCTGGCCGCCTTGACACTTGTTTGAGTGGTGGTGCAGAAGCTACTATCTGTCAGTTCGGTGTTGTATCATTCGAAGTTCTTCACGCTCTTTCTACAGGTTTTGATGAGGATCCTACAAAGGCAAGCCGTCCATTCGATAAGAACCGCAATGGTTTTGTAATGGGTGAGGGCTCTGCTATTCTCGTTCTTGAAGAGTATGAACACGCAAAGGCACGTGGTGCTAAGATTTATGCAGAAATTGCAGGTTATGGCGCTTCTTGTGATGGTTATCACCTTACAGCTCCAAATCCAGATGGAATCTGCGGTTCTAAGTGTATGACACGTGCACTTAAGGATGCCGGAATGGATCCAAGCGAGATTCAGTACTACAACGCTCACGGTACTTCTACGATGAAGAATGATTCGAGCGAAACAAATATGATTAAGATTGCTTTCGGCGAAGAAAATGCCCGCAAGCTTAAAATTTCTTCTACTAAGTCTATGCACGGTCACTGTCTTGGTGCAACTGGTGCAGTTGAGGCTATGATTTGTGTTAAGGCAATCAACGATAGCTTTGTTCCTTGCACAAAGAACCTGGACGAGCCTGATATTGAAGGTGGCTGCGATCTCGATTATACACCAAACAAGGGTGTTGAAATGAACATTGATGCTGCTATGTCTGCTACATTTGGATTTGGTGGACACAACGGTGCTATCATCATTAAAAAGGTAAAGTAATATGGCATTGACAACTGATATTAAATCACTTTTGCCACACCGCGAGCCTTTCCTCTTTGTAGACTCAATTATTTCTGCAGATGAAAAGGGCTGTGTTTGTGAGCATACATTTACAGAAAATGAGTTTTTCTTTAAGGGACACTTTCCTGAGTATCCTGTAGTTCCTGGAGTTATCCTTTGTGAAACTATGGCTCAGGCTGGTGGAGCTGCATTGCGTTACCTGAACATTGTTCCTGCAGATGGACTTTTCTTCTTTGCTACTTTGGATAAGGTAAAGTTCCGCAATCAGGTTCGTCCGGGCGACAAGGTTCGCATGGAAATTGAGTTCCTTCGCAACAGTCCAAAAATGATAAAACAGGCCGGAAAAGCATATGTAGGTGATACCTTGTGTGCTGAAGCCGAGTGGATGTGTTTAGTCGGATCTGCTAACTAATCTATATGCTAACTAATTTTCTTTATTAGTCTTTTGAAATCCTCGAGCTGGTCTCGAGGATTTTTTTTTCAAAAATCTTTTTAATTTTTTTTTCAAAACCTATTGACTTAGTAGGGAAATGGGTGTATAAATACATTGTAAATAAAACCTACCAAACTACTAGGTATAAGGATAAAAGAAAATGTCAAGGAGGCATAAAAATGAAAAGTTACTTTGAAAAACTAGTAAGACAGAATTTTAGAAATGGAGTCATGTGCCTCTGTTGGTGCTGTAAATAAACTGAAAGAACTTCAGTTTTCGGAGAGAGAGTTCTTAATATAAATAAAAATATAGATTCCGAAACAAGTTCGGAATGACAGATTTGAATAGGAGAATACAATTATGGCTAATTATAAATTTGAAACATTACAGTTACACGTAGGACAGGAAAGTGCAGATCCTGCAACAGATGCACGCGCAGTACCAATCTATCAGACAACAAGTTATGTATTCCATAACTCAAAACATGCAGCAGACCGCTTTGGTCTTGCAGATGCAGGAAATATTTACGGACGTCTTACAAACTCAACACAGGACGTTCTTGAAAAGAGAATTGCAGCCCTTGAAGGCGGTTCAGCAGCTCTCGCAGTTGCATCAGGGGCCGCAGCAATCAGCTACACTATCCAGGCACTCGCTGCAAATGGCGGACACATTGTTGCTCAGAAAACAATCTACGGTGGTTCATACAATCTTCTTGCACACACACTTCCACAGTATGGTATTGAAACAACTTTCGTAGATGCGCATAACCTTGCAGAAGTTGAAGGCGCAATCAAAGAAAATACACGCGCAGTTTACCTTGAAACACTTGGAAATCCAAACTCAGATATTCCAGACCTCGACGCAATTGCAGAAATTGCTCACAAACACGGACTTCCTGTAGTAGTAGACAACACCTTCGGTACACCATATCTTATCCGTCCAATCGAACACGGTGCAGACGTTGTAGTTCATTCAGCTACAAAGTTCATCGGCGGTCACGGAACAACTCTCGGTGGTATCATCGTAGAAAGCGGAAAGTTCAACTGGAAGGAGAGTGGAAAGTATCCTAACATCGCAGCTCCAAACCCAAGCTATCATGGAGTTTCTTTCTATGATGCAGTAGGACCAGCAGCCTTTGTTACTTTCATCCGTGCAATCCTTCTTCGCGATACAGGTGCAACAATCAGTCCATTCAATGCATTCCTTCTTCTTCAGGGGGTTGAAACTTTGTCTCTCCGTCTTGAGCGCCATGCAGAAAATACAAAGAAGGTTGTAGAGTTCCTTAAGAATCATCCACAGGTAGAAAAAGTAAATCATCCTTCTTTGCCAGATCATCCGGATCATGCACTCTATCAGAAATACTTCCCTAATGGTGGTGCTTCAATCTTTACATTCGAAATCAAGGGTGGAAAAGATGCAGCATGGAAGTTCATCGACAACCTTAAGATTTTCAGCCTGCTCGCAAATGTTGCAGATGTTAAGTCCCTTGTAATTCATCCGGCTACAACAACTCACAGCCAGCTCAACGAGGCAGAGCTTGCTGACCAGGGAATTACTCAGAGCACAATCCGCCTGAGCATTGGTACAGAGCATATTGACGACATCATCGCAGATTTGGAAGCTGGCTTTAAGGCTGCTAAATAATCAATTTGCGCTATTACAAAAGTAGGGGTATACTAAATCTATAAAAAATAGGAGAAAAAAGTTTTTTATGGAAAACCTCTACGATGTAATTGTCGTTGGTGCTGGAAATGGTGGCCTTGTAGCTGCCGGAACCACGGCAAAAAACGGATATAAAACCTTACTATTAGAAAAAAATAATCTTCCAGGTGGCTGCGCAACTAGTTTTAGTCGCGGCCGCTTTGAATTTGAACCTTCCTTACATGAACTTAGCGGAGTTGGTGTACCGGGCAATCGAGAATATGTTTATGATATTATCAACGGGCTTGGTGCAGAAGTAGACTGGCGTTATGAAAAAAATATGTTCCGCGCCATTGTTACAGGGCCTGATGGTTATGATGTAACAGTAAAAAGCGGAATCAAGGGCTTTTGCCAGTCTGTAGATGATGTTGTTCCTGGCTCTAAAAGAAAAGTAATGAAGCTCTTTAAGCTTGCGATGCATGATGCAAAGGCTCTTGATTACATCACAAGAAAAAAAGGAAAGCCAAATAAGCTTGTAATGGCCTTGCGTTATGGCAATTTTATGCGAGCTGCTTCTCACACTGTAGAAGAAGTTGAAATAGCACTCGGCATTCCTGAAAAAGCCAGAAATATAGTTAATACTTACTGGTGTTATCTTGGAGTTCCAACTGACGAACTCAACTGCATGCACTATCTTAATATGCTCCGAAGTTATGTCCAGTTTGGAGCTGCAATGCCTGCAAAACGTTCCCATGAAATTTCAGAAGCTCTCGTTGATGCATTCCGTAAGCATGGCGGAGAAGTCTGGTTTAATAGCAAGGTAACAGGCTTTCTTACTGATGAAACCGGTCGGGTAAATGGTGTTGAAGTAAACGGAAAAAAGCTTTATGCAAAAGAAGTCATTTCAAATGTAATACCAAATAATGTATTCAATATGATGGATTTGAATAAAATTCCTCAGACAGACTTAAAGCTGGCTAATAGTCGTGAGTTCGGTGTTTCTGTAATGACAATTTATCTTGGGCTTGATTGCACTCGTGAAGAACTTGGAATAGATGACTATACAACGTTTATCATGAACAATCAGAATCCTAGAGTTCAGCATGATACAAACGGACTTTATATTGTAAACTGCTTAAATACAGTTATTCCTGAAAGTTCTCCTAACGGAACCTGTACGCTTTTCTTTACGACACTTTGTTATGGAAAAGATTTCCCGAAAGACATAAATCCAGAAAATTATAAGAAATATAAAAATGAGATTGCTGAAAAATATATCAGTGAATACGAAAAACTGATAGGAAAAGATATCCGTTCTCATATAGAAGAAATCTCTGTTGCAACTCCTGCAACCTTCGCACGCTATCTTGATACTCCTGATGGAACAATTTATGGCTACAGACTTTCTGGATGGGATAATCTTATGTCTCGAGTAGCACACGAAGCAAAGGAGTTTACGATTCCGGGGCTTTCTTTTGTTGGTGGACATCACATTCGTGGCGACGGCTACTGTTCTGCTTATTATACAGGATCCTTCATAGGAAGCAGAGTAGTGCGAAAATTAAAAGCTGCTGAGCAGGCTGAAAAAGAGGAGTCAGGAAAATGAGCGGATTACGAAAACTTAATATGATGGATTTTACAACTTTGATACCTGTCAGAGAAAGTAAAATCGAAGCTGCAAAGGCAGAAAAACTTCCGGAAATTGATTCCTATAAGGCAAATCAGATTGCAAATGCTTTACATCCTGCAGTTCAAAACTTAGTTGTTACTGAAGTTGCAGAAATCAATGCAGATGCAAAATTATATACTCTTTCTCCTGATTCAGAAAAAGGCTGTCAGAAGCTTGCATATTTTTCTGCAGGACAGTATTTGAGTATAAGTTTGAAAATTGATTCAGCAATTACAAGCCGGCCTTATACGATTTGTTCAAGTCCCTCAGATTCCGTAAAAGGGATTTATATAATCCTTGTGAAGCGGGCAGAAAACGGATTTGTTTCTGATTATATACTTTCAAACTGGACAAAAGGAACAAAGGTTACCGCTTCTGAACCATGTGGCAATTTTACCTGGGAGCCTCTACGCGATGCAAAAAATGTAATAGGACTAGCAGGTGGAAGTGGTATTTCTGTTTTCTATTCAATGGCACAGGCAATCGCTGATGGTATTGAAGATTTTTCGCTGACTCTTTTATATGGTTCTAAATCAGAAAAAGATATTCTTTTGAAAAAAGAACTTGATGAACTTGCTGCTCGATGCGACAAAATAAAAGTAGTTCATGTTCTTAGCCAGGAAGAAAAAGCAGGTTATGAGCATGGCTTCCTTTCTGCTGATTTGATTAATAAGTATAAATGTCAGGGCGATTATTCTGTGTTTGTCTGCGGACCACAGAAAATGTATGATTATGAAAAAGAAGAGCTTAAAAAGCTTGGAATAAGAAATAAGTTTATACGCTATGAACTTGCAGGGCTTTCAAAGGCTCCTGATAAGGATGAAAAATACTCTCTGGTTGTGGAAAAAAGAGGCGAGTCTTATTCAATAAATTGCTGGTCGAAAGAAACAATACTTGTAGCTTTAGAGCGGGCTGGAATAGAGGCTCCTTCAAGATGCCGCAGTGGTGAATGCGGTTTCTGTCGTTCAAGGCTTGTAAAAGGAGATGTTTTTATTCCTGCAGAAAATGACGGCAGAAGACTTGCTGATGTACAGTTTGGCTACATTCATCCTTGTTCAACATACCCATTGAGCGATATAACCCTGGAATTGCTGTAAAAGTTGATTTTTGACAAATGCAAATTCGTGATTTATAATTAACTATCTTACTTTTTGACAGGAGAATTAGTTATGAAGAAATTTACAAAAATATTAGGTGCCGCAGCACTGCTTTTGTGCGGGGTGATGATTAGTGGGTGTGAGCCTATTAATAATATCAAGGAAGCATTGGCTGGGCCTAAGGATACATGGTTTTTACGTCAGGTTGACTACAAAAAAAATGGGACAGATACAACTGTAAAACTAAATGTATATTTTTGTTATTCAGATACAGGTTTTACAACAGAAACCAATGTTGAGATTCAACCAGGGTTGACGGCTGTTGTTACTGGCTCTGCCGATGTTGCCAAAGTATTAAATGGACTTGGGGATAACACTTATATCATAAAAAATTTTTCTAATTCGGAAGAAACAGAAATTGAAGCTTCTGATGATGATGATGAAAATAATAAGAATAAGACAATAAAATTTAAGATGACGCCTGCAAAATGGAGTTGGATGTATAATTTTGTTACATTGGAAAATCGTGGAAAAAACATAGCTCCATTTAATAAAGAAAATAATTATAAGGAATTAGATGTTGATAACTTGAAACATATTTCTTGGAAGAAGATATTGGCAAGTTATCTTCTTGATAATCTTCTTGAATAATACCTTTTAGTGTTGTACAGATTGTCCGGTCAAGCCGGACAATGACATTATCTCGATAAATACATTTGATTGTCATTCCCCGGCTAGACCGGGGAATCTTTTTTTTATTCGATATATTCCAACCCCATTTCTGCAATTTATTAATATCTAGAATTTTTTGCTAATTAGGTTTACAATATATTCGGGTGGAAATTTATTGTGAATCAATTCTTCAGACCAAAGCAGACAATTTTCTTTTTTATCTGTTGCGCACTCTGTCTTCTGGTTCTTCTATTTACATATGCTAAACTTTCTCTTCAACCGGTAACTCCTGTAGCTCAGAATATTCCGCCGGTAGAACGCGGGTCAATTGTAGACCGTTCCGGTTTTCCGCTTGCAGTTCAGACTAATTTTTATCACGTCGGAGTTTCTGTAAAAAATATCCGTGATAATGAAAAACTTAAAAAACGCTTTGCAGATGATGTAGCACCGCTTTTGGATATGCTTCCTGAAGATGTAATCAGTCTTTTGAGTTTAAACAGAAGTTTTGTTTATCTTAAGAAAAAGATTACTCAGTCAATGTATGAGCCGCTGAAAGCCCTTACCGATGAACGCGGTTACAATTTTGTAAGCTATGAAAAAATTCCTGGACGCAATTATCCAAGTCATGATTTAGCTTCTCAGTTAATTGGTTATATGGGTGATGATGGAAAAGGTCTGGCTGGAATTGAATTTTCACAGCAGTCTGTTCTGGCACCTGTTGGCACTGATGAAAACGGCGAACCTTTGCAGGGACGTAATGTATTTTTGAGTATTGATGCAAATCTTCAGTATAAACTTGAACAGATTGCCCATAAGACAATGAATGATACTCAGGCAGAAAGCATGATGCTGATTGCCGCTGATTGTACAACTGGCGAAGTTCTTTCATATATCAGTCTTCCATCAGCTGATTTGAATGAATATGGTTTTTCTTCTATAGAATCTAAGGTTGACCGTCCTGCAATGACAGCCTACGAGCCTGGTTCTGTATTTAAGATTTTTACTGTTGGAATTGTTTACGACGAACATGGTATTTCTCCAAATGATTCTTTCCTTTGCGACGGTATGTATGAAAAACGTCTTGCAAGTGGAGAAACAATCAGAATTAAGTGTCTTGAACATCATGGCTGGTGTACTCCAAAAGATGGTTTGCGTTATTCCTGCAACGATGTACTTGGACAGATAAGTGACAGAATCAGTGAAGATGAGTTTATGACTCGAATCCGTATGCTCGGCTTTGGTTCAAGAACTGGAGTAGAGCTTCCGGGAGAAACTTCGGGGCTGGTAAAGGATAACACAAGCAGCACCTGGTCTGCTCGTTCAAAACCAACAATTGCTATTGGTCAGGAAATCAGTGTTTCTGCATTGCAGATGGTTCAGGCCGCAACTTCAATTGGAAATGGTGGTGTTCCGGTTCAGTTGACCTTTATTCATAAGATTACAAATAAAGATGGAACAATTTATTACGAGCATGAGCCACAATATAAATCGCGGGTATTTTCAAAGAATACTGCAGATTATATTTTGAGCTGTATGGAAACAACTGCAAAAAGTGGTACTGGTTCAAGAGCAAATCTTCGTGATGTTGATATTGGTGTAAAAACAGGTACTGCTCAGATGGCAGATAAGGTTCACGGCGGTTATAGTGATACAGACTTCCTTTCAAGTTGTATGGCAATTTTCCCGGTTGATGATCCTCAGATTGTTTTGTACATCGTCGTTGAAAAAGCAAAGGGTGAAACTTACGGTGGACGAATTGTTGCACCTGTAATTGGTGAGGCCGCAGATATTATTATTGACCATTTAGGTATGAGCCGCGGCGGAGCTGCTTCTCTTGAACACAGTGGTGTTATAACAATTTCTTCTTCACATGGAGTTGAAATTGATTCTGTTGTTCCAGACTTTACAGGTAAATCTAAGCGTGAACTTTTGCCGCTTATGGAAAGAAAAGATATTAAACTGAATATAAATGGAAGCGGCTGGGTAACAAGTCAGAGCCCGGAACCAGGAACACCAGTTACGGAGAACATGGTAATTGAACTCAATCTGGAATAAAAATTTTTCCGCTTTTCAAAAAAGATTCCCACAGTTAGCTCAAATGACAGGTTCTCAGCCTGTACCTCCCGAAACTTTCTGGAAACTCGAAAATGCCAAAAATGGCATGATTACTGCAAGCGAGGGTGGGGTAAGACTGCACTCCGCTTATAATCCGGAGCGTGAGGCAGCTGGTGCTGTGGGCCGCGATGAAGTTTTTGCAAAGTCTGCAATTGTCTTTTATGGATTTGGGCTTGGATACCATGTTATTGAGTGTGCAAAAAAAATCCTTCAGTGTGATGGTGCGTCACCTCGTCTTGTTATTATTGAACCAGATATTGCTCATTTTTATGCCGCAATGACAGTGCTCGACTGGACTTCTGTATTTGAAGTAGAAAATCTTGTGATTGCAGTTGGGGCTCCTGCAGAATCAGTTTTGCCACTTCTTGAAGATGGTTCAAAAGTAAATATTGGGGAGACAGGTGTTTCTGATTCTTGTTTTTTTGATATTCCGGCCTTTACTGCACACGCGGCTGCTTATTTTGAAACTGTGCGTTCAATAGTAAAGCGAAATCAAAGAAAGAACGAAATTAATGCCGCAACCTTGCGAAAGTTTGGTAAATTGTGGTGCAGAAACAGTTTGAAAAATCTTGAACAGTTTGCAAAGCGAGGTTTTGTTAGCTGTCTTGAAAATAAGGCTTTTGATGATGAGGGCAATGCTCTTCCGTTTTTGATTATTGGAGCAGGCCCATCCCTTGAAACAATTCTTCCATATATTCAAGAACTTCAGGAGCGTTGTGTAACTGTTTGTGTGGAAACCGCATTAAGAGCGCTTTTGAGATGTGGAGTTCAGCCGGATTTTGTGATTTTGACAGATCCTCAGTTTTGGGCTTATCGTCATATTGCAGGACTTAGCGCGCCACAGACTGTATTTATTACTGAAGTTAGTGCGTATCCATCTGTTTTTCGCTTTGATTGCCGCAATCTCCTGTTATGCGCCTCACAATTCCCAGTAGGTGCGTTTACGCAATCAAAACTCCGTCTCACACCGGGCGACCTCGGTACCGGTGGTTCTGTTGCTTCGAGTGCATGGAACTTTGCTCACTTAGCAGGTGCCCGCGAAATCTTCGTTGCCGGCTTAGATTTCGCCTTCCCAGGAAAGCAAACTCATATTAAAGGAAGCTCTGCAGAACAAACCTGGCATACCTTGTCTAGCCGACTCTCAAGTCCGGATAAATTTACAGCCTCGGCTCTATACAGTGCAAATGCCACAACCGGCCGCGACTATACCGGCTCCCCAGTCCTTACCGACAGCCGTATGAAAATGTTTGCCTGGTGGTTCGAAGCCCGACTTGCTTCGTGCCCGGAAACAAAAACTTATACACTGGGGCCGAAAGGTTTGTCTGTGCCGGGTATCGTACCAGCCTCTTTAGATGAATTGTTAAGCCGTCCATCGGCAGCAGCTCGTAAAGTAACGTTCCTAAATACAGCAACTACTGCTCATTCACAGCTCTCACCAGCTCAACTTAGCGAACTCAGCGAATTAATAAATCACTTTCCGCGCGAAACCTTCCTCTCTGAGTATCCATTTTTACAAGAATATCTCTAAACCAGCCCTTATTATTTTCCGATACTTGAAGCATGGAAATAATAAGTTACGTTCAGGATGACTCCCGCAGAAGAGGTTTTTCTCTGCCGGAAATCCAGTGGAGACGGCCTTCAAAAGTCCGCTCTGCCTCTTTGACATCAAATGTTTTTTCAACTGATTTGCGAAGCTTTAAGGCACAAGAGGTGCGTAAGCCTGTAAACTTCCGTACATTTTTCAAAACAGTAGGAAGTTCTGTAACAGATGCCAGTGACTTTGTAAAAGATAATGGAAAACGAATTCTCATTATTGCTATAAGTGCAACTGTTGCTGCAACTTTAGTGTTTGGAACTATAAGACTTGCCCAGCATCATATAAATCATACAGGTCCAGTTTTGCTTGCCAGTTATGGTGGTGCTGATATTGAAAATCTTAATAAACTCATGTCAAACTTTGCCCTTGCAGGTACTGTTGATTATGACGAATCTGGAAATCTTTTAGATATAGAAGCAACTTCAAAGGTTGTTAATTTTACTCAGCCTGTAAGCTATCAGACTTATAAAGTTCGTTCCGGTGATACAATCAGCGGAATTGCAAAGAAGTTTGGTTTGACTAACATTTCAACTTTGATTTCTGTAAATGATATTGGAAATGTCCGTCAGCTTGCTGCAGGACAGAAACTTAGAATCCCTTCAATTGATGGAATTATCTATACTGTAAAAAAAGGCGACAGCTTAAACAGCATTACAGGTAAATATAAAATCAGCCTGGAACAGCTTCTTGATGTAAATGAGCTTACAAGTGAAACTCTTACTGCCGGCCAGCAGCTCTTTTTACCAGGGGCTGCAATGGATGCAAGTTCTTTGCGAAATGCAATGGGTGAACTTTTCCGTATGCCGCTTTCTGCTAAGTTCCGCTGGTCTTCTCCATATGGTTATAGAATTGATCCGATTGCAGGAGTTAAATCTTTCCATACAGGAACTGATATGGCCTGTCCTACAGGAACTCCGATTCTTGCAGCAATGAGCGGAAGAGTTACAACAACTGGTATTAACCGTGTTTATGGAAACTATGTAATTATTGATCATGGAAACGGCTATCAGACTTTGTATGCTCATATGTCTAAAATAATAGCAAGTAAAGGACAGTGGGTGAGCCAGGGAACAAGAATTGGTCTTGTTGGTTCAACCGGATATTCAACCGGCCCACATCTACATTTTACGGTTTATAAAAATGGAAAATTAGTAGACCCGATGTCGGTGTTGAAATAAGGGGATAAAATATGTGTATCTGCGGTGGTTGCGGAAAATTAATTGATAAAAGATTTTATTATTGCCCGTGGTGTGGCTATTCTCGTGTTCAGAAAGAAGAAGATGATAGCGCAAAACTTCGTTATGCAGAATTTAAGGAAAAACAATTCCAAAAGCGTTATAATCAGATAGAAAAGATGGAAGAACAACTCGATTCGCTTGAGCATGAACTTTCCATCCTTGTATTAAGTGCGGAGATGCATAAATGAAAAAACTCGCAATTCTGTGTCTGGTAATCAGTCTTATCTCATTTTCAGCGGTAGCCGGAACTTCCTTTGGAAATCCTGATTTGAATCTTAACGACGAGATTCTTTTTACCGTTCGTCATAACATGGTTGGAACCAGTCCTTATAAATCTCTTTTCAGGGCTGTTCTAAAAGATGGTAAGCCAGAGAAAGCCCCTGAGGTTATTACCTGTTATCCAGAACAGATGGAACTTCTTTCTGGTGGTGATGTCCTTCAGATTAGAAACAGATATGGAATTGCGCGTTATTCAAAAAAAGCTGGCGAACTTATCTGGATAGAAAAAAGCGAAGAGATTCCGGAGAATATTGTTCCGGTTGTTCCTTATGCTGTAAGTCCAAACGGAAAATACTTTTGCCGTATAGAACGTACTTCTGTTTTCTCCGGTAATCTGATGCTCGTTAGTACAGAAACTGGTAAGAGCTGCATTCTTTGTGAAGGTGTTTTGAATTCGTATGAAGACCTTCCTGTAAAATGGTCTCCAGACAGTTCTGTTGTTGTTTACGAAAAAAAGAATTCTGTTTACTTCTGTAATCCGGATGCTGTATTGCGCGGAGTTGAAATTGATGAACGCTATCGAAAGGTAGGAAGAGGAAGTATCAACTCTGTTTACTGGGCATCTTCAAAATATCTTGCTTATGTAGATGATTATCTTCTTTATAAAATCAATACAAAAGAACTTTATACACTCGGTCTTTATTCTGGAATTATAGGGCAGGGTAAGCCAATGGGACGTCTTCCATTCCAGTTTAATCCGCTTACAGATAAGTTTACCTGTAATAGTGAAGTTACTTCTGCAGTTGTAACTCAGAATGGCCGCCTGTTTACTTATCTTGTAGTTCGCAGTGCTTCCTGCGATTACATGGATGTAATTTATTCTCGTCCTTATACAGAATCAAATGCTTCGTTAGTAGCCTCTTACATTTTCTGGGATGCTTCTGGTAAACCGGTTCTCTGGCAGGAAAAACTTCCATATGATGGAATTAAAGAGCATGGAGCTGTTTATAAACTTGATGTACTAGCAAAGCAGGTTTTGCTGATTGAAGATTCCGGAAAGCCATTCCTTTCTCCAAGCGGAACAAAGGTGATGTTCTTTGCGGGTTCTACAGTTTATGTTTATGATATTAATACCTGGAAGCGCATTGCAGTACTTACTGGTGAAAAAGTTGTTTCTGCTATCTGGACTGATGATAATAATCTTTATGTTGGCGGTGAAAAAAGTGTACGCCTCTGGAATATTATCACAAATCAGGCCGATACAATTACGCTTTCTTCTGTAACTGCCGGTTACTGGGATACAACTGATTATTCAATTGTTGCAGATACCGGAAATGCCAACTTCTATAAGTTTGATGCAGTTAAAAAGACCTGGTCTAAAACTGAAGTAACTAAGGCCATTGAGCCGGTAAAGCAGAATGGTCGTTATCGTGTATTTATTGGAACAACCCAGAATAAGAATTATGATAACGCACTTTACGTTCGTTCTCTCAGTAAAAAGGCAGTAACAATTCCATTGTATAAGGAAAGTGCTAAAAAGGCCGTTGAAAAGAAAAAGGTTGCACTTGCTTTTGAGCTTTATGATAATGCAGATGGTCTTCCATTGATTCTTTCGGAACTCAAAAAGTTTAACGCCAAGGGAAGCTTCTTTATAAATGGAGAATTCATTCGCCGTTATCCGGCTGAGACAAGACAGATTGTAACTAACGGGCATTTGTGTGCTTCTATGTTCTTTACAACTGCAAATCTTACAGAAAACAGCTTTGTAATTAATGAAGATTTTGTTCGTCGTGGCCTTGCCCGCAATGAAGATGAATTCTATGATTGCACAAAAACAGAACTGACACTTTTCTGGCATGCACCATATTATGATACAACTCCAGATATTATTACTTACGGTGGAAATGCCGGATATACTTATGTAAACCGTTGCAGTGATGTTTCAGAGTTTAATAATCCTGATATGGATCCTGAAAAACTGATAAAGAAATTTTTACTTGGATTAGATAAAACTAACGGTGGAGTAGTTTCTGTTGTTGGTGGATTTTCACAGAGTAATCATTCACGACCATTATATAAATACATGGCACTGTTAATCAGCGCATTGCTTGATAGTGGATATGAACTTGTTGATTTAAATTCACTATAAAGTGTCATCCCGAACTTGGTTCGGGATATTTTTTATAGATGCTGAAATAAATTCAGCATGACAGAAATTGCCTTATTCTTCTTCCTGGAATCTGTCGCGATATGCGCCGTAGCCGTCTTCTTCTTCAACGTCGTCGTAAGGTTCGTCTACGTCCTCTTCTTCCTTGAATACGTCGTCGTAGTACAAGTCTGCATCATCATCAAACTCATCAAGAGCTTCATCGTCTTCTTCGTAATCGTCGAAGTCGTCATCGAAATCTTCATCATATTCATCGTCGAAATCATCGCCGTATGAAAAAGATAAACTTAATTCTTCAAATTCTGAATCAGCAGACATAAAAAACCCCGCATATTTTTTTTGTCATTGATACTGTCTATTTTTTAAACTCACCGTCAAACAATATAATTCATAAGGCCTAAAAAGTAAATAGAATTTAAGGACATTCCCTTAGAAAATTTCACGTTTCGTTTGAAATCCGTGTAAAATGCAGGCAAACAATTTCGTTCTGATACGATTACTGTATCAAAGTAAGATAAAATCTATCCAGAAAAAGGGTATCAGACAACATCATCCCCGTTGGCTGATACCCTTTTTCTGGATAGATTATGTTTTAGATATCTTAATACTATTAAACATGTCAGAACGAAAATATTTGACTACTCGGTAAAGTAGGGTATAATTATTATATGAATCGTGAATTATCTGCCAGAGCGTATGCTAAGGTGAATTTTGGGCTACGTGTTCTGCAAAAACGTGATGACGGTTTTCACGGAATTGAAAGTATTTTTCAAACAGTAGATCTTTTTGATGAGCTTACTGTGACTGTTTCTGATGTAAACGGCTGTACTGTAAGATGTGATTCAATGGAACTGCCGGAAAAAAATACTTTGACTATGGCTTACAGCGCTTTTTGTGAGGTTGCAGGCACAGAAGTTCCCCCTGTCAGCGTTTTGTTGAAAAAGGGTATTCCTTCGGGCGGAGGCCTTGGAGGTGGTTCTTCCGATGCGGCTGCTCTTGTTCGGGTGCTGGAAAAGTTTTGTGGAATAAGGCTCTCTTATGAGCAGCTGGACTACGTTGCCTCCAAGACAGGCAGCGACGTATTTTTCTTTATGCATTGCGACGAACAGGGACACGGATGTGCACTTGTTTCGGGACGCGGCGAGAATGTGCGTGATATCAAACCAGTAGAAAACTTATTCCTTGTGATGGTATTTCCTGAGGTAAGTTCATCTACCAAAGAGGCGTATGCTCTTGTAGATGAAGCTTTTACCCGCGGAGATGTTTTAATAAGTCCTGAATTTGATGAGCTAGAGTTAATTTACAGAAGGCCGCCGGAGAAATGGACTTTTATTAATACTTTTACGCCTGTTATTTCTGCAAAGTATGAACAGATAGGGCGTGCAATTGAGGCTTTACGAAACCTTGGCTGTGATTATGCCGAAATGTCAGGTTCGGGTTCCACAGTTTTTGGGGTATTCACTTCTAGGCAAGAGGCTGAATCTGCAGTGCAGGAGCTGACAGGTTCTTGGAACTGTAAATTGGCGCGGACTGTATAAGATTATAGTTATGCCATGTAATTTTGCGGAGGTAGATTTATGCAGATTACCGAATTGAGAATTAGAAAGGTTGAGGACGAAGGTAAGCTCCGTGCTTATGTAACAGTTACTTTTGATAACTGCTTTGTTGTTCACAATGTTAAGATTATTGAAGGAAAGAGCGGTCTTTTCATAGCAATGCCAAGCCGTAAGACTGCTAACGGGGAATACAAAGATGTAGCCCATCCAATCAGCCCTGAATTCCGCACTGAACTGCAGGATAAAATTTTAGCAGAATATAATGCAGGTCATGTTGAAACAGGTACTTCCCCAGACGACTAAAATATTATATAATAGTAGGCATCTTTGGGTCGTCGGCAAGCGGTAAGCCAACGGCTTTTGGTGCCGTCATTCCACAGGTTCGAATCCTGTCGACCCAGCGTAAAAAGAGTTTTCTGAAAAAATCAGGAAACTCTTTTTTTTTATTATAGAAAATAGAAGCTGGGGCGACAGGATTCGAAACGGAGTGAGTGGTTCTAAAAAATCCGAGCAGTGGCGCAGGATTTTTTAGAAGGCCGAACCAGGAGGGTGAGGCCAACGAACGGAGGCGCCACGGAAGGAGGAAACAGGACGTTTCCGACTGTAGTGGCGAATCCTGTCGACTATGAGCCGGCCAGTTCCAGATTATGAGCCGACCGTCTCTTATAATTTTAATTCTCAGATAATAGAACGGTTTTCGTAAATAAAAAGCGGTCCGCTACGGGAAATAGTAAACTGTGGAAAATAATGCGGATGTCAAAAAATAATTATTTCTCACAGAGTACACAGAGCTTAAAGAGAATAAAAAAAATCTTCTGTGAACTCTTTAGCTCTGTGAAGAATTCTTACGGGGTTTTAGGGGCAGTGCCCCTAGGAGAGAGGGTAGCGTAAGACCGCGCAGCGAGGGGGAGACTTCCCCCTCCTTACAACACAATCTCCAACTATTGAACAACCCCATTATTTCTGATAAAATATTCAAACATTTTAAGGATATAAGGAGCTTTAAGAAAATGAGTAAGCAGACACTCGAAGCAAAACTTCGTACAGCTACTGGTAAAACAGCTGCTAAAAATCTTCGCAAAGAAGGACGTATCCCTGCTGTTGTTTACAATGCAAAGGGCGAGGCTACATCTATCGAAGTTAGCGAAGTAGAATTCAACAAGATCTGGAGAACTATTACTCCAACTACTTCTATCACACTCAAGGTTGATGGAAAAGAATCTCTCGCATTGATTAAGGACGTTGAGTACAACATTCGTACAGACAAAGTTCTTCATGCAGATTTCTTCGCACCTGATGCTGACGAAAAACTCGTTATGAAAATCAAGGTACACTACACAGGAACTCCAGCTGGTGTTCTCAAGGGTGGTTTCAAGAAAGAACGCAATAACGAAATCAAAATCAAGGCTTGCATCGCTGACCTTCCAGAAACAATCACTGCTGATATTTCAGGAATCAATGTTAGTGAAGCTCTCCGCGTAAAGGATCTTAAACTTGACAGCAAGGTTGAGGTTCTCACAGGCGCAGAAATGCCTCTCGTAACTGTATCACCAGCTCGTGGCTAAGCCTAAAATGCCAACCACTCGCTAATTAGCGATATTTGGTGTATAATAAAGACTGTCCTAATCAGGGCAGTCTTTTTTTTATGTGTGAGTTTGAAAAAAAAGTAAAAGATAAATTAGATGAGATTCTGCAAAGTGATGCACGCGGTGGTGCGTATCCGCCAATTGGTGTTGCGGTTTCCGGTGGTGCAGATTCTATTGCGCTTTTACTTTCGATGTCGGAAATTATTTCTCCTCTTTATGTAATTACTGTAAATCATAATATAAGACCTGCGGCTGAAAGTGGCGGGGATGTGGATTTTGTACTTGAAGTGTGTGGGGAATTGAGGAAGCGCGGGCGGGACGTGATTTGTGAGGCGGTTGAGCTTGAGCGCGGTGCGGTTGCACTGGAAGCGGAGAGGCGCGGCGGTGGAATAGAAGAGGCGGCGCGGTATTTACGTTACGCGGCGTTCGAAAAGTTTGTTGCGGAGCGGGGCCTCGGGGTGCTTTGTACTGCGCACAACATGAATGATCAGCTGGAAACTGTTCTTATGCGCTTTTTGCAGGGGAGCCCCGCGGAGGCTGCGGGTGGTATTAGGGCGCGGCGGGAAATAGGTGTGAGCGGTTCTGTAATTGCGCGCCCACTTCTGGATATATCCCGTACCGAAATTGAAGCTTATGTTCAAAGCCGTGGTTTTACCTGGCGAACCGATAAAACTAATTTTGAAACTGATTATCTTAGAAATCGCATTCGTCTTAATCTTGTTCCTTTTTTGAATGAACAGTTTCCCGGCTGGCAGAAATCTGTTTTATCTGGTGCAGACAAGGCTTGTGAAGATGCAGAATTGATTCTTTCTTGTGTTGAAAAGGTTCCTGTTTCTGCAGGTTCTGATAGCGAGGTTGAGATTTCCTTAAATGAATTTAAATCTTCTCCGATTGCGGTTCAGCGTCGCCTTATTCTTTCTGCATGTAATAAGGCTGGAGAAAGAGCACGCATTCCAAATCAGTTTGTAAAGGATGTTTTGTCTGCAGTACGCGAGAGTGATGGTTTTACAAAGTATTTTGCAGGCATAGATATCATTCTCAAAAAAAATAGACTTTTTGTAAAAAAACATACAGAAATCAATACGGATTTAGTTTTTTCTGATATAATAGAAAAAACTGGTTCATTTGAGTTTCCTTTTGGGAATTTAGATGTTTTTAACTATAGAGAGCAGGATGGAAAAAGGTTTGTTACTGTTTGTGCCGGAGAATCCAGCATTGCAGAAAATATTGCACTTCCATTTTGTATAAGAAACGTTCGGCTCGGAGATATGGTTCTTTGTGCTGATGGTTCTTTAAAAAAAGTTTCTGATGTATTTTCTGACTGGCATGTTGCACCTGAAAAAAAAGGTCTCATTCCTGTCATTCAGTTGCTTAATGAAAAATCTCAGGGAATTAAAGCTATTCTTGGTGGATTTTTAGGATATAAGGATTGGATTGTTAAGTTATGAAAAAGTATGCAATTGTTGTTCTTTTGTCTTTTGGATTAATCTTTTCTGCGGCTGCGCAAAACTCTGCTGCATCTGCAAATAAAAATACGGCTTTGCGTTGTCTTAAACTTGCAGAAAGTTGCCTTGTAGGCAATGACTGGAAGAATGCTTTAAGTCAGGCGGAGCTTGGTCTTTCTTATGATGAATCGATTTCGGATCTTTACTATATAAAAGCAGCTGCTTCACTAAATCTTGGTGGAACTAAGGCTGATGCTTTGAGAATTCTTTCTTCTGCTTTTGAACGATCTTCGTGGGCCGGATATACAAAAAATGGTGCACGTATTTTCCTTGCAGACCTTCTTTCAGATACTGGTTTACATGAAGAGTCGCTTACTGTATTGGATAGTGAGCCTTTTATTTATTCTGCAGACGCTGAGTTTATCCGCATCAAAAATTATTATCGTATGGGAACAAAAGAGTCTCTCAATAATGCTCGCCTTCGCCTTAATAGTGACCGCCGTGTATATCCTAAGGATTCCCGCTTCCCGGAAATTTTCTTCCTGTTTGAATCTCTCTTTATGAGTGAGGCTGAACGTGATGGTATTCATTATCAGATTCCAGAGCTCGTAAGCACTATTGCTGCTTCTTACATTGCAAAACTTCCAGATTATTCTAACCGAAATCTTGAAATGGAATTGCTTGCTGCAAGCTTTGCCCGTGATGATGAAAAACTTCGTTTAATAAAAGCAATTGATGCAAAAAATAAGAGTCTAAACACATTACTTGCTACTACTGCTTTACGTGCTGGTATTTATACAGACTCTCAGGCTTTTGATATGTTTTTTGAAGCTGGAAATAACGAGTTCTCATTGGATTCTCTTGAAACTTTTATTGCTCTTCTTTCTGATGAAGAGGTGATTGAACGGGCTGCTCAAACTATTGCCGATTTTACCGGAACAATTTATATTGATGAAAATATGGATTTGCAGTATGAACTTACTGTTCAGTATGAAAAAGGACGCCCTGTTTATATAAAATATGATGCAAATAATGACGGCGAAACTGAACTTTATTCTTCATGCGATTTTGGCGCTCCGGTATTTGTTTATTTTAATACTAGTCGCCAGCAATTCTTCTACAGCGACTTCCCAAAAGTTTCAAAGGTATCTTATTCAGACAGAAATCTTGTTTTCAACTTCTTACATGATGACTACCTTTTCTCTCCTTTTGATTTTGTAACTGATAATGTATTTACAAGAACAGGTGCTGAATTCTATATTCCAAACATTTCAAAAGAGGTGGCTTTACCGCTTCCTCAGGAAATTATTGACCGTGCTTCAAGTTTTGAGCTTCCAATAACTGAACGCGATAATGGTCGTATTATCTATACACTTTCTGGCGGTCAGATTGTTTTTGCGGAATTTTATGAAGCAAATAACCGCTATGCATATTGTGATTTTTCAAAAGAAGATTCTCTTGTTCGTTGTGTAGATTATGATAATGATGGAACTTTTGAAACAACTGAATTTTATTCGCAGATTCCATTCGGACAGGATGGGCTTAAAACTGATGATAATGATCGTGTAGTTACAAGCGTCTTCAATTTTATAGATAACCGAAATGATATTTATCTGAGAAAAATCCAGATTGATCATAATCAGAATACTTTCAGTGAATTTTCAGAAGAATATCTTGAATACAATGGAAAAATTACAATCTGGGATAATGACGATAATGGTTTGCCAGACTGTCAGTATATCCGCTATCCACAGAAAGATGGCGAATCCTTAATCGAAGAAACTTTATATTTCGATTCGAATGGACTTCAAATAATTTCATTAACAACTGCTGATGGAATTCCTTTAAAGATGAATGCCGAAGGTTCTGAAGTTATGGTATATGCCGGTGACTCTCCAGATCTTTACTGGATTGATCAAAAAGGAACTGATGATGCAGAGACTGCTATTCTGGAATATGTATCAAAAGGATTTTCTCAGGGGATAATTGATTTATTTGATTACGAAGAAACAAGAATTTCTATAATAAAGGTTGGGTCTGCTTATTACTGCCGTTATGTTCCGCTTTCTTCAATTCCACTAGAACAAGAGGCCGCTGAATAATATGCTTCATAATGTAAAAAAAATCTCTTTATTAATTCTTGTATCGTATTCTGTCTTTTTGATTTCATGTCGTACTGTTCGACAACCTTCATCAGTTCCAGAACATTTGAATTATTCTGATGAAGATATTGTAAAAAACGAAATTGAACGTATTGATGCTTTTCTGGAAACTGAACCTGTTCGTGCTTTGTGGCGTGCAAGTCTGCTTGGTCATGAAGAAGTACTGGAACGTTGTTTTACAAAGGTTCAGACTCTGCTAGAGACTTCCATTGAAGAAAAGAATTATCTGGATGCTAAAAAATATTACAAGTCGCTGCTTGCTGTAAAGCCCGACTGGAAACTTGACGGATATTCTTATTCGCAGGTTGAAAAGCTTGCTCTTGCTGATGTGCCAGGGCTTGCTGCTGCCGGTACAAATAAAAAATCACCATCCAAAATTTCTGAATGTATGCACGCGGCTGTTACCATCTGGGTTGACCGTGGCGTTACTGTAAAAAATGGGGCAGGCTATGCTGATATCATAATCGGCTCTGGCTTTTTTATTGACGAGCGTGGATATATCGTAACAAATCATCATGTAATTGATTCAATGGTAAATCCTAAGTATGAAGGTTATGTTCGTCTTTATATAAAATTACTTGATGATAATCTTACAAAGATTCCGGCAAAAGTTGTAGGCTATGATTCATTGCTGGATCTTGCACTTTTAAAAGTTGAAATCACTCCTGAATATGTACTTGATCTTGGTTCTAGTGATGATCTTGAAATTGGAGATAAGATTTCTGCAATTGGTACTCCGGTAGGTCTTGAAGGTACTTTGACTTCTGGAATCATTTCTTCTTTTGACCGAAAGCTTCTTTCACTTGGAAATGTATTTCAGATTGATGCTGCTGTAAATTCTGGTAACTCTGGCGGACCTTTAATCGATAAGAATCTAAAAGTGCAGGCAATTGTTTTTGCCGGAATGCTTCAGCTTCAGGGCTTAAACTTTGCGATTCCTGTTGAATATCTTAAACAGGAACTTAGTGCAATGTATGGCCGTGGTGAAATCATTCATACCTGGACAGGCTGTTTTGGAAATACTAAACGAGAAGGAAATAAAAAAACAGGACTTGAAGTTCAATATGTGCTTCCTGGCGGTTCTGGTTTTATGGCAGGTCTTGTTCCTGGAGATATAATTACTGCTCTTGATGGAAAAACAATCACTTCATCTGATGATTTCAATTTCCTTCTTATGGGATATGAGGCAGAAACAATTCTTAAATGTGATTATATGAGTGCTGGCGGGGAGCAAAAGTCGTGTCTTGTTTATCTTGATAAAAGGCCAGAAAATCCTTCTAAAACAATTTTTGATTCTGATTTACTTATGAATTCTTTTGTGCCGCTTTTTGGAATGAAGCTCCTTCCTTCATCGACAACAAACCGAAATTCCTATACAATAGAAAAAATTATTCCGGGTAGTGCCGCAGATGATATGAGTTTTTCTGAGAACGATACAGTAACAGTTCTTGGTGTTGATGTAGATGAAAGACTCAAAGGAATCATTACATCTCTTTCAACTAAACGAAAGAAAAAGGCCTTTCTGGATGTAACAATAAATCTTGGTACCAGCTTTGACGGACCTTACTACTTCTAAACGGGAGCAATAATAATATGACTGAAATGAAATTTAAGCGCAACTTTTGTATTGTTGCACATATAGACCACGGAAAATCAACTCTCTCTGACCGCTTGATTCAGAAGGCAAAAATTATTGATGACCGTAAGATGATGAATCAGATTCTAGATAATATGGATATTGAGCGTGAGCGTGGTATTACAATTAAGAGCCAGGCTGTAACAATTCCGTATCATGCAAAAGATGGCAATGATTACGAATTAAACTTCGTAGATACTCCAGGTCACGTGGACTTTTCTTATGAGGTTTCTCGTGCAATTGCTTCCTGCGAAGGTGCTCTTCTTTTGATCGATGCCACCCAGGGTGTTGAAAGCCAGACTGTTTCTAATATGTATATGGCTCTTGAGCATGACCTTACAATGGTTCCAGTTATCAATAAAATTGACCTTGCTTCTGCAGATATTCCTGCTTGTAAGTCTCAGATTGATAATGAGCTTGGTCTTGATTCCAGTGATGCAATGTGTGTTTCTGCAAAAACTGGTGAAGGAATTGATGAACTGCTTGAAGCCATCGTTACAAAGTTCCCGGCTCCTACAGGAGATCCAAACGGTAAGCTTGCTGCATTAATTTTTGACTGCCATTATGATGTTTACCGCGGAGTTGTTGTTCATGTTCGCGTAATGGAAGGACGCCTTAAAACCGGCGACCTCATTAAGATGATGAGTACAAACACTCAGTACAAAGTAGAGCAGTGTGGTATTTTCAAAATCAACTATGAAGAAACCGGTGTGCTCGAAGCAGGTGATGTAGGATATATCATTTCTGGTCTTAAAACTGTAAGTGATGTAAAAGTTGGTGATACAATCACATCTGTAGAAGGTGGAGTAGAAGAGCCTCTCCCTGGATTTAAGGAAGTAAAGCCTGTTGTTTATTCTTCAATCTATCCAATGGATTCAAATGATTACGAAGAATTAAAAGACAGCATGGAAAAACTCAAACTTAATGATGCAAGTCTTGTTTATGAAAAAGATAATTCGCTTGCTTTGGGTAACGGTTTCCGCTGTGGCTTCTTAGGTTTGCTTCATCTTGAAATTATTCAGGAGCGTCTTGAACGCGACTTTGATCAGGCTGTTATCTTTACAGCGCCAAGCGTACGCTATATGCTTCACTTGCAGAATGGCGAAGATATGTATATTGATAATCCATCTGAATACCCACAGGGACGTATAAAGGATGCTGAAGAACCTTATATCAAAGCATCAATTATTACTCCTTCAGAATACCTTGGTTCAATTATGGCTTTGTGTACAGAAAAACGTGGTGTTCAGACAAATATGCAGTACCTCGATACAAAGCGTGTTGAGCTTACCTATGAAATGCCGCTTGCAGAAGTCCTTTTTGATTTCTATGACCGCTTAAAGAGCTACAGCCGTGGTTATGCTTCTTTTGATTATGAGGTAACAGGTTATCGTGCAACTGACCTTGTAAAAGTTGATATTCTCTTGAATGGTAAGAATGTTGATGCACTTTCACTTTTGACATTCAGACAGAATGCTGTAGACAGAGCTCGCAAGGTTTGTGAGCGTCTTAAGAATGAGATTTCTCGTCAGCAGTTTAAGGTAGCAATTCAGGGAGCCATCGGCGGCCAGATTATTGCCCGAGAAACTGTAAATCCTGTTCGTAAAGACGTTCTTGCAAAGTGTTATGGTGGTGATATTACCCGTAAACGAAAGCTTCTTGAAAAGCAGAAGGAAGGTAAAAAGCGCATGAAGATGATTGGTGACGTAGAATTACCACAGAGCGCTTTCCTTGCTGTTCTTAAAGAAAATGACGATCAGTAAGATTAAATATATTTAAGGAAGAAATCAATTTCTGTTCTTATTCTGTTTAAGAACGATTGATTTGTTGAAAACTGCCAGCCATCAGCGAAGTGAAGATATAAGTACTCACGCGGGGCGGCAGTTTTTTTTATTTCATCTAATAAAGCTTCGCCTGTGAGCTCTGTTTTGCTGGTGAGTAGGTTTCGTAGGTGTTCCAGAGCTGAATGCTCGGTTGCAAGAAAGTCTTTGATTGCTTTGTCGAATGGATTGCTTCGGCCTTCGGCCTCGCGATGCATCTGTGTGGCGGATGCATCGTGTGCTACGAAGCAATCTATATCTTTATGTGGGATATCAAGTTTAATTCCGCTTTCTCCAACATCATAAAGATTTTCTATACCCGCAAAGAAACTGTTGAACATTTCAGCGTAGCTTTTTAATGTAACAGTGGTATATAAAGTTTTGCCAGATTTGTCTAATATTTTATCTGAGCCATAAGAGAAGGTTGCATTATAGTTTGTAACCGGCAAAAGTCTGTTATTGTTAGCCAGCCGCGTAATATGTGCGAGTGCACCCTTTGTGTGTGTTAGTCCTGTTGAATATGAAAAATCTAATCCTGTGACATAAACTGGAATAGAATTATACTTTCGGAATTTCAAGGCATAATAAACAGCAGTGAGTCCAACTGAACCGAAAGGTTTGTTTGCAGGTGGCATAAAATCCTTTGATTTTAAGGAATCAAAAAAAGATCCATCTGCATATTCTGTAAAGAAGTATGAAATATTAGCTGCGCCAGCTCGGTGTACAATATTCGGAATCGAAGAAAGGCCTGCAAATATGTGAGTGTCTTTTGGAGTGCCTGTAAAGGCTTTTACAATTATAGATTGAGCTTCTTCTACAAATACTCCATCTGGAGTAATTCCGTTTTTTAAGAGAGGCTGCAGGGCAGTGTCGACACAGAAAATAAAGTATTCTGATAATTTGGTATTGCGACTAAGCAAGCCATTTATAAAAATCTGTGTGCTTTCACCGGCTCCAAAAACAATAATTGGTTTATCTACAGAATTAAAATAGTCAGTTATAGGCTTTGAAACAGCAAGATAATGAAGGTTTTCAAAAAGATTTTTTGAGTAGCGTCGACCAAAACGGGTAAGGGTAATACGATTCTTCCAGAAGGTCATTAAAGAATCTGTACAGGCAGCAAAAAGTTTATTGTAAAAATCTGAATTAAACTGAAGTCCAGCAGACATATCAAGTCTGATTACACGCTTATATTTTCCAGATTTTGCAAGCTCATAAATTTTTAATGGTAAATCAGAAAGCTCAGATGGAGCACAGGCGATTAAGCCTTCAGCTTTGTATCCTTGTGCGTTATAAAAATCAAAAAGTGCCTGTTCAGCTTCACATAAAACAATCTGGCAGTTTTCAGGAAGTTTATTTTTCAGTTCATTAAGTCCATAACCTAAAACTGGAGAAATACATAAAATAATTGTACCAGGAATCAGATTAAGGTTTGCAACTGTGGTTATAATATTTTTACTTGGATTATATTTTGAATAGAGAAGGTGTTCTTTGTACAAAACAGAAAAGCCCTGAGGCGTTTCGATTTTCTGAACGACACAGGGCTTTTGATTTAATATTTCTTCCAATTACTATCTCAAAAAGTTCTGAAAGTAAACACTAATGAAATCATTTGTGAGCTTATCGCTGCCCATAATTGCTTCATTAGCAGAATCTTCATCATAAGAAGAGAACAAAGTTGGATTAATTTCTGAATCCTCTGGTGTAGACTCTTTAGTAAACTTAAGAACTACAACATTGTCTCCTACAACGATAGGTTCTGAAATCTCATTGAGGCTAAGTGCAAATGCCTTGCTCAAGAAGTTTTCGTTTGATTCTGCATTTGTAATTCCAGAATCACCAGCTTTGAATTCGCCCAAAACATTTACGTTACCGTAGTTCAATGGGAATGGTTCAAGTTCTGCAACTTTAGCACCTGTTTTTTCACCAGCAGCAGCGAAATCAGAAGCTTTTGCTTCTTTAATGAAATCATTTGCTTTTACAGTAAAGTAATCTTCAATAATTGAAGATTCATAATTTGTGATGTAAGAAGAAACGATGCGCTGTGTAGCTTCTGAATCAAAATCAGGTTTTGTCATATCATTTGCACATTTGAAAATTGAGAAGCCAGAAGTTGTCTGGATGATATCGCTGACAGCATCTTTTGCAAGTCCTGTAATGGCACCAATATCTTCTTTATTTTCAAGAATGTTTTCAATCTGATACTGATATGTGTTTGTAAGTTTTCCTTCTGAGTTAGAATAATTCTTCTGTGAATATTCAGTTACAGCATCTTCAAAAGTGATTTCGTTATTTGCAAGACGTTTAGAAACTGTTTCTGCAGTTGATTTATCTTCAACTGTGATAATCAACATATCGTAGCTGTTGAACTTTGCTTCGTTCTGGCGTGCAAACTTAAGTTTTTCTTCAAGAGGATAGTCGCTCATAGCAAATGCTGCTACATCGAAACCTCTCATTTTATTGTTAGCTGCTTCAAGGAATTTCTGTTCTGCATCAGATGATTTCAAACCATAGAGAGCATCAAGATTGAATACTTCGTTTGTTGATCCAAAGTTGTCGTTGTAGAAACGGTTTGCATACATACGTGATGAAAGAGCATTCTTGAGTTCAAGCTTTGCTTCTTCTGAAGCGGCCTTGTAGAGCTTAGAAGAATAGTTTCCGTTTTCATCAGAGAAGTAAGGAATCATTTCACGGGTAACAGCAGATGCTGGAACTTCGTAACCACTCTTATCAACTGCTTCTGCATATGCATACTTCATAACAGTTGCGTTGAAAGCCTGAGAGAAAATCTGATAGTAAGCAGACTGATCAAGCTGCTGACCATACATCTGATACATCTGACCATACTGAGAAACATATTCAGCAAAATCAGAACCCTGCTCATATTTGATTTCTTTTCCGTTGTATTTTCCGAAAACCGGAGTGTCTCCGCCCTGCTGGCGGCTTGCACGTCCTTCAAATGCTGGAAGAACGACAAAACAGAATGCACAGATCAAAAGAATAATTAATGATCCGAGTGTGTAAACAGTATTTTTTTTCATAATTATTTATCCTTTTTTTATGAAATAATATAGTAAAAATGATTAAATATTTTACCACATAATCTATATGAAGTCTAGTTTTAAATTAGCGGCTTGTACTCAACTTTCCTTTTGTCTCATAGCGGGCAATTGCTTCCTGAATAAGAAGGTCTATAAGTTCTGGGAACTTAAGGCCTGCTGCATCGCACATCTTAGGGAACATGCTGATTGGAGTAAAGCCAGGCATTGTATTGATTTCATTGAGGTAAACAGCCTTTGTTTCACGGTCGATAAAGAAATCTACGCGTGAAAGACCTGTTGCATCAAGAACCTTGTAAGCTGCACATGCTGTCTTACGGATTTTTTCAAGGTCATTTTCTGTAAGTTCTGCAGGAACAAGAAGGTTTGCTCCATCTGGATCATTGTATTTTGCATCAAAATCATAAAAATCATGATTTGGAACAATTTCACCAGGGATATAAGCAACTACGTCTTCAACATCGCTGTCTGCAGGGTAGGTAACTGAGTTTCCAGTAACGCTGCATTCAATTTCACGGGCATTATTAAGAGATTTTTCTACGAGAATCTTATCATCCCAGTTGAAGGCTTCCATAATTGCAAACTGAAGTTCTTTACGGTCCTTTGCTTTTGAAGCACCGTTTGAGCTTCCTGCACAGCAAGGTTTTACGAACATTGGATAGCCGAGCTCTTTTTCAGTTTCTTCGATAACTGCATCATAAACAACGCTGTCTAATACAACTGAACGCTTAATGCAAACATAAGGTACAACAGGAAGTCCAACACTATGCCAGATAAGCTTTGTTTTTTCCTTATCCATTGTAAGGGCAGATGCAAGTGGAGTACAGCCTACATAAGGAATATCAGCCATTTCAAAAAGGCCCTGAATAGTTCCGTCTTCACCATAAGTTCCGTGAAGGGCAGGGAAAACTACATCAATATCTAATGGTTTGCCGCCTGCAAGAAAGGCGTTCTTCTTTCCTGCTGGAACAATAGTTACAGCTTTACTTTCATCTTCTGTGATTGTAAGAACTGCTTTTGTATCTTTACAGATTCTTTCGTATTCAGATTCCGGTTGAAGGTACCATTTTCCAGCTTTTGTAATACCAATCAAAATAACCTTGTTTTCTTTTTTGATATGACTTGCAATTGCTGCTGCTGAAATCAAACTGACTTCATGTTCTCCGGAACGACCGCCGTATATTACTGCTATGTTCATTTTTTTTATTCCCCCTTTGTGTATCCCATCTCTTTTAATGCTTTTTTTGCCTCAGATATTTCATCATAAGGCATTGTATGGTCTTTATAAATTATGCTGTTTTCATGTGACTTTCCAAGAAGAAGAACAATATCTCCTTTTTGTGCCATCTTGAAAGTTTCACGGATTGCTTGTGGTCTGTCATGGATGATAAAAAGATTTTCACCCATAACTTTTCCTTCTTTAAGCGAACCTTCTGCAATCATCTTTAGAAGTTCTACAGGATCTTCGCCACGTGGATCTTCATCTGCAAGAATAACTGTGTCGCAGAAGCGGGCGGCAATCTGTCCCTGAAGAGGACGTTTTGTAAGATCACGTTCTCCTCCACTACCAAACAATGCAAAGATACGACCATTACAGCGTTTTCTAAGCGGCGGGAAGATTGTCTCAAAGCTTGAAGGTGTGTGTGCATAGTCTACAATCAATTCAAATGGCTGACCTTCATCAATTACAGTCATGCGACCTTTGATTGGAGTGAGCTGTGGAATTAGAGCGGCAAGTTCTTCAAAACTCTTGCCGGTTACACTGCTAACAGCAGTAATTGCTGCCATCAGATTATAAGCATTGAATGCGCCAGGCAGGCTTGCTTTTATTTCAAAATGAGAATGTGTACGAGGCTGTACCGGATCATAATTTTCCGGATAAGTTGCATCAAGTCCATCTGCATCAACATCAAAATTGAGTCCGTAAGTTGCAGATGCAATATTACGGGCTGTCATATAACGGAGATTATCTGGAATTGGCGGGAGTGGAGTAGCATTGCTTCCACTTTCTGCTGCTGCCTTTCCAGCCTTTCCTTCTGTCGTAAAGCCATATACCGGATGATTTGTTGCTTCCATAAAGAATGTTGCAGAAGGATCTTCCAGATTTACAATTCCAATTGAATTGATTTTCTGTTTGATGCCGGCAATTGTTTTTGTATGGTTATGCTTGTCCAATGCGCGGAAAAGATTTGCCTTGTCATTGCGGTAGGTTTCGAAGTTTTTGTGGAACTCAAGATGTTCAAGAGTTACGTTCATAAATACGCCGCAGTCAAAAAGAATGTTACCGCAGCGGTTGAGCTTTGTAGAAAGTCCGTGAGAAGAGGTTTCTACAACTGCATATTTACAGCCGTTCTCAAGCATTTCATTCAAATGATGCTGAATGATTGGTGCTTCTGGAGTTGTCTGATGCTGTGGATTTGGAAGTGCATCTCCACCAAAGGAATATTCAACAGTAGAAATAAAGCCTGCTTTTTCACCTGCGGCTCTGAGAAGCTGCCAGATAAAGCTTACTGTACTTGATTTCCCTTCTGTTCCGGTAACTCCGATTACAATAAGGCGTTCACTTGGATTATCGTAAAAGCTTGAAGACAGCGGAGCCATTGCAAAACGGGCATCAGGAACGTTAATGAGTGCCGGAGCAAATTTGTGAGTGTCATCAGAAATGGCGTTCTCGATTGTGCGCTTAATGATTGCTTCTGCGACATCTTTTTTCTGGGCAGGAGTGAGTTGGCCCTGAAAAACAACCGCATTTGCACCGGCAAGAATAGCCTGTTCAATGTAGTTGTTTCCGTCTGTATGTGTACCAGGCAGTGCAAAAAATAAGGAATCCTTAGTTACTTCGCGTGAATCAAACACAAGGTTTGAAATCCGTATATTATTTATTTCAGATAAATCTGTAATTTTACTTCCGTCGGCTGCTACAACTGTATTCTGAAAAGCCGGCAGAATCTGCGAAAGTTGTTTTGTCATTCTTCCATTATATATGTTTGCGAGGAAATGGAAAAGTGTTATAATGCACATATGTTTGAAGTAAGAGTTACTGCGGATTTTGCGGCCGCACATTTTTTAAGAGATTACAACGGCAAGTGTGAGAATCTACACGGCCATAACTATAAAGTATATGCACACGTTAAAGGTCCTGAATTGAATGAGGGCGGAATGCTTTTGGATTTTACAAAACTGAAGTCTGCATTGCGCGAAGTTTGTAAACAGTTAGACCACACTAATTTGAATGACCTTGCAGTTTTTGACCAGAATCCGAGTGCAGAACGCATTGCAATGTATATTTACAATGGAATTATTGAAATCCTAAAAAAAGAAGGACTAGATTTGTCTTACCAGAAAGATAAGAAAACTCCAGCCCTTTATGCGGTTGATGTTTTTGAAACAGAAACATCAAGAGCCCGTTACCGGGTTGATGAATAATAATTCTTTGAATTAGTCTGGCTTATACCCGGAATTTATCTATCTGACTTCCAATCTCGTCAATAGACAACTTCATTTTGTCTGAAATTTCACGGAGTGATAGGCCTGTCTCTTTAATTTTTCTTGCACCCTCTGTCATTTCATCAACAGAGGTCTGCATAATTCCAGTAGTGTCCTGCAGATTTTTTACTTCTTCCAGAATAGCCTTGTTGCCCTGAGACATTTCTACACTGGCAGTTTTAACTTCGATTGTAGAATCGTTCATAGCATGAAGTGCATTGGAAATCTGCATGGAACCAGTATTTTGTTCTTCCATTGCAGCTTGAATCTGATGAACCAGCTGTTCTGTATCTGTAATTTTGCTTGTTACAGACTGGAATGCTTTGCTTGATTCTTCTGAGGCTGAAACTACGTTGTCGATTGAAGACTTTATGCTATTTAACTGGTCTCCAATTGTTTTTGACTGGGAAGAAGAAGTTTCGGAAAGTTTACGAATTTCATCTGCAACTACAGAGAAGCCTTTTCCAGCCTCTCCAGCATGTGCAGCCTCAATTGCAGCATTCATGGCAAGAAGATTGGTCTGTTCCGCGATGGCAGCAATTGCAGAGTTTGCATCCTGGAGAGTTTCACTCTGATTTTTGATGTCTTCAATAATAGTATTTACATTTAATTGAAGCTGAATACCAGATTGTGCTGAATTTGCAAGTCCATCAAAAGAAGAGGTCATTTTTTCCATAGAAATATTTACAGATTTGATGTTCCCAATCATCTGTTCAATTGCTGCAGAAGCATCAGAAACTTCTGAAGATTGTTTTTCAATCATATGACCAAGAGATTCAATATTACTTGCAATTTCGTTTACAGCACCTGCTGTCTGTTGAACTGAATTTGACTGGTTATTAATCTGCATATGAACAGAGTCAATGCTGGAAAGAATGTTTTCAATTGAAGTGGCGGTGTTCATTGTAGAAGAATCTAGTGATATTCCAGCATTGCCAAGCGTGTCTCTGGATTTTTTTACCTGTGAAATGATAGTCTGCAGCTTTTCTGTAAAATTATTAAAGCCGGTAACAACTTCGCCAATTTCATCATTCAGTTTGATGTCAATTCGTTTTGTAAGGTCAGCATCACCTGTTGCAATATCATTAATTGTTGTTTTTACGAAGCCAAGCGGTTTAATAAGAATAGAAACAAGAATCCAGATAGCAAACACTACAATAATAATTGCAACTATAATTGAGACAAAAATTATCATTGTGATTCTGGAAAGACTGTCATAGTATTCTTTATAAGGTGCAGCGCATAAAACTGCCCAGCCGCTTTCATCTCCTACCGAGGTATAAGAAACAACCATCTTTTCATTCGATACAGGGTCAGTAACAATTTCAAATCCAGATTTTCCTGCAATTACAGAATCCATCATTATATCCCATGGTGTTTTTGGAGCATCTGAATCTGCTATAGCAGCACTTCCATTTTCCTGAATAGCGCTAATATCTTCCTGGCTGAGTCCATCATAGGTAGTTGGTCCAATTGTCATTCCAGATGTTGTTGAGATAATTCTCGGGTGTGATTTTTTTCCAATTAAAATTGATTCTGAAAGATTATATACATCTGAGCCGTTTACAATAGCAGATAAGATTCCAACTGCTTTATTTTTATTATTAATGCTATAGACTGGAATACAATAGAACATGATGGTTTCATCAGAACCGCCTTCCATCATAAAACTTTTTGGAAGAGGGTCGATTACTACTCTTTTTCCCGAAATTGTCTGAATAAAAAAATCAATCTGGGATACATCAACATATTCTCCATCTGGACGTATACAAATACCTTTATCACTGTAAAAGGCCAGATTTTCAAAATGTGAGGGATTTGATTTAACTATTGCTTCAAGCTGGGCTGTTTTATCTTCCAGTGAAATATTTTCATCTCGAACAAAAGGCAGTGAAGCAATTGATTCCAAAAGATAGAATTCTTTTTTATTTACATCCTGAAGAATTTTTGCTGATTTTTCAGCATTTAATTCCATGATTTGTTCTGTATTTTTTGAAATAGAAAGTGCAAGTTCTTTTCGAGCTATAAGTCCAACAGCAATAACTGCGAGATTTATTAAAAGCACAACAAAGATAATCATTTTAAATTTTAGACTTAATCTCATTTTTTCCTCCAGTAATATAAACTATATTTTACACCCCATTTTTAAAAAATAAAAGAAAAAAAAAAATTTGTTATAAAATCAGAAAAAACGAGAAAATATGGAAATGAGAAATGTGAATGTAGTCAGAAAAACTTAAGTACTAAAGTCGGACAGGAACACCGCTTCTGTTCAGTTCGTCTTTTATCTGGCCTACAGTATAAGTTCCGTTATGAACCATGCTGGCAACAAGAGCTGCGTCTGCCTTGCCTTGTGTGAGTGCATCTGCTAAGTGAGCAGGGGTACCGCCTCCGCCAGATGCAATTACAGGAACTGGAACATTTTCGGAAATCAATCTTGTAAGTTCGATATCATAACCATTCTTAGTTCCATCAGCATCCATAGAGTTCAAAACAATTTCGCCGGCTCCAAGTTCAACACCTTTCTTAGCCCATTCAAGAGCATCAAGGCCAGTGTCTACGCGGCCACCGTTGATTGTAGTGCCGAATCCGCTTGGCTTTGTAGGATCGCGGCGAACATCCATTCCAAGAACAATAGACTGACTGCCGAATACTTTTGCGCCTTCTGTGATCAGGCCCGGGTTACGCACAGCCTGTGAGTTCAGAGAAACCTTTTCAGCACCGGCAAGAATTGTCGAGCGGATATCTTCGATTGTTCCGATTCCACCGCCAACGCAGAAAGGAATGAAAACCTGCTGGGCAACGCGGGAAATCAAATCAAGAATAGGGCCACGGCCACGGGCTGAGGCGATGATATCATAAAATACCAGTTCGTCTACGCCCTGGCGGTAATATTCAGCGGCCATTTCAACTGGGTCGCCGATGTCTATATTATTCTGAAACTTTACACCCTTAGTGGTGCGTCCGTCCTTTACGTCCAGACAAATTATAATTCGTTTTTTTAGCATATATTAGACTCCACGTCATGCTGAACTTGTTTCAGCATCTTTCCAAATAGACCCCGAATCAAGTTCGGGGTGACACTATAGTTTGCAGAAATTCTCGATAATCTTAAGTCCAGTAACACCACTTTTTTCCGGGTGGAACTGACACGCAAAAACATTTCCTTTCTGGATTACAGCAGGAACTTTAATGCCATATTCCGCATAGGCTTTTACTACCGATGCGTCTTTCGGGCAGATTACAAAAGAGTGAACAAAGTAAACATCAGAATCATTTTTAATTCCGGCTAGAATAGGGCAGTCACCGTTTTCAAAAGTGATGTTATTCCAGCCCATGTGAGGAACTTTGATTTTGTCTTCCTTCATCTTTGGCTCAATCGTATAAAAATGTCTGATTTCGCCTTCAACTAGACCAAGACAGGTAGCATCGCCTTCTTCAGAATGCTCAAAAATAATCTGAGAACCAACGCAGATTCCAAGAAGAGGTTTTCCGGCCGCAACCTGCTCGCGGACAAAAGCATCAAAACCGCTTTTTTTGAGTTCGGCCATGGCATAGGCATCGTCACCGTCGCCAGGGAACATAAAGCGGTCGCAGTCTTTCAGTTCAGAAGGACTCTTTGAACGGATATAAGGAATTTTCAGATAGTCCAGAGCACGCTCCAGACTAGTGATATTTCCCGCATTAAAATCAATAATTCCAACCATGTTTCTAATTATAGAAATATTCGTTTTTTAGTCAAACGTAAACTTATCGAACTCTGCGATTATTTCTTTTGAATCAGAAATGAACTCAAAGTAAACTGCACGCTTACCAATTACACCACAGGTGAGTGGGGCAGTTGAGGTTTTGTCGCCTTTTTTCATATTGAAGCTGGCGATTACTTTTCCCTGATAGTTGTCTACGCGGACATTAACTGTGAGGTCTTCTTTTGCAGTGATATCGGCAGTTACTGTCTTTGGAGTATTTGCACCAAACTGAAGATAGCGGAAGCCTACAGTAAGTTTGCTTGTGATATCAACAACAGGTGAACTTGCGTTATCATCTTTTTCATAAACAGGCTTGATATAAGCTCCGCCCATACCGCCGTTGTAGCCGCCCTTTGCACCACCGTAAATATGAACTGCGTATCCTGCAGAAATCCACTTGCGTGCGTCGAGACCGTTAATGTGAGCACCCTGGCTGGTCATCTCAACTGGCTGGCTTGCAACAGGCTCGCCGTCTTTATAAGTAATCTTGCCTACAAAAATGCGGCCGTTTTTGTCCATTGCAACATCAACTGGTTCAAGCATTGCCTGGCGGGCAAATTCATCAGTTCCAATATGACGGTGATAGAAAATGTACCACTGGCCGTTTACTTCCATAAGGCTTCCGTGGTTGTTACCCCAGCGGTAAGTCATCTGATTTTTGCCATCAGGACCAGAAAGAATTTCTCCTCCGTTAAAGCTGATGTCGCCGCCCATCTTATAATCTCCAAGTGGAGTGTCGCAGTATTTGTATGACAAGAAACCGTTACAGTCTTCGTAAACACCATACTGAGGACGGTGAGTGTAGTAGCGTTTAGAATAGATGAAAACATATTTACCGAAAAGCTTACGAGGAGAAGAAGCCTCAAAGAAAGCGTCGTTTTCATCTTCCATATTATCTTTTGGAGACCAAGGAGCGATACAGTGTTTTACAACATTCTCGCGCAAAGTTTCCTTTTTGATTGTAGCCATATCATCGTTGAGCTCTGCACAATACTGTTTACAGAAGCCCCAGAAAGCATAAACTTTGCCATCATCATCAACTAAAATACCTGGGTCAAAAGCAAGCTCTGTAAGAACTGGATTTGTGAATGGACCAGCAGGATTTTTACTTGTTGCGAGCATGATGCGTGAGCCTTTAGCCTCTGCCGCATACATATAGAAAGTATCGCCTTTCTGAACAACATCAGGGGCATATAAAATTGAACCATCTGTAGAAGTGTAGCAAACACCGTGGCAGGTCCAGTTAGTCAAATCATCAACTGGGGCAGACCATACAACCTGGTCTGGACCGCAGTATTCAGTTTTAAGTGTGTCATGCGAACCATAAAGATAAACACGTTTTTCACCATTGTATTCAAAAACTCGAGGTTCTCCGTCTGGAACATGTTCCCAAAGCGGCATGTATGGATTTGCACCCTTGATGTATTCTTTCATAATAGTTTTCCTTCCTTTTTGTTTTTTTATAGATCCCGAAACAAGTTCGGGATGACAATGCATTAAAGATAAATTAGAAACGGTAATGTTTCAAGTATTCCCGGCCGATAAAAAACTATGACAATAAAAGATTATTTCCCAGTGATTTTTGGAGTTCTCAAAGATTTTCGCGTAATTGGTACTGTTATTGTCATGATTATTGTGATTGAGTTTGCGAAATTCGTTACAACCTACAAAAAAAAGCCGCCGAAACCTAAAAAAGGAAAGGCTCCAAAACCAGCTCCAGCACCAAAAGAAGAAAAGCCTGCTGAAGGTGGAGATGCCTCTGGTGGCGAAGAAAAAAAATAAAAAAATCTCTTAAAATCTTATTTTCACTTCATAAAATCGTAAAAGTCTCACCATACTATTAGTATGGAAAATAATGAAACAGTTGAAGAAATCTCAGACGATTTTGTTACTCAGACGGCTTATAAGAATTTTGGAATAAAATATCTGTATCCCTGGCAACGGCTTGTTGTGGCTAATATTCTTGAAGCGTATGAATATCATAAGAATATAGCTGATTATGAGGATATAGGCGATGCTGATGATTCGTTTTGCAAGGGGCGTCAGATTGTGCTGCTGCCAACAGGTGCGGGAAAATCGCTTTGTTTTCAGATTCCGGCATTATTGCTGGACGGACCTTCGCTGATAATTTATCCGCTTCTAGCTTTGATGAGCGACCAGCAGCGCCGAATGGAAGAGGGAAGTCTTCGTAGTGTAACATTCCGGGGCGGACAAACTGATGAGGAGAGGGAAGAGAACTTTCGGAAAATCCGCGAAGGTGCTCAGATTATTCTTGCTAATCCTGAAGTTTTGCAAAGTGAAACTCTTTTGAATCAGTTGAAGGAAGTGGGGATAAAGCATATTGCAATTGATGAGGCTCATTGTGTTTCAGAATGGGGAGATTCGTTTCGTCCGGCCTATCTTTGTCTTGGAAACGTGATAAAGGTGATAAATCCTCCGGTTATTACTGCATTTACGGCAACAGCTTCTCCTGAAGTGCTTTCGCGTGTTGCAGAGATTTTGTTTGAAGGTAATGCACATATTGTTCGAAGCGAAAGTGACAGAAAAAATATTTTGTATTATGTACGCTATGCAGCCGCCAAGAAAAAAGAAGCACTGCTGCTTGCCCAAACAGAACAGCGCCCAATGATTATTTTCTGCGGCACAAGAAATAAAGCAGAAGATATGGCTCGAGAACTGAATGTATGTTTTGGGCGTGGAACAGCAATGTTTTATCATGCAGGCCTGGAAAAATCAGAAAAGGATGAAATCGAAAAATGGTTTTATGATAGTACAGATGGAGTGCTCTGTGCGACCTGCGCCTACGGAATGGGCGTCGATAAGAAGAATATAAAGACAGTAGTTCATCTGGAAGCATCGGCTACGGCTGAGGCTTATATTCAGGAGGCCGGTCGTGGCGGGCGCGACGGTAGCATTGCAAAAGCGATTTTGCTCTGGAGTCTGGAAGATTCTCTGAATTATTCGGTGTATAAAGCAGGTTCACGCGAAGCGGCATTAAGAGATTTTGCAGAAACTACGGATTGTCGCAGGCAGGTTTTGCTGGACGCACTGGGCGCAGAACAGGCAGTTTGCAGTGGTTGTGATTTATGTGATGCCCGCAAAAAAGAAGCGGCGACTGGAAAAAAGGTTAAGCCCGCGCCCTCCGACTGGCAGCTGGCCTACAACATAATAAAGCGTTCGCGTAACTACTATTCCGAAGATGAAATCGAATCAGAATTATTCGAAAAACTGAATGCCCGCACCCGCCACATCTTAGGCCTGAACATCTGGACCCACAAAGATACCGTGGATGTTGTCCGCCAGCTAAAAGACAGCGGCCGCGTAGAACTCGATAATTTTTTATGGAAAGGAAGATTGCGGATCAGGAAGAAAAAAAATTAAAGAACTAATACGAGTGGTCAAGGCACGCTTCGCTTAAAGCCTTGACTCACTCGTTTTGAGGATTGATATTTCATTATCAATCCTCAATCCATAATCGTAATCTCAACTCTACGATTCTTAATTCTTCCCGCTTCCGTATCATTTGAGGCAACTGGTTCTCGCGCACCTTTTCCCTGTGTGAACACATGATACTGGTCGCGGATTCCCAAATCTACCAGATATGATGCAACACTTTCGGCTCGTTCTTCACTAAGCTGCTGTTGCGCTTTCACCGTACCACGTGCTGCGCAGTGTCCGGTAATCAATAAATCATTAGAAAACTCTTTGAGAATTTCGCCAATTTTTTCAATTTTCTTTTTTTCAGACGGCAGTAAAACATTTGAATCAGGTTCAAACTGAATCGCATCCAGACTGATTGTAAGGCCCTTTTCGCCTTGTTTTACAGAAATGTTATCCAGCTTGTATTTTTCAACCTTTTTCTGGAGCTTTTTGAGGTTATCTTTATCATTTACAGACTTATATTCCGTTACTTCACCATGCGCAGTTCCACGGAATGCAAAAGTATTATTAAAAGTGTCGTACATGTAAATTACAAATTCTTCAATGTAGTGATCCAGTTCACCGCGCTCATTATCCCACCAGATTTTCTGGATAGCCTGTCCTTGAGTTCCGGCATAGGTGCTGCCATTGCTGGTTCCATAAAGATAGCTGTCATACCAGTCCTGGCCAAGTCCACCTTTATCTCCAGCCTCGCTTGCATCCTGGAAAAACTTGTATTCAACTTCAATTACGCGGAGTGTTTTTCCATCAATTTCTTCATCCCCAGTGTAGGTGTATTTAGCCGTAAACGGTACTTCAATTGCATCCTCCATATTAAAAAGTTCACGGCAGTCGTGTACTTCAAGTCCTTCACAGGTCCACGAATCTCCAGGTTTTACAGGTTCCAGGCTGAATGACGGTACACTCTGAACAGTCGGCAAAAACTGATTATCAGAATCATGAAGATGACCATTTTTATCGCGGTAAATCTTTACAGAATCTTCTTCTCCCCACGAAAGCATTCTTCCTGTTGAGTTGATGAAGTTATTCTGGGTTGTCATATAGTGAGTGCTCAAAAGGGCAGTACCGTCTTTTTCAACTGATTCAACTGTAGTGGAAGTTCGATTTATAAACTCTGTTCGATTATTAAGCTGCCCGTTGATATAGGCTTCTTCTTCAACTGTTGCTACATGGGAAACAGCATCGCCTTTTTTATGATTGAACTGAAAGATAATGCCATCGCTGGTTTTAGTTGATTTTGGAGCTGCAGTTACACTTACTGGAAGCAATGCCACAAAAACAGCAGTAATAATTCTGATGGTTGTAAAAAGAGATTTCTTCATATTTATAAAACAATCCTCCGGAAAGCCAGGTTACGAAATCATTCAGTAAGATTTTCGGCTTTTAGCTGGAAGAAACTTAGTTTTTAAGAAGTGCGTTTACATCGCCTGCAAGATATGCATCACAAAGTTGATACGGCATTGGTTTTCCTCGTAAAAAGCCCTGAACAAAGTTACAGTTGAACTTATTCAAAAGATCGAGCTGTTCTGTGTTTTCAACTCCTTCAGCAATGGTTTCAAGTCCCATTTTTTCAACCATATCAATAATAGAGCGAGTAATTGTAGCTTGCACACCATCTTTTGAAGTTATATCATTAATAAAGGCTTTGTCGATTTTAAGAGTGTTTAGAGGCAGCATCTGAAGATAACTGAGCGAAGAATATCCGGTTCCAAAATCATCCAGAGAGACACGACAACCCATGGCTTTAATTTGCCGTAACTTTTCAATTGCTTCGTTCATGTTGTTTATCATTACACCTTCTGTAATTTCAATTTCCAGAAGCTCCGGATCAATTCTGTATTCAAAAATCAAATCTTCAAGTTCTTCTATAAAATCATCATTCAAAAGCTGAATTGGTGAAACATTTACAGAAATAATTCCCCGGAAATTGTATTTTGCCTGCCAGGTTTTAAGTGTAGTGATAGCGGTTTTCAAAACCCAGCGGCCAATAGGAACAATCAAGCCAGTTTCTTCTGCAATCGGAATAAATACAGATGGCGCAATGCTTCCAAGTTCTTCATCATTCCAGCGTATAAGAGCTTCAAAACCTCGAAGCGTTCCAGTCTGAACGTCAAACTGCGGCTGATAATACTGTGTAAAATTACTCTCAAGAAGGGCAGCGTTCATTTTAGACTGCAGTGTTAATCGCTGGATAAAGATTCTGTGCATTTCCGGTTCAAAATAAACAAAGGTATTTTTTCCATTCTTCTTTGCATAATGAACTGCCATATCTGCAAAACGAATCATTTCATCTTTCTGTTCGGTATTTGTCGGGAACATAGCAACCCCACCGGAAACAGAAATCTGCTTTAAGCGGAAAGCGTCGTAAATACAGTCAATAAAATTTACAAGCGAATCATTAGATTCAAAATTTGTAATGATTACTGCAAACTCATCATCACCATAGCGGAAAATCTGAATATATTCTCTCTGAAATTGCTTTAAAACCTCAGCAACATCAAGAATAACTTTATCTCCAGCTGCACTGCCAAGCGAGTCATTAATATTCTGAAGATTATCTATATCAATAACAAGAAGAGCCGCATAAAAGCCCTTAAAACGGGCAGTTTCCATAGTAATGGAAAATGAATCTGCAAAGCCTGTGCGGTTAGAAAAACCTGTCATTGGGTCTGTGATAAGAGTTTTCTTTAATTTTCTGTAATATTCTCGTTCGGAGGTTATGTTTATAAAGGTGATGATTATGTATTTGTCTTCGGGCAGGTACTTCATCTCGATTTTATACCAGGCCTGCGTTGAAGGAGAAAAATATTTTACATCATCATAAAAACGTCCTGCAATTGCATCCAGAGCCATCTTAAACCATGGAATGTCAGACGTAATGTTCATAGAAAAATCAGACCATTTAGGTTTATTTTGAATTACAAAGCCGGCTGCCTGTTTGAGTTCTTCATTAGTGTATATGATATCAAAATCGATTATTTTACCGGAATGGTCTTTTATAGGTGTTGCAACTACAATGGGGGCGGAAATATTATCCAGAATGGAAAGAAGGTTTAAACTCATTTTTTACCTACTATTTTTAATTTCCCACTCCGGTTAATTATTATAGTAAGTCCAAAATGTTTATAAGTCAAATTTAAATTTAGGGGAGGGGAAAGCCTTCCCCTGCGCCCGCACTTTGTTGCGGGCTACCCCTTCTCCTAGGGCTGCCGCCCTAAAACCTGCTTTTTATTCAGCAGTAAAACGGATTGTTTCCCATTTTTCATTAAACTTTTCGAGGTCTTCACCTACGTCAAGCTTAAGTTCTCCGCCAGCCATTTCTTCTGCCTTGTACATAGGAACTGTTGTGCGGCGTTTTTCAGCTTCGAGGTTTACAAAACCTGGGAAACGGAAGTCATCAAGGAACATTGCATAGATTTCTGGGCGATGAATGAAGTTAATGAATTCATTTGCTCTGTCATAATGCTTTGCACCCTTCAAAATAACCATTGAGTCAAGATACATAGGACCGCCTTCTTTTGGAATAAAGAAGTCAATCATATCTTCCTGTTTATCTTCTGGAACTTCACCAAATACAACTTCTGCATAACCCTGACAAACCCAAAAGTCTCCGGCAGCAAAAGACTTTCCAAAGCCTTCTGCATCAAATTTAACAAGGTTAGGTTTCCACTGTGTATTAATAAGATCTGCTGCAGCCTGAAGCTTTGCATCATTTACAGTGTTTACAGAAAGTCCCTGGTAAGCAAGGGCATCACCAATTACTTCACGCATATCGTCCATCATAGACATATGGCCTTTAAGGTCTGTGCGTGCAAAAATGTTCCATGATTTTTCGTAATCCTTAACCTTCTGCTTGTTTACAGCAATACCAGCCATACCAAGATAGTAAGGAACCTGCCATGTCATCTCAGGGTCAAAGGTCATAAGCTTTTTACATTCAATGTTGATGTTCTTTTTGTTTGTGAATTTCAACGGATCAATCTTCTGGAGCATTCCCTGCTTAATCATAATAGAAGTGTAGTCCTGAGAAGGGAATGTAATGTCGTAGCCCTTTGCTCCGGCTTTGAGTTTTGCATACATAACTTCGTTTGAATCGAAGGTGTCAACTTTTACAGTGCAGTTGAATTCTTTTTCAAAAGCACGCAAAACAGAATCTGGAGTATAGTAAGTCCAGTTGTAGAGGTAAAGAGTACCGTCGTCTTTTTCGTCGCCACATGAGGTGAAGAAGAATGTTGCAGCAACGAGTGTCATAATTGCAAGTGCAATCTTTTTCATAAAATTGTATCTCCTATAATTAGCCCCTGAAACAAGTTCAGGGTTACGTTTATGTTTGTCATGCTGAAGTTCAGTTGTGTCATGCTGAACTTGTTTCAGCATCTATTAGTGTCCTGCGGCAAAGCCCTTAAGTCCCTTGCGGCATATAAAGGCAATTGAGCAGGTAAAAATAATCATAATAACAGAAAGCGAATTGATTACCGGTGAAACACCAAAGCGAATCATCGAGTAAACATAAAGCGGCAGGGTAGTAGAACCCGGTCCAGAAACAAAGAAGGTGATTACAAAGTCTTCAAGAGACATTGTAACAGCCATCAAAAAGCCCGAAAGAATACCAGGCATAATTGCTGGAACAACAACCTTGAACATTGTTTGTTTTTCTGTTGCGCCCAGATCGTGAGCAGCTTCTACAATAGAGAAATCAAACTCATCAAGGCGGGCATTTACCATCAAAAATACGAATGGCAGACAGAAGGTTGTATGAGCGGCAAATACGGTAAAGAGTCCGAGCGGAAGATGAATACCGCTGAAGAAAATTACCATAGAAATACCGATGATAACTTCCGGCAAAACCATTGGAAGGTATGTCAAAGTCTGAATAAACTTTTTACCGCGGAACTTATACCAGTTTACGCCGATAGACGCCATCGTTCCAAGTACAGTCGAAACCAGTGCCGATGAAAAAGCAACCAGAATACTGTTGAGCAGGGCCTGCCAGAGTGCTTTTGAATTAAAGAAAAGTTCCTTATACCAGGTGAGGCTAACCTTTGTAAATTCAGCACCCTTACTTTCGTTGAACGAATAAATAATAATTACAAAGAGCGGCAGAAAAAGGAATACAATTGTAAGCCAGAGCACGAGCTTTGAAAAAGAAAACTTATGACCATGACGACGCCATGCGCGTTTTGCGTGTCGTGCGTTTTCTGAACGAGGCTTGTTAATGCTTGAAACTGCGTTATGAAGTAAAACACCAAGAGTTCTTGCCATTACTGTACACCTCCAACGTAGTTTTCTTCTTTTGTGCTCTTCTTTTTAAGCTGAGCATCTTTGCTGTTTGTTCTGGTAATCATCATAATTCCAATTACAGAAATCAAAGTAATTACCATAGAGAAGGCAGCTGCAAGCGGCCAGTTACGAGTCTTCTGAACCTGGTCAACAATAATGTTTCCAAGCATATAAGAATCTTTTCCACCTACAAGGAGAGGAACCGTATAGGCACCAAAAATCGGAATAAAAGTAAAAATCAATGCAGAAATAATACCGCTGCGAATTCCTGGAATCAAAACTTTAAACATAGACTGTGGTTTTGTAGCACCAAGGTCACGTGCAGCTTCGAGCAGAGAAAAGTCAAAGCGGTCTACTGCGGTAAAAATCGGGAGAATCGCATATGGAATGTACATGTAAACGCTTACAAGAATTACAGCCTTTGTATTATATAAGAAAGGAACGTAATCTTTAATTACATGCAGCTTCATCAAAATCTGATTCAAAATACCATCGTTGTTCAAAATACTCATCCAGGCAAAAATACGAATCAATGAATTTGTCCAGAAAGGTATGATAACAAGGAAGAGAAACAAAGTCTGATGACGGCTTCTGGCCATTGCATATGCACTTGGAATCGAAACTAAAATCGTTATTATAGTAGAAATAATAGTGATTTTAAGAGTTCTCAACACAATCAGCCCATATTCCGGCTTGCACATCTGCTTGTATGATTTGAGAGAGAACTGCCATTCTACACCACCGTAAACACCTTTTTTCAAAAAACTGTAAACAAAGATGATTACCAGAGGCGCAACAAAGAAAATTATGAACCAGAGACCCATAGGCCAGCCATAAAAAGAGCCGACACGAGCATCGTGCAGTTCTTTAGAAAGTTTCTTTTCTTTCATACGCAAACCTATTTCTCAATATCTTCGACAATATATGCATCTTCAGCAGACCAGGAAACATAAACCTTGTCTTTCCACTGGATAACAGGACCATCATCCATATAGTCAGTATGCTGTTTGAAAACTTTAATGACTTTGCCTGTGTCGAGTTTTACATAGAACTTAGACTGGAATCCGGAATAAATCGGCTCTTCAACAACACCGCTGAAAACGTTGATATCTGTACGTCCGCCAGTTGAAGGTGGTTCAAGAGTAATGCGGATTTTTTCAGGGCGGATTGTGAAGGCAACCTTCTGTCCCTTGTCTGTGTGTTCATAATCAGTTACCTGCATAAAGCGGTCGAGGGCTGCTTCTGCGGCAGTATCAGTTGCAAGAGGAGCCTGTTTTCCAAGTTCTGGAACACTGAGGGTAGCCATGAAATCATCGTTACCGTTTGCATCCTTGTGAGGAACACAGTCTACAACTTCTGCATCAAAAAGATTTGTTTCACCGATAAACTGAGCAACAAACTGAGTTGCAGGGCTTTCGTAAATTTCGTATGGAGTTCCAATCTGAAGTACATGGCCTGCATTCATAACTGCAATGCGGTCTGAAACAGAAAGGGCTTCGCTCTGGTCGTGAGTTACATAGATAAATGTAATACCAATCTGGTCGTGAAGACGGTCGAGGTCGATAAGAAGATTTGCACGAAGCTTTGCATCCAGGGCAGAAAGAGGCTCATCAAGAAGAAGAACTTTTGGTTCGTTGATGAGGGCGCGGGCAATAGCTACACGCTGCTTCTGACCACCAGAGAGTTGATTTGGCTTTTTATTGATATGCTGATCCAGCTGAACAAGATGAACGTATTCGCGGACTTTTTTATCAATTTCATCCTTAGGAAGTTTTTTGAGACGCAGAGAAAATGCTACGTTCTCGTAAACTGTCATATGAGGAAAAAGTGCATATGTCTGAAATACAGTATTTGATTCGCGCTTATCTGGCGGTAATGGAATTACGTTCTTATCATCAAAAAGAACTACACCGTCATCCGGAGATTCAAAACCAGCAATAATGCGGAGAAGTGTCGTTTTTCCGCAACCAGAAGGCCCAAGAAGAGAAAAAAACTCTCCCGGCTTAATAGTAAAGTTGATGTCATCCAAGGCAACAAAGTCGCCGAATCTTTTGGATACATGATCAATGGTAACCTGACTTCCTTTCACTCAAGTAACCTCAATCTAATAATGATTGTCCTTACGGACATCCTGCAAACGCAGGGCTTAACATCAATTCAAAAACTTAGCAAGCCTGGGTCGTTTTCTCAATTAATAATGTCTAAACCATAAAATGCAACATATATTTGATTATGTCAATAAGAATTTTAGATTTTGCTTGCAAGCTTTTATTAATTGAATTATTCTATAAATGAGGTTATAAAAATGGTATCAATTATTCTTGGAATTATATTTATTGCATTCACCGTATTTGCTGTACTTCCTATGGGACCACTTGCCTGGGGACCAGAAGTAATTGCCTTTTTAAAAGGTGGGGCTCCTGTACTTGCTGCCTTTGTAGGACTGATTTGTCTGTTCATCGGTGCAGCTGATATTAAAGATAAAAAAGAAGCAAAAAAAGAAGATGCTGCTAAAAACGAGCAGTAATGTCATTGACACAAATCGCTGAAATCTGATAATATACTTTACCCGTTATTGGATTTTTGACTGCTCATCTTAAATCCAATGCAGTTTCAGTTCAGATGCAAGTTCTGGAACCGCAGATAAACTTTTATTTTATAGTAAGGTATATCATGGAAACTATTTTCGTTAAAGAATACGACCAGCCACGCAAATGGTATGTTATTGACGCTGCTGGAAAACCTCTTGGACGTGTTGCTGCAAAGGCAGCTTACATCGCACGCGGTAAGAACAAGGCTTCTTACACAAAGAATCAGTTGATGGGTGATTTTGTTGTAATCATCAATGCAGAAAAAGCAGTTGTAACTGGTGGAAAAGAGCAGAAGAAAATCTATTATCACCACACAGGATTTGTTGGTGGTCTTCGCGCTCATACTTATGAGAAGCTTCTTGAAAAGCATCCTACAGACCCAATGGCTATTGCAGTTGCTGGTATGCTTCCACACGGAAGACTTGGCCGCAAGATGATGGACAATGTAAAGATTTATGCTGGTGCTGAGCATCCGCACGCTGCACAGAATCCGCAGCCTATCGAACTTTAATAAGGGGTTAAAAAATGGTAAAGAATATTGCTATTGGTACAGGAAGAAGAAAGACTGCTGTAGCCCGCGTTTTTGTTCGCGATGGCTCTGGTAAAATCGTAGTAAACGGAAAAGATGTAAAAGAATACTTTGCAACAGCAGAGCAGATTCAGGTTGTTCAGCAGCCATTGCTCGTAACTTCAATGGGTTCAAAGTATGACATCCTTATCAACGTACAGGGTGGCGGTATGAACGGTCAGGCAGCAGCTTGCTTGCACGGTATTTCACGCGCTCTCGTTCAGATTGATCCAGATGCTCGTACATCTCTCAAGGCTAACGGATACCTCACACGCGATTCTCGTATGGTTGAGCGTAAGAAGTACGGACAGAAGGGTGCTCGTCGCCGCTTCCAGTTCTCAAA
>Ga0129306_1000296_pt1 | contig 84281 bp, 65 predicted proteins | sample P827metagenome_FD_94438 | JGI IMG/M metagenome (GOLD analysis project Ga0129306, IMG submission 94438) | Capybara group fecal microbial communities from Wisconsin, USA - P827 metagenome | ecosystem: Host-associated > Mammals > Digestive system > Large intestine > Fecal | place: USA: Wisconsin...
GGCGACCCCTTCAGGGTCGAGTCGTATCGTCTGTTACCGCATACCGTGGGTACTCCGCACCCACGGTTATTGAGCGTCAACCCTTTCAGGGTTTGGCGAGCCATAGCGGATAGGATGCAGATGCCTCGGAGAGGCATAATCTCAATAACCCTACACTAAGCGACAACGGAGCGCAGTGTAGGGATTGTGAACCAGCGCGAAAAAAGCGTGTTGGAGACACGCCACCTTGCAGACAAAATCGGGTGTGGTTATCCCCGAAGGGACGACGGATTATTTTACAATACTATGGCTTGACAATGCGACACACCCCGCCGCTTCGCGGCACCCCTCTCCTAGAGGGGATGGGCTGCCGCATCGTTTTGAATATCAATAAATCGCTGCCGCGCCATCCCCTCTTGGAGAGGGGAGAAGGAACTGCCAGTGGCCGTTCCGATAGCGAAGTGGTGAACAAAAACGAAGGCCGGGGTGTGTTGCACCGTCAAACTAATGCCATACGTTGTTTTTCCGTCGCCCCTTCGGGGCTTTTTTTCGGCGAGGAAAGTGGTGGTTTTTCGCCTAAAAGCATAATTACCAATCGTTTATCCAAAAATCGCCCTTGTTTTTGCCCTGTTTTATAACCGCCTCATTTCCAGGCCTTAAAGGGACCAACTCCGTCATATGTACAATATATGTACAATACTTGTACAATATTTGTACGTTTACCAATTGTACATATATTGTACAACTATTGTACATATATTGTACAACGACCGGAGTTGGTGTGGGCCGAGAACGGAGAACGGAGAGCGTGGAACGTCAAACCTTGAACTTTGTCGATTTGTCATAATCGTTCTGTTTTTTTTAGGGGGTGGGGCAATAAAAACATATCGGCGGCGTTACGATACGTATGAATGATTTTTTCCTTGCATTGTCGAACTTTGTGACGCGCGCTATCGAGACGGTCAACGGCTGGGTGTGGAGCACTCCGCTGGTTGTGCTGTGCCTCGGTGCGGGCCTCTATTTCTCGCTGCGGACGCGCTTTGTGCAGGTGCGTCGCTTCGGCGAGATGTGCCGCCTGCTGTTCACTACCGACAAGTCGCAGAAGACGGGCATCACCTCGTTTCAGGCTTTCGCTATGGCGCTGAGCGGCCGTGTGGGTACGGGCAACATAGTGGGTGTCGCCACGGCCATAGGCTTTGGCGGTCCGGGAGCCATCGTGTGGATGTGGATCATTGCCTTCTTCGGTGCCGGCAGCGCCTTTGTCGAGGCTACGCTGGCTCAGATTTTCAAGGAGAATCATAACGGGCAGTTCCGCGGCGGTCCGGCCTACTATATCGAGAAGGGTCTTCACAGTCCTTTCTTTGGCAGCCTGTTCGCGGTGCTGGCGGCTGTGGCGTGCGGCATCTTCTTGCCGCCGGTGCAGTGCAACGGCATAGCCCTTTCGATGGAGCGCACGCTGGGCGTGGAGGCTTGGGTGATAGGCATCTGCGTGGCGCTGCTGATAGCGTTGGTCATCATAGGCGGTGTGAAGCGCATTGCCAATGTCGCGCAGATTGTGGCACCTTTTATGGCGATGATCTATATCGTGCTGTCGGTGATAGTGCTGGCAGTGCACTATGAGATTGTGCCGCACGTGTTTATGGAGATGCTGCGTGGCGCCGTGGGTGCCAGCCAGGTGGGTGGCGCCATACTGGGCAGCACGATAGCGTGGGGCGTGAAGCGCGGCATCTACAGCAACGAGGCCGGTCAGGGTACGGGCCCGATAGTGGCCGCCGCCGCCAAGGTGAGCCACCCTGTGAAGCAGGGTTTGGTGCAGGCCTTCTCGGTCTACATCGACACGCTGTTGGTGTGCACGGCCACGGCAATGATGATTCTGGCCTGCGGCACATATAATATCATTGAGAGTGTGCAGGTTGTGCCGGGCAGCGGCACGGTGGTCACCTACCTGCAGCAGAACGCAGGAGCGCCGCTTGGCGAGCCGGGTGTGTTCTATACGAGTGGGGCTCTGGCCACGGTGACGGGAGCACGGCTGGGCGACATCATCATCAGCTTTGCCCTGTTCTTCTTCGCTTTCACCACGATTATGGCCTACTACTATTATGCCGAGACCAATCTGGTGTACCTCTTCTCGCGCATCCGCCTGCGCAGGCTCAACGCGATGCGTACTATGGTCGCCGCCGAGCGCGACACCAACGGTCCCGAGACGGGCGACGAGGGAAGGCGCTGGATGGAAGGCGAGGAGCGTATGCTGACATCGATGGAGGACGAGTACCGGCGTGCCGACGAGCGTTTCGGCGACGACCGCAGTGAGAAGATAGTGGTGTGGGTGCTGCGGTTGCTGACGGTGTCGGCAGTGTTCATCGGTTCGACGGTGGGCAGCGGCATAGTGTGGACGCTGGGCGACATAGGCGTAGGCGCTATGGCGTGGATCAACATCGTGGCCATACTGCTGCTTTCGCCCAAGGCGTTGCGGTCGCTGCGCGACTATGAACGGCAGAAGCGGCTCGGCGTGGAGCCCGTGTTCGACCCCGAGGCGCTGGGCATCGGAGGGGCCGACTTTTGGGAAAAGAAGGATTGAAAACTAAACTAAAACGAAAAAGATATCTATGATAGAGCTTCGAAACACACCCCACCACTGCGCGGCACCCCTCTCCGAGAGGGGATGGCTGCCGCATCACGGTGGTCGCTGCCGCGCCATCCCCTCTCGGAGAGGGGTACCGCGTAGCGGTGGGGTGTGTTTCGAAGTATAATGTAGATTGTCTGGTAATTAAAAATTCTAAAACGACTTATGCAGAAACTATTGATAGCTTTGTTGCTTTGCCTGCCGGCGATGGCAGTGTGCCAGAACAACAACAGCAAGACAAATAATGACTCGAAAAAGGTTATCAACGTCAACAAGCTGGATGTCATATACAACGACCAGGACAACGAGTACCAGGAGGTGGTGATAGACCAGCCTGCCGACCAGAAACGAAACAATATACCGTCGACACTGAAGCAGCCCGAAGGCGAGCCCGACGAGGAGCTGGAGGCCAGCTCGCAGCTGTACCGCCCCGAGCAGATGGGCGACGGCGTGGAGAGCGAGTTCGACATCCTTTACGCCACGATGGACAGCGAGGTGATACACTATGCCAGCACGTCGGAGCTGCCCAACGGGGTTAAGATACATCTGACCGACAAAGGCAAGGGCCGCAAGTTCTGCTTCCCGACACCGGAGCACGCCAAGATGTCGTCGCACTTCGGCGCACGGCGCCGCCGCTGGCACTACGGAGTGGACCTGGCAATGCCGACGGGTGAACCCATCTATGCCGCCTTCGACGGCATTGTGCGCATATCGAAATGGAACAAGAGCTATGGCAATCTTATCGTGATGCGTCACTTCAATGGCTTGGAGACCTACTATGCCCACCTCTCACAGCGCGACGTTGAGCCGGGCGATACGATACGTGCGGGTCAGGTAATAGGTCTGTGCGGTAACACGGGCCGCAGCTACGGCAGCCACCTGCACTTCGAGATACGCTATATGGGCAAGGCAATGAACCCCGAATATGTGATTGACTGCGGCGAGCACAAGCTGCTGTGCGACGAGCTGACGCTGACACCTGCCTATTTCTCGAAGAAGGGCAGCAGCCACTCATCGCCCTCGCCGGGAGACATAGCCCGCATCAATGCCGATGCAGGTACCGCCGTGAACAATGGCAGCACCATAGCCGCCAGCCAGCAACGCGACCCGTCGAAGCCTAAACCCAAGGCGTCGCAGGCATCACAGGCCAAATACTACAAGGTGCGCAGCGGCGACACGCTGAGCAAGATTGCCGCCCGCAACGGCACCACGGTCAAGAAGCTTTGCAAGCTGAACGGCATCAAGGAGACTACTGTCTTGCAGATAGGCAAGCGGCTGAGAGTTAGATAGCTACAGAGGACAATATTATGAGAATAGACATACTGACACTGTTCCCCAATATGATGGATATGTTCTTCAAGGAGAGCATAGTGAGTCGTGCGCAGAAGAAAGACCTGGTGGAGGTCTGCTTCCACGACCTGCACGACTATTCGCTGACGCGCTACGGCAGCGTGGACGACTACCCTTACGGAGGCAGTGCAGGAATGGTGATGGCTGTGGAGCCTCTGGCCAACTGCATAGAGGAACTGCAGTCGCAGCGCCACTACGACGAGGTGATATACACCGCGCCCGACGGCGAGATGTTCAGCCAGCCGATGGCCAATGAACTGTCGTTGAAGGAGAACCTGATAGTACTGTGCGGCCATTACAAGGGCGTGGACGAGCGGCTCAGGGAGCATTTCATCACCAAAGAGATATCGATAGGCGACTATGTGCTGACCGGCGGCGAGCTGGCGGCGGCAGTGATATGCGACGCGGTGATAAGGATTCTGCCGGGAGTGATAGGCGACGAGCAGTCGGCCCTGGAGGATTCGTTCCAGGACGGTCTTGTGGCTCCGCCCGAGTATACGCGCCCGGCTGAGTTCAGGGGTTGGAAGGTGCCCGATGTCCTTTTGAGCGGCGACCACAGCAAGATAGCCCAGTGGCGCTACGAGCAGGCGCTGGAACGCACCCGCCAGCGCAGACCGGAATTGTTGAAAGAATAGAATTGGAGGTTTTGGTGGCTAATACATATTGTCAAATATTCGTCCATATTATTTTTGCCGTAAAATATCGTGAGGGAGTCATTGCCCCAAGCTGGCAACAGGAGTTGTATTCGTATATGGTTGGTTTGGTTGAGAATCGTGAGCACAAGGTGTTGGCTATTGGAGGAATGAAAGACCATATTCATATTCTGGTCAGTATGTCGCCAAAGCAATCAGTTTCGGATTTGGTTCACGATATAAAAAGAGCATCAACAAATTGGGTGAAAGAGCGACATTTTGTCAGAGGGGCTTTTGCGTGGCAGGAAGGTTATGGCGCTTTTTCGTATGGAAAATCACAGGTAAATAGAGTTGTGCAATATATTCATACACAGAAAGAACACCATATCGGCAAAACAATGAAGGAGGAATACATCGAATTTTTGGAATTGTTTGGCACGAATTTTGATAAGAGGTATGTATTGAAGGATTTGGAAGAGTTGCAGAGTTGAAAGAAAACCCCTAACGGGGTTGATAAAAAGGGAAGGGAGCATTTTCTATTAAAAGGAAACCCCTAACGGGGTTAAGAGGAAGATAGCGATGGATGGAGAACAACTATATAATGAATCCATATCGAAGTATGAAGGAATCAATTATAATCCCCGAAGGGGATTGCTTTTAATAGAAAACACCAACTTATAAAACATAATCCCCGTAGGGGATTTCTTTAACGCGAAAACATCAAAGCTACAGAATATTATGAACGAATTTGAGAAATATGCCACCCGTCATTGTGGCATCAGCAGCACAACTTACGCCAAGTACACTTCGGCAATCAATAAAAACGCAATGGCAGGTATGGTCAGCGACTCGCTGACGCCATACATCATCGAGGAACGTCAGCTGAATATGACGCAGATGGATGTCTTCTCGCGTCTGATGATGGACCGCATCATTTTCCTGGGCACTGCCATCGACGACTATACGAGCAATGTGATCCAGGCACAGTTACTGTTCCTTGAGAGCGTTGACAACCAGAAGGATATACAGATTTATCTGAATTCGCCGGGAGGCGGTGTCTATGCCGGTCTGGGCATCTACGACACGATGCAATACATCCAGCCTAAGGTGGCCACCATCTGCACTGGTTTGGCAGCATCGATGGCCAGCGTTCTGCTGTGCGCCGGCGAGAAGGGTATGCGCTGTGCCCTGCCGCACAGCCGTGTGATGATACACCAGCCTATGGGCGGCGCCGAAGGTCAGGCAAGCGATATGGAAATCACGGTGCGCGAGATTCAGAAGCTGAAGAAAGAGCTCTATGAAATCATTGCCAAGCACAGCGGCCAGACCTTTGAGCAGGTCGAGCACGACAGCGACCGCGACCACTGGTTCACCGCTGAGGAGGCCAAGGCCTATGGTATGATTGATGAGGTACTCATCAGGAAGTAAGCAACTGTATTATTCCTATTTTTGGTAAAATCGGAATAATATATTTGACTTTTAGTCAAATATGAGTTAAGCATCTCGCAATAGCGAGATGCTTAACTTCCAAAATGATATGTGTTTGAAGTTAGTAAGACTATTATTCCGGGACTAAACGAAAGAAGGCTGATATTTCTTCTTGGTCGAGAACCATACGTACGTCGAACTCTTTTTCTTGTGGCATATAGCCATCTTTTTCGCAACGAAGTATGATACGAACATTACCTGATGTCTGGTATGTCAGTCCTTTTATATCAAGAGCCTTGGTTGCTTCATAAGGTGTTGTCATCAGATATTTGTTGTTAGTACTTTTAACTTCAGGTGTTTTGGAGACAACACGCCAGAAAATATCTGCTCCTTGTGGGCGGGACTGAACATCCCAACGGACAATCATTTGTTCGAGTACTGTTTCCCCTAATCCTTCAACTTTCTTGGTTGGTTCTTTTTTTGCAAGCTTAGGTTGCATATAAATTGAGTATGATGATTGTTTGGGCTTGGTAAGGGCTCCTGTTGCAGCATCAACAGCAAATCCGGGTATTCCTCCTAAAAGGATATTTACAAGAGAAACAGCGTTGAAGCCTTTTTCAACATCAACAGAACCTTGAGAAGTCTCATTTTCGGCAGTAATGGTAGACTTGCTAAATCCTCGATTGACCTTTACCGCTGTAGGTCCATTGATATAATAAGATTGTCCATCAACCTGAGCGCGAGCTGGCTCGCCAGTTGAAGTTGATACTGTTATCGTGGCTTTTGTACCGGAAAGTATTGTTGCGCAAGATGTAAAAAGGAAAGATGCAGCAACAAATAACACATAGATTGTTTTTTTCATCTTGATTGTTTACATAATTATTAAATAATACTTATGTTCCATTGGTTATAATAGCACATAAAAAAAGCGTGGAACCTTTCGCTTTCATCGGAACTTTTGAGGTCTTGGACTACCTATTTCTCCCAATTACAACGTACAAGCCCACGCCAACGGCGGGAGCGTCGCTACTTTACTCTGGGAGAAATTTCTGAAAGTGTCCAAGTTTCAAAAGTTCCAGTGTTAAGCCACTTCGCTTTTTCCTATTCTATGATGTGCATATTAATCTATGCGCTATGCTTCATTGGCAATATTATTAGTTAATAATTGTGTTCAAAATCGCCTGCAAAATTACGAATATTATTCCATCCAGCAAAAAATATTTTCATCGTATCGTAAAAAATGCGTACTTTTGCACCTCGAAAAATATGTAATTATGCAAGTAAAGTTTATCAATCGCAGCCATCATCCGTTGCCGAAGTATGAGACCGCTCTGTCGGCAGGTATGGACCTGAGAGCCTTTCTCCCCGACAGCCCTATAACGTTGAAGCCTATGGAAAGAGGCTTGGTCAAGACGGGTCTCTTTATGGAGCTGCCGGCAGGTTATGAGGCGCAGGTGAGGCCGCGCAGCGGCCTGGCGCTGAAGAAAGGCATCACTGTCCTCAACAGTCCTGGCACCATCGATGCCGACTATCGCGGTGAGGTCTGTGTGATACTCATAAACCTATCGGGCGAAGAGTTTGTCATCAACGACGGCGAGCGCATTGCCCAGATGGTCATAGCCCGTCACGAGCAGGCAGAGATTGTCGAGGTAACGGAACTCACAGACACCGAGCGTGGTACAGGAGGATTCGGACATACCGGGAAAAGCTGAAAACAACGAACGGCGAATTACTCGTTAGTATTCAAACGGCGAATTACTCGAATAACTCGAATCATTGTCTGCGACCATGTAGAGCCGAGCAACACCTTCATGAAGAGAATAATATCACCGTGTAGTAATAAAAATAAAAAGTTAAAAAAATGCCGTTAAGAAAGTCCTGCGTAGCATTCGAGTAATTCGCAAAAATCCCCGTTAAGACATCGCAAATGAAATTCCGCCGTATCTACAGTCTCATCCTCTGCGCAGCATTGTCGTTGCAGATAGCCGCATGCCAGGCACAGCCGGGTACTAAGGTAACAGGTGTCAATACCGACAGCTATCCTGTCCCTTTCTATACAGGTGCCGATATGCTGATGGATTGCATCCAGCGATTCCATAATGACGGAACATGCCCTTTTGCCAAAGAATATTTACTCGGCGATGTAAAAGTAGCTGTAGTCGGCAACCAGACGTCGCTGGTAGGCGAAGTGCATCTGGTCGATACGCTGCTTTCGTGTGGCGTCAGTATTGTCAAGATATTCTGTCCTGAACACGGTTTCCGCGGCAAAGCCGAAGCCGGTGCACGTGTCGGAGACGAGAACGACGCAAAGACCGGCCTGACGATAGTCTCGCTCTACGGCAAGAACAAGAAGCCCACGCCCGAGCAGATGAAAGACATCGACGCTGTCATCTTCGACTTGCAGGATGTGGGATGTCGCTTCTACACTTACATCTCCACGTTGCACTATGTTATGGAGGCCTGTGCCGAAAGGGGTATACCCTGCATAGTGCTCGACCGGCCTAACCCTAACTGTCACTATGTAGATGGACCAGTGCTGGACAAGAAATACCAGTCGTTCATCGGAATGCATCCTGTGCCGATTGTCTACGGCCTTACTATCGGCGAATATGCCACGATGATTAACGGCGAGCGGTGGCTGAAAGACAGTCTGCAGTGCGACCTCATCGTTGTTCCAATGCAGAACTACCGTCGCGACAGCAGCTATGTACTGCCCGTCGCTCCGTCGCCCAACTTGCAGACACCGCAGTCAATTCTGCTCTACCCGTCGCTATGCCTGTTTGAAGGCACCAATATCAGTGTTGGGCGCGGCACGGAGACACCCTTTGAAGTCATTGGAAATCCCAGCTACAGAACCACTTATATGGAGTCGGAGAATGGTGAGGAACCAGGGAAACATACCTCTTTTACGCCAACGCCAATCAAAGGCGTGAGTGAGAATCCTCCATTCAAGGGTCAGTTCTGCAGAGGACTTGACCTCAGCAAGGTGCAAGTTCCCGCCAAGTTCGACCTCACCTATCTGCTGTGGATGTACAACCATACGCCCAAAGACTCTTTCTTCAAGCAGACCAACAGCTTTGAGAAACTGGCAGGAACCGACCAGCTGCGCAAGCAGATAAAGGCCGGAATGAGTGAGGTGGAGATCAGGGCAAGCTGGGAGCCGGCGTTGTCGCAATACAAGGAAATCCGCAAGAAATATCTGTTGTATCCTGACGTTAAAAATTGAAAGCTATAAGGTTCATAGTATGTTTGCTGCTGCTTCCGCTGACAATGTGGTATGCTGTGGTCGTGGCATTGCGAAACCTGCTCTTCGACTGGGGCTGCAAGAAGGCTGTCAGCCCTGCGTTGCCTACCATCGGCATAGGCAATCTGCGTATGGGTGGAACAGGCAAGACACCTCACACGGAGTATATTATAAGACTGCTTGAAGGCCGGCATACGGCTCTGCTGAGCCGTGGCTATGGCCGCTCGACAAACGGTTTTGTGCTTGCCGACAGCAATTGTGACGCCTCACAGATTGGCGACGAGCCGCTGATGATGGCGAAGAAATACCCTAATCTGACCGTTGCCGTATGTGAGAGCCGTGTGGAGGGCGTTGAGCGACTTATGCAATTGCCGACACCGCCTGAAGTGGTGGTGCTTGACGATGTCTTCCAGCACCGCCACATCAAGCCTGAACTTACCCTGCTGTTGACAGAGTACGGCGACCCATATTTTGCGGACCATATCCTGCCGTTCGGCAATCTGCGCGAGTCGCGATGTGGCAGGAGGCGCGCAGACATTATCATAGTCACCAAGTGCCCCAAGGAATTGACCGCCGCAGAACGCCAGACAATACGCAAGAAGCTGAAGCCACGTGCTGGGCAGGAGGTGTATTTCTCATACATTGAATACGGCCAGCCGGTGCCGGTATATGGCGGAGAGGCTTATGCGGATGTCGACAGCCTACTTGTCGTGACGGGTATTGCCCATCCCGAACCCCTGCTGAAGCATTTGCAGGAAGGACACAACGTGACGCATCTGCGCTTTGCCGACCATCACGGATTCAGCATTTCCAACTGTCAGAAGATAAGGTCTGCCTTTGAGCGTATTGACGGCAGCAAAGCGGTGATTACCACCGAGAAAGATGCTGCAAGGATGCTGGCTCCCGAGGTGCGTGCACAGCTCGAAGGCTTGCCGTTGTACTATCTGCCCATCGAGGTGCATTTCTTCGACGAAGAGGCTTTCAATAAAGCCGTTATCAAAAAACTTTAGGAGCATTACAAATTTATTTGTACCTTTGCATTTTCACGCGTGTATATATTTACGCGTGTATAAAGATTGTTATTTGCAGAAAATCAAAAAGATAATATATTATGGCAGAACTGAGTGAACAAGAACAAATCCGCAGAAATTCGCTTAACGAGCTGAAAAAACTGGGTATTAATCCCTATCCGGCTGCACTTTATGAAGTGAACGCCAACAGCGCAGAGATACTGGAAGAATATCCGAAGGACAATAGCAAGTTTCAGAATATCAGCATAGCAGGCCGCATTATGAGCCGCCGCATAATGGGTGCTGCTTCCTTCGTGGAGCTGCAGGACTCCTATGGCCGCATACAGCTTTACATCAAACGCGACGAGATATGCCCAGGTGAAGACAAGACAATGTACAACACCGTCTTCAAACGCCTGCTTGACATCGGCGACATCATTGGTGTTACCGGCTTTGTCTTTGTCACCCAGATGGGCGAGACTTCCATCCACGTGAAGAGCCTCACGGTGCTTAGCAAGAGCCTGCGTCCCCTGCCTATTGTAAAGGAGAAAGACGGTGTGGTATACGACGCCTTCAGCGACCCCGAGCTCCGCTACCGTATGCGTTATGTCGACCTGATTGTCAATCCTCAGGTGCGTGAGACCTTCGTGCAGCGCGCTAAGATTGTCAACGAAATGCGCAATTACTTCAACGAGCAGGGCTACCTCGAGGTCGACACGCCTGTATTGCAGAGCATTCCTGGTGGTGCCGCCGCACGTCCCTTCGTGACGCATCACAACGCCCTCGACATCGACCTCTACCTGCGTATCGCCAACGAGCTCTACCTCAAGCGCCTTATCGTGGGTGGCTTCGCCGGTGTCTATGAGTTCAGCCGCAACTTCCGCAACGAGGGTATGGACCGCACCCACAATCCCGAGTTCACCGCAATGGAAATCTATGTGCCCTATAAGGACTACAACTGGATGATGACCTTTACCGAGAATATGCTTGAGCGCATCGCCAAAGCCCTTCACGGCGACACCAAGGTCAACGTCTGGGGCAATGAGATAGACTTCAAGCCGCCGTTCCGTCGCGCCCCGATGTGCGAGCTCATCAAGGAGGAAACCGGTGTCGACGTGGCTTCAATGAACGAAGATGAACTGCGTGAGGCTTGCAAGCGCCTTGGCGTGGAGACCGATGCCACTATGGGCAAAGGCAAGCTTATCGACGCCATTTTCGGGGAGAAATGCGAGGGCAAGCTCATCCAGCCCACCTTCGTCACCGACTATCCCATCGAGATGTCGCCCCTCTGCAAGCGCCACCGCGACAACCCCGAACTCACCGAACGCTTCGAGCTCTTTGTCTGCGGCAAGGAATTGGCCAACGCCTATTCCGAGCTCAACGACCCCATCGACCAGCTGGGCCGCTTCCAGGAGCAGCTGCGCCTGAGCGAGAAAGGCGACGATGAGGCTATGTTCATCGATATGGACTTTGTCCGTGCCCTCGAGTACGGTATGCCGCCCACCAGCGGTATGGGTATCGGCATCGACCGCCTCGTTATGATGATGACCGGCGCACAGAGCATCCAAGATGTGCTTCTCTTCCCACAGATGAAGCCCGAGAAGAAAGCCGCCGTCACCACCGACGAAGACTTTGTCAATCACGGTGTGGCCGCGGAGTGGGTGCCTATGCTTCGCAAGGCGGGTATCAACACCATTGCCCAGCTCAAGGAAGCCAACCCCAACAAACTCTATAACGACCTCAACGGCTTGCGCAAGAAGAACAAGCTCGACATCCAGCCGGTACAGAAAGAGGCCGTTGAAGCTTGGATTAACGGATGATAAAGCAATTCACCTTCAATCACTTCGGAGTCAACTGCTACGTCGTCTACGACGAGCAGTCGGCCGAATGTGCCATTGTCGACCCCGGTATGGAAGCCTCATACGAGGACGCGCAGCTATTCCAGTTTATCGAACGCAAAGGACTGCACCCCACACTGTTGCTGCTAACCCACGCCCACGTGGACCATATATGCGGACTTCGCAGCGCGGCCGAGAAATACAATCTACCGGTAACGATGCACTGCGACGGTACGAAGCTGCTACGCCAGGCCGAGGCCTATGGCGGCATAATGGGTTTCGATGTCAGACGTGCCGACGACTTGGCTTCGAAGCACATAGACGAAGGTGCTGAGCTGGCAGTCGGCGGCATCAAGATTGAATGCCGCTTTGTGCCGGGCCATTGCGAGGGCAGCATCTGCTATGTGATTCCTTCCGAAGAGGCTGTAATCACCGGCGACGCACTCTTCCAAGGCAGTATAGGCCGCACCGACCTGCCTGGTGGCAACTACCAGCAACTGATTGAAAATCTGCGCAACAAGATAATGACTCTGCCCGACAACTATATGGTGTTGCCGGGCCACGGCGAATCATCGACCATAGGCGACGAAAGAAAATACAACCCGTTCCTTTGATGTCGACAAGGGAAACAAAACGAATACACAGATGGACCCAAAGATAGAAAAAAGCTGGCTTGATGTGCTGCGACCGCAGTTCGAAGCTCCCTATTTTGCAGAGCTAAAGCAGTTCCTTGTGGCCGAACGTGCGGCCTATACCTGCTATCCGAAGGGCAAGGACATCTTTGCCGCCTTCGACCGCACGCCTTTCGACAAGGTCAAGGTGGTCATTCTGGGTCAAGACCCATACCACGAACCAGGCCAAGCTATGGGCCTCTGCTTTTCTGTGCCCGACGGCATCGCGGTTCCGCCTTCGCTGGTCAACATCATCAAAGAGATAAACTCCGATTTGGGTACCGACATACCCCTTACCGGTGGCGACCTTAGCGGTTGGGCAGAACAGGGCGTGCTGCTGCTCAATGCCACTCTGACCGTGCGTGCACACCAAGCCGGCAGCCATCAGCGCCGCGGCTGGGAGCAGTTCACCGACGCCGCCATACGCGAGTTGTCGGCACGTCGCAGGGGTATCGTTTTCCTGCTGTGGGGCAGCTATGCCATAGCCAAAAGCCAGTTCATCGACAAGGGCAAGCACCACATCCTCACCGCGCCCCATCCCTCGCCGCTCTCGGCCTACCGCGGCTTCTTCGGCTGCCGCCATTTCTCCAAGGCCAACGAGCTGCTTGCCAGCGAAGGCCTGCAGCCCATTGACTGGACGCGAATAGGATAGCCTGAGTGCCGTCGCCGTACATCGCGGAATGCTACTTCTTTTTGCATCGTTTTAACGCTGCCTCTTGTAGGTGGCAGGATTGTTTTTTGCAGGTACCAACACCGTTCGTTGTCCAGTCGTTGTCCAGTTGTTGTCCAGTTGTTGTCCAGTCATTGACTGGACAACAACTGGACAACAACTGGACAACGACTGGACAACGAACGGACCGGGTGCTGTAAATGGCTGATTATGAATGCCGGTTTTTGCAATGAAAAAACGAGGAGGGGAAGAGGCGATTTTAATCCGCTTGGGGCTTAGAACGAGAAGCGGACCGTGATGCCTCCCTTGGTGGTGGAGTTGGGATAGGCGTTGGAGATGTAGGGGGTGTTGATGTTGGTCTCAAAGAAGGCTCGCAGGGTGAGGGTGGCGGAGAGGGCGTATTCGGCGCTGACGCGAGCCACCCATATTTTGGAACCAGAGGATATTTGACGCGACATCTGGTTGATTTTGCGTATCTGTGTCAGATTGTTGTTGTAGGTCAGGTCGGCCTGCAGGACGAGGTCGCTCTTCAGGTTATGCGTCTTGTCGCCGGCTTTTACATTGAATTCAAGGTCTTTGAAGCGATAGCCGGTGCCTAAGGTTACGCCGTCGCGATAGCTCTCTGTCAGCTGGTTGTTGGAGAAACTGAGGTTGAGGCTTCGGCTCTTCTGGATGCTTAGTTTGAACTGGAAACTGTTTACCATATTGACCGACAGCATTATGAGCGGCTGGAACTGCTCGGTGATGATGATGCCTTCCATCGATACGGGCGATATATAGTCGCCGTTGTTGTTGATTATGGACTCTGTACCGTAGTCGTAGCCGTCGAGGACGGCGCCGATGGCGGCATCGGTATAGAAGTTTCCGATGGTGTATTCGCTCTTGTATTTATGCTTGATGCTGATGTCGGTGAACCATTTCTTGAGGTAGTTTATCTTGCCTAGGCCGTTGTAGCTGATGTCCCAGTCGGGTAGCGGAACAGAAAGGAAGGGCGAGAAGGACTGCTTGGCAGGGTCGTTGCCGAGATAGGTGGCAAGGAAGGCTGTGAGGAGCACGGTTTGCTGGTTGGCACCGTAGCCTGCGGGATACCACTCGCCGTTCATCGTGTCCTGCACCATCTGGCTGCTGTAGGGGTCGGGGTTGAGGCTTGCCAGGCGGTCGGCCACGATGCCGCGAGCGGCGATGAAGTCGTTGAACAGGTCGTCGCTGTTCTTGAACGTGGTGCGGAACGACCAGACGCTGGTGGTGTAGTTGCCGGCCATTGTGTTGCTGAGCGGGCCTTCCACACGTTCCGTGGCGTTGCTGTATTTGTAGTAGTATTCCTGGTGTGTGGCGTAGTTCTGGCGAGCCGACGACTTGATGACGAAGTCGCGCATCGGTTCGATGGTGGCTTGGAAGTTTAGTATGCGGTTTTGTGTGGCGTTGCTTGGGGTGTTCATCAGTGTGTCGTGCGACAGCAGGTCGTCTTCGAGGAGGCTTTCCACAACGCTTGAGGTGGCAACGGTGGTCGAGGGAAGTCCGAAAGGGTTGCCTTCAGGCAGACCGAACACGAAGGGTAGTCCTGGCTGCCAGCCATTGGACGGGTCGAGGCCGACGATGCGCGATTCGCCCATAAAGCCTGCTATGGAGGCTCCGTAGGAGTTGTTGTACTGGAACGATACGTTCTTTACGCCCGTGATGAAGCGCAGTCCGAAGTAGCCAAGTTCGCGCAGTGTCTCTTCGCGCTGTGCTTTGCGCAGCGAGTCGGCGAGTGCGGCGTCGGCTTTGCGCTGTTCGAGGCCACGCTTCTTGTCGAGGTCGTTCTTTTCCTTGTCGGCGTCTTTGCCTCGCTTGTTTATGTCGTTCTTCTTGACCGGTTTCTTGGCGTAGGCCTTCTTCAGCAGCTTCGACTTGTTATAAAGTGTCTGGAAGTTGCCCTGCACGGTGAGGTTGAGTACGGTGCTGTTGCTGATGACGCTGCCTTGTGCGGCAAGGGCCTGTGTCGTGCCGTTATAGATATAGGTGCTGCGGTAGGAGAGGTTGGGCATCAGGAAGTCCATATACGGGAGCTTGTTGATGGGGATATTCCAGGTGACATTGAGGTTCTGCTGGAAGTTCTGCATTGTACCGCCGCGCATAATGGCGTTCCACAGGGTGTCGTTGGCCGAGCGGTCGATCATTCCAGGCGGCTCGTCGATGCGGGCATTGGCGTTGGCATCGTAGGTGATGTGGAAACTCCGTGCAAGGTCGTATTGGAGATTGTAGTCGCGTCGCCAGGTGAACTGCTTGAAGTAGGTGGGGTTCATAATGACGAGTGCGGCGCTCTTGTTGCGCAACAGGGTGCTTTCGATGTCGCGGTAGATTTCGGTCGAGAAGCTTATGTTTTTTGGCTGGTAGTAGATGTTGAAGTCTTTGATGAAGCGTAGGTTCTTGTTTTGGAATGGCTTCATCTTGTCGAACGGCTTGAACTGCTTCGGCTGGTTGATGGCGAAGTTGTAAGTCAGGCCTCCGCGGTGCTGGTCTTTGTTGTAGTATTCGATGTCGTCGTCGCTGCTGCGTTCGCCGCTGTAGGCGTAGGAGAAGGCAAAGTTCTCGAAGTCGTAGAAGTGGGGCTTGAGGGCAGATTTGCCGGTACGCTCCTTGCGCATATTGGTAAGCGTGAGGTTAGTGGTTTGGTGGCGTTGCTGGGTCATCTTTCTCACCGAGTCACGTTCGGCCTGGGTCTTGTAGGTCTTGAGGTCGTCCTTGAGTTTGACGTCGGGGTCCAAGGGGTTGTATTCGGGACTTCCTATCTGGTTGTTGTAGTCGATATAGAGAGGGATGTGCATACCCCATTCGTCGGGGAAGAACTTACCCATCTCGAGGTTTAGGGTACTTTGTACGTTGAATGTGTTGACAAGCTCGAGCTTGTTGAGCCGGTCTTCGAGGTTTCCGAAGCCGCTGGTGGTGTAGGACGAGTAGAGAGACAGGTTACCTACATCGGCGAGGTTGGTGCGTGCGAGGGCCATTGCCGCCCAACCGCCCTTGTTTATGTAGTCGGCCAGACGCATTTCGTTGATCCACACAATGGCGCTCTTTGGCAGCATATCGTTGCCGTCGTCGAGGGTTTGCTTGCGTGGGTTGCGGACACCGACCATAATGACTTTCACCTTGCCGAGGTTGGGCGAGCCCATAATGGTGTATTTGCGGCCTTCAAGCATTTCGCTGTAGAGCGAGGTGCTGTTGTAGTCGGCGTTGCCGCTGCGTATTAGCTTGTTGCGTCGTGTCTTGATTTCTACAAGTTGCTGCAGGTCTATTTCGACGTTGTTGGCTTCGGGCCAGATGATTTCCTTGCTGTCGGCAGAAGTGCCCCACGGGGTCAGAGCCAGGGGTACTTCGTATTCGTAGTAGTTGTTGGTGTAGTCGCTACCAAGTCGCACGAAGAGTGTGAGGTCGCCGTCGTAAAGGCGGTCGACTTCATATTTCTTTTCTGCGTGGACAAACATCTTTAGTTTGCCGTAGTATCGCAGGTCGTATTGTGCGTTGCGGTAGATGGCGCGTGCATCGCCTGCGTTGAGTTCCTGTATGTCGAGTTCGAGGGCCTGCTCGTTGAGGACTGTGAATGACGACGATGTGGAGTACCACGACTCTCGCTCGATGTTGGGCGGCAGGTTGTATGGTACGGGCTGTCGGTTGCCGTTCTCTTCGATGTTTACTGTAGAGAGGGTAAAGCTGGTGTTCTCGCCCATACCGGTGGGGTAGTCGCCTGGTTGCAGCAGGTCTTCGCTGTATTTGCGCCAAGTGCCGTATACCAGTTCGAGGGTTGCGAAACGCAGGATGACGGGGCCCTCGAATCCGTTGAGGAACATACGCATAAAGCGGATTGACTGGTAGCCGTTGATGTTGCCTATGGTTTGGTCGGGTTCGCGGATGGGGATTTTGAATTGGTACCACCGGCAGGTTGTCGTGGTGCCGTTGGCGAGCTGTACGTTCTGGGCTTCCTGTATGTCGACGATATGGTTTTTGCCTATCACCATTTGGTCGGGTCTCAGGTTGATGACATACTGGTAGTAGTTCTCGTTCTCGCTGAGGGTGTTGTCGCGGTTTATGTCCTCGACGTTGGGATAGTTGGTGCCTTCGGTCGAGTAGTCCTCGGTGTTGTCGGAGTTGCTTATGGAATTGCCTTCGGGGTTGTTGTAATACTTGTAGCGGTCGTTGATTTTGACGTCGTTCTGGTCATAATAAGTGCTGCGGAAGTAGCGGAAGTCGTCGCTCGATGGGTCGTTGGCTGCCTGTTGGTAAGCCACGGACGAAGTGCCGTAAAGGGCCCCGATGCTATTGATGTAGTCGGCAAAGAACGACTGTTCGTCGTTGAGGTCGACAGCGCTGCTGAGGCCGTCGTAACCGATGTCTTGGTAGTGGCGGCTTTCCTCGTTGTTGTCGAAGGCGTTGACGACACTCTGCATCTTAGGCACGCGGCCCCAGATGGTGGTGTCTACGGGGTTGTCGGAGAAGGCTTGCGCGGTGTTGGCGGTAGGCAGGCCGTTCTCGAAGCTTTTGCGGCCGTCGCGCAAGATGTCCTCGCTGATGTCGCCGAGGTTGATGTAGAGCCGTCCGCCGCTCTTGTTGTCGTCGTGCTCTCCGGTGGCGGGGTCGATGAATGGGTCCATCAGCCAGAACTCAAGGGTCTCGATGTTTTGCGTCTCGAAGTCGGTATAGGTGAGTTCCCGCATAATGCCTCCCCAACGGCTCTGTGGGTTGTTGAGCAGACCGTTTTGGTCGATGCCGGCGCTGAATGGTGTCGGGGCTACATCGTAGTTGTAGGGGCCTTTCTCGCTGGGATAGTATGCCAGCGTAAGCTCGTATATGCGGTTGTTCTCGTTTGCGGCAAGGCTCTTGTTGGGGAAAACCTCTGTCTGGAGTATGCGGCGTGCATAGGGATGCGAGCGATCGTTCTCGTCGATGTTCTCGGGGCAGTTGGATTCGAAGAATATGTTGCTAACTGTGTACCAGGCTAATTTTGCGCGGTTAAATCCGTAGGCTCTGCCTGTACCCAACGCTGATTCGGGGAAAAGCGGCAGAGAGGTCTTGTAGTCTTGCGGCGTGGAGGCCAGATGCCAGAAGGTGTAGCCTTTCAGGTCGATATTGCTTTCGGCACCTTCAAAGTCGTCGATATAGGTCACTTTGCCGTCGTCGCTGCCGGTGTTGGCCATACCAGGCAAGAAGTGTGCAAATTCAGCTTGCAGGGTTAGTGTTGAGGGCGCTTTTGTCTGGATGCCCGGCAGATGGTCCATAAATTTAGTTATCCAAGGCACATCGTGACGGTAGTTGAGGTCAAGACCCCAGATGGAGTTGGATGTAGGCTCGTCGCCGAAGTTGTTCTTTTGCGTAAGCGGCTTTTCGCGCAGGTTCATAAAGGTGGCTCCAAGATTGAAGTCGGGGTCGAACTCATAGTTGAGGTGCAGGCCGAGCATACGCTTGGTCATCATCGAGAACGAGCTGTTCTCGCTGCTTACGCTGATAGGTGTGCCCGATGCAAGCAAGCTCTCGTTGATGATACGCACCGTACCCATAGTGTAATCTACCGTATAGTCAACGTTTTCGATAAGAGGCATACCTCCGGCTGTCACGGAGACCGAACCTTGTGTTACGCTGTAGCCAAGCTGTATCTCGCCGCTGACCGAGCTGGTATAGTAGCCTTCAAGGTAAAACTTGTTCTTGTCGGCATATTGTTGAGCTAAGGTCTGTGTCATTGTGTAGAGCGAGTCGAAGCAATATTTGTTGGCCAGAGTGTTATCGCCCAGCATTTCGCGCAGGTCCTTGCCGAACGGCTCTACGTAGGGGAAGAAGATTCGTCCCGACGAGGCTTGAATGGTACCACCCTTGAATGCGGCGCTGTCAAACCAGTCGAACACGCCGTCGGGGTAATAGTAACTCTGCGATGCATCCATTCGGTCAAGTCCAAACACCTGAACAAGAGGAATGGCTTCGAACGGGCCTTCGGTGAAATAGCCGATGCCTACGCCGCCCTCGGGGTTCTCGTACAGCACATTGAGGCGGAAGTTCTCGCGGCTTAACTGCGTGCTCTTGAGGAAGTACACATTCTTCATCATCAGCTTCCACAGCGGGCTACGGCTGTTGACCGATGTTCCCTTGATGAGCTTTACAATCAGGGCATTCGGGTCGTTCACGCCGTCGGTGGTGAGCTCACCGACCTGATAGACGGTTGTGTCGCCTATCACTTGGTATTGGAAAGCCACAGCCAGAATCTGGTCGTTGGCAAGAGGCTGTGCGAGGGTGATGAAGCCCAGCTGTGCGTTGAAGGTATATTCGTTGGCGGGCAGCAGGCGAGCGCTCTGCAGCTTTTCATAGTCGGTGCCGCCAGTAAACCCAAGTCCTTCCATATACGAGCTGACGTTGTTGATGTTACGGACAGCGCTTGTGTTTATGAGTTGCAGCAGGTTGTTGGATGTTTGGCCGTTGGGCAGGGTGGAGACGCCACTATAAACACCGGGTGACGATGTCTTGTTCTCACCCAGGTCGGTCAATGCCAGAATGTCGCGGTTGTTGGTGACGGCGGCACCGATATTGGTTCTCCACACTTCAAGGCGAATAATCTTGATGTTGCTGTTGACCACAGGCAGCGTAGACATAGCCTTGTTGTAGTTGTCATAGAAGTATTGCGAGATGAAGAAGTGCCGGTTCTCTTCGTATTCGTCGGCTCGTATTTCGAATTCCTGTGCCGATGCGCCGCCCTGCACCTGCATATTCTCGGTCGATGTCTCCTTGTTGCTGAACACAGCGTCGACGGTGAGATTGCCGAACTTGAGCTTGGAGTGGACACCGAACAGGCGCTGGCTGCCCTTGATGAGCGTCGTATTCAGCGGGAACGATATATCGGCAGCCTCCAGCAATTGGACAATATCGTCCTCTTTGCCCTCGTATTTCAGCTTGATTTGATTCTCGAAATCAAAGGTTGCCTGGGTGTTCCAGTTGATGTCGGTGTTGAACAGGTCGCCGACCTTGGCGTTGAGAGTCAACTGGATGTTTTCGTCAAAGTCGGGCTGGATGTTGCGCCTTCGTGTTTCATCGACAGAAGGGTTGTCGGTGAAGTTGCTGATTACCTGCAGTGTAAGGTCGGCGCTTCCGCTGGGTGTAACCTTTATCTCCGGCTTGTCCATCAGGCTTTCCAGCTTGCGACTGATCTCGTTGAATCCGGGTATCTTGCTCAGCAGGCCGCCTTCGCCGCCGTTAGTGTTGTTCTCCTTCTGCTTTTGTGACCAGAAGTCGTCCATCAAGTACTGCATCTGGTAGTCCTGATACTCCTCGAATGTCATAAACTGGCGGCTGACAACGATGCTGCCTATCTTGGTTATTTTTACATAGCTGTGAGTGTTGGGGTCATACTCGACGGTGGTCGTCATATTGGGCGGGTTGTTCAAATACAACGGGCTTTGCGGCGAAGATCCGTCGGTGGGGATGGGGAAATGCAGCGACGACCGAGTGCTGTCCTCTTCTTCCTGGGCTTGCAGGGAAACAGCAGGCACTAAGAGCAACAATAGAACAATAAGCCGCCATAGGCGGTTCACTGTCACTTTTATTTTTGCTGCTCTGGTCTTCATTCCGTTAGGGGGTCTTAGATTCCGTGTGCAAGCGACTGTTTGATAATTTCTTCCACGCTGGCTCCAGGGTTGGCCTCAGCCATTTTCGCCACCACTTTCTCCGATGCCGCTTTGGGAAATCCAAGCATAACCAGTGCTGATAACGCCTCTTCTGCATTTTTATTGCTTGAACTTGCCGTTGATGTTGCTCCGGCAACTGCCGGTGCCGCAAACGGGTCAACCTTGTCGCGCAGTTCCAGCAATATACGCTGGGCTGTCTTGGCTCCGATGCCTTTCACTTTCTGCACCCGCTTTGCATCTTGGTCGACTATGGCTCGCGTCAGTTCCTCCACGGTCAGCGACGACAGCATAATGCGTGCCGTGGCAGCTCCTACTCCGTTGACGTTCAACAGCAGGCGGAACATCTCACGCTCGCTTTCCGTGTAGAATCCGAACAGCAGATGGGCGTCCTCGCGCACTATCTCGTGAACCAGCAGCTTCACCGCCGGCAAGTCCTTGATTTGCGAATAGGTGTTCAGGGTTATTTCCAGCAGATAGCCCACTCCTCCGCAATCTATGACTGCGTAGGCAGGCGTTGCCTCGTCAAGTTTTCCGTTTATGTAGTTGTACATTGTCTTGTTGTTTTATTGTTGATATTCAAATGCTCCTATCGTTGGCGGATTGCCACGCGGATTGCCGTTCAAGTCTAATGCGCTCTGCAAGTAAATGCTGTTGCCGGCGCCAATGGCAGGTGAGTCCTCCGATAGGTTGTAGTTGTTTCCGTATGCGTCCTTGAACTTCGGGTCGGAGTTGACAATCAAGTTGTTGCCCGTAATGTTGGGTGCCGGCGAGAAGGTCGCGTTGCCGTCGCTATCCACCAATGAGGTGCGCAGCAGGCAGTTGCGGAACGAGCAGTTGAAGGCACAGGCATCGATCCAGTCAAAGCTGATTTCCCCGCTGTTGTCCCTTCCGCTGTAGCTGCCATAGATTATGCAGTTGTCAAAGTCGGCCTGTTGCAGCGGACGGGCAAAGACGGTTGTCTCGTCGTATTGGTAGTAGTTGTTGAGAATCACCGATGGTGTCTTGCGTGTCTGATAGCGCCAGTAGTTGGCGAGAGTGCTGTTGCTGAAGCGATATCTGCCGCCGTATTGCAGGCATACAAGGCTCTCGCCGCAGCAACTCACCAGCAGGTTGTCGCCTACAATGTACGACCCCTGCCCGACGATGCCGGCCATCGAGTGGTTGCGTATCACGCAGTTGCTGATGTCAAGCGTAGGGTTGCTGTTCACGTTTGTGTCGACCAGCAGGCCGATGCTGCCGTTCTCAATGCGCGCCCACTCGATGTGGTTGTCCTTGCTGCCCGTCGACAGCCATATATACCGCCACTGGCCTGGCAGACTGTCATAGTACCCGTCGTGGCGTATCGAGGTGAACAACACGGGCTTCTGCTGTGTGCCGCGCACGTCAAGCGTTGCGCTGTCGTATATCCACAGGCAGCTGTTGTCGCCGAAATAGAGCTCGTCTCCGGCCGTCAGGCTCAGGGTCTCGTTGCTGTTGACCACGGCATAGCCCATTATTATGTGCGGCCTCGTGTGGTCCCAGTTGGCGCAGTCCAATATGGAATAGGGAATCCAGTTGGTGTCAATCTGCCCCCACTTGTTGATGTACAGCTCGTAGATGTGGTGCGTGTAGGTCGGCAGATGGTACACAGCGTTACGGCCATAGGCAATCACGGGCAGCTTCTGCTGCTTGTTGTTGAAACTGAACGCTATGTCGGCCTCCACCAGATAGGGCGATGTCTGGTCGTTAGGGTTTATGTTAGCCTGTATGAAGATGAAGATGCTGTCGTGTGCTCCAATCTCTACGTCGCGGGCCACTCTCGATGTGTCGCCGTCCACGTTGATGCGGAATCGCGGCGCCCCGCTGCCCTGCAGCGTGACACTGTTTATCAGCAGCGGCTCGTCGTAGCTGTTGTATACCCGCACCTGGCGCGTAATCGTTGCCATAGTTGCAAACACCGTGTCGAACAGCACCGTATCCTCCGAGAACGACAGCCTTGCCGAGCTGTCGGTAAGGAACTGCTCCTCCTTGATGCACGAGGTCATCATCAGCGGCACTATCAGCAGTAAGAAGATATATTTCGATTTAAGCCTGTCCATATCGTCAACTCAACAATTCAACAACTCTTCAATCACTTGACATATAGGTCGAACACCTCGTTGAGGCGTTTCTTGCACACGGGGCAGAAAGCCGCATAGTCGCGCATCATACACTTTGTGCAGGGGCGGTACACGCCCTTTGCCTGATAGCCGGCACCCTCGTAGGCACCCATCGGGCCGTTGTCGCGTTTGCCGAGGCCTTCCACAGGCTTTGTCGGTATTGGCGTACCTTCCGGAACCATCGACTGCCATTTGCTGCCGAAGTCGACCAGTGTGGTGATGTTGGGTTCCACCGGTTCGCGGCCGTTGTTGTGGATGTCGTTGTAGCTCAGCTCGTCGTCCACATATTCGTCGGCCAAGCCGCCAATCGAGTGTCCCAGTTCGTGAGGCAGAATCCACATCGACATTGCCTGCACCGCGCTGAAGGCATAGAAGTTGTATATCGCACCACCGCCGTAGGTGTCGCAGTTGGCCATAATGATGATATGGTCGTAGGGCACGCCGGCCAGCAGGTCGTGCAGCTGGAACAGCTTGGTGGTCATCAGGTAGCGGTCGCTGCCGAAGGTGTTGTAGGACGAGCCGACAGCGCTCTTCACATACTTGCCCCTGTTGGGGTCGGTCACTCCGCTTTCCTGCATCAGCACGCCGACGCCCCACACGTTGAAGTCGCTCTTGCGGCTGGCAAAAGGCTCCTGTGCCACAAGGTAGGAGGCGAATTTCTCAAAGTCGCCCTGCATCTTCTCGGCGTCGCTCTTGCCGTAGCCCTCGGCCACAATGACCACATCGATTTTGTTGTGCCAGTCGCCGTTGTAGAGCAGCTTGCGTTGCGGTATCTCGGTGGTTATCACGCTTGTTTGCGTCTGTTTGGGGTCGAAGCGGAAAGTCGTTGCGGTGGCAAACTTGCCGTTGTCGCCACGTTTCTGCAGGCAGATGTCTACCGGCTGCTTGGGCATAGGCATCAGCATCACCTCCTCGAAGGTGGCAATGCTGTCCTTGCCGGCAGCGGTTTCGCGATACTCCTCGAACAGCGTGTTGTAGCAGCGCGAATAGAGTTCCGTCCCCGACTTGGCGTCCTTGACCATCAGCCGGTAAGCCCCGTTGTCGATGGGGTCGAGCAGCTGTGTCGTCGAGCCCGCCCACACATTGTCGCTTTGCAGCACAAAGCGTTGCAGCTTGCAGGTGTCGTGCTGCTTGTTGCCCACACGCAGGTAGTCGACACGCAACGTCGCGTCCTTGAAGTATTTGCCGAACTTGGGCGACTGCTGTGCCTGCAGGGGCAATGCCGCCAGCATCAGCATTATCGGAATATATTTTAACGCTATTCTCATTTTTTGCAAAAATACAATACTTAATAACGCACCTTATTAAAAAATATTTTGCCAATCCACACAACATTCGTACTTTTGCACCTTCAAAAAGCACTCAAAAAATGCTCTTAAAGATATACCAAGACAATCCTAACTACAACGATGTCAATCGTGTAGCCGACGTTCTGAACGATGGTGGAATAGCCATTCTGCCCACCGACACTTTGTATGCTTTTGTGTGCAGTATGGAGTTTAAGAAGGCAGTGGAGACCATTGCGCGTCTCAAAGGCTTCTCGCTCAAGAAGGCAAAATACTCGATGCTGTGTCCCGACATCAGCACCGTGGCCGAGTATGTGCGTCCTATGGACCGCGACACCTTCCAGCTGCTGCGCCAATGCCTGCCCGGGCCCTTCACGTTCATTATGGACGCCAACGGCAACGTGCCGCGCAACTATCTGAATCCTAATCGCACCATTGGTGTGCGTGTGCCGGCCAACCCCGTCTTCAACGCAATTGTCAATGCTGTCGGTTGCCCGCTGATAGGCACCTCGGTACGCACCCTCGATGCCGACCGCGAGAGCGAATATCTGACCGACCCCGAACTCATCTATGAGCTGTTCGGACACCACGTTGACGTCGTGGTCGACGGCGGCATCGGCGAGGACACACCCTCGACCGTCATCGACTGCAGCGGCGGCCAGCTCGAAATAATACGCCAAGGGAAAGGAGAGGTGGAGCTATGAAAATACAGATTTCCACCAACCAGCAAAGGCAGTCGGGCCCTTGGGGTTTCCTGACGCGCACCATAGTGCTCACCCTCGCCACCATCATCGCCATCAAGCTCCTGCCGGGTGTCCGCATCGAAGGCGGCAGCGTGTGGGTGGCCGTCCTGACAGCCCTCGTCATCTCGCTGCTCGACAACTTCCTGCGCCCCATTCTCATCTTCATCACCCTGCCGTTCACGATGCTTACAATGGGGCTGTTCATATTCATCATCAACGCCATCATCATTGAACTGACAGCCTCCATCGTGGGTCCCTTCCAGGTCGATTCGTTCGGCTATGCCTTGCTTTTCAGCCTTATCATCACGGCGCTCAACTACCTGCTCGAGCTCCCCAACCGCTGGCTGAACCGCACCACCTACAAGCCCCGCAGCGACAAAGACACCGACGACGACGGATTTACCGAATACGAGGAGGTGCAATAGGCTGGGGCAATGGTTTGATTTCCAGAAATCTTGTTTGAAAATACAAAGTGCCGGCAGCTTGCCGGCACTTTTTTTGCGATATTTCAAGTCTGGTTTTTGCCTGTAGCAACCTGCTGATTTCAAGCTACCAACACCGTTCGTTGTCCAGTCGTTGTCCGCTCGTTGTCCAGTTGTTGTCCAGTCATTGACTGGACAACAACTGGACAACGAGCGGACAACGACTGGACAACGAACGGTGTTGGTCTTGTAACATACTGATTTTGAATGGTGGAAAAATCGGGTATTTTTGCGGTTCAAAACGCCGGTGGGTTGTGTTGTTAAAAAATCAGGGCCCCGCCGCATCGCGGCGGGGCCCTGACAGATGGTCAGCCCTTTGTGGGCTATATGCTTGAGCGTCAGATTTTAGAACGCAAACTGGATGCCTGCTTCAAGTTGGGGCAGGATGAACTGGCTGACGGGGACATCATTGTTGAGGTCGTTGAGGCGGTAGCGGGCATAGATGCCGAGCCAGTCGCGGGTGAGGCGTGTGGTGACGCCCCAATTCCAGCGGTAGTCGTCGAGGAGGTCGAGGCTGCGCATCGTCTGTTTGCGCGTTGCGGCGATGTCGCCGTTGCGCTCGCCTTTGAGTATATAGGCATTAAAACTCCAGTTGCCATAGACGCCGATGTCCCAATGCCATCCCTTGTGGAAGATGCCGCCGGGACGCAGACGCACACGCTGGTAGATTTCGATGCCGAACTCGCCGAGGTTGAGCTTGTGTTTAGTCACTTTCTTGTCGAGCCAGCGGACATCGTCGTCCATAGCTGCCAGCGAGTCGAGACGGTTGGCCTCGTTGCCGAAACGCAATGATGTGTGGCCGTATTCGAGGGCCCAGCCCCAGCCGTAGGCTTTGGTGAAATAGTGGGTCTTGCGTATGCCGATGCGTGTTGCGGGCGACCAGAAGTTGTGCTCCAGCTCGGCATCGTCAATATTGATGGGTAGCCCGAGTGAGAGATAGTATTCCCATTTGCCTTTGCTCTCTTTCAGGCTGTTGCTGAAATGGGTTTTGTAGGTTTCGGTTATGTCGGCATCGTCGCCGTTCAGAATGACTATCATAGAGTTGTCGCCGAGAGGGTTGGCAGTGGCGTTGCCCTCGGCGACTTGGATGCTTTCGGTGTAGCCGTTGTAGTGGACGGTGAGTCTGTCGGCACTGCATACGTTAAGGTCAGTCTTGTGGGTGAACTGCGACAGCTCGATCTTCTCGTAGTCAATGATGCTTCCGTCGGCACGGCAGTTCTTTACAAAAAGCCGGCATTTGTCGGGATTGTCTTTCAGGGGGACAATGCGCACTGTGGCATCGTTGGTTTTCTCTAATTTGAAGGTGGGCTCGGCGGGTTTGCGGCTGCCGGTGAAGTAGCCGGCTTGCGGCACGCCATAGCCGAAGGTGTAGTCGCAGTAGGGATAGAGGTCGGCGCTTTTCTCAATCTCGTGGAAGAGCTGCATAGCCGTCAGGCCCGGTTTGGCCTGCAGGGCGCAGGCGGCGAAACCGGCCACGAGGGGGCAGCTGAAGCTGGTGCCGTCGACGAAATGGTATTTGTCGTTGCTGGCGCCGGTGTTGGCTGTGTAGGCGTGGCCGAAGGCGACGACGTTGGGCTTCTGGCGGCCGTCGGCGGCAGGACCATAGCTGCTGAAACTTATGTGCTCGTATTTGGTCAGGCTGTTGGAGATGCCGCCCACGCAGAGCACGCTGTCGGCATCGGAAGGGGTGATGATGGTGAGCCAGCTGCCGTCGGTGCCTTCGTTGCCGGCGCTGTTGCAGACAAGGATGCCCTTGCGGGCTGCCATATTGCCAGCCTTGGCCACGTAGCTCTGGCCGTTCATATCCTTGGTGTAGTAGCGGTCTTTGCCGTAGCCGAGCGACGAGCTGATGATCTGCGCGCCGTTCTTGTCGGCCCACTCTACGGCCATCTGCCACCATACTTCCTCTTTGAAGGGCTCTGCCTCTATCTCGGTGCGGGCCAGCAGGAACTCTGCGCCGGTGGCCATACCGATGTCTGTGCGGACTTCGCCGTCGTCACTCTGATAGCGGTGGATGCCTGCTATGCAGCTGAGGGTCATCAGGCCGTGGCTGTTCCAGCCGTAGACGTTCTCTTTCTTGTTGGGGAAGTTCCAGGTCTTGATGATGCGGCCCTCGTCGCGCAGGTGCTTGAAGGCTATGTGGGTGTTGACCTGCGGGAAGCCGCCGTCGAACACTGCTATGCGCACGCCTTTGCCGTCGATGCCGGCATTGCGGAAGTTGTCGCGACCCATACGGATCAGTTGGTCGGCCGGTGCGCCTTCGGAGAAGAGGCCCGTCAGGTCTATCGGCTCGCTGTCTTCGGCTTTAGCCAGATGCATATTGCTTTCGAGCATCACCACCTCTTTGACGAAGGGTAGCTTGCGGAGGGCTGCTATTTGGTCGGGCGTGGCGGTGACGGCCACGGCGTTGAACCAGCGGCTCTGGCCGAAATCGTCGGTGACGATGGCGTCGATTTGATTGACGTAGCTGTCGTTGAGAGGATAGTTGCTGATGTCGTAGAGGTCGGCATTGTTGAGCCGGTAGCGCTCGATGGCTTTGCTGTCGAAATAGCTGTAGGGGTCGAACGTTGTGCCCGCTTTGTCGGTCAGCATCACCCAGTAGTTGTTCTGGGCCTGGAGCTGAAGGCTGAAGATTATCGCCGCAGCGATGGAAAGGATTTTCTTCATTGTTGTTTATTTTGTTAGAATGATAATTGAATTCCGAGTTCGAGGCGCGGCAGGTCGAGGCTTGGCTGGCTCATACGGTAGCGGCCGTAGATGCCTATCCAGTTCCAGACGAGGCGCGAGGTGAGGCCCCAGTTCCAGTTGCTGGCGGGCTCGACTTCGCTGTAGACGTTGGTTTGCTGCTGCGCGGCGCTGGGGTTTTGGTTTTCGTTGTAACTGACAATGTATTCGTTGGCGTGCAGGCCTCCGAAGATGCCGAGGTCCCAATGGAGGCCTTTGTTGGTCTTGCCTGTGTTGACGAGGCGTATGCGCTGGAAGAGCTCGAGGTTCACGTCGTAGCAGAAGTAGCGCTTCCTGTCGACATTGGTGAAGTCGGTGATGGCGAGGGTGTTGTCCCAGCCGTTGGCTGTGGCGGGGTCGTAGCGGAATATCTTGTCGGCGACCTCAAAGCCGAAGCCGAGGCCATACCATTTGCGGAAGTTGCGCAAGAAGCGGAAGCCGAAGTTGTAGGCGTCGCTGTAGCGCATCGTGTAGGGGAAGAACCAGTTGATGCCGTATTGGAAGTAGACCTCGCTGGTATACTTTTTGCCCACGCCCCAGTTGCTGACGGCGTTGTCGGCAAGGCTGCGGTTGCCGTTCTCGTAGATGTTCTCCTGGATTAATCCGTTGGTGTCGATGATGTAGTAATAGAATTCGTGGTCGGCATCTGCGTAATCGGCGACATCGCTCCCCTTCAGGCTTATGCTGTTGGTGAAGCCGTTGACGTAAGCCACCAGCGTGTGACCGTAGACGGCACCTTTGGGGATTGCGATGCAGTTCTTGTCGGGGTCCATATTCTCGATGCCGAGGTTGACATAGTTCTTTATCAGGCCGTTCTCGTCCTGGATTTTGAACATTATGACATCCTCGTTCTCTTTGGTCTCTATGACGCCGTTTGTGACGGTTGTCCTTTTGAATGTGTTTTTCTTTGTCTGTTGTGCATTGGGGTAGATGACGATGAAGTCGCCAAGCTGCATAAATCTGAATGTGGCAGCGTGTTCAATGTTTCTTACGGCAAAATCGGTAAAGAACGATGCCTGCGGCACACCGTAGCCGAAGGCGTAGTCGTAGTAGGGTTAGAGGTCGGCCGACTGCTCGATAAGGGATTTCATCTGCATTGCCGTGTTTTTCTCATCGCGCACAGCTTGCATAGCGCAAGCGCAGAAGCCTGTCGTCAGCGGCGACGAGAAGGAGGTGCCGGCGGCGAAGGTTGTGGCGGTGTCGTCGTTGGGGTCGGAGACCTCGGCATAGCCGAAGTTGCAGACGTTGGGCTTCAGGCGTCCGTCGGCAGTAGGGCCGTAGCTGCTGAAGCCGATGTGTTGGTAGGTGGTCAGCGAGGGCTGGATGCCGCCAACAGAGAGGATGCTGTCGGCATCGGCAGGGGCACCGATGATTTTCCAGTTCTCGTCTTCGCCCGAGTTGCCGGCGCTGTTGCATACAAGTATGCCTTTACGTGCAGCAAGGTTGGCGGCCTTTGAGACGTAGCTGCGGCCGTCCATCTCCCACGTGTAGTGGCGGTCTTGGGTGTAACCCAGCGAGCTGTTGATGATGTCGGCGCCGTTCTTGTCGGCCCATTCAACGGCCTGTGCCCACCAGACTTCCTCCTTGAAGGGCTCGGGGTCGACCTCGGTCTTGGCCAGCAGGAAGGTGGCACCTGTTGCCAAACCCAGCAGTTTGTCGCCCATCTTGCCGGCAATGCAGCTGAGCACCATCGTGCCGTGGCTGTGGTTGTCGTAGACATCGGCAGTCTTGTCGGTAAAGTTCCAGGTGGCGACGATTTGATTGTTGTCGCGCAGATGCTTGAAAGCCTTGTGCGTATTTACGGCGTGGAAGCCTCCGTCGAAGACGGCTATGCGGATGCCAGTGCCGTTGAAGCCTTTCTCGACAAAGATATTGCCCTGCATACGCAGCAATTGGTCGGTGATGCCATTGCTCCAAGGCAGGTCGGTGGTTTCCGTTCTGTCGGCCTTGCGGGTATCTCTGGCGGCGGCAATCTGCATCTCGGAGGCAATCATATCGGTGCCTTTAACGAAGGGCAGCTTCTCGATTCGGGCTATCTCGTCGTCGGTTGCCATCACTGCAATGGCGTTGAACCAACGGCTCTGGCCAACCTCTTCGGTGGCGATGGCGTTGATTTGATTGACATAGCTCTCGCTGAGCGGATAGTTGCTGATGTCGTAGAGGTCGGCGTTGTTGATGCGGTAGCGTTCGATGGCTTTGGCATCGAAATAGCTGTAGGGGTCGAATGTTGTGCCGGCCTTGTCGGTCAGGAAGACCCAGTAGCAGGATTGGGCGTTGGTGCCGATTGCGGCAACGGTCAAAGCGATGATTAAGAGTATTTTCTTCATTGGTATGTTGTTTTATTGTTATCTTAGAACTGCGTGCAGCACCTCGTGCGAGGTGAAGTTGCGGAAGTCGGTGAGGTGCACGTGGTAGTATTCCAGCAGGTTGGAGAGCGTTGTGCTTCGTTGCTTCTGCGTCAGCGGCGGCATCTGGCTGTTGTTAAGCGTGCTGTGCAGGCAGGAGTGGAAGTTTGAGCTTGCCGGCTCGTCAAGGAAGTAGTCGGCATTGGGGTTGGTGGCAGCGCTGTAGGCAGACGGTACTGCCTGAAAGCGCCCTTCCTTCAGGTTGAACAGCGGCTCGCGCTGGCTGTAGTTGTCCATAGGGGCAATGCCGAGATGGTGGGCGGTATTTATAAGGAAGCTGATGGGGAACGATGACATCTCTCTTGAGGCATCCTGACTGCCGGTTTCCGTGTTGTCCAGTAGATTCAGGACATCCACCACATAGTCGAACAGCTGTGTGTTCAGTTCCTCCTCCTTGAGCGACTTGTACAGCACTTCGTCCATAAAGAACAGCAGAGCCATCTTAATGCCGTCGCTCTGAATATTGTTGTAGTGCGAGGCCGGACGCATCTCCTTGATGTACTGCAGCTGCTTCTTGGGGTTGTTGTAAACCGTCATCTCCAGATGGCTCAATGGCTGCATAAGGTTCTGCTTTGTGCGTCCCGACGAGCTGCGTATGCCCTTGATGATGTATGAACACAAGCCCAATTCGCGGGTGAAGACCTTCGCTATTATGCTGGTCTCGCCGTATTTTGTGGTGTGAAGCACCAGGCCCTGTGTCGTCAGTATCATCAGAGTTGTCGGATTATCTAATGATTAATATCTTGGTGGCAGAGCGCATCGAGCCGTCTTCGGCAGAGGCAAAGACATAGTATACTCCCGAAGCCACCTTCTTGCCGCTGTTGGTGCATCCGTTCCACACCGCCTGGCCGCCGTCGGCACGGGTCGAATAGACGGTGTGCCCTGCGGCGTCGGTGATGTGTACTAAACCGTTGCGGGTAAAGCCTTTGATGGCTATCAGCCCGTCATAGTCGGGCCTTACGGGGTTGGGGAAAGCGTGAATGTCCTCCATCGGTTCGGTGAAGGCGTAGGTCGCTGTGGAGCGGTAGGACTGCAGCCCCTTGTCGGTGCCAACAAACACTTCGCCGCTCCACGGCATCACGGCAAGGCTTACAATCTTGTCGGAGAACAGCGCTGAGTTGGAAGCCGTGAAATGCTCCTTCTGCTCAAGTCCGTTGGCCGACAACAGATAGAGGCCGCCCGTCGCTGTGCCCACCCATTTGCGGTTGGCTCCGTCGACGATGATGCAGGTTATGTTCTCATAAGCCATAAGGTATTCGCCGATGCCGTTCTCGTTATAGAGAATATTGCTGCACGTCACCGGTGAGCGTTCGCCCTCGCCTCCGTTCTGGAACACCCGGCTCAGGTCGTACACCACCTTGATGCCCTTGTTGGTGCCTATCCACAGATGTCCCTCGTGGTCCTGTGCAACGCAGTTGACATTCGATGTCTCCAGCTTAGAGCCGTTGTTGGGATCGATATATGCCATCTTGTCCTTGCCGTCGTGGACGAATATCTTGTTGGCGCGCCCCCAAAACAGTTTCAAGCCGTTGATGCTGTCCCAGATGATGTGGTCGATATCGCTGGCGCCCACCATATTCTGTGTTGCGAAGCTTGCCCATTCGCCATTGCTGTATCTTACAGCAAGTCCGTTGGGTTGCAAGGAGTTTGTAATCCAGGCGTTGCCTTTGTCGTCGTATGCCACAGCACCGGTGAACAGCGACTTGAAGGACCCTTGCGTGAAGGGCGTCAGGGCGCCGTTGGTGTTGTTCTCGTTGTATAAATTTGTGACTTTGCCATCGGTAATCTCCACAATGCCGCTGCCCCACGCCGGAGCCAACCGCACCTTCTGGTTGCGCGGATTCACGGCCACATCGAGAATGTCGTACACACCGTTCAGCAAACCGTTGGGGTCGCTGAGGGTCTTCCAGTCGTTGCCCGACAAGGTGTAAAGGTCGGCGGGGAAATACACTCCGCTATAGGTGCTGCGGTGTCCGCCGGGAGCCACCATCAAGTCGTTGTCGAAGGCTGTGAGGCGATAGACATTGTCGCTGGCCGGGCATTGCGGATAGAAAAGGTCCACGTGGCTCGGGTCGTCGAGTCTTACCGATGCCAGCGAAGCCCAGCGATGAGCCACCCACAGGCGTCCGTCGGCAGTCAGCTCGGCATCGTTGGGTTCCATCTTCATCCAGTCAACGTCGCCGATGCGGTAATGTGAAATCAAGTTTTCGTCAAAAACCTCAACCTTGTCGTTGTGGCACAGCACTATCTTCCCCTTCGAAAACTTAAAGTTGCGCAGGTTGCCCGACGTCATAGGCAGGAAATTCAAATCGTTGTTGTCGGTAAACAACCTTGTGACTTCTCCTGTGGCGAAGTGTGCCAGCGCCAGCACTCGGTTTGAGCCGTCCACGGCAAGCTTTGACACAGCCTGACCGGCCAGCAGCGAAGTCTCGTCGAGATGCCAGTTGCTTACGATGTTCAGCATACGGCTGTGCTTGTCGGCGGTCATAATGCCGTTGTCGGTGGCAGCCACGATAAGGCTGTCGGTGAAAGCGATGTCGTTGATGTTCATATAGGTGCCGTCGGCGCCCAGATAGTAGGTCTCCTTGATTTCCTTGCGTGTCAGGTCCACCACCACTATGCCGAACCCGCAGGCAAGATAGGCGCAGCGGTCGTTGAAGCGAATGCTGTTAATCTGCTTGTTGCCGCCGATGTTGATGCGCTTGATGTCGCTGATGTTGAACACCTTGTCGTCCTTTATCAGGTCCAGGTTGGCGTTGTTGTAAGCCACAACCAGATACTTTGTCTGCTCGTCGTAGGCAAAAGTGCTGATGCCCACATCGTTCAGAATGTTGGTCTTGTTCACCCTGTTCACCGTATAGTCGCCAAGGTCGTAGTAGAACAATCCGCCTGCCCCCGAGCAGTATATGCGGTCGCCTGCCTGCACAACGGCAAACAGCTCGTTGTACGACAGGTGGTCGCGCCATTTGCCCACAGCCAGCTGTGCGTGCAGCGTGGCAAGGCTGGCTGCAAGGAGGATGGTCATTATGGCTAATCTCTTTCTCATTGTGCAGAACTGTTTTTCATTTTGCGAAGCAGCAACGTCTGGTATAAGATTGCCAGCAGCCAAGTCACGATAGTGCTAAGCAGGGCGGTGAAGAGAACACTGAAGAACTCCCTGAAGCTGAACACCAGCAGCGTATAGTAGATGATGTTGAAGGCAAAGAGCAGCAGGAACAGATATATCAGGAACTGCTGATAGGCGACGCTGAAGATGCTTGGTGTCTCCACGCCGTCGTCGTTGTCGCGGATAATAATCTTGTCGAGCCAGATGCCGCGCAGGAACGCCACGGCGGTGCAGGCGAAAGTGTGGAAGCCGAGAATGTTGGTCGACACATCCACGCACAGACCTGTTGCAAAGGCAATCAGCATCATCGGTATACGTCCCGTGGTGGTGGGCAGCATAGCGATGAACAAGACGTAGATACAGGGGTTGATATAGCCTCCCAGATAGATGTTGTTGAACACCAGCACCTGCAGCAGCACGAGCAGCAGGAATCGGCCTATGTTGCGAAATATAAGTTGACTATTCATCGCCGCCCTCCGTTATTCTCATTAGTGAATCCTGTTCTGCCTTGAAATGGTTGTCTACCACATACACGTGGTTCAGGTTGTTGAAGTCAGTGGCCAGCCTTATGCGTATGTTGTAGAATCCGCTGCCCTGCACGCTCGTGAAATCCTCGATATATCCCACGGCGATGCCCTCGGGGAAGTCGTTGGCGAGGCCGCTGGTGACTATCGTGTCGTTCTTGTAGAGCGGGTAGGTGGTAGGTATGTCTATAAGAGTGGCATAGCGGTAGTCGCCGCCCTCCCATATCAGCGAGCCCGTCGAGTTGGTGCGCTTCAGCTTGACGCTGTGGCGGCTGTCGCTGTGCAGCACTGGCATAATCGTCGAGAAGTTCTTGGTGCAGTTCACCACCACACCCACAATGCCCTTGGGCGAGATGACAGCCATATCGACCTTCACGCCCTGCGCCGAGCCCTTGTTGATCATCATATAGTTCTTGGCCTGGTTGTACGAGTTCTTGATAACCTGCGCGTCGGTGTACGAGTAGCGCTGCTTGTATACGGTGTCGTTCACCTGGAACACGCTGTCGCTATACGAGATATACGACGAGGCCATCTGTGCACGCAGAGCGGCATTCTCGGCGGCCAGATATTCATTCTCGGCCTTCAGGCCGAAATAGCCCGTCACCGTCGAAACACCCTTGTGCCACGTGCCGGCCACGCGGTTGCCGACACGCACTATGCGCGACCGCTGATAGAACGTGTTCTGCACTATCAGCAGCACCGCGATGACCTCCAGCAGGATGAAGGCTATCACGTGCGAATGCTTCCTTATGAATTCCCCTAATTTCTCCACTTGTCGTTGCTCCTACTTTCTGTCTTTCAGGAATGCCTCTATGGTCCGTTTGGTTTGCTCTACGGCGCGGTCGAGGTCGTCGTTGACTATCGTCACGTCAAAGCGCGGTGCCTCATCCAGCTCTTTGGCCGAGCGGCCCAGGCGCTTCTGTATCGACTCCTCGCTCTCGGTGCCGCGGCTGCGCAGTCGCTGTTCCAGCACCTCGATCGAGGGCGGCATAACGAAGATGGCAAGGGCGTCGTCGCCGAAGTAGCGCTTGATGTTGATGCCGCCATTGACGTCGACGTCGAAAATCACCACGCGGTCCTTGTCGCAGATGCGGTCAATCTCGCTCTTGAGGGTGCCGTAGCGTGTGCCGGCATAGACCTCTTCCCACTCCAGGAACTGCTCATCGCGCACGCGGTTCTCAAACTCGTCGGGCGACAGGAAGTAGTAATCCACGCCGTCGCGTTCGCCCTCGCGGGGCTTGCGGCTGGTGGCGCTTATAGAGAACTCGAAGCAGTCGAAATACTGCAGCAGGCGTTTGATGATGGTGGTCTTGCCCGACCCCGACGGGGCTGAAAAAAGTATTGCTGTGCGGGTCATTTGAGGTTCTTTAGGTTGAATGGGTTGATAATCGTTAAAGGACAAAAAATATCGTATCGGCCGACCGAAGCTTAGAACTTGCGGTCGAAAATGCTGTAGAAAGTCTTGACGGCGAGCGACTCGTTGTCCCAGCTGTACTGCTCGGCGATGGTGCCCACATAGGCCAGGGCCTCCTCGCGGCTTTCGGTGGCGTTGAGGCGCAGTATGAAGTCGTTGTAGCCCTTCATATTGTTGTGGAACAGCTCGCTCATAAAACTGAACTTGTCGTTGATGTTGATGATGGTGCGCAGGTCCTCGACTTTGTTAGAGGCTATCTTCTGCTCGATGCCCCCCTTCACGTTGCCGCCAAGGGTGTCGGCGATGGTGCGCTGCGCGGTCTTTTCTGTGCTGCCGGGCTTGAGATAGTCGAACAGCGACGGCTGCTCCTGCTTTGGCTCTTTCTCCGGTTCGGGAGCGGGCTCGGGCTGCGGCTGGGGCGCTGCAGGTTGCGGTTCGGGCACTATCGGCTCCGGTTCCGGTTCAGGCTCGGGAGCGGTCGGCTCTTCTTCAAAGAGGTCGTCGTTGGGCTGACCCTCTATCTCGTCGACCGAAGGCTGGCTGCCCGAAGCGACAACGGGCTGCTCCGGCTCCGGTTCCTCGGCGTAAACGGGCTTGGCGTCGGTGTCGGCCAGCAGTATCGACGGCTCGGGTTCGGGCTCCGGCACGGCGGCAATAGGCACAGCGACAACAGGTTCAGGTGCAGCGACAACAGGCTCTGGTTCCGGCACCGACACGTTCTCCGTTCTCCGTTCTCCGTTCTCCGTTACAAGCTCTCCGCTTTCCGCTTTCGGCAGACGGTATACGGCATCATACATTTCGCGCAGAGCCGACAATAACATATCGACCTCGATTTGGGGCACAGGCCCCTCGTTGTTTTCGAGCCGCGCAGCCAGTTCCTTTATGGCTTCGACGTGGCTTGAAAGGGTTTTGCTTGCTTTTTCCATATAATGTATTCTTCGTTATAATCTGACAATTAGCCCATTGCAGGGGTTTCTGCAACGGAAAACATTTTGTAAAAATACAATATAAAAAGCAATTGGTGAAAAAAAATGCAAACAATTTTTCAACGTCCGTTGATAACTGCTCTTCCGCCTGCCGCACATCCCTCGCCTCGGCCGTCGCCACGACCCTGCGACAGACATCTGTTCTCGCCGCTTTTCCGCCATATCAGGTCCGTTTGTTGTCCGCTTGTTGTCCGCTTGATGTCCGCTTGTTGTCCGCTTTTAAAGCGGACAACAAGCGGACATCAAGCGGACAACAAGCGGACAACAAACAGAGTTGGTCGATTGAGGGTGTTGACAATCAGCGACTTCTGAATTGCGCTTTTGCGTTCGGTTTTCAGAGTGGAATAATGTGCTGTGCGACAGGCAATTGATTCGAAACAGGGTGCAATTGGTCGACGGATGAAGTTTTTTTCGTCGCCGCTGTAATATTTGGGCAGGCTGAAACGATTACTATTTGCTTGTTTCCTCAAAGCGGCGATTTTCACGGTGCGGATTTTTGCCGCCGGGTAAACGGAACAGGTCGTGTTATGATAAAAATTCTTTGTATATTTGCAGATGCATATTAATGAAATCAATTTAGTTAATATATTTACAAACAACAAATTAAATCGATGAAAAAAGTCAAATTGTTTTTTAGTTTTGTGGCCGTGATGCTCGTTCTGGGCTCATCGGCATTCGCACAAAAAAAGTATGAGTACAAAACCTATCCCAACGACCCCATCGGCGTGCGCGAGTATACGCTCGACAACGGTTTGAAGGTGTTCCTGAGCGTATACAAGGACGCTCCGCGCATTCAGACCTACATCGCCGTGCGTGCCGGTTCGAAGAACGACCCCAAGGAGACCACCGGCTTGGCCCACTATCTGGAGCATATGCTCTTCAAGGGCAGCCACCAGTTGGGTACCACCGACTGGGAGAAGGAAAAGGTCTATCTGCAGCAGATTGAGAACCTCTATGAGGTGTATCGCCGCACCACCGACGAGAAGCGCCGCGCCGAGATCTACCATCAGATTGACTCGATCAGCTATATAGCTTCGACCATCGCCATCGCCAACGAGTACGACAAGTCGATGACCGCCATTGGCAGCGAGGGCACCAACGCCTTCACCTCGAACGACTACACGATGTATGTCGAGAACATCCCCTCCAACCAGGTGGAGCAATGGGCCAAGGTGCAGGGCGACCGCTTCCCCAACCTCGTTCTGCGTCTGTTCCACACCGAGCTTGAGGCCGTTTATGAGGAGAAGAACATCAGTTTGGCTCAGGACAGCCGTCGCGTCAACGAAATGATGTACTCCGCTCTCTTCCCCAACCACCCCTATGGCCAGCAGACCACCCTCGGCACCATCGAACACCTGAAGAACCCTTCGATGAAGAATATCCGCGAGTACCACGCCGCCTACTATGTGCCTAACAATATGTGCGTTTCTATGGCCGGCGACTTCAACCCCGATGAGGTTATCAAGATAATTGACAAATATATGGGCAGCTGGGTGCCCGGCCCGGTGCCTGGATTTACCAAAGTGAAGGAAAAGCCTATCACCAGCCCCATCATCCGCCTTGTAAATGGTCAGGATCCCGAGAACCTCACTATCGCTTTCCGCGTCGAAGAGGGTAATGGCAGCCGCGACGCACTCTTGGCCCAAGCTATGGAATATGTGCTCAACAACGGCAGCTGCGGCCTCATCGACCTCAACCTCAACCAGAAGCAGCTCTGCCTCGGCGCCTACGCCGGCACCTACACGCTGAACGATTATGCCGCCTTTGTGATCGGTGGCCGTCCCTCACAGGGCCAGAGCCTCGGCCAGCTGCGCGATATGCTGCTCGAACAACTCGACCTGCTCAAGGCTGGCCAGTTTGACGAAGACCTCATCAAGGCTGGCATCAACCAGCTGAAGCTTCAGATTATGAAGCAGGCCGAGAGCAACGACAGCCGTGCCCGCCAGATGGCCTATGCATTTGTGCAGCACCAGACCTGGGATCAGGTGTGCAACGAGATCAACGAGCTGGCCAAGATTACGAAGAAGGACATTGTCGACTTCGCCAACCGCATCTGCAAGGACAACAACTACGTTATCATTTACAAGCATCAGGACGCCCCCGACCCTGTGGCCAAGGTCATCAAACCCGCTATCACCCCCATCAGCGTGAACCGCGACAACGAAAGCCCCTTCCTGGCTTCAATAAAGGATGCCGCCAACAAGGCAAAGCCCATCCAGCCTGTCTTCGTCAACTTCAAGAAAGACCTGCAGAAGGGCAAGACCGCCAATGGCAGCGAGGTGCTCTATGTGAAGAACGTGGAGAACGGCACATTCAACCTGCAGTATCGCTTCGAGTTCGGCAGCAGTGTTGACAAGACCATCGACCTGGCCGCCGACCTGCTGGAATTCCTCAACACAGACAAGTACACCGCCGAGCAGCTTCAGGAAGAGTTCTACAAACTGGCTTGCAACTACCGCGTCAGTGTAGGCAGAGAGAGCATCACCGTGAGTGTCAACGGCTTGGCTGAGAATATGGAGAAAGCTATGACCCTGCTCGAAGAGGTGATGACCACCTGCCAGCCCAACGACGAGGCGTTGCGGATGCTCGTCGAGCGCATCATCAAGAGCCGTAACGACAGCAAGACCAACCAGCGCGCTGCCTTCAATGCCCTGAACAACTATGGCATCTATGGCGAGCAGTACGTCAAGGATATCAACCAGAGCGATGCCCAGTTGCGCAGCTATACTGCCAAGCAGCTGACCGACGCCCTGCACAACCTCTTCAGCTACAAGCACCGCGTGCTCTACTATGGCCCGCTAAGCCTCAAGGATGCCATAGCTACAGTTGACCGCATTCACAAAGTGAAACCCACCAAGGATGTCCCCGCCAACAATGTCTTCCATCCGCAGGCTACCACCGAGAACATCGTCCTCTTTGTTGACTACAACGCCAAGAACACCTACGTCGCCGAGTTCTTCCGTGACGTGAGGTTTGATCCTTCGCTGGTTCCCGACGTCGACCTCTTCAACGAGTACTTCGGCGGCTCGATGAACGCTATCGTCTTCCAAGAGATGCGCGAGAAACGCTCACTTGCCTACAACGCCAGCAGCTTCTACTTCCGCTCCAACAACAGTAAAAAAGACTGCTACTTCTACAACCGTGCCACTGTCATTACCCAGAACGACAAGTTGCTTGATGCCCTCAACGCCTACGAGGAACTCTTCAACGATATGCCGCAGTCTGAGGCCAACTTCAAGCTGGCCAAGGATGCTTTGATCGCCGGCAGCCGCACTGCCCGCACCACCAAGTTCGGCATCATCAACAGTTACCTCAACTGTGAGCGTATGGGCTGGAAGGAACCGCTGAGCAAGCAGAACTTCCAGGCTTACCCGAAGATGACTATGAACAACCTGGTCAACTTCCAGAAACAGCACATCAAGGGCCAGAAGAAGACCTACCTCATCCTCGGTAAGGAGAGCGAGATGGACTTCAACGCCCTCAGCAAGTTCGGCAAGGTTAAGAAACTGACCCTAGACGAGGTGTTCGGATACTAACCCTTAAATCTCAATGATTAATAAAACACATTGGGGCGGCGGCCTCGCGACCGTCGCCCTTTCTGTTTTTTTTATAGGCCTCTTTTGGGGTTTCGGCTGGCTGACACATTGGAACACACAGTTCTTCTCGACAGGTAGCGAAGACCTGATAAAAGACGTCTATACAACATCATACCACGTCGCCTACGACGACGGTATGGCCGTCTCGCACGCTATGAACTATCCATACGGCGAGTATTACACTTTCACAGGCTTGCATCCCTTGATTGCAGCACCTCTGCAATGGTTGCGCGATGCCGGCGTTCAGCATACAGAAAGAGCTGTGCTGCCGCTGATGAACCTTATGTCACTGTTGTCCATAGTCCTATGCGCGCTGTTCCTGTACCTGCTGCTGCGTGAGTTGAAGTTGCCGGTGTGGTATTCTGTCGTGGTGGCTATGCTGGTCACGTTGATGTCGCCCCAGCTGCAGCGCATTGGGGCACATATGTCGTTGAGCTACTACTGTGCCATTCCGATGCTGCTCTATTTCACGCTGCGCCACCTTCGCAGCGGCGCGTGGGGTTGGGTGTTGGCGATAGGCGTGTCGATGCTGTGGTTCGCATTGTGCCATCCCTATTATCTTGTGTTTTATGTCGTTGTCGCCGTAGGCGAGTTGGCGTATGTTTTTTTCCGTCGTCGCGACCTTGAATGGTGCAAGGAAGGTTTTTGGCGTAAAATCAGTATTGCCGCCTTGCTTGGGCTGATAGTGCCGCTTGGTGTGTTCTATGTCTTGTCGCACGTGGGGATGCCCGATGGCGAGCGCACCGCTGTGCCGTCAGGCTTTTTCACCTATCAGGGTAGGATAGAGGGCGTTTTCTTCCCTTACGGACGTCCTTATTTTTGGGAAGACAGCAAGTTGTTCGCGCGGGTGCAATGGGAAGCGCGCAACTATGTAGGTCTTGTGGCGGTTGTCGCCATAGTGTTGATACTCTACTGCTTCTTTCGCAATCTTGTCAAGAAACGCTATGCTTCGCTGCTACGCCCCACCGACAGCCGCGAGCTCAACCTGTTTCTGTTCATCGCTACGTTGCTGATGCTCTATGCCTGCGGGGTGCCGCTCAACTGGTTCCCGCGCAATGTCGTTGCCTATATTGGACCGCTGGCGCAGTTCCGCGCCCAGGGACGCTTTGTGTGGCTGTTTGTCTATGTCATCAATATTGTGGCTTTCTACGAATTGTTTCGCTGGTCGCAATCCACAAGTTGTAAGTTGCAATTCACAATTCACAATTCACATTTCACATTTCGCAAAGCGCTGCTTGTCGTTGCCCTCGTTGTTATGGCTGTTGAAGCCACCGCCTACAACTGGTACAACAAAGCCTGGTATTCAAACCAATGGGCTGAATGGACCGACTACGACAACCAACTGCCTCAGAACCAATGGGTGAAAGATATAGATACATCCCAGTATCAAGCCATTCTGACGCTGCCCGTCTTCAACGCCGGCAGCGAGTTGGTCTATCTGCCCTCGCAGGACCGTATGTTTGCTCGCAGCGCCCTGCTGTCAATGAAGACAGGTCTGCCACTGGTATGCAACGAGAGTGCACGGTCGGATATCCGCCAAGCGTGGGACTGCATAGCCCTGTCGCGAACGGCATTCGATTTTCTGCGACTGCCCGACGCTTTGCCCGACGACAGGCTCCTTCTGCTTGCAGTAACCAAAGACAAGGACCTGCTGTCCGATGCTGAGAAGATGATTCTGCATTACGCCGACACGCTTATGATGCTCGACGAGATGGAGCTCTATTCGCTTCATCCTGATGTTCTGCGTATTGTCAGAATGCAGACGAGCGACGAGTTGGAAACTCTTTATGACACTGCCTTGATGGACAGCATTGATTACCGCTCGGCGGCACTCGTTGTTCCCGACACAGTAAAAGGTGACATACACTCCCGCGTAACGGTCTACGACGGACCTCTCTCGCTTTCGGGCGATGTGGAGATAAGCTTCTGGATGTCGCATATCCTCGACGACCAGTACAGCCGCTCGGATATCAAGGTCTTTGCCACAGCAGGAGGTGAGGAGAGCCAACTATTTGGCTGGTGTGCCGATGTGCTGCTCGACATTGTCGACATCGACCGCAACGAAGGTCTGATACGCCTGCATACGTCACTGCCCGACGGCTGTGAGCGGCTTCGTATAGTGATGCGCAATCGGGAAATGCGCCCTTCTCCGGTGATGTTCCATCACCTGTTGGTGCGTCCCGAAGGTATGCACGTGCCTTTCGTCGACGGGCAGCGCTATATCGACAACATACCGATGAAAGATGAAATAATAAGAATTAAAGAACGCTGGTTATGAAACGTATACTGTTGCTGTCTGTGGCTTTTGCATTGTTGCTGTCGTGTCATCGCAGCGAGGATGCATCGGTTCTATACAACGACTCATTGCCGCCGATAACCGAAGGTTATGTAGGCCTTCAGGACGGCCATTTCGTCCTCGATGGAGAATATTGGTTTCCGCTGATGCTCAACTACAAGGCTTTCATCGATGGCGACCGCGTCATTCCGGCTCCTTACTACACCGGGACTGACCTTCGCGAGCATTTCGACACCATTGCCAGCTGGGGATTCAATGCCGTGCGCGTCTGCCTCGACGTGATGGGCGAGGGCGACAGCGCCGCCAAGTTCGAAGCCACGCGCCGAATGGTGCAGACGGCCAACAGCGCGGGGCTGAAAGTGATGCTGCTTATCAAGACACCTTTCGAACCCTACTGGCAGAGCTACACCAAAGGCCTGCTGCGCCACTTGGCCGACCTGCCGGCGCTGTGGGCGTACGACTTTTTCAACGAGCCGCTCTATTTCGACCCCGAACCCGAGCGCGACAAGATGGATGCCGTCCGCCTTGCGAGCGAATGGCGACACTGGGTGCGTCAGTATGCGCCACATCAGCTCTTCACCATTGCTACGGCCGAGCCTATCGAGGTCTTTGAATGGGATCCCGCCCTGCTGCCTGTCGACTTCATCGAGATGCATACCTACCATCCCCTGCGCATCTTTTCCGAGATGTGGTGGTACAGCCGCTACTGCGGCAAGCCCTGGATGATAGGCGAGACAGGTCTGCCTGCCGACAACGACTCGGTGCCTTACAAGTGGCAGTTCAGTTTTATGGACGAAACTTATGTCAGGGCCAAGCAGCTTGGTGCCATTGGTTATGGATGGTGGGAGTTTCAAGACAACCCGCAAGGTGTGAACTTCGAGGCTCAATATACTGGCCTTAGTGACGCCAACGGCAAAGCAAAGTTGGCAGCCGACTGGATGCGATACAGGCCATACATTTGTATGGGATGTGCAGAAGTAAACCTTTTCCCAGTAAATTATTATAATATGCTGGCATATTCCAACATCTGCTTGAAAGGAATGGTTGTGGATGAGAACAACTCTCCTGTCGAAGGGGCAGTCATCCGCGGCTGGAACGACGACTGGAGTGTGGGAATGAACACCTATACCGACAGCAACGGACGTTTCACGCTCTACAGCAACGACTACAATGTCCATTTCGAGGTCTCTGCTCCGCGAATGAGCCACCAAAAGTTCGACCGCCGCAATATCCGCTATTCAAACCCGAAGGGCATCGACACCAAGAACCTGCCTGACCGCCAGCGCGAATACCAGCAGATTGACTATAAGCCATACTTAAACAACAGCATACCTGATATTCCGTTCAATATGGATTACGACTCAACGCACTTCTTCCGCTTCAGTCTTGAGGGCGATATGGGAACAATCAAGTTGAAGATGTTATAGGAGTTAAAGGGAGTTAAAGGAAGTTAAAGGAAGTTAAGGGACAATAGAACCGCCTGTGTTGTATTGTCCCTTAACTTCCCTCTAACCCCCCTCTAACTTCCCTTTAACTTCTCCCTATCTCCCCTTTATCTCCAAATATTCTTGCAAATCCCTCTACGGCAATGAGCACAAACAGTGGCGTAAAGCAGAACAGGTAGCGTGCCCGCGCCTCGCAAAGCGTGTGGAACAGGATTAGCATCAGTACTGCAAGCATTACGGCTTCGATGATGGATGTTGATTTGTTGAATTGTTTATCTGTTGATATGTTGATGGCTCCTCTCCGTCTCGGAAGTGCGGCAAAGAGCGACAAGACGACGATACCGAACCACAACGACGTGGCGCACACGCTCCAGCCAACGTAGTTGCTGCCGCTGCCCTCGCACCTGTGGAACAGGCTGCGGGTCAGTTTGGCCACGGCACCGCTGCGTTCCGGCACCTCTTTGAAGAAGTTGCCTTCGCGACCCCAATAGAAAGTGCCGTCGCTGAAATTCAGCAGGTTCTTGCGCCCCCACAATATCAGCGTGCCCTTCGCTTCAAGGGCTTTATAGCGCTTGCACATCTCCTGGAATTCGGCTTTCTGACGCTCTCTCTTCTTCGGATAGCTGTGCGAAAAGTCCACATCCTGTGCGCTGTAGATGCCGATACTCTGATAGTTGGCACCCAGCATCAGAAAGTGCGTGGGTCCTAAGCCTTTAGAGGTGTGCAGATGCAGCGGACAGCCAATCATTGCAACGTTGACAATGATAAATCCCGACGCAATGCCGGCCAGCACAAACCCCGACGGTCTAAGCATCCCCTTAAAATCCTTCAAACCTTTCAAACCCTTTAACCCTCTAACTACCAGAATCGCCAGCGGAACAAACACCGTCTGCGGACGTATATAGTAGCCTACAACGGTGGCCGCACCGAGAATCATCAGCTTCAGCCACAGGCGTTTGAACGGCAGCGTCGTGGCCGTCCAAAGTATCGCCACAGCAACCATCAGCCCCCAGATGTCGGAGTAGGGGATGGACCACCACGGCGACATCCACACGAGGAGTAGATAGAGCACGTATGTCAGTATGGCACAGTCCTTTCGGTGCCAGATATGCATTGCTGTCTGTACAAGCATCAGTGCTGTAAGGCAAGCACCTACGCTCTGCAGCACAAGCAGCGGAAACAGCGTCACCTTCATTCCCCACAGAGGCCCCGTAAGGAAGAACACGGCGGCAAAGATGCGCGACAGAAACAGATTGTTGGGATTCCACCTGAAATAGCTGCTGAACTCATCGATGTCGCCTCCTGTGGCCATCGCCTTGGCAACGCCGGTCACCTGCTGCACATCCCAGTTTGTGTGGACATAGTAGCTGTACATCAACACTATCTGCACGACGGTGACGACGCCCGAAACCGCCAGCAGGCGTCCACGCCTTATCTCACAGCCTTTGCTGCACTTAAAGCAGACGAATGCTATGAGCCCCACCAGTGCCGCACCTGCCAGCATCATCGGAATATGGAAGCGGCCTTCGAGAGGGATGCACCACTTCCAATCGGCTCCGTCGGGGAAATGGCAGAAAGCCACAATGACGACGATGGCTGTCATCAGCACCAGCCATAAGGCCGACGTGAGGGTGATTTTGCGTTTGCCTGTAGATGCCATTTCTATTCTGTTTTGCACTCATAACGGCGCATCTGCAAAAATATTATGTGGCAAACGCCACAATAAAACGCGCCGCACTCCGTTTCAAAGGTATGACAATAATGTATATCCACGGCTACGGCTCGAACGGCAATGCCACCAAAGGCCAGCTGCTGCGCACGATGCTGCCGCAGCACCGAGTCGTCTCGCCCACCTTCGACTACAACCATTGCACCCCTTGGCAGATACAGACGCAGATACGCGAAACCATTGAAAAAGAGGATGTCCGTATGATTGTCGGCAGCAGCTTCGGCGGCTACCACACATTGTGCGCCACCTCCTTCTTCCACGGACTGGTGTGGGCCGTCAATCCGGCGCGCGACGTTGTCGCCACCATCAGCCGCGTAATCCTGGCCAACAGCTCGGCATCGCAAGAGGCGACAGACTATCTCAACGCTTATAAAGACTTCGACAGCAAGGTCTTCCGCCAGCAGGTGCAACTCAACCAGAGCGGCCTGTGGCCAAAAGACACGCCACTGAATTTCGCCCTCAGCACCGACGACGAACTCCTCGGCGACCACCGTCCGCTGCTCGACCTCTTCCCCTGCCACGACCGCGTGGTGTGGAAGGACCGTTGCGGCCACCGTTTCCTGCGCTTCGAGGAAATCGACCTGCTGTAGCCGCTGCCTGCGGCAACGGTCAGAACTTGACGATGTCTATCAGTCGCACACCGTCAAGCCATACGGCTATGCATCCCACGGCACCGTCCTCGCCGGCCTCGTCCCACGTCTCGATGGGCTGCAGCGTGCGTGCATTGACGATTTCAAAATATTCAGGCTCAAAGCAAAGCCCGTCGGGGCACTGGTCGGGGTTGACCTCGTTGAACGATGCCAACGACGACATAACCCACTCTTTGACATCGTCCACCTCCTCGCACTCGGCCATTTCTGCGGCCTGCTGCAGGGTGTCGTAGATGGTGGGCGCGATGGCGCGAGCGGCAGGCGACAGACGCATATTGCGGCTGCTCAGCGCCAGGCCGTCGTCGGCGCGCACAATGGGGCAGGGCACAATCTCGATGTTGTAGTGAATCTGCTCTATCAGGTTGCGGATGATGGCCAGCTGCTGATAGTCCTTCTCGCCGAAGTAGGCGCGGTCGGGCTCGGCAAGGTCGAACAGGCGGCGCACCACCACAGCCACGCCCGAGAAGTGGCCAGGGCGCTTGGGGCCTTCCATCACCTCCTCGAGGGGACCGAAATGATACTCCTCCTTGACAGGCTCGGGATACATCTCCTCGACCGAGGGGATGAAGACATAGTCGGCGCCCACCGACTCAAGCTTCTCGCAGTCGGCGTCGACCGTGCGCGGATACTTGGCCAGGTCCTCCTTGTTGTTGAACTGGATGGGGTTGACAAAGACGCTGACAACGGCTATGTCGTTCTGCTCCTTGGCCTTGCGTATCAGCGACAGATGGCCCTCGTGGAGGGCGCCCATCGTCGGAACCAAGCCGATGCTCTTGCCGTCGGCCTTTGCTTTATGAACAGCCTCGCGAAGGGCTGCTACTGTGGTGAATTTCTGCATATTGAAAGGGGTGTAAAGGGTTATAAAGGTTTGAAAGGTTTAAAAGGTTTGAAAGGGTTAAAAGGTTTTAAGGTTTTAGGGTTGTATGTTGATAAGTTTTAAGGTTTTATAAGGTTTGAGAGTTTTGTGGCTTTAGGGTTGAAGGGATTAGAGAACAAGCAGCCCCGAGAGGGTAGGGGTTGTCGCATTTTTGTGTCGGTATTCGGTGTTGCATAGTCTTGTTTCCAATCCGGGTTCAATTTCGCCTATAACGCTATCGGCGATTATTTATTTTGCGGATGTGCCAAAAAAGCAAAAAATGACCCAAAACTGCCCTTCCGCCCCGAAACGGCAAAAATGCCGTTTTCGCCTCGCTTGAAAACCAATGCTTTAAGGGACCAACTCCGTCATATGTACAATATATGTACAATACTTGTACAATATTTGTACGTTTACCAATTGTACATATATTGTACAACTATTGTACATATATTGTACAACGACCGGAGTTGGTACGGCCCGGACGCGGTGTTTTAACCGCGAAAAAAAGTGTCCGAAATCATCCATAATAGCCCGTAGGGGGTTACTATTAATATCAGACACGATTAACAGCCAATTCCTGTTGTGGCCCTCGCCGCCAAACGGCGGCGAGGGCCACTTCTTTTTTGCGTTCAAATATCTATTCCAAGAAGGCTGAGAACCTGTCGTTGTAATCTGCACATTTCAAAGTGTTTAATAGATAGGTATTGATATTTTAACATTATTTAACATTTCATTTTGAAACTTTTTTAGCCCTTAAGCTACTATATAGGTAAATAAAATTAAACCATATGAAAAAATATTTTTTGCTTTTATTTATGCTTTTAACAGCATTCAATGATTTATGTTTTTGCCAGAATGCAATTACGCAAGCTGCTTATCCGCATAACATCGTCAAAACTATAGTTAGGGAGTATGTCTACCCCGCTACAGTGAGCTATGTAGAAACTGAGAAGAGTCATTACTTCGCATACGCAGACCAGAGTATGACGGTAATAAACTGCGAGATAGACAATAATTTTTTTGTGAATGACTTTGTTATTTTTGATGACAGAGTGTATTTTTGTGGCTTGAAGAACGGGAATAATCCCGTAGGAATATGGGGCTATTTTGATATAGTCAATTTGAAACACGGCAATCTCACGTATAATATATACGAGAACTTTGTCTGTGGCAACAATTATGTTGACACTTTGCACAGAATTGTTGCATATGAGTACTTGAGACATAATATTCCTGATGTTTCCAAACATATTGTTGTAGTTGGTACAGTGACGGACGGCAACAGGACTAACGGATGCACTATAGATATTACACCCAATTTAAGCGGTAGTACAATGTGGAATTACACCATTGGAGTTACACCGGACGTAACTGGCGAAAGGATTAACCGCATTTGCGTAACAGACAATTTGGTTGTGACGGCTGGGCCAGCGACTATTTACTCCGACTTTGATGTGTACAGGATTCACGATAAACACAACTTGTTTGCAACAGGTGGTCCACAAGACGAAATATGGCACTTCCCATTGTCGTCGGTCAACCAATACGATCACAATGCAGAGAATTACGAAATAACGCATATAAATGGGGATACTATTGCTACTGCAATTCAAATATTCGACATTGATACGGAACATTATAATTTTGGAATTTTAGAATTGGCATACGATATGTCTTCTCTAACAAACGGAATGATAAATACTGTATACGAACATTATGTAAATACACAATTTGAAAAATATCTTGTCGAAGGTCTCAGGTATGACAATAGAAGAAGAAAGTTGATCCTGTTGTTGTATGGTAAAATTCCAAACTCACTCCCAAGTTTTAAGGGCGGAATTGTCGCAGAAATCCCGTTACAATCAATAAACGTATCGTTAAGTCTTTTGCCAAAAAATAAATTAATGTCTCTGGACTTATACAACAGCCAGAATAATATACTTTGTCAAGGCCTTGACATTACTCAACCATTAGTAACAACATATTTTACACAGCCAATCAGCGCAAGTTCCGTATGTTCGACCCCCGATACTTATATATCCACAGATCCTGACTTTATTACAAAGAGTTATCAAGCAACTTATACCATTTGCATAAAAAAATTTGATTGCATATCGTACTATCAAGTGAATGCTTTTACCATTAATAACAATATTATTTGTTCGGACTAATTGTAATCAACCTTAATGCAGTATACATTATGAAAAAGTTATTTGCTGTTTTGCTGTTTTGTGCTGGTTTTCTGATGCCGAAGGTGTCTGAGGCTCAGTCATCGTATTATTACCACACCGGAGATACAATAGTGGGTCGTTCGCCTATATATTTCTACCAGTGGTGGAGCGAGCAGTGGCTTGCCGACACATCGCACAGACTGGTCCATGGACATATTAACTGGAGACATCCTTCCGACTGGCCATACGAATGGGCTCGTTATACTACAGGCTTATTTGTACCTCACGGGGAGATGCTTCAATACTGCTATACCGACACACCTCTTGAGATCATAGGCATAGCAACGGCAGCTATAGTGACAGGAATATACGGTAATAATGATTTGCCGGGATATACACCGGAAATCCAAGAATATCTCCGACTATACGAAGCCTCTGAAGACACTTTTATGCTTTTAAAAGAGGTGCCGTTTGACCATACACTTGAAAAACGATATCTGGAAATTAATACCAGGCATCCATATAATCTTATGTCTGACTCCGTTTGTTGTTACCATCATCCAATCGACAGAACTAATTATATTGGTATCAGGGAACATTATTTTGACAAGCCAGTGACCGTAATGGATTCATTTTATGTCGGTCTTACAACCGAATGTCATTACTTTAATCTCCCTCCAACAGAAGAAAATCCTCATATTCCAAATATTGGTGTTACAGGTTATTCGGTATTCTGGGATTCGACGTATTATGCCAGTTTCTATTTTTTCAATTGTTCAAATTTTTGCGAAAGTACACCTTCTGCATTGCATAAATACAGGCATATAGCTTGGGATTGGAATACTGGGGACACCGTTGACGGCAGTTGGCACTGGTGGAACAGTCCATACTTTATGCTGGAATTCCCCATTGTGGTGATCGACTCGTCGTATATCATTCCTCCCTACGAGTGTCCGCCGGTGCAGAATGTCCGCTTGGCCCAGCAGGGCGATGGCGAAGCCTACGTGATGTGGGACACGCACGGCGACCACAACTTGTGGCAGGTAAGCTATGGTCCTGCAAATATGGACCCTGACAGCGGCACCGTTGTCAACTGTCCGATACAGGTGGGCCGCATACAGGGGCTTGACTCCTGCACGCACTACTGGGCATATGTCCGCGCCGTGTGCAACCACGACAGCATCTGCTACAGCAGGTGGAGCGACCCTGTTGACATCTATTTCTGCGACACCACGGGCGGCGGCAGCGGCGGCGGCGACCCTGAGGGCATTCTCACGGCTCTCGACGCGATGACATACATCATTCCCAACCCCGCATCGTCGGACGTAACGGTGTATTCGTCGTTCAACATAAGCCGCATCGAGGCCCACAGCCTGCAAGGGGTGAAGACAATGGACATCCCCGCCTCGGGCATTTCGGCCTCGTTCAACGTGAAAGACTGGCCCTCGGGCGTTTACGTCATAACAATACACACTCAGGGCGGCAACGTGACAAAGAAACTGGTGGTGCAATAGGAACGTGGTGTCCTGCATATTAGTGTCTATTTGCCAATTCCGACGAAGTGCGTAAGCCCTTTGTGCTGGATTTCTCGTCACGACGGATTTGCAAATCCGGAATAATAGGTGCGCCCTTCCAACCGTGAAAATCGCCCCGCCGGTAAAGTTTTTTTTGCCGTGTCGGGAAATCTTCGTACTTTTGCAAATTGAAATGACGAAAAATGACGCTATACTGAATATGATTCGAACTACAGTGCGGGCATCCGAGCCTGACGCAGAGATAATACTCTATGGCTCAAGGGCAAGGGGCGATGCACGTAAGGATTCAGACTGGGACATCGTGGTGATTCTCAACAAGCCACCGATGCCGCATCAGGAGCGCTATGAAATAGCATACGACCTTTGGGTTAAAGGTCAAGATATTGGAGAAGAAATAAATACGCTTGTTTACACCAGAGACCAATGGCGAGACGCTCCACCGTCTCTGTTCAAATATAATGTGAGAGAGGAGGGAATAAAACTATGAGCCTTACCGAGGAAGAACGTCAAGCGATTGTATACTATCGCATTGAAAAAGCTCTCGTGGAGAAAAACGTTTCATTGACAGAAGATAATAATAAATAAATTTACAATATGACACTTGAAGAATTTCAGAATGAATTAAGACAGGGCATTCCCAATCCGCTGCCCGAGCCGCAACCTTATGATCCTACGGTGAACCACGCTCCCAAGCGCAAGGACATACTGACACCTGCCGAGAAGAAGCTGGCCATCCGCAACGCGCTGCGCTACTTCGACCCCAAGGACCACGCAATGCTGGCCCCTGAGTTTGCCGAGGAACTTAAGAAATATGGCCGCATCTATATGTACCGTCTACGCCCGACCTACAAGATGTATGCCCGCCCCATCGACGAGTATCCGGCCAAGTGCCGCCAGGCTGCCGCCATTATGCTGATGATACAGAACAACCTGGACCCCGCCGTGGCTCAGCATCCGCACGAGCTTATCACTTACGGTGGCAACGGCGCCGTGTTCCAGAACTGGGCCCAGTATCGCTTGGTTATGAAGTATTTGAGTGAGATGACCGACGAGCAGACTCTTGTGATGTATAGCGGTCACCCGATGGGGCTCTACCCCAGCCACAAGGACGCTCCGCGCGTGGTTGTGACCAACGGTATGATGATTCCCAACTACTCGAAACCCGACGACTGGGAGCGCTACAATGCCCTCGGTGTGACGCAGTATGGCCAGATGACCGCCGGCTCGTATATGTATATCGGACCGCAGGGCATCGTGCACGGTACCACCATCACGGTGCTTAACGCTGCCCGCAAGCTTGGCGGCGGCACCGCTGGCAAGCTCTTCATCACTGCCGGTCTCGGCGGTATGAGCGGCGCCCAGCCAAAGGCTGGCGACATTGCAGGCGTGGTAAGCATCACCGCTGAAATCAACCCCGCTGCTACGCAGAAGCGCTACGACCAAGGTTGGGTGGACGAGGTGCACGCCGACCTTGATGAGCTGTTTGTTGCTGTCAACAAGGCCCGTGCCGAGAAGATTGCCCGCTCGTTCGCTTATCAGGGCAATGTCGTGGACCTGTGGGAATACTGTGCCGAGAAGGGCATCCAGGTGGACCTCGGCAGCGACCAGACTTCGCTGCATAACCCGTGGGCCGGTGGCTACTATCCCGTGGGTGTCAGCTTTGAGGACGCCAAGGTGATGATGGCCGAGAAGCCTGAGCTGTTCAAGGAGAAGGTGCAGGAGTCGTTGCGTCGCCACGTGGCTGCTGTCAACAAGCTGACGGCCAAGGGTATGTACTTCTTCGACTATGGCAACGCATTCCTGCTGGAGAGCAGCCGCGCCGGTGCAGACATCTGGAACGCCGACCATACCGCTTTCCGCTATCCGTCATACGTACAGGATATTATGGGTCCGATGTGTTTCGACTACGGCTTCGGCCCCTTCCGCTGGGTCTGCACCAGCGGCAAGCCCGAGGACCTCGACAAGAGCGACCATATCGCTATGGAGGTGTTGGGCGAGATTGCCGCAACAGCTCCCGCCGAGATACAGCAGCAGATGCACGACAATATTCAGTGGATCAAGGGCGCCAAGGAGAACCACCTTGTGGTGGGCAGCCAGGCCCGTATCCTCTATGCCGACTGCGAGGGCCGCACTAAGATTGCCGCTCGCTTCAACGAGGCTATCCGCAAGGGTCAGATCAGTGCTCCGATTGTGCTTGGTCGCGACCATCACGATGTCAGCGGTACCGACAGCCCATTCCGCGAGACTTCGAACATCTACGACGGCTCGAACCGTTGTGCCGATATGGCTGTGCAGAACGTCATTGGCGACAGCTTCCGCGGTGCCACGTGGGTTTCTATCCACAACGGCGGCGGCGTAGGCTGGGGCGAGGTGATGAACGGCGGCTTCGGTATGGTGCTCGACGGCAGCGAGGCTTGCGACCGTCGTCTGCGTATGATGCTCCACTGGGATGTCAATAACGGCATCAGTCGCCGTAGCTGGGCTCGCAACGAGGGTGCTATGTTCGCCATCAAGCGCGCAATGGACATTTGCCCCGAACTGAAGGTCACGATGCCCAACCTCGTCGACGACAATGTGCTTGAGGGACTGTTCTAATTCCTCAATAAGCCCTATCAAAAGCGACGGCGGAACCATTAGGTTCCGCCGTCGCTTTTGTTTCTATCCGAAGAGGTCATCCCATACATCTTTGTCGAAAAGCCAGTGCTGCATTCCGCCGATGATGTGTTGGGCACGTCCGGTACGTAGATTGAGCATATATATGGGACGGATGCGCCACGGGTGATTGTAGCGATTCTGCCAGTCGAAGAGGCAATACTCCCAGACACGGTTGTAATTGTACCATTCGCCGGCGGTGTAGTTGTGTGCGTCGGCGAATTTGTTGATTTCGTCGTGTTTTCCGCCTCCGCCGGCCTGACGGTAAACACTGTCGGGCATAAGCGTGTAGCTTATTACCCTGCCCATCGACACCCGACAGGCGATCATCACGGCATCACCGCCAATTCCTGAACGGTTGCTGCCACTATAGGCCAATGCCAGCCGGCGCTGTATGGCGAAATAGACACCACGTCCGGCCCAACTGCAGTTGGGGTCGGAACTGGCCAGGAAAGTCCCCGACGACCACCGTGAAGTGTTCTGCATATATTTGTTTCGGCGCGGGTCGCTGGTGATGGCTGTGCCGGCATTTAGATTTGTTCCGTGATAGAAGGTGCGCGCCGGGATGAAAATATCCACCACAGTCCATACGGCACTCTCTATCAGCAGTAAAAAAACGTGCCAGCAGGCATATTTGATCACTCGCCACGGGAGCATATAAATCCACGCTAGCACACCTTTGCCGCCCTCGTCATCGTCAGACGGTGCCATTACTTCGAGAAACAAGTCGTAGATGCCCGTAATGCAGTGGACAAAGATATTGTAGATGACTGCGTTTGTAAAGCGAAGAGGCGTCGTGGCAACATACATTGCCACCGTAATAATCTCGGTCACAACACGCCATACCGGTTTGGATGTGTCTGAAGGCCAGTTGTTCCTGAAAAAATAACGCCACGGCGATACCAACGAGTGCTCTATGCGGTTAAGGAGGTAGATTGGGAACGAAAAGATGTAATAGGCACCCATCGATACAACACGAATAATGCCACCCAGTCTGAAATCGGACAGGCTGACGTCCAATCCGTTGAGAAGCATTCCAACACCAATCGCCGCTGCAACTATCAGACCTACGACGGCTCCCGTTGAGCCATTGCCACCAAAAACACAGAAAAGCAAAGCTCCGCCACCAGCAAACATTCCCGCATAAACGGCGAACTCCACAATGTATTGGAAAAGACCGATTACAAGTATGATTACTACAATGATAAGTATTTTCTTGACGATTTTCCACACTCCCGACAGGAAATTGACAAACTTGCCGTTTTGCTTCACATCTTCCAAGCGTGTCTGTGGAACTGCATAGTCATATTGCATATACTTCATTGACACATAGCCTCTTTTGGAATCATAGTCAATCGCGCCCCAAGGTTTGCTTTCGGGTCCGTCAAGGTAAAGGACCTTTACGGTATCCCCTTTCTGTAGCAGTCCAATGCGGCTATAGCTTATGTCAGCCCCACTCCGTACATTCAGATCCACCTTTGTGTGACACCACGCTGGATAGTCATCCTGTGCGTGAACCTGTACTGTCACACACAAGAGCAATGTTAGAAGCAGGAAAAGGCGTTTCATATTGCGACAATATTTTCATACAACAGATAATGCGTCTGTAATCAGTTTGTTTACAATGCCTTGGCTAACCCGCCCGCACTATCTTAGTGAAATGCAAAAGTACAGATATTATTTTATATGTGCAAATGTTTTACGTCCAGATGAATAACTAATGAAGCAGGATTACTGTACCTACTGTCTTTTTGATTGTTTTGGGTTGGATGTTTTAGATATAGCGTAGAATCCAAGTGTTGGAATCCTGTGGTCAAAGTGTACCTGCCGTCTATGGCAAGAGAATTGAAGGTGATATTGTCAGTCGCGAGGGGTGATGAAGCGCACGGCGCGAGGCAGTAGTTCAACGCGGAAGCGCGAGCCGTTGACTATCTCGCCGTCTATGCATAGGTCGATTGCGCTGGGACTTTCGATGTCGATGGTTTTGCCGCGCAGGTAGGTCATCTTGTCCTTGACATCGGAGCGGTTGATGAACGAACCGTCGCGGTAGGAACCGATGAGACGCGCGAAGTTGAAGATCGACATCGGCTTGAAGAAGCACACTTCGATGAGCCCGTCGTCGTTTTGCGACAGGGGCGAACACTGGTAGGCACCGCCCACGTAGCGTCCGTTGCCGAGGGTACATAGCAGCATTTGGCCGTCGTGAACGGTGACATCGTCGACTGCGATGCGGCAGAGTGTGCGGCGGCCAGTGAATAGGGCTATGAGGATGCCGGTGGTGTAGGCGTTGTGACCGCCAATGATTGGCTTGCGGCGCACTTGCTCCATTGTGCGGCACACCACGGCGTCGAATCCGAAGTTGCAGATGTTCAGCGAATAGCGGTCGCCAATGCGCATAACGTCAATCTCGTGGACGTTGCCGTCGACCAGTCGCTTGAGGTCGAGGAACGTGTCGCGTCCGCCATAGTATTTCACGAAGTCGTTGCCGCTGCCTGAAGGATAGCAGGTCATCTCGGCGTTGGGCTGGCCCACTATTCCACTGACGACTTCGCTGATGGTGCCGTCGCCGCCGCAGGCGTAGAACCGCAGTTGCTGGTCGATGTTGGCTTGGCACTGCTCGCGGACGTAGCGTGTGGCGTCGCCGGCAGAACGTGTTGTGTATATTTCTGTGCTGTAGGACGATGGCAGTTGTGCTATCTGCTGCTGTATTTCGGATGTGGCGTCTTTGGGGCCTGCGCAAGGATTGACGATGAAAATATGTTTCATTCAGGTGTGTTGGTCAAAAAACAAAATGCAAAAGTACACAAAAAGTGCGAAATAGCAAAATATTTTTCGCAATGTATAATTTTTTTACATCGTTGGCGTTAATATAAGTTAGAGGAGGAATATCCTCGAGAACGAATTTGTAATTACTAACCATTCAAACACATCAAGAAATGAAAAAAATAGCTTTGTTCGCCGCTGCTATGATGATTTGCGCTGGTATGGCTTTCGCCCAGTCGCCTGTTAAGAAAACCGACAACACCAAGGCCAAGACCGAGACCAAACAGGACGTGAAACAGGACAAAACCGCGCTGGCCCCCAACGCCCAGGCAAAGCATTGCGGCAACTGCCCCAACCACGCTAAGGCTGCCAACGCCAACACTGTGGCTCCGAAACCTGAGTGCAAGAAAAACGATGCCGGCTGCTGCAAGAAAGACTGCAAGAAGCAGGAAAACAATGCCGCTAAGAAGGAGAACGACAGCAAGGCCGCCGTCAAGAAATGAAGAATATCCGCAATTTCTGCATAATTGCTCATATTGACCACGGCAAGAGCACGTTGGCTGACCGCCTGCTGGAGGTGACAAACACCGTGTCGCAGCGCGAGATGCAAGACCAGGTGCTGGACGATATGGATCTGGAAAAGGAGCGTGGCATCACTATCAAGAGCCACGCCATCCAGATGAACTACCAGCGTGGTGGTGAGAATTATGTGCTCAACCTCATTGACACTCCAGGTCACGTCGACTTCAGCTATGAGGTGAGCCGTTCCATTGCCGCCTGCGAGGGCGCTCTGTTGGTGGTCGACGCCACGCAAGGCATTCAAGCGCAGACTATAAGCAACCTCTATCTTGCGCTCGAGAACGATCTTGAGATCATTCCCGTGATGAACAAGATTGACCTTGACAGCGCTATGCCCGAGGAGGTGGCCGACGAGATTATAGACCTGTTGGGTTGCACGAGAGAGGAAATCTTGTCGTGCAGCGCCAAGACAGGTGAGGGTGTGCCGGCAATACTTGATGCCATAGTGGACCGTATCCCGGCGCCGAAGGGCGACGAGGCGGCACCGCTGCAGGCGCTGGTGTTCGACTCGGTGTTCAATCCTTTCCGCGGTATCATCAGTTATTTCCGCATAATGAACGGCACGTTGAAGACCAACGACCACGTGATGTTTGTCAGCACCGAGAAGGACTATCACGCCGACGAAATCGGTGTGCTGCGTCTCAATATGGAGCCTCGCAAGGAACTGAAAGCAGGCGATGTGGGCTATATCATCAGTGGTATCAAGAGCAGCCGTGAAGTGCGCGTGGGCGATACAATCACTCACGTCGAGCAGCCCTGCGACAAGGCCATTGAGGGTTTTGAATCGGTCAAGCCTATGGTCTTTGCCGGCGTCTATCCCGTCGATACGGACGACTACGAGGAATTGCGTGCCAGCATCGAGAAGCTACAACTCAACGACGCGTCGCTGACCTTCGAGCCTGAGAGCTCGCTGGCACTGGGCTTTGGCTTCCGCTGCGGTTTCCTTGGGCTGTTGCATATGGAGATAGTACAGGAGCGACTGACGCGCGAGTTCAATATGGATGTCATCACCACGGTGCCAAACGTGCAATACAAGGTGCAGCTTACCAACGGACAGGAGATAGATGTCTACAACCCGTCGGGAATGCCTGAGCCAAACAATATCAAGGAGGTTTACGAACCGTATATTCACGCGCAGATTATTACCAAGGCGGACTATATAGGCCCTGTCATCAAACTGTGTATGGACAAGCGTGGCATCCTGAAGAACCAGAATTACTTGACTACCGACCGTATCGAGATAACTTTCGACCTGCCGTTGGGCGAGGTGGTGTTCGACTTCTACGACAAACTGAAGAGCATTTCGAAGGGCTATGCCTCGTTTGACTACTACCTAAACGGCTTCAAGCCCAGCAAGCTGGTAAAACTGGAGATACTGCTCAACGGCGACCCCGTCGATGCCCTCTCGACCCTCACCTACGTGGACAATGCCTACCCCATTGGCCGCAAGATGTGCGAGAAACTGAAGGACCTAATACCGCGCCAGCAGTTCGATGTGGCTATCCAGGCGGCCATAGGCAGCAAGATTATCGCCCGCGAGACGGTGCGCCAGGTCCGCAAGGACGTTACTGCCAAGTGCTACGGCGGCGACATTACGCGTAAACGCAAGCTCCTCGAGAAGCAGAAAGAAGGCAAGAAACGTATGCGTCAAGTGGGCAACGTCGAGGTGCCGCAGAGCGCTTTCTTGGCTGTACTCAAATTAGATTAAGGAAAAAATAAAGATCAAAAGATATGTCAACATTAGCAATAGTTATCGTCCTTGTTGTTACGGCACTGTTGTCGGTTGCCGTCACAGGCTTGATTTTTTACAAGGTTGTTGTGTCCTATTTCGACAACCAGCAGAAAAGTCAGATGCTGCAGATGAAAATCGACGAGCATAAAGAGTCGCTCAAGGTGGTCACCCCCATCCGCCTGCAAGCTTACGAGCGTATGGCACTTTATCTGGAACGCATCTCGCCCAACAGCCTTATCCTGCGCACCTTCCGTCCTGGTATGGACATCAAGGCGTTGCAAGTGGCTATGACGAAGAGCATCCGCGACGAGTGGGAGCACAACCTCAGCCAGCAGGTTTATCTGACAACCGAGAGCTGGAACCGCATCCGCGAGGCCAAGGAAGAGATGATCAACCTCATCAATGGCAGTGCTGTAAAACTGCCAGTCGATGCCGACCCTACCAGCCTTGCCGGTGCCATCTTCGAGAGCTGCGCCAAGAGCAAAATCCCCACCGACGAGGCCTTGGAGTTTATGAAGAACGAAATCCAGGATCGCTTCGCATAGCGAGAACAAAGTCGGATTGCAACGACGAAACACCTAACCAGCAAGTCTTAAGTGTCTGCGGTTAGGTGTTTTGTTTTAATGTTACCCGAGATATTCTTTACAGAAACGTTTTTTTTTGGGGGGGGGTACACAGGGGTAAGCCCCTACGGATTTGTATTTAATGTTTGAGTGTGTTTCCCCTTGCAGAGCGTTTCATAAAGTGTCTTTGGTTTTCTTTGCAAGTTCAAACAGGGCAACAGGCAGGTGACAGTAGCCCGAAGGGTTCTTGTCGAGGTAGTCCTGATGGTACTCATCGGCAGGGTAGAAGTTGCGCAGCGGCTCGACTTCGACGCAGAGCGGCAATCCGTACTTCTTGGCCTCTTCTGTAACGACCTTGTCGATGACGGTGCGGTCGGTAGAATCGCTGTAATAGATGCCTGTACGGTAGCGTGTGCCCTCGTCTTCGCCCTGCTTGTTGAGGCTGGTGGGGTCGATGGCTTTGAAGTACATCTCAAGCAGGAAACGCAGGCTGACTATCGATGGGTTGTAGCGCAGATGCACCGTCTCAGCATAACCCGTCTGGTCGGTGTAGACCTCCTTGTAGGTGGGGTTCTCAGTATTGCCGTTGGCGAAGCCTACCTCGGTAAAGATAACGCCTTCAATCAGTTTCAAATATTTCTCTGCGCCCCAGAAGCAGCCGGCGGCAAGGTAGATGTCGCGCTCGCTGCCGATAGGCGGAAGAAGCTCGACAATTTTCTCAAGCCATTCCGCATCAACCTCGTCAAAGGTCCCCAACTCGCGACTGTCGATGTCGATCACGGCAACAACAGCACCTTTCTGAATAACAGGCACCACTATCTCACTGCGACTCTCGCTGCTGCAGGCTATATGGCCCGGAAACTGCTCCACGTCGGGCACAACGACCGTGCGCCGCTCCTTCCACGCCGTGCCGCACACGCCCTTGCCGAAGCCTATGTGCATACAGGCCACGGGGCCCTGAAAGGGTCCAAGAATCAGCTCGCCGCCCTCAACGCGGTAGAAACCGGTCCACCAAAAGCCAAAGCTGTCGTGCACCATTGCCGCTACATTGGCCATCACCGAGATGACATCGCTCTCGCCTGCGATAAGGCTTGCTATCTGTTTGTATACAAGTGAGTATTGCTCTTCTTTTGTTGCCATAAGGATTAGTGTTGTATTACGAGAACTCCGCGACGGGTTATGTTGAGGTCTCTGAAAACGATAATGTAGAAGTAGTCGCCGTTCGGCAGTCCTGCGCCGCAGAAGTCGTTGCGGTAGTTGCCTGTGTAGAAGACTCTCTGGCTGTGGGCAGTGAATATTTGCACCTGCGCCTTGCCGTATTGCTCCAAGTCGGGTATTACCCAGCAGTCATTGTACCCGTCGCCGTTGGGCGTCAGTATGTTGGGTATCGGAATGTATATTTGCTGCTTTTCCTCCTTGGGTTGGCTTTGCTGTTTTTCCTGCTCTGCTTCTTTGTTGTCAGTGACTTGTTGCTTCGGGGCCTTCTTTGTGGTCTGCTTCGGAGTGCTGACTACAGGCGGGACGTACTCCTCTTCTTCCTCTATCTCAGGCGTCAACAGGTTGTCAATGTCTTCCTTTGGTGCTGCAATGGCAACGGGTGTGGTGGCAACTGCTTTAGTTGATACATTCTGAGTGCTCTCGATAGGCTTTTGCTCGACTTTTGCAACAGGCGCTGTGGTAGCAGTCTGCTTGATTGCAGGAGCGTTCTCTTTAACTGTCTCTGTCACTGCTGGCTGTGCAACGGGCTCAGGATTGTGCAGCAATGCAACCTCAGGGCTGTCGGGCACGGCAGCCGGAGTGCCTGTTGCAGAGGCATAAAATATTATGGCTGCCGCGACAAGCAAAACCGTTGCAGCGCCGGCTGCAATCCACGCCTTGCGCCCCTTGTGCCGGTTCGTGGCCTGCCCGTTAGCGGCCATACGTTGCGCTATCTCATCCCACGCTCCTTCGGGTGCCGCCTGTTCAGCGTCCTTCAGGTAGGTCCGCATCAGTTCTTCTATGTTGTTCATCTCTGTCATATTGTGTTCCTAATCTTTGATATATGTGTGTCCGAGACTGTTGGTAAGCAGTCTCTGCAGTGTCTGTCTTGCCCTGTAGTAAAGGGTCTTGGCCGATGCCTCTGGCATCCCCATTTCCTCTCCCGCTTCGCTCAGCGTGTAGCCCTCAATGGCCACAAGGTTGAATACTTTCCGCTCACGTTGTCCAAGTTCGCGCAGTGCAGCAATCATTGCGTCGCGGATGTCGATCTGCTCTATGATGTTGGACGGTCGGGCGTATTCATCGTTTCCCAATGGCTCTGTGTAGCGTCTCCTGACCATTTTCCTGCGATGAAACTTTATCGCTGTCCTCAGAAAAATGGTGTTCATCCAGCCTTCAAACGAGCCACTGCCGTTGTATTTGCCAATATTTTCAAACACCTTGATAAACCCCTCGACAAGGATGTCCCTTGCGGTCTCCTCGTCGTCTGAGTAGCGGCGGCTCAAGGCATAGAATCGTCCGCTGTAGCGTTCATACAGCTCCTTTTGCATAGCCTTGTCGCCAGTCCTACATCCTTCTATGATACTTTCGAGATTTATCATTGTTCGATGTAGTAGTAGCTTTAAAGGACCAAAAAGTTTTGAAAATATTGTTAAAAATTCATAAATTGAACCTTGCGACTTGTCAACTTATTGGAATTCAGTTGTCTTATATTGAAGATATAACTGCCTGTTTTCAGTTCAAGTTTTGTCTTTGTGCCGCTGTTGAGGTGCAGGCTGTCTATGATTAAGTGTCCGCTGAGGTCGCAGACATCAAGCATCAGGGGCTCGCCGGGAGTGTCGGTCTCAATGGTCACGCTGCCTGTGGTAGGGTTGGGATATATGCGCACCTTGCCGTTGTCACCGTCGGCCGGTACTTCTATGCCGACATAGCTGGTGTCTGCCATAGCAAGTGTGTACTCGCCGGTTTTCAGCGATGTCATAACGAAATAGCCCTGCGCCGAGCTGCCGGTGTGCATACTCGTTGCAGGCTTCCATTCGTCGCCTGCCTTCTCGCGGTATAGCAGCCTGATCAGGCTGAACTCATCTTGATTGGTGAACAGATTGTTGTCGAGCGTCTGGTCGCTACCCTGGCGGCTGTAATAAAAGCGTCCGCCTACGCGCGAGCCTTCGGGTATAACGCCGGTCACGGTCCAGTAGCGGTCGGCCATCTTCAGGAAGCGTGGGCTGAGCGAGGTGTCGGGGCGCGTCCAGTGGTGCTTCACGTAGAGCCAGATGCTGTCGTTGTCTTCAATCTTGTCGACCACAGCGTTGAACAGTGCCGGTGTGCAGGTGTAGGTTCCTTTGGCCTTCATAGTTAGCTGCTCGCCTACGGCAGCCTTCGAAAGCTCGTCATCAAAGTCCACTATCGCAAACACCGGATGGAAGGGCAGCTGGAATGCAGCCTCGCCGTACTCGCCGTCAAATGTCACAAGGCGCTTGGCAGTGCGCAGCAGTGGCGAGAAGAATGTCACCCACACGCGGTTGCCGTCGGCCAGCGAGTCGGCACCGTAGAGCTTCTGGTGCAGGCGTATATAGGCGCTGTTGCGGTCCAGCACAAGGCTGTCTATGGCATAGTCGTTGAAACCTGGACCAAAGACGTGGAAGTCGAAAAAGTCGGTCAGGTCGATGCCTGTATATAGCGACAGGCTGTCGCGTAGCTGGTAGCTGTCGATGTTTTGGAAGGCACAGCGGTCGAACAGGCGCTGCATCGAGGCGTAGAACAGCGAGTCGCCGATGTATCCGCGCAGCGAGTGCCACACCGTGGCACCTTTGTTGTAGACCGTCGAGCCGTAGGTATATTCGGGTGTCTGTCCGTATACGGGCTTGAAGCCGTCGTCCCTTACGTGCGTCGTTGTCAGCACGTCCGACAGGTTCTCTTTGGCATACTCTTTGTAGCGCAGCGGGTCGCTGTCGGCATAGATAGCTTCGACGGCCACCTCCTCGCAGAACGAGGCACCGCCTTCGTTGATCCACATATCGGCGGCTGTCGCACACGTCACTAGGTTGCCGAACCACGAATGGGCGAACTCGTGGCTCATCGTGGCCAGACAAGCCTCCTGCTGCGATGCCATACACTGGGTGGTGAAAGCCACGTTGCCCACGTGCTCCATCGAGCCTCTGGTGGTCGACACATAGCCCACGCGGTCCCAGCGGTAGGGCCCGAAGCGACGCTCGAACATCGGTATCACGCGACTCATATTCTCGTAGGCGTTCCACACATTGACGCTGTCGTGGTTGGTGAATCCCAGCAGGGCAGGGTAGGTGCCGTATTCGCTCTCGTAGGTGCGTTCTATGGTGTGGAACGGAGCCACGGCCACACCGACCAGGTAGGTGGGTGTCTGGCGGTCGAGCGACCATACGTATGTGCTGCTCGAGTCAGTGTTGGCTACAACCGTGTCAAGCAGGCCCGTACAGATAGCCTTCCAGCCTGGTTTGGCGCTGATGGCGAAGCGGTAGGTCGCCTTGTCGTAGAAGTTGTCGCGGCAGGGAAACCACGCCTTTCCTGCGTTGTGCGGATACTCGTAGATGGCTATGCCGAGGTTGTAGTAAATGTAGTTCTCAAAGTAGAATCCGCCCCAGCCTTGAGGCATAATGTGTTCGCCTTTGCGATAGAAGACGGTGACGGTCGTCGTGTCGCCGGCCTGTCCGTTGAAGGGCACGCTAAGCATACGGGCCGCGGCGTCATAGCTGAACGCCGTAGCCGTGCCGTCGACCAGCACCGAGTCGATATCCGACGGACACAGCTCGAGGACCAGCGAGTCCACTTGGCGCAGCACGTGCATTGTCACTGCCGTCGAGCCTTCGATGCGGCGGGCGGTATGGTTGCCAATGTCGAGGCGCAAATCATAGTGCAGCGCGTCGACGCTGTCGGTGATATTGTCCTGCGCGTGCAGTGCGCCGCACAGCAAAACGGCGGCTATCAGTGTAAAGAGGCGATTGATTCTCATAGTCTTGCAGCGTAATTGATGATGTTTTGAACTGCAAAAATACGAGTTTTTCCCGAAACGGCAAAATGAATTTCTCACTCTTGTCTAAGAACGAATTGCCTTAATGATACTCACTCCATAAACCCTCTGTTGAAATATGATACAATCCTCACCTCGGCACCTGCTTCTTCGCCGGCCAGTCCTGTGCGGTGTGGACGGAGCCGGTGCCGGCGCAACACATCCCGGCCTTCGTTTTTGTTCACCGCTTTGCTATCTGGACGAATAGTGCGACACACCCCGGCCTTCGGCCACCCCTCTCCGAGAGGGGATGGCGCGGCAGCGCCCTATTGATAGTCAAGATGATGCGACAGCCCATCCCCTCTCGGAGAGGGGTGGCCGAAGGCCGGGGTGTGTCGCACTGTCCGTTCATTTAGCCAAAAGCAATGGCCTGGCTGTGTCGCACTGTAAAAATGCCTTTTGAAAACTTAATAAAAGTAAAAAATAGCCCGTTTTTTACCCAACAACCTGAAAACCAACTAAATAACCAAAACTCATCATCGCGCCATAACCGCCTCATTCCCAGACCTTCAAGGTACCAACTCCGTCCGTTGTACAATATATGTACAATACTTGTACAATATTTGTACGTTTACCAATTGTACAAGTATTGTACAACTATTGTACATATATTGTACAACGGACGGAGTTGGTACCTAAAAAAACGGGCGGTGTATACTTTTTTTTGCTGTCCGTCGTTATTGAGGTATAGATGTTTTTGAGTAGGCACTTTGTGCATATTAGGCTTTTGGGGCAAAATGACTTTAAACCTTGAACTTTAAACAGATAAGGATGAAACGGATTATAGTTTGTGCCGCGGTGACGGCGGCAGTTTTGCTGATGGCTGCCTGCAAGAAGGACGGAGTCTACCGTCCGAGTGATAAGCTGACTGGAGTGTTGGAGTATTACGAGCGTGTGCATCAGCGTTATGACTCGGAGACCAAAATGTGGAACACGATACACAAGGACAGCACGGCCCGGCACACTACCGAGAAATGGCTGTGGAATGGCAAACAGCTGGCACGCATAGACTTCTATACGGGCAATACGGTTAGCAGCAGCGTGGCGATGGTGTATGACGGCAAGCGGCTGGTGCGGGCCAACGTCAGTGCGACAAACAGCTATATTGAGTATGAATATGATGGGCGTCACTTGTCGACTATGACCCTGCGCAACAAGAAGGGCGAGGCGGAGGCGGTCTACACCTTTGAGTATGACGGCAATAAGGTTGTCCGAATCGCAGAGACGTTGAATGCGAAAGGTGCTAAGGCGATGCCCGACGACATAATGGACGTGGCGCTGCTTCCGCTCGTAGGCGACAGGCAGACGGCACGCGACATTGCCAAAGCGAGTTGCAAGAAGGCTGGCGCCAAGGCGTCGGAACAGGTATACGACATAGTGTGGAAGGGCGACAACATCAAGGCCGTGAAGGACCACGAGAGCGGCAACACGCTGGCCACTTACAAGCACGACGCCAAGACCAACCCGCTCCGTGGCCTGCTGCTCACTTTCAATGGCGAGGGCGGGGCCGCCAACCAGTTTGCCTTCGGCAATGAGAACAACGTTGTGTCGGTCGACTATGGCAATGAAAAGCTGGAATATAGCTATACCTACAGCAGCGACCTGCCGGTGTCGCGCTCGCGCAGCGTGGTGGACCACTACACGCAGGGCTACCGCTATGTTGAGACGACAATCAATTACTTTGACTATGAGGAATGAATTTTTTCTCGTTGCAGGTGTGACATTCGGGCACCCTATGCGTTAATATAAGGAAGGATTAATGTAAATCCTGTCGGTGAACTTTTTTAAACGGAAGAAAAACATTTTATTAACTTAATCAATATAACAATGAAGAAACTTGTTTATGGCGTATTAGCCATTGCTGCGATAGGGATGTTCGCAGCGTGCCAGAAAGATGGCAAGTACAATCCAAAGGAGAAGATTGCCAATGTCTATGAGGAGGGTATGAGCATCTGGTCATACACGCCTGACGGCGAGCAATGGGTAAGTGACACCAGCATCACCCCGAAGTATCTGAGCGAGCGCTGGACTTGGGACGGCAATGAGCTGAGCCAAATAACCTTCATAGAGCAGTCCTATGTCTATGATTGGGAGAATGACACCTACACGGAGCAGACCTATGAAGATGTGGTCAAGTTCACCTACGACGGCAGCCAGCTGACCGAAGCCGCAAGCGACGGTGAACGGATGGTGTTTACCTATGACGGCAAGAAGCTTCAGAAAGCCGAACTGTTCTCGGACGGTGAGAGCACGCCTGAAATTGCGTTTGCTTTTGAGCACGACGGCAAGAAGATTAGCAGGTTTACGGTGACTGAATACGATGCGATTGACTTTGACGTCAAAGGCAAGCCTGTCGTAAGCCGCTTGGAGAGCCTGCTGCTGGGCTCGGTGATGCCTGACGCAAAGTGTGCCGAGAAATGTATGACCGCTATGCGCAAAAAAGCAGCCAGAGGCAGCTACACTTCTGCGGTCGACCTCACCTGGGACGGCGACAATATCGGAAAGATGACTGTAACGTCAGGCGGCCAAACCGCAACCGTAACATACACCTACGACGACAAGAAGAATCCCTATCAGGGCTTTGTCTTTGCTCTTAACGGCAGCGGTATGTCGGAAGAAGGCCTTGAGTTTGCGAACGAGAACAACGTTGTGAAAGCTGTCTATAAGGATTTCGACGGAGAAGAGTTTACCGACAACTATACCTACACCTACGACGGCAAATGGCCTACCAGCTGCACAGAAAACCATAAAAGTGCTGGGGAATACAGCCTCTCAATAGGCAAATATACGCGCTATTTTGAATACAAATAATGGCAAGCAGGCGGGACGCCTGTGATGATACAAACAGAGGCGGCGCCGAATGGCGCCGCCTCTTGTTTTATATGCTTCACTTCTTTGATTAGCCGAGTCTCTTGAACTGGCAGGTGAAGTGGCGCATCAGCTCGGCTTCCCAAGTGATCTCGAGACCGCGCTTGATGGTGTCGCGACGGTCGTAGACGTTCTTGAGGGCGGCTGCGATGACGTCCATATGGTTGTTGGTGTAGACGCGGCGCGGGATGCAGAGGCGCACGAAGTCGTTGCCACCGAAGCGGTTCTCGCGGGTGACGGGGTCACGGTCGGCGAGGACGTAACCAATCTCGCAGGCACGGATACCGGCCTCGAGGTAGAGCTCGCAGGTGAGGGTCTGTGCGGGGAATTCCTCTTTCGGGATGTTGGTCAGCACCTTGTCGGCATCGACGAAGATGGCGTGGCCACCGGCGGGACGCTGGTAAGGAATGCCGTACTCGTCGAGTTTCTGAGCGAGGTAGTGGACCTGTTTGATGCGGGTCTCGACCATCTCGAACTCGATGTTTTCTTTCAGACCGACGGCGAGGGCGTCCATATCACGGCCGTTCATACCGCCATAGGTCAGGAAGCCTTCGAAGGGGATGCAGAACATCTTGGCACCCTCGTACCACTCCTGCTTGTTGGTGGCGATGAAACCGCCCATATTGACGAGACCGTCCTTCTTGGCGCTCATAGTCATACTGTCGGCATAGCTGAACATCTCGAGTGCGATTTCGCGCAGGGTCTTGTTCTCATAGCCTTTCTCGCGGGTCTTGATGAAGTAGGCGTTCTCGATGAAGCGGGCGCTGTCGACGTTGACGGGCACACCGTATTTGTGGCAGAGCTCGCAGGTCTCGCGGATGTTCTGCATCGATACGGGCTGGCCACCGACGGTGTTGTTGGTGACGGTGAGGACCATAAAGGGAACGTTGCCCTTGTTCTCCTGCAGGATCTTCTCCAGTTTTGCCAGGTCGACATTGCCTTTGAAGGGAACCTCAAGCTGGGTGTCGTAAGCCTCCTTGACGGTGACGTCGATGGCGAAGGCCTTGCGGCTCTCGATGTGGCCCTTGGTGGTGTCGAAGTGGGCGTTGCCGGGGATGATGTTGCCCGGTTTAACGAGATAGCTGAAGAGGACGTTCTCGGCAGCACGGCCCTGGTGGGTAGGGATGACATACTGGAAGCCGGTCAGCTCGGTGATGGTGTCTTTCATATGATAGAAAGAACGGGCACCGCCGTAGCTCTCGTCGCCCATCATCATAGCAGCCCACTGGCGGTCGCTCTGTGCGCCGGTGCCGCTGTCGGTGAGGAGGTCGATGTAGACATAGTCCGATTTCAGCATAAATACATTCTGGTGGGCTTCGTTGAGCCACTTTTCGCGTTGTTCGCGGGTGGATTTCTTAATGGGTTCTACCATTTTGATTTTCCACGCTTCTGCAAATGGGAGTTCCATAATATTAAGTTTTTGATTAATTATAAATAAATGTTTTGATTTCCAAACTGCTAAAAAATAAAAATTGGCACACGGTAAAGACCCGTATGTCACACTTGAGGCGTTATTTTACACGTCTCTAAATAGTACAATAAACGTCTCTTTTCTTGATATTTAAGAAAAGCATTCGGGCGTTTATATCGGTACTATTCATAGTCAAAGTTTGGATTTGCAAAAATACAAACTTTTACAAAACTGACAAAATTTAATATCTATTTTTGAAAATAAATATTGCCGAGCCAGGGAAAATGTATACAATCTGGATACTTAGCCGCACTATGTATAATGTGGATTCCCGTTTGCTCCGAGTTAGAATATCATCCAAATATATTATCAGGAGGTCTTAACCCCCGTTGCGACGTTGCCAGTCTTTTCTTGCTCTGTACATCTCTTCCTTGATGCCACCGTTTTCTTGGAAATTGCGTTTCATCCATTCAATTAGGCCGACGATTAAAGCATCGGCCTGATGTATTAAGGTGATTGCAATATTGGCAATAGTTTCGTCGTTTCGGTCAAGGATTTTATTCCTATAGGTTTCAGAGTCATTGTGTTTTGCACAAAAACGGCGTGTCTGTATGGCCCGTTGGTCGTCTTTATCCCAAAGTTCCAACCCTCTGACTCGTAAGTAGTCCTCGTAATCGAGTAGAAGCTCGTGAAGTGAAGCCCTGTTGACGTTGGTCAGTTTGATCTCCATCTCCCTTGAAGTGACACCGTCTATATTGCCTTCTGCAAGGTTTTGTTTGCCTGACCGAGCCGCCATAACCATTTGGTCAATTGTGCGGTCACCTATTTTAAGGTATTTGTGAGCAAAATAGTAGGTGATATCATATATACATTCGGCCTTCTGGAAGGCTTTAAGTGTACGATAGTTCTTATTCTGCGGGAGGAAGGAGCTGTCCATTTTTTATGCTTTTTAGGCGAAATGGGCAAGTTAGGCTGCCTATAATGCCTAACTTGCCTAATCCGCCTAACAAAAACAATTATGCCAGTCCCATAGATTTTTTGATGGCTTCGATTTTGGCGTCGAGGTCGGCATTGGTCTGGTCGAAGTATTCCTTCTTGCTCAGGACATCCTTGACACCAAAGTAGAACTTGATCTTGGGCTCTGTTCCGCTGGGACGCACCGTGACCTTGTTGCCGTCGGCGGTGAAGAACTGCAGCACATTGCTTGACGGAAGGTCTATCTTGGTCACAGTACCTGTCTCCAGGTTCTTCTCTTCCAGCGTCTTGATGTCGCGGATGCGCACTACCTTGCTGCCGTTGATCTCCTTAGGCGGGTTCTCGCGGTAGTCCTTCATCATCTGCTGAATCTCCTCGGCACCGCTCTTTCCTTTGCGTACCACGCTCAGCAAGCCTTCCTTATAAAAGCCATACTCCTTATAGAGGTCGACCAGCACGTCGAAGAAGGTCTTGCCCTGGCTCTTGGCCCAGGCTGCGATCTCGGCAATCATTGAGCAGGCTCCTACGGCATCCTTGTCGCGGACAAAGTCGCCAATCATATAGCCGTAACTCTCTTCGCCGCCACCGATGAAGGTCTCTTTGCCTTCCATCTCAAGAATCTTGGCACCGATCCACTTGAAGCCTGTCAGCACGTCGTACACTTTCACGCCGACTTTCTTGGCGATGTCGGCAGGCAGTTCGCTGGTGACGATTGTCTTGACGATGAATTCCTTGCCAGTCAGTTTGCCTTTCTCTTTCCACTCTTTTAGCAGATAGTAGATTATGACGCTCATTGTTTGGTTGCCGTTGAGCAGCATCCATTCGCCGTCGGGACGCTTTACGGCAACACCCACGCGGTCGGCATCGGGGTCGCTGGCAAAGACGATGTCGGCATCAATATCTTTGGCCAGGTCGACAGCCATCTTCATTGCAGCGTGCTCCTCGGGGTTAGGTGACGGAGTGGTCGGGAAGTTGCCGTCGGGAACGGCCTGAGCCTTAACCACATTCACGTTGGTGAAGCCCAGACGCTCCAGCATCTGCGGAATCAGCTTGATGCCGGTGCCGTGCAACGGCGTGTAGACAATCTTTATGTCGTGGTTCTGCTTGATGCATTCAGGATGCAGCACATTCTTGTCAATCTCGCGCATAAAGGCCTCGTCCACCTCTGCGCCGATGGTGATGATGCGGCTTTCTCCGCCATTCCATTTCACGTCGTCAAGCGACTTGATTTTCTCCACCTCGTCGATGACACTTGTATCGTGCGGCGGCACCAGCTGGCATCCGTCGCTCCAATAGGCCTTGTAGCCGTTGTACTCCTTCGGGTTGTGCGAAGCAGTCAGCATCACACCCGTCTGGCATTTTAAGTAGCGAACCGCGAAACTCAGCTCTGGAGTGGGACGCATATCGTCAAAAAGATATACCTTAAAGCCATTGGCAGCCAGTACGTTGGCGGTAATCTCCGCAAACTCGCGGCTGTGGTTGCGGCTGTCGTGCGAGATGGCGGCCTTCAGTTCCTCGCCAGGAAAGCATCCCTTCACATAGTTTGCCAACCCTTGCGTAGCCATACCCACCGTGTAGCGGTTCATACGGTTGGTGCCCACGCCCATAATGCCGCGCAGACCGCCGGTGCCGAACTCTAAGCTGCGGTAGAAACTCTCGTTCAGCTCTTCGGGGTTCTCGGCCTGCATCTTGCGGATAGCGGCCTTGGTGTCTTCGTCGTATGCTCCTTCGAGCCAGGTCTTTACATTTGCCAACGTCGTGGCATCGAGTATCGTTTGTGTCATAGTGTATCTTGTTTTATTTGATATACAATTGAATAATAAAATCTAACGGCAATATACCCATTTTATTGTACAGCCGTTTAAAAAGAAATTCAAAAGGTTTTTCTCTAATGATGAAAGTTATGAATTGAAACGCTCTCTGAGGGTGCATTCCAGCTCGAAAAATGCATTACGCACGGAATTAATTTCCGCTATCGATGATTCGTGGAAACTGAAATTGTTTGGAGTGCTGATACTGTGGTTATTACAAAAATGTTGCAGCTCCTCTTCGGCCGGGCGGATTGGGAATGTCTTTATGTATTGCAGTATGCGCAGGCCGTCTACGCGTTCAGTGCAAGCGTGGACAAAAAGCTCCCTTGTCTTGAAGTTCTTGCGCATTGGTTCCCAGAGGTCGCTGGTTTTCAGCTGCTGGCGCAAGAAGTCGCTCATTGGTGTTTCTACATCCTCGTCGTATAGGCGCGGAAACAGCGCGTAGGTGTCGGCAATTGCCTTGAAACCTTCTGCAGGGTAAAGAGGGTATGTGTCGTCCATAGCATCAATGCCTTTGGTTATGGCAGGGCCCGTTCCAAAAGGCACACGCGACGATGGGCGCCCCTGTGGTTTGACGGTTTCGTTGCAAGACAGAAGCAATCTGCCCGTCTTGGCGAACTTCTGCATCAGGTAGAAGTCTTCGCCACCCTGCAACGGTGTGATGCCGCCCACTCTTTTGTAGGCCCATAGCGGGAATGCCATTGCACTTCCGAGCGCCGTGAAAGCATAAGGATTGCCTGATTCCAAGAGATTTATAAGATAATGTCGCATATAAATCTCATATCGCAGCATTGCTCGGTCGTCGGTGTCGTTGCCACTCAAGGGATGATAGTAAGGCAGGCAGATGGCGCTGTGTTCGGGATGATTGTTGAACGTTTTAAGCACTGATTCCAAATATGTGCTGCTGAAATCGGTGTCGGCATCAAGGCTGACAATCACCTCGTTGTCGCCTGAATTGTTGGCTATCGCATCGAACATCACTTTACGTGCCCAGCCTACGCCGTGCTGTTTTCCCTGCCATCCCTTGCCGACGGAGCTATGGTCGAGTATTACCAACTGTAATTCAGGGTGTAAATGTTGGTAGCAGTGCAGATACTCAAGCGATGCTTGGTTGTCGAGGTAACAGCTGCGGTGCCCGTCATCTCCGTCGTCGCTCCAGCCTTCGCGGTTGTTGACGCAGCAATAGACAGTGAAGTCAAGGATTGTCTGGCCGCAAAGCGCATCCATAAGCCGTGGCAGATTCCCGCGTTCTGCCAGCATAGGAACTGCAACCGAAAGATGCGAATATTTCATCAACGTTTAACAATCTTGGCGCTTTGTGTGCCGGTACGCAGCAAGTATATGCCTTGAGGCAGATGCTGGATATCAATGCTCTGCGTGCCTGCCGGCAGCCGCATCACCTCGCGCCCTTTGATGTCGAAAACGACTATGTCGCTGTCTGTCTCACCCTGCAGGAACACCTTGTCGAGCGACGGGTTGGGATAGAGGCGTATTGCCGATTGGGATTCCTCGACGTCGGTTATGTCTAAGTCTCCTGCGAAGGTGTGGATTTCAGCGATATAGTTCACCAGCGAGTGCTGCAGGAAACGCCAGTATTCAGGCAGTTGGTTGCTGCTCACAGTCTTGTCCGACGATATTTCCATAGTCATCTCGCGGCAGTTGTGGTAGTAGTTGATGTAGTCCTGCCGTCCGTTTGGTATTACGTACCAGTCGCCGCCCTCGATGTAGCCTTGGCTGTTGACGTCGCGGAAGTGGCTGTTGCTATAGGTGCGGCTCGTGTCGACAAAGCGCTTGCAAACCTCAATCCACCAGTCGCGGTCGGGGTGCGGGTTCTCGCTCGACGTAAAGCTGTCCCACGGGTAGTTCATCACTTCGCTGCCGCCGTGCAGGTTGGCGCTGAGGCGGAAATGATGTCTGCCGACGTAATCAATCATAGCGGTGTTCTCCTTCTGCTGGGCGTTTATGGGGTCCGTACCGAAGGGGTCGGGATAGTTGCGGTTAAGGTCCACATAATTGGAGTTGTAGCGCATAGCGCCGCTGACGGAATTGTTGCCGCTGCGGTAGGTGCCGTCGGGGTTGCTCAGCGGATTGATATATATGTCGACAGTGTTGACAAGGTCTGTGTATTGCTGGTTGGTGCCATAGCCATTTAGCAGTGTGTCGATGAGCCGCAGCATCATCACGTAGCCCGTCACCTCATCTCCGTGCATTGTCGACGAATAAAAGAATTCCGGATTGGAATCCTTGTGGGCTTCTTCGCCGCGAATGACCATACAGAGTATCAGGCGCCCCTTGACCGAGGTGCCTATGGTGTCGAGGGTGCAAAGTCCGGGGAAGCGCTCCGACCAGTCCTGCATCATTGCGATGTAGGTCTCGTAGGTTGGATAGCGGTCCCAGTCGGCCATCTCATCTATGGTTGTCGCCATCGTTACGGCTTTGGAATCAGATGCTTCCAGTATTGGCGGAAAAGCGTCAGGACGCGGTTTCAGAGGCTTTTCCTGAGCATAGGCGACGACCGCGCACAGCAGCAGGAAAAGAAAAGGTATTTTTCTCATAATAAACGACTATGCTGCAAAAGTGAAGAAATTGTTGGCAAAGAAATTCCACAGCATCACCACACCGGTGGCAATGACTTTGGATAGATAGAAATTGAACTTCAATTTCTCGTTGAAAATGTATAGAATCAAGGTGTTAAGTCCTAATCCGATAAGCGATACGGTGAAGAACTTGACGTATTCTATGCCCACCTGCTCGTTGGTGCTGCCCCACGTCCAAATGCGGTTGAGTATATAGTTGCTCGTGGCGGCCACTACAAATCCTATGGCGTTGGCAATGAATTTGGGTACCTTGAAAATCTCCTTGCAAAGCCACGTCAGGCCGAAGTCGATGGCTGTGCCCGACACGCCCACGACACAGAAACGCAGGAACCTGAGAAGAAAGGCTTTTTCGAAAAACGATGAAAGGGCTAACAATAACCGCATCTCGGCTCGACAGATTGGTTTTAGAATGTCACCTCGCTGGGATTGTGCATAATGCCGGTCTTGCGGATGCGTTGCGGCTTATGCTGGTTCTTGGGCTTGCTGATGCGCGGACCCGGCTTCTTGTTGCGAGGTATATACTTGGTGTCGCCCGACTCGTTGACCTCAAGGCCATACACCTTTTCGGTGTCCAGATTGACCTTTATCGACCAGTAGTGGCCACAGCCGCCGCTGGTGCGTACAATGTCTTTGGAGACGAGGTCGGTGAACGTGCCCTCCCATACGGCATTGATCCATATAATCTTGGCACCGTTGATGTCGGTAAAACCGACATACTGGCGGATGTATTTACGAATATGCTCGTCGATGATGGGGCACATACCTTCCTGGTTCTCGTGGTTGCGGTTCAGGAAAGCCAGCTTCTTCTGCATCAGCTTCTCAGCCTTTGCAATGTCGATGTCTTCGGGTGTAAAACGCCCGTCCTGATTCTCCACAAGGATGTCGACATCCCAGTCTTTGTTGAAAACATAGCCGTGATAGTTGCTTCCAAGCACTTCGGTATGATACCACACCTCCTCGGGAACAATATAGTCTTGTGCCTGTACTGCGCTGATGGCCAGCAGTATAAAGCAAGATATGATAGCGATTTTCTTCATATAATAACCTGTGTTTCGCATTGCAAAAGTACTCAAAAAACGCAATCCGACAAAAAATATTATTCATTTTCAAAAAAAATCTTATATTTGCAGTCGCTTAAAGAAAGTGGCGATTCGATTTGTTTTGTATATGAAACAATTGAAAATCAAAGCTTTCTATGGTTTTGTTTAATTTAAATTAAAACAGATATTTATGAATAAATTTGTTTCTGTACAGCAGGCAGCCGAGAAAATCCACGACGGAATGACCGTTATGGTGGGTGGCTTCCTTGGAGTTGGCAACCCGATTGCCTTGATTGACGCACTGGTTGAGAAGGGCGTTAAAGACCTGACCATCATCTGCAACGATACCGCCTATCCCGAGGTCGGTGTCGGCAAGCTGATTACCAACCATCAGGTCAAGAACCTCATTGCCACGCATATTGGCACCAACAACAACACTATCGACCAGATGAATGCCGGCGAGCTCCACGTGACGCTCCAGCCGCAGGGCACCCTGGCCGAGCAGATCCGCGCCGCAGGCGCAGGCCTGGGCGGTGTGCTTACCCAGACAGGTCTTGGCACCATCGTTGAGAACGGCAAGGAGAAAATCACCGTCGACGGCAAGGAGTACCTCCTCGAGAAGCCGGTTCGCGCTGACGTTGCCATTATTGGCGCCAACATCGCTGACGAGGCCGGCAACCTGGTCTACAAGGGCACCTCGCAGAACTTCAGCCCGATGATGGCCACCGCAGCCGATGTTGTAATCGTTGAGCCGCAAGAAATTGTCCCCACCGGCAGCATCGCCCCTGAGAACGTCAAGACCCCAGGCATCTTCGTCGACTACATTATCAAGAAATAAACGGCACCCCTCCCTTTTTAGTTATTCGTCTACAATATTAGTTTGTATACTCTTGCCTCGCATTATAGTTCGACTAAAGTAGGAACGGTATAGTGCTATTGAAGCAAGAAAAAAGTACAAGGGCGGCCAATCGGCCGCCCTTGTACTTTTTTCTTGACTTCTTGGTGGTGTCCTTGTCTATCTCATCACCACCACCTTGCGGGCGGGATGGTTGCCGATTTTAACCATATATACGCCAGTGGCGGGTACAGGAATAGAACACTGTCCGGCAGCATTTGTCACCGAAGCGACTGTTCTTCCGTCAATGGAATAGACAGTAACGTCCTGTCCATCAATCTCACTGATGTGGACAATCTGTCCTTCAACATAGATATGGACATCGTTTTCCTCAATATCCTCAATTCCTTGCGTTCCCTGGCTAATCTTCACATTGCCGATACCCAGCACAAACACGTCGTTTGTGTTGTGGTGACGGAAAGCTATGCGAATAGTCTGACCTCTATAGCTCTCAAGGCTCTTGCTACGGTTTACGGCGTTAGGGGTGTTGAGCGTCTCGCTGAAGAGCTGCGTGCTGAAGTTGCTCGGATTGTCGCCAGTGGTTGATACATACACCGAATAATGCTCGTTGAAATAGTTGTCGTTGAGGCCGCGTGCCGTCCACGACAGTGTGTATGAACCGCTGGAGGGTATCTGGATGCGACGGCTGATAAGCCAGTTGTCTGGAGTCAGGCCCTGGTTTGATCCGTCGAAATAGGAGTACGATTCCGAGACAACATAGTCTTGATAATTCACCCAGTTATACCCGTCGCCGTCGGCATCCACCGTCTTCCAACAAGAGAGAGATTCGTCGAATGTGGCATTCCACGGAAACGAGGTGATTGTGGGGCAATCGTCATCACCGCCATCGGCTTCGAAGTAGGCAGTGTATGTGGCATTTGCTGTAACGGTAATTGTACGTGGATTCTGCGTATTGTTGTCCTGCCAACGCACAAAGTGATAACCACTGTTGGGCATAGCTGTCAGTGTTGCCGTGGCACCGCTATTGTATGTGCCGCCACCTGTGACGGTTCCCATTGTTGGGTTTGCGCTTGTGACCGTTATAGTATAAGTCTGCGCACTGTTACATTGAATGTTGGAGAAAGAACTCCAGCCTGACGCAGACTGATATGCAGAAACCGACTCGCAAGGAACATAGACGGGTATTTGATGATTAACTGATGTGAATGTATTTTCTGCCAGTGATGGTGGTATGGATGCTAAAGATGTTATTGAGGTCAATCCACGACAATAGAAGGCAAATTCGCCTATTGAGGTGACGGAGGTGCCTATGGTGACCGAGGTCAGCCCAATGCAACCGTGGAAGGCGTATTCGCCGATGCCGGACACCGAGTTGGGAATGGTAACCGAGGTCAGTCCGCTGCAGTTCTCAAAGGCGTAACTGCCGATGCTGGACACCGAATTGGGAATAGTGACGGAGGTCAGTTCCGTGACGCAGCAACATAAATAGTTTGGAATCCATTGCACATTATTCCCAAATATAAATTCAGTGATATTCCCGCACTCATAAAAAACATTTTCATCCATTAAACGCCCTCCAGCCGAAAAGCAATTTCGAGCATTGAAGAAAACCGTATTCAAACTTGTACATTCACGGAACGCATTGTATCCAATTGTAGTGACAGATTCTGGAATGGTAATGGCCGTCAACCCTGACAGCCCATAACATAAATAGTCTGGAATTCGATGTACGCTATCTCCAAATGAAAAGTTTGTTATATTATAGCATCCCCTAAAAACCCATTTAGAAGTAATGTATAAAGGCAAGTATGTATCGCAATATTGTGCATTGAATAAGACTGATGTTAGGTTTGTGTCACCACGAAAGGCGTCTACATATATCTTAGTGACAGAATCGGGTATAGTAATAGAGGTTAAACCTTCTAAATCTGCACATAAATACATTGGGATTCTTTTCACGCTGTTGCCAAAAGTGAAAGATGTAATGTTATTACACCCGTAGAATGCCCTATCGGAGTAGGCTACACTATTGCCACCATTCGCCGTAGTGCAGTTTCGAGCGTTAAAAGTCACGGAAGATAAGCCCGTACAATTTTTAAAGCAGCGAGCACCTAATTCGGTGATAGTAATTGGAATAATGACAGAAGTTAATCCAGTACATTCTTGGAAAGCATCGCTGCGAATTCGGCTAACTGTAAGTGTATTTCCATTAATAGTCACAGTACTCGGGATGGTCAATTTTCCTATGGGTTTTACAAAATCATTCCAATTATCATTTATCTGTGGTGCTGTAACTTCTACGTTTATTCCATCTCCTATGTACCTATAATACAATGTCTGCCCTGTCGGTGAAACAGCACTAAAATGATAATGATTGCTGGCAAAACCATTTTGGTGATTTGCCAATACCATCATTAGGATGGCAAAAAAAGTTGATAATTTGTGTTTCATAAAATGTCTATTTTAAGGGTTAATAATTCCATTTCAAACAGACATAAAAAAAGCGCGGGTTAAGAACTCTTGCTTATCCCGCATCTCAGGCTCTCGCATTGCCCTTTGGTATAGAATAAGCAATGCCGAAGCCCACGCATAATGGTATACTGATATTATGTATGCCAAACCAGTGGACGAGGAACATTGCGTTATTGCGATACCATTATGAACTTGCGAGATTCGAGATGCCGCAGATAAACGCTGTTACACGTCTCTTTAATATGTCCTGTCGCCCTCCTCCGCTTTGTCAGGACTACAAACTCCCGCTTCAGCTTCGGTTGATACGACGCTGCAAAATTACGCACTTTTTCCGAACCGACAAAATATTTTTTCTCCATTCCAAAGAAAAAGTGTATTTTTGCAAAAAAAATAACAGATGATTGTATACCACGGAAGTGACAGAAAAATAGAGTCTCCGCAGATACTGAAACCCAACAGGGCTTTGGATTTCGGCCGAGGGTTTTATACAACTCTCAACGAGAAGCAAGCCGAGGGGTTTGCACGCAAAGTGCAGGACAGACTACATTCGGCCGAGGCAGTGGTATCTGTCTATGAAGTGGATTTGGAAAAGATGAGGACCGAATTGGACTGCGCCTGGTTCGATTCGCCTGATGCGGATTGGCTTGACTTTGTGAGCAATAACCGCAATGGCTTGACAACAATGTTGAGTGATTTTGCATACGGTCCTGTGGCTAACGACGATGTGTTCCGCACTTTTGCGGCCTACCAAGCTGGAGTCCTTTCCAAAGAGGAAACTATTGCTCGACTTAAAGTAAAACAATTATACAATCAATTGACGTTCAAGACGGACAAATCATTGGCTTACTTGCATTTCGTAAAAGCATATATCGTATGAGCGAACAGGAACAGATACAATTCACCGCTACCCTGCAGTTGATAGTGCCGCAGGTGGTAGACCGTATGGTTAAGGAGTATGGTATAAATGCAGAAGAAGCTGTTGGAAAACTGTACCGTTCGCAACTGTATGCCGACCTTGAGCGCGAGAGCAGCAAACTGTGGCATCTCAGCCCCTTGGCGCTGGCCGAACTCTGGCACAGCGAAGTAACGACAGGACATATCCCATATCCGGAAGAAGTATGAGCAGAAAACTTGAATTTCTTATCTATTGTATCGAAGAATACAAGCGTCGCAACGGAACAACAGGGCGTGCGACATATACTTTGTTTGAACAGTCAGGTGCAGAGCGCTACATTATCGATCACTACGATGCTTTGCATACTGCAGGCATAGAATACACTCTCGCCGATATTCATTCAATGATAATATGAAAATCAATTTATAATATTTTATAATCAGTATAAACATCAAAAACAACAAATTATGGCAGTAAAATCAATGCTTCGCGTGCGTATGAGTGCCAAGGACGCACACTATGGCGGCAACTTGGTTGACGGCGCACATATGCTTCACCTGTTTGGCGATGTGGCCACCGAACTCCTCATTATCCAGGACGGCGACGAGGGCCTCTTCTGCGCTTACGATATGGTTGAATTCAAGGCCCCTGTCTATGCAGGCGACTACATCGAGGCCTACGGCGAAATTACCCACGTGGGTAACACCAGCCGCAAAATGAGCTTCGAGGCCTACAAGGTCATCAAGACCCGCCCCGACATCAGCGACAGCGCCGCCGATGTGCTCGAGGAGAAAATCCTTGTCTGCCGCGCCAGCGGTACCTGCGTAACGCCTAAGGATTGCCAGCGCAAAAACAAGTAAGCTGAATCGCTAACGTTACACGCCGGACAGAAGACGGTAAATATGCCGTAATCTGTCCGGTTTTTCTTTGTATCAACACTGGTCGTTGTCCAGTCGTTGTCCGCTTGTTGTCCGCTCGTTGTCCGTTCACTGATCGAACAACAATCGGACAACAATCGGACAACGACTGGACAACGACCAGTGTTGATGTGTCAAAGTAGTTGACTTGCAGCGACTTATGTCGCTGCTTGGTGTGGCTGGTGTATTTGGCTGGAAATTAGCGTATTGCGGTATTTTGCCGCTAAAAAGGCGTTTTTTTATGAAGCTCTATACTGCTTCTCACCCCCAGAAGGCGCCCTTGAGGGCGAAGGCGAGCAGGAAGAGGACGGCGATGAGCGTGTAGCGGCGTGCGCGGAGCTCTTTCTGCTGGCGGCCCAGCATCACGCCCAACAGGGCGAAGAGGGCCATTATGACTACCAGCGGTACGGACGAGCGCCAGAGGTTCTCGGCCAGCGGTATGCGGAATCCCAAGGCAAGTCCCACAAAGAGGGTGTTGATGCCCACGGCCACGCCGAGCAGCAGGGCGGTGCTGTAGCGGCTTATGTCGTAGGGCTGGACGGCACGTTTCTTTTTTCCGCTGCGGAAGAGCAGGCGCAGTGCCACGAGAATCATCAGTCCGAGATAGACGAGGTTGTCGGTGTCGGTCAGCAGGCTGTTGGTGCTGGCGGCGTTGGGGTCGAGCTCGGCAGGGGTGAAGCGTAGCAGGTTGCCCATCCAGATGCCGAGCAGCAGCAGCAGTGCGTTGACGGCGGCTATGGTTATCGATTCGGCCAGGCCCTGTGTGAGGCGGATGGGGGTCTTGAGGGCGCAGCCGTGCATTACTATCATTGCCTCGAAAGAGAGGGCGATTGCGAGAATTATGAATTCGATTATTGACATTTTTCGGGCTTGATGTTGTTGGTTATGAATATGAAGTCTTGTACCGAGAGCTGTTCGGCGCGCTTGGCCAGCATCTCTTCGGGGATGGCGTCGAGCTGCATATTGAGCGGCTTGAGGGCGTTGCGCAGGGTTTTGCGGCGCTGGTTGAAGCCGGTTTTGACCACCTGCACGAACAGCCGCTCGTCGCATCCGAGCTGTTGTGTGTCGTTGCGTGTCAGTCGGATGACGGCGCTCTTGACCTTGGGCGGCGGGTTGAAGACGTGTTCGTGGACGGTGAAGAGGTATTCGATGTCGTAGAAGGCTGTCAGCAGCACGCTGAGTATGCCGTAGGTCTTGCTGCCAGGGCCTGCGGCGACACGCTCGGCCACTTCTTTCTGGAACATACCCACCACCTCGGGGACGCGGTTGCGCTGTTCGAAGACGCGGAAGAGTATCTGCGACGAAATGTTGTAGGGGAAATTGCCTATGATGGCGAAGGGCTTGTCGCCAAAGATGCTTTCGAGGTCGAGGCGTAGGAAGTCGCCCTCTATGACGTTGAGCGACGGATAGTTGCAGTGCAGGTAGTCGACCGACTCGCGGTCGAGTTCTATAGCCTTGAAGTCGTAGCGTGGGTCGCCGACAAGGTATTTTGTCAGCACGCCCATACCCGGGCCTATCTCGAGCAGGCACTGCGTCTGTCCGGTCAAGCTGTGGGCTATGCGCTCGGCAATGCTCTCGTCGGTGAGGAAGTGCTGCCCCAGTGATTTTTTTGCTCTAACTTGTTCCACTTTGTAAGTCTCTTTTTGCCAATGAACGCGGAATGGGCAATAATATTGCCTATATTCCCGGGTGTACGCAATAAAAATGCCTCGGGTCAGTTATTGCAGTATAAACACTTATGCTATGAAGTCTGCTTTCTTCGATACTTTCAAGCCGCTGGCAGGCGGAATGCGCCCGTTGGAGATTGTTGAATACTTGCTGCTGGCTCTGATGACGGTGCTGCTGCCCTACGACTGGCAGCTGGCGATGTGGCTGATGCCTCTGTTGGCGGTCAATACGTTGTGCCGCATTGTCGCTGCCCGACGGGTGGGCAATCCGGGCCTGACTGGTGCCTCGCGCTGGGCGTTGTGGCTGATGGTGGCGTTTTTTGTCTATCAGATTGTGTCAATGCTTTATACCGACAACAAGGAGGATGGTTGGGAGATGATTGTGCGTCGCCTTCCGCTGCTTGTTTTTGCACTGTGCGCACTCGCTGCCGACTCGACCTATCTTGAACGGCGCCGCCTGCGACTGCTGATGTATGCCTTCACAGCGTCGCTGACAGTCAAGTTCTTTGTCCGTTTCGTCATTATGCTTGCCACACAGCACAAGGTGTGCATCTGCTGTGTCTTTGATCCGTTGCACCATACCTATATGGCTATGTACCTGATGTTTGCGCTGGGCTTCATCTACTCGGAGCTGGCCTTCCACCGCAGCGGGATGCCCTGTTGGTTCAAGTGGGTTCTTGCTGTAGTGGCTGCGCTGCTGGTGACTTATACGCTCTTTGTCAACTCGCGCACCGGCACGGCAGGGCTCATAGCCCTTGCGTTGGCGGTGGTGGCACACTGGATGTTCAGGCTAAGGCAGTGGAAGCGTGGCTTCGCGCTGCTGGCGGTTGTGTTGGCTGTCGGCACGGGCATCCACTTCGCCCTGCCCGAATGCGCACGGCGCCTTACACAGACCATAAGCGAAATGAATGAAGGCGACACCAGCGACGCGCGTTATCTGATATTCGGCAGTTCTATGAAGGCAATCAGCGAGAACGGCGCCTTCGGTGTAGGACTTGGGGATAAGAATGACGTCCTCGACGAGGTGTATGAGGAGACGGGCGAGGCTTATGCTGTCGAGGCACAATACAATTCGCACAATATCTACCTTGATTCGATGCTGACAATGGGCGTTCCAGGTCTGGTTCTGCTCCTGGCTCTGCTCGGGGTGCCGGCGTTTATGGCCTGGCGGCGACGCGACTTCATAGCGATGTCGCTCCTGTTCAGCTTCGCTTTCAGTGGCCTCTTTGAGGCGCTGCTTAACCGTCAGATGGGCATAATGTTCCTTGGCCTGTTCTGGCTGATACTTATGGCGTAGGAAGAAAAAGAGAAGCTATGATTTCACGTTGTGTGGAGTTGTGCTCCGACACATTGGGGAACCACGGATAATTATCAACTCGTTAACTTGAGCTAGTCGCAAGAATCGAAGGTTAAAACCTATATTGCCGAATCATACATTCTATACCAGCTAACAGCATTGTTTAAACGACGGGTCTGGTAGGGGTCTGCTCCGTCATATCAACCATCGTTTAACCATCCTTCTACCATCGTTTAACCATATATAATGGTCGAAATATGGTTGAAGTATGGTTTATCAATAGTCGAAATGACGGCGTTGGGTGCTTGATGGAGCGGTGCTAACCGCTGCGGTTGTCCTGTCATATTAGTCGCGACAAGTTCTGTAAAATGTAAAAAGATTTTCACCCGCCAAGTGGGAAATTGACACCCTCCCACCACCACTAAACAAATCTTTTGTCCATTTTAACTCCCGATTTAACTCCAGCTTCAACTTCCTTTTCGACAACCAATTGGACTCTCATAAAAAGTTAAATATAGTTAAAAAAACTACTATTAGCACCTCCTTGTAGATTTTCGCCTCCCAAAAGTGTTATATAAATTATAAACAATGGAGACATATGTCTTAATAATCGAAAGCATTGCAATTAAGCCACTCTACAACACGCATAAGGCGATTGTTTCCATTTACAAAAAAAATTCAAAATTCAAAATACTATGAACCACTTACTGAAAATAATCGTTGCATCGTGCCTTCTTTTGCCTTGCGGCATTATAATGGGGCAAACAAGCAGGGGACTTCCAAGTCCGGCATTCCATTGGATATGTCCTTCTGCCGACTCTCTGCTAAACTACCATCCGGCTACAATCACGTCTCTTTCTTTCGATAGTGTCCCTTACGCCGAAGACTACACCCTTATTGTCGTTTACAAACCAGTTGTCGACACAGAAGCCACTGTGTGGCAACTTGTTTTTGCCGATGGTTTAGTACGTAGGTTGACTACTGAACGA